>Ga0308168_1000421_pt1 | contig 52713 bp, 46 predicted proteins | sample PhyCR2_FD_202133 | JGI IMG/M metagenome (GOLD analysis project Ga0308168, IMG submission 202133) | Phyllosphere microbial communities from UC Gill Tract Community Farm, Albany, California, United States - DLSLRC.R2 | ecosystem: Host-associated > Plants > Phyllosphere > Unclassified | place: USA...
TTTGCCAGCATTGGCCGCAGCAACCTTCGCCGTCGCAGCGGCTGCCACCGCCGCGCCGCGCGGCTTTACGGTCGAAGACCTGGTCGCAATGGAACGCGTCGGCGCCCCGGCCGTGTCGCCGGACGGCTCGCGCATCGTCTATACGGTGCGCAGCACCGACCTGGCCAAGAACAAGGGCCATACTGATCTCTATATGGTCGACCTGCGCACGCCCGGCGCGGCACCGCAGCGCCTGACGGCGGACGCGGCCAGCAGCACCGATCCGGAATGGTCGGCCGCGGGCGACGCGATCTATTTCCTCTCGAGCCGGTCCGGTTCGTCGCAGGTGTGGCGCATTCCCGCCAACACCGGCACCGCGACCAAGGTGACCGACCTGCCGCTCGACGTCGACGCCTTCCGCGTCTCGCCCACTGGCGACCGCCTGGCGCTGAGCATGGCGGTATTCCGCAATTGCGCCGACCTGGCCTGCACCAAGACGCGCATGGATGCGCGCGAGAAGGACAAGTCGACCGGGAAAGTGTACGACCGCTTGTTCGTGCGCCACTGGGACACTTGGGCCGACGGCCGCAACGCCGTGCTGTACTCGGTGCCACTGGATCGATCCGGCAAGGCCGGCGCAGCCGCCACGGCAGTCTCCCTGTCCGGCGCGCTGGACGGCGACGTGCCCTCGAAACCGTTCGGCGACCGCGAGGAGTTCCGCTTCAGCCCGGACGGCAAGAACGTCGTGTTTTCGGTACGCATCGCCGGCAAGACCGAAGCCTGGTCGACCAACTTCGACCTGTACACGGTCCCGGCCGCCGGCGGCCAGGCGCCGCGCAACCTCACCGCCGACAATCCGGCCTGGGATACGAAGGGCGTGTTCGCACCGGACGGCCGCACCCTGGCCTACCTGGCGATGAGCCGTCCCGGCTTCGAGGCCGACCACTACCAGATCATGCTGCTCGATGTCGCCAGCGGCAAGAAGCGCAAGCTGGCCGCCGATTGGGACCGCTCGCCGGGCACGCTGCAATGGGCGCAGGACGGCAAGTCGCTGGTGGTGGACGCCGAGGACATCGGCCAGCACCGCCTGTTCAGCATCGACGCCGCCAGCGGCAAGGTCACGCCGCTGACCGGCCAGGGTTCGATCGGCGCCTTCGACCTGCGCGGTGGCACCCTTGCCTACACCCAGGCCAACCTGTCTGCCGGTGCGCAATTGTTCTCGATGAAGCTCGGCGCCACCAAGCCAACCCAGCTGACCTCACTGAATACCGAGCGCCTGGCCGACGTGCGCTGGGGCGAGGCCGAACAATTCTCGTTCAAGGGCGCGAACGGCGATACCGTCCATGGCTACGTGATGAAGCCATGGAACTATCAAGCCGGTAAACAATACCCGGTCGCCTTCCTGGTGCACGGCGGTCCGCAGGGCAGCTTCGGCAATGGCTGGAGCTACCGCTGGAATCCGCAGACCTATGCCGGCGCCGGCTATGCAGCGGTATTCATCGACTTCCACGGCTCGACCGGCTACGGCCAGAAGTTCACCGACGCCATCAGCGGCGACTGGGGGGGCAAGCCGCTCGAGGACTTGCAGAAGGGCCTGGCCGCGGCGGTGGCCAAGTATTCGTGGCTGGACCGTTCGCGCGCCTGCGCGCTGGGCGCTTCCTACGGCGGCTACATGATGAACTGGATCGAAGGCAACTGGTCCGATGGCTTCAAGTGCATCGTCAACCACGACGGCGTATTCGATACCCGCGGCATGGCCTATGCGACCGAGGAACAATGGTTTACCGACTGGGAAAACGGCGGCCCCTATTTCACCGCCCCGGAAAAGCACGAGCGCTTCAACCCGGTCCTGCACGTGAACAAGTGGAAGACGCCGATGCTGGTCGTGCAGGGCGACCTCGACTTCCGGATCCCGACCGCCCAGGGCCTGTCGACCTTCACGGCGCTGCAGCGCCGTGGCATCGACAGCAAGCTGCTGGTGTTCCCCGACGAGAACCACTGGGTGCTCAAGCCGGCCAACTCGGTGCTGTGGCACCACACCGTGACCGACTGGCTGGATCACTATCTGAAGCAATGATTTTTGAACGCTAGTATTGCTTGACGACGAATGCCCGCAGCGATGCGGGCTTTTTTTTGGCACGACTTTGCTAGTTTTCAGCAGCAATCTTGCTCGGTTGTCGTTTCGGGCTTGGCGAGGCGAACCGGGCGAGGTGGATGCATTAGTTTCATAGAAGCAATTAATCGACGGCGATCTGAATCACTTCATGCTGCTGCAGAACCTGACGTATGAGGCGCTGCTGGCGGACCGGCAGAAGATCGTCTGCGCTTTAAAAAAAGCCCGCCAGCCACAGGCGTGGCCATTTCACATCCTGGTTCAGGGCCGCCACCTCGGGACGCCATGGGTCGTTGCGGTAGCGCGCCTGCATGTCGGGCCAGACCACGACGGCAAGGCACAGCGCGGCGCCGGCGGCGAGAAAGGCAAGCCCGGCCGTCTGGATGCGCGCGGGTCCGGCGTTGCCGTGGATGCGCCCGGCGCGTCCGCGGCACCAGCCGATCGCGCATCCCAGGTAGAGAACGACCGCGAGCTGGCTCTGCGGCATCACGAACAGGCCCGATACCAGGCCATCGACCAGGATCGCGGCGCCGCCGGCAACCAGGGCACTGCAGATGGTCTGGTCGAGGCGCTCGTCCTGTTGCAGCTTGCTGCCGGTACGCAGCAGTGTCTTGCCGGCGAGTGCCAGGGCGGTACAAAGACACAACAATGCAGGGATACCCCATTCGCTGGCGATCTGCATGACCCAGTCATGCGGATGGGCCCCGGTGTGCAGGTCGCCGGCGTTGTGGGCGAAGTGCATCGGCCCGACACCCAACCATGGATGCGCCAGGATCAGTTCGGTGGCACGGCGCCACAGCACCAGGCGATTCGATGCGGGATCGGCCGCCGTACGTTCGATCATGGAGGCAAAGGCACCGAACGGGGCGCCACCGCTCAGGAGCGGGATGGCGACCAGGAACACGGCATACCCCAGCAATCCAAGCGCTGCCGAGATCGCGACCGTCCTGAGGTAAGGGATGGCCAGGCGCCGCCGCAGCAGCGCCACGGCGATGCAGGCGGCCGCCATGCCCACCATCGTGCCCCGTCCGGCAACGGCGAACAAAGCCATCCACCAATAGGCGGCCAGCGACCACCACAGCCAGCGCAGCCGCGATGCGCGCGGCGTGATACAGCACAGCAGGATCAGCAGCGGCAGGATCGGCGTTTGCGTGTGGTTGAAAAAACGGACATTGCTGAAACCATTGATGAAGTCGGCGATTTCGAGGGGGGTGCCGACCGACAGCCCGGTGACGTAGACGACCCAGAACTTCAGGGAGTGCAAGGTGCAGATTGCGCCGACGGCCTGCAGCAGCCGCAGCAGCATGGCATGGCCGCCGAGTTCGATCTCGCGTGCGATCTGCAGGGCAAACAGGTACAGCAGGAAGAAGATCGACACTTCGAACAAGGCGCGCGCGGTCGAAAACGCTTGCAGGCTGCCCAGCACGCCCAGCAGGAAAAAGACGCCAAGCAACTTGTCGCCGCGGGACTGCAATAGGAGAACGGGTCCGGCGCGCCGCATGAGCGTCCCGATTGCCACCACAACCAGCACTGCCACTTCGAGCAGGCGCTGGCGGTCATGTCCGGTGGTCAGCAGGAAATTGCTGAACAGCGCGACGCAGATCAGGAAGCAAAAGGGCGCCCGGGTCATCACATGCGCCTTGTTCGGTTACGAGCCGGTCTCGTCGGTGCCGGCGGCAGCCAGGCAGCCATTCGGCCGATATTTGGCATCGATCGCACTGACGCAGTAATAGGTGCCCCTGGTCGTACGGTAAATGGCTATGGTCGGTGCGCTGCCCAGGCGGCCGGGACTGGCGATCGTGCAAGTCAGGACGGCGGTATTTGCCCCTGGTGTGGCGGCGGTGATATTGCTGCAGCTGGCCGTGGAACCCGGCAAGCCCGCCTTTTGCAGATACTGTTCGGCCGTGCTTGCGGTGCCCTCGATTACGGCCAGTTCATAACCGGTCTTGCCCGCCGCAATGTCGCTCAAGGCCGCAGTGGCCTTTGATTTGGCTATGTAATCCTGATAAGCCGGAAGGGCGACAGCCGCCAGGATACCGATGATTGCAACAACAATCATCAGCTCGATGAGCGTAAAGCCGCCTTCTGCGCGCGTGTGGTGTTTTAGTGACTTGATCATTTCTTTCTCCGGAGGTGGACGTTGGCAGAATCGACTATGAATGCTTATGTATTGGTAAAAGCAAGGGTTATGCCAGTGATTTCCATAAAGCATTGTCTTGCGACCTTGGCCAGAAATGACAGTTTTCGACAGCACGGCTACCAAAATTTGTACGTCCGGTGACGATGCCGACGATTTTTGTCCAGGCGGACTGCCAAAAAAAAAGACCGCCGAAGCGGTCTCTTTGCGTTTAGCTATCTAGGCGTCGATTAGCTGCCGGCAGTTGCCAGGCAACCGGTCGGGCGGTATTTCTCGGCGATCGCGGTCACGCAGCTGTACTTGCCATCGGTGTTGCGATACAAGGCGATGGTCGATGCGGCACCCAGACGGCCCGGGTTGGCGATGGTGCAGGTGATGACTGCGGCGTTGGCGGTGGCGCTCGGTGCCACGACAGCGAGTTGCGAGCAGTTACCCGAGGTGTTCGGCAGGCCCGACTTGGCCAAGTAGCCGGCGTCGTCGGTTGCGGTACCTTCGACCACAGCCATTTCGTAGCCGGTCTTGCCGCCGGTGATGTCGGCCAGTGCGGCGGTGGCTTTCGACTTGGCGATGTAGTCCTGGTAGGCCGGGATGGCGACGGCTGCCAGGATGCCGATGATCGCGACAACGATCATCAGTTCGATCAGGGTAAAGCCGCCTTCGGCCTTCTTGACAATTTTCGGTGCTTTCATGATTTGCTTCTCCAGGGATGAGGTACTGCGTTCAAAGGGTTGTGCTGCTTATCCGGTACTGCTTGCTTCTGACTTGTATATTGCAAGCGGCGTGCCAGCTTGTTTCCGTACGGAATCGATAGCACCCTGATATCAAAACCCCTGTTTTTGGCCCAAAATCCTTGCCGCATGACAATTTTTGTCACCTCGGACTGAACAAATTTTGTCAGTTGGACGAAATTTGTAGGCACGCGCCAAAAAATGTCACCCTCCCCAGCTGTCCGCCATGCCAGGCACGACAAATAAAAAGGGGAGCCGCAGCTCCCCTCTTATATAGAGACCCGGTTACCCGGGCCCGACCGTGAACGGTCGATTACAACATCGCTTTCAGCAGGCGAGCCATTTCCGACGGGTTCTTGGTGACCTTGATACCGCAGGCTTCCATGATTTCCAGCTTGGCTTGCGCAGTGTCGGCGCCGCCCGAGATCAGCGCGCCGGCGTGGCCCATGCGCTTGCCCGGCGGCGCGGTGACGCCGGCGATGAAGCCGACGACCGGCTTCTTCATGTTGTCCTTGATCCATTCAGCAGCGTTCGCCTCGTCCGGACCGCCGATCTCGCCGATCATGATGACGGCATCGGTTTCCGGATCGTCGTTGAACATGCGCATCACGTCGATGTGCTTCAGACCGTTGATCGGGTCGCCGCCGATACCGACTGCCGACGACTGGCCCAGGCCCAGCGCGGTCAGCTGGCCGACTGCTTCATAAGTCAGGGTGCCCGAACGCGACACGACGCCGATACGGCCCTTGCGGTGGATGTGACCTGGCATGATGCCGATCTTGATTTCGTCCGGGGTGATCAGGCCTGGGCAGTTCGGGCCCAGCAGCAGGGTCTTGGAACCGGCTTTAGCCATGCGATCCTTGACTTCCATCATGTCACGGACTGGAATGCCTTCGGTGATGCAGATTGCCAGGTCCAGCTCGGCTTCGACGGCTTCCCAGATGGCGGCGGCGGCACCTGCCGGCGGCACGTAGATCACCGACACGTTGGCACCGGTTTCTTTCTTGGCTTCAGCGACGTTGGCAAAAATCGGGATGCCTTCGAAGTCTTCGCCGGCTTTCTTCGGATTCACGCCAGCCACGAATGCTTCACGGCCGTTCGCATAATCGCGGCAAGCGCGGGTGTGGAACTGACCGGTCTTGCCGGTAATGCCCTGGGTGACAACTTTGGTATCTTTGTTAATCAGAATCGACATTTTGTATCCTTCGCGTATTAGGCTTGACCAGCTGCAGCGGCGACGACCGACTTCGCTGCGTCTTCCATCGTATCGGCGGCGATGATCGGCAGACCGGAGTCGGCCAGCATCTTCTTGCCCAGGTCTTCGTTGGTGCCCTTCATGCGGACCACCAGCGGCACTTGCAGCGACACGGCCTTCGAGGCGGTGATCACGCCTTCGGCGATCACGTCGCAGCGCATGATGCCGCCGAAGATGTTGACCAGGATGGCTTTCAGGCCCGGGTTCTTCAGCATGATCTTGAATGCTTCGGTGACTTTCTCAGCCGTCGCACCGCCGCCCACGTCGAGGAAGTTGGCCGGCTCGCCGCCGAACAGCTTGATGGTGTCCATGGTGGCCATGGCCAGGCCGGCGCCGTTCACCAGGCAGCCGATGTTGCCGTCCAGCGAGATGTAGGCCAGGTCGAACTTCGATGCTTCGACTTCGGCTGGATCTTCTTCGTCCAGGTCGCGGTAGGCGACGATTTCCGGGTGACGGAACAGGGCGTTCGGGTCGAAGTTGAACTTGGCGTCCAGGGCGATGACTTTACCGTCGCCGGTGACGATCAGCGGGTTGATTTCGGCCAGCGAGCAGTCGGTTTCCCAGTAGGCTTTGTACAGGCCTTGCAGGTTGGTACGGGCTGCGGCGATCGAACCTTCCGGCACGCCGATCTTGCGGGCGACGTCGTCGGCTTGCGCATCGGTCAGGCCGACAGACGGCTCGATCACGACGTTGTGGATTTTTTCCGGGTTGCTGTGCGCGACTTCTTCGATGTCCATGCCGCCTTCCGACGAGGCCATCAGCACGATCTTCTGGGTGACGCGGTCGGTGACCAGCGAGACATACAGTTCCTGCTTGATATCGGCGCCTTCTTCGATCAGCAGGCGGTTCACTTTCTGGCCTTCCGGACCGGTCTGGTGGGTGATCAGTTGCATGCCCATGATCTGGTTCGCGTAGTCGCGCACCTGATCGATCGACTTGGCAACTTTCACGCCGCCGCCCTTGCCGCGACCGCCAGCATGGATCTGCGCCTTGACTACCCAGACCGGGCCGCCCAGCTCTTCAGCTGCTTTTACGGCCTCGTCCACCGACATGCACGGAATGCCGCGCGGAACGGTCACTCCGAACTTTCGGAGGATTTCTTTGCCCTGATACTCATGGATTTTCATGCTGGCTTCCCTTCTTCTGTTACTGATTTAAATGCGGTTGAACAAATAAAAACGGCAAACATCTGTATTCAAACACGGATAGTACTGCGCCGGATGCTACCCCGGCACCGCTTTCAAAGCCCAGCGCGGATAATACTGTTCGACGGCGGGGCCGTCGAGGCGCAGGGCATGGCAGCGGTCCAGTTCATACGGCCGTTCGGAGGCATCGGCTTCCGTGCGGCTTGCCATCGCGTCATCGGCGAAGGCCTGTATTGCCGCGGTGGGCAGGACTTGCGCGAGTTCGGTCAGGTGGGTACAGCCGAGAACCCCGGACAGGCGATCCTTCAGATGCAAACGAAAATGTTTTAGCAACGATAAGCCGATCAGCTTCTTGTAGGCGGGAGCGATTGTGTCGCAAAAACCAGGATAGGGCACGGCGTCGGATGCGGCGTCGGCGTCGATGACATTCATGTCGCGGTCGATGGTCACGCGCAATTTGAGGTCATGCACAGGCAAGCCACCCGGACGAACGCCGGACGGCAAGACGATGTCGTGCACCTTGGTGTCGCGGATGCAGGCGTCGAGGTCCCACAAGCCATCGTCGCGCGCAAACGCTTCGACAGTGATGGCGCGCGTGTGCCGGAGCTTACGCGGAGCGGGTGAAGACAGGGGCATAAAACCAATGCCGGAATGCGGCGATAAAAAGTATGCAGCCGGTGTGCCTGATGCACGTTGCCGCAGCTTCTACGGCAACAACCGCTCTTGCGGCGCTGCTTAAACCACGAAAGTTTAGCACAGCGCGCCAGCATGTGCACTGCATTGACAGCCGGGCAAGGAATTTATCGGCGATAAGAGAGGGAGGCGTGCAACTGCACGGAAGCCCCAGCGTGCAGCGTCATTCCGCCGTTGAGGAGGCATTCCCGCTGCTGGCGGAACGCCGACGGATGGCGCTGTACGCTGGCGCCTCGGTCATGCATGAAGGATATGATCGGCATATGCCGGGCGAATAACAGCACAGCCAAGCGTGACATGGCCGATACCGGGTGCCGGCTGTGCTTACTCGGCTGTGCTTACTCGTACTCGTCCTCGTCCGCCCCGCCCTGCATGGCGGCGCGCACGGCATTCTGGGAAAAACCACGCTGCAGCAGGAAACGCATCTGCTTGCTGCGCGCGGCCGCATCTTCGGCGACGGTGCCGAATTTGCGGCGCCATACTTCTTTGGCGCGCGCCAGTTCGGTCGACGCCAGTTCGGATTTCAGTTCAGCCAAGTCATCTCCCTTGACACCATGTTGCTGCAGTTCGGAGATCACCCGGCTGTTGCCGTAGCGGCCGGCCCGACGGTGCACCAGCGCTTCGGCAAAGCGTTCCTGCGACAGCCAATTGTTCTTTTCGAGGAAGTCGAGCAGCGCCTCGACGTCGTCGCCTTCCTCGGCATAGCGGGCCAGCTTGCGTCCCAGCTCGAGCCGGCTGTGCTCGCGCATCGAAAGATACTTCAATGCGCGCCCCTTCAGGCTTAAAGATTGTTTCAAACCGGCCATGGCGTTGTTGCAGCTCCTCGTCGTGCATATGCACTGCCTTCGTCGCTGCGCCTAGCCACGTCCGGTTTGAACCAATCTTTAGGCTGCTGACGCACCATCTAGACGATTACTCGTCGCCGCCGCCAACCGCAGCGACTGCCGGGGCAGCATCGCCAGGAGCAGCAGGCGGCAGCTCACGCACGCCCAGCGCAGCACGGACCTTGTTTTCGACTTCGCGTGCCAGTTGCGGACGGTCTTTCAGGAACTGACGTGCATTGTCCTTGCCCTGGCCGATGCGTTCGCCGCCGTAGCTGTACCAGGAACCCGCCTTCTCGACGATCTTGTTGTCCACGCCCAGGTCGATGATCTCGCCTTCGCGCGACGTGCCTTCGCCATACAGGATGTCGAAGTGGGCTTCCTTGAACGGCGGCGCGATCTTGTTCTTGACGACCTTGACCTTGGTTTCGTTACCGATCACCTCGTCGCCCGACTTGATCGAGCCGGTACGGCGGATGTCCAGACGCACGGAGGCGTAGAACTTCAGCGCGTTACCGCCGGTCGTGGTTTCCGGGCTGCCGAACATGACGCCGATCTTCATACGGATCTGGTTAATGAAGATCACCAGGGTATTCGTACGGTTAATCGAGCCGGTCAGCTTGCGCAGCGCCTGCGACATCAGACGGGCTTGCAGGCCCGGCAGCGAGTCGCCCATGTCGCCTTCGATCTCGGCGCGCGGGGTCAGTGCCGCCACCGAGTCGATGACCACCAGGTCGACGCTGCCCGAGCGCACCAGCGCATCGGTGATTTCCAGGGCTTGCTCGCCGGTATCCGGCTGCGAGATCAGCAGTTCGTCCAGCTTGATGCCCAGCTTTTGCGCATACCCGACGTCGAGCGCGTGCTCGGCATCGATGAAGGCGCAGGTGCCGCCCAGCTTTTGCATCTGGGCGATGGTCTGCAGGGTCAGCGTGGTTTTACCCGACGATTCCGGACCGTAGATTTCGACGATACGGCCGCGCGGCAGGCCACCGACGCCGAGCGCGATGTCCAGGCCCAGCGAACCGGTGGACACGGTTTGCACTTCCTCGACCGGCGTATTGGCATCCATACGCATGACCGAGCCTTTGCCGAATTGCTTTTCAATCTGCGCGAGGGCAGCTGCCAGTGCTTTGCCCTTCTCGGCTGCGTTTACTGCGGATTTTTTGTCGTCCATAACTTTCTTTCTGTCCTTGAGTGAACCAAGATAGGGGCCGCTCGCGCGTTTTCAATAGCCAGTACTGTATAAAATCCCAGTAGTTTTGGCAAGCGATATTTACCCGCCCTTGACCGATTCGACATGTTGCGAAACTTCACACACAATATGTGCGTGAGACAGGTCTAACGATGAAATCAGGGGGTATTACATGCGTATTTTACTAGCGGAAGACGACAGCGTGCTCGCAGACGGGCTGACGCGTTCGCTGCGCCAGTCCGGCTACGCGATCGACTGCGTCAAGGACGGCCAGGATGCCGATACCGCGCTGTCCACGCAGGAGTTCGACCTCCTGATACTCGACCTCGGCCTGCCGCGCCTGTCCGGCATGGACGTGCTGCGCCGCCTGCGCGCGCGCGGCTCGCTGCTGCCCGTGCTCATCCTCACCGCAGCCGATTCGATCGAGCAGCGCGTCGGCGGCCTCGACGCCGGCGCCGACGACTACATGCCCAAGCCGTTCGCCCTGTCGGAACTCGAGGCGCGGGTGCGCGCCCTCACCCGGCGCGGCCAGGGCGGCGGCTCCACCGTCATCCGCCACGGTCCGCTGGTGTACGACCAGGTCGGGCGCAGCGCCTACATCAACGACCAGATGCTCGACCTGTCGGCGCGCGAACTCGGCCTGCTCGAGATCCTGCTGTCGCGCACCGGGCGCCTGGTGTCCAAGGAACAGCTGGTCGACCACCTGTGCGAGTGGGGCGAGGAAGTCTCCAACAACGCGATCGAGGTCTACGTGCACCGCCTGCGCAAGAAGATCGAGACCGGCGGCGTACGCATCGCCACCGTGCGCGGCCTCGGCTACTGCCTCGAGCGCCATGCCGACAGTGCGCGCAAGGCGTCCGACGACGCCGCGGCCGCCCACGCCGGCAAGTGAAGCGGCCGCGGCTCCTGCGCGCCGGGGTGGCCGGCGCACTGTCCGAGAACCCGGCCCGGCAGACGCTGCCCGGTGCGATGGCGGATGCGCCCTACGTCCCGCCCCATCCCGAGCCCGAGGAAAGCATCCAGCATTCGCTGTTCGGCGAGATCCTCGACTGGATGCTGGCGCCGCTGTTGCTGCTGTGGCCGATGAGCATCGCCATCACCTACCTGGTGGCGAAGTCGATCGCCAACCAGCCCTTCGACCATGCGCTGGAAGACAGCGTCACGGTGCTGGCCCAGCAGGTCAAGGAAGTGGACGGCAAGATCGTGACGCGCCTGCCCGGCAGCGCGCGCGACATCCTGCGCGCCGACGACGTCGACAGCGTTTATTTCCAGGTGACCGGCTCGCGCGGGGACCTGGTCGACGGCGACCGCGACCTGCCGCTGCCGCTGGGCGAGGAGCCCGAACGCAGCGGCCGCGTCCACTTCCGCAACGAAAGCCTGCACGGCACCCCGGTGCGCGTGGCCTATGCCTGGATCAATCTGCAGCCGCTGGCGCAACCAAAACCGCGTCTGGCGCTGGTGCAGGTCGCCGAAACCCTCGACAAGCGCGCCCAGCTCGCCAACGAGATCATCAAGGGCGTGATCCTGCCCCAGTTCATCATCCTGCCGGTGATCCTGGCCCTGGTCTGGTTCGCGTTGTCGCGCGGGCTGTCGCCGCTGGCCCAGCTGCAGGAACGCATCCGCGCGCGCCCGCCGGACGACCTGTCGCCGATCGATTCGCGCCAGGTGCCGGAAGAGATCTCGCCGCTGGTCGGCTCGCTGAACGACATGCTGGCGCGCCTGGCGCACACGATCGACGCCCAGAAGCGTTTCATCGCCGATGCCGCGCACCAGATGAAGACGCCGCTGGCCGGCATGCGCATGCAGTCCGAGCTGGCGCTGCGCCAGGTCGATCCCGGCGAGATCCACCGCTCGCTCGAGCAGCTGGCCAAGAGTTCGGAATCGGCGACGCGCCTGGTGAACCAGCTGCTGGCGCTGGCGCGCGCCGAAAACCAGCCGCATGCCGGCGTGGCGCTCGAGACGCTCGACCTCGGCGTGCTGGCGCGCGAGGTGGTGCTGGACTGGGTGCCGGCCTCGTTCGCGCAGGAGATCGACCTCGGCTACGAAGCGCCTGACGAGCCGCTGGAAATCGCCGGCAACCCGCTGATGCTGCGCGAGCTGCTGTCGAACCTGATCGACAACGCGCTGCGCTACACGCCTTCCGGCAGCGGCGGCAGCGTCACCGTGCGCGTGCGTGCCAGCGCCGGCCAGGCGCTGCTGGAAGTCGAGGACACCGGGCCCGGCATCGCGCCCGGCGAGCGCCCGCGCGTGTTCGAGCGTTTCTACCGCATCCTCGGCTCGAGTGCGCCCGGCTCCGGCCTGGGCCTGGCCATCGTGCGCGAGATCGCCCAGCAGCACGGCGCCGACATCGAGATCTTCAACAACCCGCGCAGCACGCACAAGAAATTCCCGGGCAGCCTGTTCCGGCTGACCTTCCCGCCTCCCGAACTTCCCGCACCCGATGCCGATTGAATCCACCGCCATGCCCATGCCCCCGCCCCCGCCCTCCGATCCGGACCGCTCCGCCGCGCGCGCCCGGGTCGCCGCCGCACGGACGCAGCATTGGGCTCGCACCCAGCGCCTGACCGCCGTCCTGCTGGGCCTGTGGCTGGCGACCTGGTTCGGCACCGTGTTCTTCGCGCGCGACCTGGCGCACCTGTCGGTGTTCGGCTGGCCGCTCTCGTTCTACCTAGCGGCGCAGGGCAGCTCGCTGATCTACCTGGCGGTCATCGGTGCCTATGCATGGCGCATGCGCGTGCTCGACCGCCGCTTTGCACGCCTGCTGGCGGAGGTTGCATGAGCGGGGCCAATACGGAGGGCAAACGCTATTTCCGCCGCCTGTCGCGCTACTACCTGTGGTTCACGGCCTGCCTGGCGCTGTTCCTGGTGGCGCTCGGCATCCTCGAACGCGAAGGCATGCCGCGCCAGTGGATCGGCCACCTGTACATGTTCGGCACCATCGTGCTGTACGCCACCATCGGCGTGGTGGCGCGCACCTCCAACGTGTCCGAATACTACGTGGCCGGGCGGCGGGTGCCGGCGCTGTTCAACGGCATGGCGACGGCGGCCGACTGGATCTCGGCGGCCAGCTTCATCAGCCTGGCCGGCACCCTGTACCTGCACGGCTTCGACGCCCTCGCCTACGTGATGGGCTGGACCGGCGGCTACTGCCTGGTGGCGCTGCTGATCGCGCCCTACCTGCGCAAGTTTGCCCAGTACACGATCCCGGACTTCCTGGCGGCGCGCTACGGCGGCAACGGCGACGGGCGCGGGACCACGGTGCGGGCGATGGCGGTCGGCGCCACCATCATCGTGTCGTTCACCTACGTGGTGGCGCAGATCTACGCGGTCGGGCTGATCGCGTCGCGCTTCACCGGCGTCGATTTCTCGGTCGGCATCTTCCTCGGCCTGGCCAGCATCCTGGTGTGTTCGTTCCTGGGCGGGATGCGCGCCATCACCTGGACCCAGGTGGCGCAGTACATCATCATCCTGGTCGCCTTCTTGATTCCGACCATGTGGCTGTCGGCCAAGTTCGCCGGCAACCCGGTGCCGCAGGTGGCTTACGGTTCGGTCCTGCCCAAGCTGGCCCAGCGCGAAGCCCAGCTGGCGCGCGATCCGCGCGAGCAGCAGGTGCGCACCGCCTTCCGCGCCCGCGCCGACGAGTATGCGGCGCGCATCAAGGGCTTGCCGCATTCGTGGGAGGCCGGCAAGGTCGAGGCCCAGCGCCGCCTGGACGTGGCGCGCAGCCGCAATGCGCCGCTGGGCGATATCCGCACCGCCGAGCGCGCGCTGCTGTCCTACCCGCGCACGGCGGATGAGGCGGCGCGCCTGTGGACCGAGGAACGCGCCGCCAACCTGGCGCGTGCCCAGCCGCCCGAGCCGCACGCCGATCCTTTCCCCGGCAAGACGCCGGAAGAATCGGACATCCGCCGCAACAACTTCCTGGCGTTGGTGTTCTGCCTGATGTTCGGCACCGCCGCCCTGCCCCACCTGCTGATGCGCGCCTACACCACGCCCTCGGTGAACGAGACCCGGGTGTCGGTGTTCTGGGCCCTGTTCTTCATCCTGCTGATCTACCTGACGATGCCGGCGCTGGCGGTGCTGGCCAAGTACGACATCTATACCTCGCTGGTCGGCACCGATTTTTCCAAGTTGCCGACCTGGGTCTCGTACTGGGCCAACGTGGACAAGGCCAACCCTTTGATCAGCATCGTCGACGTCAACGGCGACGGCATCGTGCAGCTGGCCGAGATCGCGATCGACGGCGACGTGCTGACCCTGGCCACGCCGGAAATCGGCGGCCTGCCCTACGTGATTTCCGGGCTGGTGGCGGCCGGCGGGCTGGCGGCGGCGCTGTCCACCGCCGACGGCCTGCTGCTGGCGATCTCGAACGCGCTGTCGCACGACATCTATTTCAAGATCGTCGATCCGGGCGCCTCGACCCAGAAGCGGGTCACGATCTCGAAACTGCTGCTGCTGGCGGTGGCCTTCATCGCCGCCTACGTCGCTTCCCAGAAGCCGGCCGACATCCTGTCGCTGGTGGGCGCGGCCTTCTCGCTGGCCGGCTCGACGCTGTTCCCGGCGCTGGTGGCGGGCGTGTTCTGGAAACGGGCCACCCACCAGGGCGCGATCGCCGGCATGATCGGCGGCTTCCTGGTCTGCGTGTACTACATGCTGCACACCAACCCGATCCTGGGCGGCAGCGCCGATGCCGCCTGGTTCCATATCGCGCCGATCTCGGCCGGGGTGTTCGGGGTGCCGGCCGGGCTGGCGGTGCTGGTCATCGCCAGCCTCCTGAGCCCGCCGCCGTCGAATGCGAGCATGGGGCTGGTCGAGCATATCCGCGCCCCCGAATGAAGGTCATCTTGCCAAGGAAAGCCATGCCATTGTCGAATGCCGTCCTGCGCCGCAGCGCAGCACTGGCCCTCTGCCTCGCCCTGCCGTTTTGCACCCCTGTCGGGGCCGCCCAGGAAGGCGCCGCCCCGCCCGCGCTGTCCAGCTTCTTCGAGAATGCCAGCTTCGGCGGCGCCATCCTGTCGCCCAGCGGCCGCTATCTGGCGGCGCGCACGGGCGGCGCCGGCCAGCGCCTGATGCTGGCGGTGATCGACCTGCAGGACAACAAGTCCAAGGTGGTCGCCGCCTACAGCGACGCCGACATCGGCCACGTGGTCTGGGTCAACGACGAGCGCCTCGCCTTCGACGTGACCGACCGCGCCACCGCGCCGGGCGAGGAAAACCTGGGCGCCGGCCTGTACGCGGTCAACCGCGACGGTTCCGGCCTGCGCCAGCTGGCCAGCCGCCGCGGCGAAGCGTTCGTGAGCGAACTCCAGAGCCGGGCCAAGCGCCCGCTGCTGCCCTGGCATACCTTCCTGATGCACGATGCCGGCGCCCAGGATGCCGACGCCGTGTACGTGACCAGCCCGGCATTCGATACCCGCGGCGAAGTGCGCACCGTCGACCTGCTGCGCCTGGACACGCTGAGCGGCAGGACGACCAAGGTGGCGGCGCCGGGGCCGGTGCGCAGCTGGATGCTCGACCACGAGGGCAAGCCGCGCCTGGCCATCGGCCAGCACGACGGCGTCACCACCATCCACTACCTGGACCCGGCCGACGGCCGCTGGCGCACCCTGGCCAGCTACAACGCCTACACCGGCGGCCAGGGCGCCTTTTCCCCGCTCGGCTTCGGTCCGGACGGCACGCTGTACGTGACCGCGCGCGGCGGCAAGGACAAGCTGTCGCTGTACGCCTTCGACTACGCCACCGGCAAGATCAAGCCGGAAGCGCTGGTCGACACCGCCGGCTACGACTTTGCCGGCCGCCTGCTCACCCGGCGCGGCAAGCTGCTGGGCGTGCGCTACGAAACCGATGCCGAGGGCACGGCCTGGTTCGATCCGGCGATGCAGGCGCTGCAGGACAAGATCGACAAGCTGCTGCCGGCCACCATCGACTCGGTGTCGATGCCGGCCGCGCCCGATGCGCAGTGGGCGCTGGTGCGCGCCTATTCGGACGTCCAGCCCGCCATTTACCTGCTGTACAACCTGCAGACCGGGAAGCTGGACCGGCTCGGCACGGCGTACCCCGCGATCGACAGCCGCCGCATGGGCCGCCAGGAAATGCTGCACTACAAGGCGCGCGACGGCCTCGACATCCCGGCCCTGCTGACCCGCCCGGCCGGCGCCGCCAAGGATGCGAAACTGCCGCTGGTGGTGCTGGTGCACGGCGGCCCGTACGTGCGCGGCAGCACCTGGGGCTGGGATCCGGAATCGCAATTCCTGGCGTCGCGCGGCTATGCAGTGCTGGAACCGTCGTTCCGCGGCACCACCGGCTTCGGCGCCAGGCACTTCATGGCCGGCTGGAAGCAATGGGGCCTGGCAATGCAGGACGACATCGCCGACGGCGCGCGCTGGGCGATCGCGCAAGGCATCGCCGACCCCAGGCGCATCTGCATCGCCGGCGCCAGCTACGGCGGCTACGCGACCCTGATGGGCCTGGCCCGCGATCCGGACCTGTACCGCTGCGGGGTGGACTGGGCCGGCGTCACCGACATCGGGCTGCTGTACAACGGCCACTGGGGCGTGCAGTCGAACGTGTCGGAAGAATGGCGGCAGTACGGGATGCCGGAACTGATCGGCGACCCGGTCAAGGATGCCGCCCAATTCGCCGCCACCTCGCCGATCCGGCAGGCGGCGCGCATCCGCCAGCCGCTGCTGCTGGCCTACGGCGGCGCCGACCTGCGCGTGCCCCTGTACCACGGCCGCCAGTTCTACGACGCGCTCAAGCAGACCAACAAGCAGGTCGACTGGATCGAATACCCGGACGAAGGCCATGGCTGGAGCCTGTCGAAGGACCGCATCGACTTCTGGGGCCGGGTCGAAAAATTTCTCGACAAGAACATCGGCAAGGATGCGGCGATCCCTTGAACGCTCCATGAAAAACGGGCGCCGCGGCGCCCGTTTTCTTGTGTTACCAGCGCGGCATCAGGCCACGATGGTCTGCGCCTCGCCGTCGGCGCGGGCGCGGATTTCGCCGATGCGGTAGACGGTCTCGCCGGCCGCCTGCAGCTGCGCCATGGCGGCGTCGGCATTTTCCTTCGATACGATCACGGTCATGCCGATGCCGCAGTTGAACACGCGGTGCATCTCGGCATCCGCCACGCCGCCGTGCTGCTGCAGCCACTGGAACAGCGGCGGCATGGTCCACGATTTACTGTCCAGCACGGCGGTCAGGCCATCCTGCAGCACGCGCGGGATATTCTCGACCAGGCCGCCGCCGGTGATGTGCACCAGGCCCTTCACTTCCATCGACTGCATCAGCGCCAGCAGCGGCTTGACGTAGAGGCGGGTCGGCGCCATCAAGACATCCGCTAACTTGCGCCCGTGGAAGTCGGCTTCCAGGTCGGGCTTGGCGACCTGGATGATCTTGCGCACCAGCGAGTAGCCGTTCGAGTGGATGCCCGACGAGGCCAGGCCCAGCACCACGTCGCCCGGCACGATCTTGCTGCCGTCGATGATCTGCGATTTTTCGACCGCGCCGACGGCGAAGCCGGCCAGGTCGTATTCGCCGTCCGGGTACATGCCCGGCATCTCGGCGGTCTCGCCGCCCAGCAGCGCGCAGCCCGACTCTTCGCAGCCGCGGGCGATGCCCGATACCACGGCGGTGGCGGTGGCCACGTCAAGCTTGCCGCAGGCAAAGTAATCGAGGAAGAACAGCGGTTCGGCGCCCTGCACCAGGATGTCGTTGACGCTCATCGCGACCAGGTCGATGCCGACCGTGTCGTGGCGGTTCAGCTCGAAAGCGAGTTTCAGCTTGGTGCCGACGCCGTCGGTACCGGAGACCAGGACCGGCTCCTTGAACTTCTTGCTGATCTCGAACAGGCCGCCGAAACCGCCGATACCACCGAGCACGCCTTCGCGCATGGTGCGCTTGGCAAGGGGCTTGATCGCTTCGACCAGGGCGTCGCCGGCATCGATATCGACACCGGCATCGCGGTAGGAGAGAGAAACATTAGATGGTTGGCTCATGGTATTTGGCAGCGGAGGCGGTAAAATAGATAGCGGTAGATCAACTGAACAGAACTGAGCGCCCCCGAGTCACTGCCGGGAACGGCCAACTGGTCAATCCGCTATTTTAGCAAACCGGCTTGGCCACGACGTCATTAACAAGAACAAAATGCCTTTTCCCCCTCAGCCCGGATGAAATGCAAGCCATGAAACAGCTGGTGCTCGATTTAGGCGCCGCCGAGCCGGCGCAGAGCCTCGACACCTTCCAGATAGGCGCAAATGCCGAAATGGCGCACTTGATGCACCAGTTCGCGCAACGCGCCTCGCGCGAGCATTTCTGCTACCTGTGGGGAGAAACCGGCGCCGGCAAGACCCATATCCTGCAGGGCCTGGCCGCCACCAGGGGATCGCGCTACATCCCCTGCGACGCCGAGCCGGACGCCTTCGTGCACGCGCCCGGCGTCACCCTGTACCTGGTGGACGATATCGACCAGCTCACGCCCGAGCGCCAGATCGACGCCTTCGCCCTGTACAACCAGGTGCGCGAGCACGGCACCTACATGGTGTGCGCCGGGCCGCTGCCGCCGGCGGTGCTGCCGGTGCGCGAAGACCTGCGCACGCGCATGGGCTGGGGCCTGGTCTACCAGATCCACGACCTGTCCGACGAGGAAAAGATCGCCGCCCTCACCCAGGCTGCCGAGGCGCGCGGTTTGACGCTGTCGGCCAGCGTGTTACCCTATTTGCTGTCGCATTTCAAGCGCGACATGCGTTCCCTGTCGACCATGCTCGACGCACTCGACCACTATTCGCTCGAGACCCAGCGTCCGGTCACGCTGCCCCTGCTACGTGACCTTTTGCACCAGGGAAACCAGCACACCGAACCCAAAGAATGAATACACTCGCGCTGTTTGACCTCGACCATACCCTGCTGCCGATCGATTCCGACTACGAATGGGGCCAGTTCCTGGTACGCCATGGCGTCGTCGACGCCGTCGAATACGGGCGCCGCAACGATGCCTTTTTTGCCCAGTACCAGGCCGGCACCCTGGATCCGGTGGAATACCTGGAGTTCGCCCTCGGCACCCTGGCCGGCTTCGCGCCCGCCACCCTGCAGCGCCTGCAGGCCGACTACATGGCAGAAGTGATCCGGCCGGCGATCAAGCCAGCCGCCACGGCGCTGCTGCAGCGCCACCGCGACGCCGGCGACCTGGTAGCGATCATCACCGCCACCAACGCCTTCGTCACGGCGCCGATCGCCGCAGCGCTGGGCGTCGAGCACCTGATCGCCGCGCGCCCCGAACTGGACGCCGAGGGCCTCCCGACCGGGCGCCTGGCCGGCACCCCGACCCAGGGCCAGGGCAAGGTAACCCACATGCACGCCTGGCTGGACGGCCTGGGCCGCCCGTTCGACGGCTTCGAGCGCAGCTATTTCTACAGCGATTCGCACAACGATATCCCGCTGCTGTCCGTCGTCTCGCATCCGGTGGCGACCAACCCGAGCGCCAAACTGGCCCAACACGCAACCGCCCTCGGCTGGCCTTTACTCCATTTGTTCAATGATTAAAAAATTCATCCGTAAGATCCTTGGTGTGAAAGACGAGCGCGACCCCACCCAGCCCGACATCCTCGGCCCGGACGACCACGGCATCGACCCCAAACTGGTGTCGCCGAACGCGATCCGCGTGACCCAGACGCTGCAGGAAGCCGGCTTCCAGGCCTTCGTGGTCGGCGGCGCCGTGCGCGACCTGCTGCTCGGCGTGAAGCCGAAAGACTTCGACATCGCCACCGACGCCACCCCGGAAGAAGTGAAAAAGCTGTTCCGGCGCGCCTTCATCATCGGGCGCCGCTTCCAGATCGTGCACGTGATGTTCGGCCAGGAGCTGCTGGAAGTGACCACCTTCCGCGGCAACGCCGCCGTCAGCGCGCCGAAGGACGAGCATGGCCGGGTCCTGCGCGACAACAATTTCGGCCCGCAGCACGAGGATGCCGAGCGCCGCGACTTCACCATCAACGCCATGTACTACGACCCGGCCACGCAGGCCGTGCTCGACTACCATGGCGGCATCGCCGACATCCGCGACAAGGTCCTGCGCATCATCGGCCAGCCCGAAGCGCGCTACCGCGAAGACCCGGTGCGCATGCTGCGCGTGGTGCGCTTCGCGGCCAAGCTGCAGTTCACGATCGAGCCGGCCACGCGCGCGCCGATCCCGGTGATGGCGCCGCTGATCGACAACGTGCCGGCGGCGCGCGTGTTCGACGAAATGCTCAAGCTGCTGATGTCCGGCCATGCGCTGGCCTGCCTGAAGGAGTTGCGCTCCTCCGGCCTGCACCATGGCCTGCTGCCGCTGCTGGACGTGGTGCTGGAACAGCCGATCGGCATGAAGTTCGTCACGCTGGCGCTGGAATCGACCGACGGCCGCGTCAAGGCCGGCAAGGGCGTGTCGCCGGGCTTCCTGTTCGCGTCGCTGCTGTGGCACCAGGTGCTGGAAAAGTGGACCGCCTACCGCACCGCCGGCGAGGCGCCGATCCCGGCCCTGCACCTGGCCGCCGACGACGTGCTCGACAACCAGACCGAGAACCTGGCCCTGCAGCGCCGCATCGCTACCGACATGCGCGATATCTGGGCCATGCAGCCGCGCTTCGAGCGCCGCAACGGCAAGAACCCGTACAAGCTGCTGGAGCACCCGCGCTTCCGCGCCGGCTTCGACTTCCTGCTGCTGCGCTGCGAATCGGGCGAACTCGACGCCGAACTGGGCAACTGGTGGGCAACCTTCTACGGCGGCGACGTCGCCGAGCGCGAACGCCTGGTGAATGCGGCGCGCGAACCGGCGGCCGGTGGCGCCGCCGCAGCCAAGAAGCGTCCGCGCCGCCGCAGTCCGCGCAAGACCGAAGGCGAATCCGGCGGCGCCGACAGCGGCGCGCCATCGGGTCCGGCCGGCGCCGCGGGCGAGGACTGATGCTGGCCTGGATCGGCATCGGCGCCAACCTCGGCGACGCGCGCGCGAACGTGGCAGACGCGATCGCGCGCCTGGCGCGGGTCGGCGGCGTGCACCTGCTGCGCGCCTCCGCGCTGTACCGCACCGCGCCGATCGATTCCTCGGGCGACGACTACGTCAACGCGGTCGCCGCCATCGAGACCGACCTGGCGCCGCACGCCCTGCTGGCGGCCCTGCACGGCATCGAGCAGGCGCACGGGCGCGAGCGGCCCTACCGCAACGCGCCGCGCACGCTCGACCTCGACCTGCTGCTGTATGGGGAAAATGAGGACTACCTGGTGATCAACGACGCGCCGACGCTGGTGGTGCCGCATCCGCGCATGCACGAGCGCGCGTTCGTGCTGGTGCCGCTGGCCGAACTGGCGCGCGACCTTGCACCCGCACTGCGCATTCCCGGGCGCGGTCCCCTGGCCACGCTACTAATGAAAGTGGCCGGCCAGGCCATCGAACGGCTGCACCCGGCTCAGCCCAGCGACACCGCATAAAGGCAGGGCAACAGGGCCAGCGGCATCACGATCGCGCCGACTTTCAGGAACTGCCAGAAGCCGACTTCGATCCCTTCGCGGCGCAGCACGGTGAGCCAGAGGACGGTCGCCAGCGAGCCGGTGACCGACAGGTTGGGACCGAGATTGATGCCGATCAGGGTCGCGGCGGTGACGTTCGGCGCCGCGTGGCTGGCCGCCATGGTGGCGCCGGCGATCAGCCCGGCGGGCAGGTTGTTGGCGATGTTCGATACCAGCGCGGTGGCGATCCCGGCCGCCCACGGGCTCCACTGGGGCGCCGTGGCGTGCAGCTGTTCCAGCATGCGCGCCAGCATGTCGGCGACACCGATCTTGGTCAGCGCCGCCACCAGCACGAACAAGCCGGCCACCAGCGGCAGCACCGACCACGACATCTCGTGCGCCGCGCGCAGCGCCTTCGGGCGGGCGCGCAGGAACACGACCACGAAGGTGGCCAGGCCCGCCGCAAAACTGGGCCAGCCCAGGTCGAGCCCGCGGCTCGAGGCCACCAGCAGCAGCACGGCCATCAGCCCGATCCCGCACGCCACGATCTTGGCGTCCGACGATAGCGCCGGCACCGCGGCATCCTCGTTCAGGCGCTGGTTCAGGTCGGCGCGCTGGGTCCAGTACAAGGCGGCGAAGGTGACGCCGATGGCGATGGCGGAAGGCAGCAGGAACAACTTGAACCAGTCCAGGAGCGCCGGCATCCGGCTCGCATACACCACCAGGTTGGCGGGATTCGAGACCGGCAGGACGAAGCTCGCGGCATTCGCAATCAGGGCGCAGGCGAACAGGTGCGGCAGCGGACGTTCGAGCTTGGCTGCCCGCGCCGCCGCCAGCACCGCCGGCGTCAGCACGACCGCGGTCGCATCGTTGGACATGAAGGTGGTAACCACGATGCCGACCGCGTACACGATGCAGAACAGGCGGCTGGCCGAGCCTTTGGCCCAACCCACCGCGTGCGCCGCGATCCAGTCGAACAGCCCCGTGATGCGCGCCATCTCGGCAATCAGCATCATCCCGATCAGGAACAGGTAGACGTCCGTACCCTGCCCGACCGCGCGCGCCAGCTCGCCCAGCGCCACCTGGCCGGTCAGCAGCAGGAGCAGCGCCCCCAGCACGGCCCACCAGGCTTCGGCGACACGGAACGGCCGGACCAGCACGCCGGCAGTGGACAAAAAGGCGATCGGTAATACCACTGACGGAGAGAGCGGGAGCTGTAACATCGGGGTGGCCTGAGTTGGGGTAAGGCATTGTACAGACCCCAGGCAGGAATCCCGTCTTGGCATTACACTACGCCGTCGGTCGATAGCCGACGGCTTTTTTACGATTTACAAAGGAAGAACGATGAGCGGATATTTGCAGGGCAAGGACATGGCGGCGCCGGGGCAGGACCAGGGCGTTCCCGCCCCCGTGGCGGCCCCGGCGCCACCGGTGCAGAAGGCCGTGACGATGCCGTCGCTGCGGGCGATGCGCGCGGCCGGCCAGAAGATTGCCATGCTCACCTGCTACGACGCCAGCTTCGCTTCGCTGATGGACCGCTGTGGCGTCGAGATCCTCTTGATCGGCGACTCGCTCGGCATGGTTTGCGCCGGCTACGACTCGACCCTGCCGGTGACGGTGGCCGACGTCGCCTACCACACCGCGTCGGTGAAGCGCGGCACCAAGAACGCGCTGGTGCTGGCCGACCTCCCCTTCGGCAGCTACGGCACCAAGGAGCAGGCCTACGACAGCTGCGCGACCTTGATGCGCGCCGGCGCCCAGATGATCAAGATCGAAGGCGGCGCCTGGCTGGCCGAGACCGTGCGCTTCCTGGTCGAGCGCGGCATCCCGGTATGCGCCCACATCGGCCTGACCCCGCAGTTCGTGCACCAGCTGGGCGGTTATAAAGTGCAGGGCAAGACCAGCGAAGGCGCCGACCAGCTCAAGCGCGACGCCCGGGCGCTGCAGGATGCCGGCGCGGCCATCGTGCTGCTGGAAGCGGTACCGGCGGCACTGGGCAAGGAAGTCACCGAGATGCTGCAGGTGCCGACCATCGGTATCGGCGCCGGTCCCGACTGCTCGGGCCAGGTGCTGGTGATGCACGACCTGCTCGGCGTCTTCCCTGGCCGCAAGGCACGCTTCGTGAAGAACTTCATGGACGGCCAGACCAGCATCGACGCCGCGATCACGGCCTATGTGACGGCGGTGAAGGACGGCAGCTTCCCGGCGCCGGAACACTGCTTCTGAGTAGATAAAGGGGGTGATGTGATGGACGCCAGACCCGACACCACCCGCTTGTTCCTGGCCCTGTGGCCGGACCCTGCCGTGCGCCACGCGCTGCGTGCCTGGCGCGATGCCTGGACCTGGCCGCGCGGGGCGTCGCCGGTGCACACCGACAAGCTGCACGTGACGCTGCACTTCCTGGGCGACTTGCCGGCTGCACGCCTGGCGGAACTTGCAGACGGTTTCGCGGTGCCGTTTTCGCCGTTTGCGCTGCGCTTCGAGCGCGGGGCGCTGTGGCACAAGGGGATTGCGGTGCTGGAGCCTTCCAGCGAGCCGGCCGGGTTGCTGGCGCTGCATGCGGGGCTGTCGCAGGCGCTGGTCGGGCTGGGGCTGCAACCGGAAGCTCGTCAGTATCGGCCGCATGTGACGATGGCGCGGCGGGCGAACGGTGTAGATGTGCCGGCCAATGGTCCGGCGGTCGACTGGCAGGTCGATCGATACGTCCTGGTGGAATCGCGCGGCGGCAGCTACACCGTGCTTCGTGAATACACGTAGGGTGGACGGCTCCACCCGACCTTCTGCATAAACACAGCCTTACCGCCGTCCACGCGGTGATACGCTTCAGCCGCATGAACGCGTGGACGGGAGACCCGTCCACCCTACCTCATCCCATCCGTTTTACGATGCGGGCATTCGCGGCGATCACCAGCCCGGACAGCGACAACAGCCCCAGCGCCACCGCGATATTGGTGTGCGCCGCGATCGAGCCGATCAGCGGCGGCGCCATCAGCAGGCCGGCATAACCGAGGGTCGCCACCGTCGCCAGGCCGCCGCCGGCCGACATCCCGGGCATGCGCGCCGCCGCCGCGAAGATCACCGGCACCACGTTGGCCGCGCTCACGCCGATCAGCGCGAAGCCCAGCGCCGACAGCATGAAGTGGGTGCTCAGCACCGCCAGCATCAGCCCGCCGAACATCCCCAGGCCGCCGAACACCATCATCCGCGGCGCGCCGAAGCGCAGCACCAGGCGATCGCCCGCGAAGCGGCAGGCCGCCATCGCGACCGAAAACGCGGAATAGCCCAGCGCGGCCGATGCCGGTTCGGCGCGGGTGCGCTCGGTCAGCAGCAACGCGCTCCAGTCCACCAGCGCGCCTTCCACCGCGAAGCACAGCAGACCGAGCAGGCCGAGGAACAGCGCCGGCCCGCGCGGCAGCGCGAAGTGGCTATGGCCGGCGGCGCCCGGCGGCGGCACCGCCGGCACCGGCCGATACAAATGCGGCGCGCACAGCGCCGCCGTCAGCGCGATGATCACGCCGGCCGCCAGCGCGCCGCGGCCGTCACCCCAGCCGGCGCCGATCACGAGGCCTCCGAGCGCCGCCCCGATCAGGCCGCCCAGGCTGAAGAAGCCGTGGAACGAGGACATCGTCGGCACGCCGCGCGCGGCTTCGACTTCGGCCGCATTCGCATTCATCGACACATCCAGCACGCCGTTGCTGGCACCGAACGCGAACGCCGCCAGGAACAGCGCCACGATGCCGTCCACGTTCATCAGCAGGACGCTGGTGAGCGCGAACAGCCCGACGCTGCCCAGCGCCACCGGACGCGTGCCCCAGCGCCCGGACAGCCAGCCGGACAGCGGCATGGCGGCGATCGCGCCGCCGGCGATGGTCAGCAGCAGGAAGCCGAGCACACCGGTATCGATGCCGGCGCGCGCCTGCACCACCGGCACGTGGGCCGCCCACAGGCCGATGCCGGCGCCGTTCAGCAGGAAGATGGCGGAGATGGCCCAGCGTGCGGCGTTTACGCCTTGCGCGGCCTGCATGTTGTCGACCAGCTTCATGGGCGGACCTTTCCAGCGAGTTTGATTTCGGGCGCACCTTCGGTGGCGCGCAGGCGTTCCAGCAGCGCGGGCGCGGCATCGGCTTCCAGCACCAGCTGGTCGACCTGCTGCAGCGGCGCGATCAGGAAAGGACCCGCCGCTTCCAGGCGTTCGTTGAGGACGGCGACCACGCGCCGGCTGCCGGCCGCCAGCATCGCCGCCTTTAGCGCGGCTTCCTCGGCATCGCCGGCGCCGAGGCCGCGTTCGACCTCGAGGCTGCAGACGCCGACCACGGCCAGGTCCACGCGCAGGCGGCCGATCTCGGCCACCGTGTGGGCGCCCAGCACCGCACCGGCGTAGGCCGAATACTGGCCGCCCAGCAGCATCACGCGGGTCTGGCGCAATTCGCCCAGCGCCAGCGCGATCTGCGGACTGTTGGTGACGATGGCCGCGGCCAGCCCGTCCGGTAGCGCGCGCGCAAAGGCCAGGTTGGTGGTACCGGCATCGACCAGCACGGTGTCGCCGGGGCGCACGCATTCCACCAGCGCCTGGGCCAGCAGCTGCTTGCGGGCAGCGTCGCTGTCCTGGCGCTGGCCGAAGCTCGGCTCGGCGCCGCCGCGCCGCATGGCCCCGCCATGGACCCGGCGCAGCAGGCCGGCCGCGTCGAGCTCGCGCAGGTCGCGCCGGATCGTGTCTTCCGAGGTATTGAAACGCTGTGCCAGCTCGGCTGCCAATACCTTGCCCTGCTGTTGCACCGTGTCGATGATGTGTTGCCGCCGTTCTTCCGCTAGTTGCATGGGCTTGTCTCCTTTGCCCAGGACTATAGCGGTTTATTCACGAACATGCAAATACCTGCACAAACATGCATTCAAGGTTTTCAGACCAGCAGCATCAGGTGTTCCCGCTCCCAGGAGCTGATCACCCGCGAAAAGGTCGCGAATTCCAGTTCCTTGACTTCGCAATAGGCTTCCACGAACAGCGGCCCCAGCATTTCGGCCAGCGCCGGACAGCCGCGCAGCTGGAAGATGGCGTCTTCCAGGTTGCGCGGCAGCTGCCCGTGCACGTGTTCGGCACTGTCCGACGTCGGCGCCGATGGCGGCAAGCCTTCCACCATGCCCAGCCAGCCGCAGGCCAGCGTGGCCGCCATCGCCAGGTACGGATTCACGTCGACGCCGGGCACGCGGTTTTCGACGCGGCGGTTGGCCGGATCGGAATTCGGGATGCGGATGCCGCAGGTGCGGTTGTCGTAGCCCCAGTGGACATTGGTCGGCGCCGACTCGAAGCGCGACAGGCGGCGGAAGGAATTGACGTGGGGTGCGAACAGCAGGGTCGCGGGCGGCACGTATTTCTCGAGTCCGCCAATGAAGCGGTGGAACAGCTCGCTTTCGCTGCCGTCCGGATTCGAAAAGATATTGGCCCCGGTGACGCGGTCGACCACGCTCTGGTGCACGTGCATCGCGCTGCCCGGCTCGGTTTCCATGGGCTTGGCCATGAAGGTGGCAAAGATGCCATGGCGCAGCGCGGTCTCGCGCACGGCGCGCTTGAACAGGAACACGCGGTCGGCCAGTTCCAGCGCATTGCCGTGCGCAAAATTGATTTCCATCTGGCCGGCGCCGGCTTCGTGGATCAGGGTCTCGACGCCCAGCTCGTGCTGCTTGCAGAAAGCGCTCAGCTCGAGGAAGAACGGGTCGAAGTCGTTGACGGCGTCGATCGAATAGGACTGGCGCCCCTGCTCGGTAAAGCCGCTGCGTCCGGTCGGCGGGCTCAGCGGTTCGTGCGGGTTGGTGTTACGCGCGACCAGGTAAAACTCCATCTCGGGCGCCACCACCGGTGTCCAGCCGCGCCCGCTGTAGCGCGCCAGCACGCGCCGCAGCACCGAGCGCGGCGCCAGCTCGATCAAGTGGCCGTCGAACTGGCGGCAATCGTGGATCACCAGCGCCACCCGCTCGGTGGCCCAAGGCACCACGCGCAGCGTGGCTTCGTCCGGCACGCAGACCATGTCGGGATCGGTGGCGCCGACGTAGGGCGTGTTATTGGGCTGGTCGCCGTGGACCGTGTTCAACAGCACGCTCTTGGGCAGGCGCATGTGCTCGCCGGCCAAAAACAGGTCTTTCGGCAGGATCTTGCCGCGCGCGATGCCGGTCATGTCGGCAATCACGCACTCGACTTCGTGGATGTTATGTTCGCGCAAGAACTCGCGCATGGCGGGGCTGACCGTGGCGCTCATCGCTATCCCGTGGGCCTGGCTTCGGTCCGGGTCACTATACACGCCTGCGATGCCGCGCGTTTCCGTGTTTCGGCGATTCGTTGCCCCCTTTCCGCAGTTGGCGTCATCGATGGCCCACGGGCACCGATCTGCGGCATACTTTCTAAAATGGAATCCACACACGCCCATCCCATCCCGACCGCCCGCATGTGGCGCTTTTATGTCAGCGGCTGGGTCATCTACCTGATCCTGATCACCTTTGCCACGCAACTGGAAAACCTGCAGCATGCCCGCTTCGACTGGCGCTCCGCCTCCGATGTCCTGTGGAGCGCGCCGCAGGGCCTGCTGCTGGCCCTGACCTGGCCGCTGGGCGGCTGGATGGAGCGCAGGAAGCTATCGCCGCTGGCCGTGTTCCTGTGCCACGCGTCCTGTGCCCTGGTGTACGGCTTCCTCGAATACCTGATGCTGTGGATGCTGTTCGGCCTCAACCAGCCGGCGATCCGGTATATCTGGCCGACGCTGTACTTCATCATGACCTACGTCGTCATCGCCGCCGTGTTCCACACCGTGCGCACGAACGCCGCCGCGCGGCGCCAGGCGGCGGCGGTCCAGCAGGCCCACAGCCTGCTGCTGGCGTCGGAACTGAACGCGTTGCGCAACAAGCTCAATCCGCACTTCCTGTTCAATACCCTGCACTCGATCATCGCGCTGACGCGCAAGAACCCGGACGCCGCCGAGGCTGCGCTTTTCCAGTTTTCCGACATGCTGCGCTACGTGCTGGACACGGAAAAGAGCGGCAGCGACCGCGTGACCCTGGACGACGAACTGCAATTTACGCGCGACTACCTGGAACTGGAAAGCCTGCGCCTGGGCCAGCGCCTGACGGTCGAGTGGGAACTCGACGACGACGCCGGCGCCCTGGCGCTGCCGGCGCTGTCGCTGCAGCCGCTGGTCGAGAACAGCATCAAGCACGCCTTCAATCCGCACAGCCGGCCCGGCACGCTCTCGATCCGCACCCGCATCGACGACGCCGGCCGGCGCCTGGCCCTGACCGTGGGCGACGACGGTCCCGGCGCCGACGTCGACGCGGTGCGCCGCTCGAACGGCCTCGGCATCCGCACCGTGGAGCGGCGCCTGCAGCTGGAATACGGCGCCCAAGGCGGCCTGGCGATCGAGACCGCACCCGGCGCCGGCTTCGTGGTGACCATGTCGATCCCGCTCGCGGGTGCCTGAAGGAGAACAATCAATGGATAGCAAGACCGTATTCATCGCCGAAGACGAACCGCTGGCACGCGAGGTGCTGCGCGACGCCATCTACGGCCACGCCGGCCTGCGCCTGGTCGGCGAAGCGGCCGACGGCGCCGCCGCGCTGGCCCAGATCAACGCGCTGCGGCCCGACGTCGTCTTCCTGGACATCCAGATGCCCGAGATGACCGGCCTCGAGGTGCTGAAGCGCCTGAGCTGCACGCCGCACATCGTGTTCACCACCGCCTACGACCAGTACGCGGTGACGGCCTTCGAACTGCACGCGGTCGACTACCTGCTGAAACCTTTTACGCGCGCGCGCTTCGACGCTGCCGTGGCGCGCGTGCTCGATCTGGCGCCGGCGCAGCCGGCACCGGACGCCATGGGCGAGGCGCTGGCCCAGGCCGTGCAGCGCGCGGCCGGCCGGCTCGAGCGCATCCTGGTGCGCGACCGCGGCCGCATCTTCCCGCTGTCGCTGAACGAGATCGAATACATGAAGGCGGATTCCAAGTACACGGCGATCGCCGCGCGCGGGCAGACGTTCCTGGTGCGAATCGGCATTTCGGAACTCGAAGCCCAGCTCGATCCGGCGCGCTTCATCCGCATTCACCGCTCGGCGCTGGTGAACCTGGATTTCGTCGACTCGATGAAGGCGGACGAGCAGTCGCAGCTCTTGATCCAGATGCGGGATGGGACCAGCTTGACGGCGAGCCGGGAGGCGTCGAAGGTGTTGCGGGAGATGGCGATCTGAGGCATCCGCTTTTTGGCCCGCAACTGCTGTACGTCGCCCCTGCAGAGGCAGGGGCCCAAGCTCGCTGCACAGCAGTTGCCCTCACGCCGCAGGCCAGCTTATAACTTGGGCCCCTGCCTGCGCAGGGGCGACGTTTTAACGCTGCGGGCGAGAATAAAGCGTTAAGCTAGTTCCACCTGTTGTCATCCCGTCACGTCCCAATAAATTCGCTCCAACGCGCATTTTCTGCCGCTATAATCGCGAATTTTTCCACCTAGAATTTCCCCTCGCCCGGAGCCCGCCCCACTGTGAACACCATCCTGATTACATCCGTCGTGATCTACCTGCTGGGGACCCTCGGCCTGGGCGTCTGGGCTGGAACGCGGATCAAGAATACCGCCGACTTCGCCGTCGCCGGCCGCAGCCTGCCGCTGGTGATGGTCATCACCACCACCTTCGCCACCTGGTTCGGCGCCGAAACCGTGATGGGCATCCCGGCCCGCTTCGTGCAGGGTGGCCTGAACGGACTGGTCGAAGACCCGTTCGGGGCCGGCGCCTGCCTGATCCTGGTCGGCCTGTTCTTCGCCGCGCGCCTCTACAAGCTGAACCTGTTAACGATTGGCGACTACTACCGCGCGCGCTACGGCAAGGGCATCGAGGTGTTCTGCTCGGCCGCCATCATCCTGTCCTACCTGGGCTGGGTGGCGGCGCAGATCACGGCGCTGGGCCTGGTGTTCTCGGTGCTGACCGGCGGCGCCATGTCCGAAACCGCCGGCATGATCGTCGGCACCCTGGCCGTGCTGATCTACGTGGTGGTGGGCGGCTTCCTGGCGGTGGCCATTACCGACTTCATCCAGATGATCGTGCTGGTGGTGGGCATGTCGATCATCGCCGTGTTCTCGTCCGAACTGGCCGGCGGCACCGGCGCCGTCCTGCACATGGTGCAGCAGAAGGATTTGTGGAATTTCCTGCCGCAGGCGAAATTCACCGACATCGCCTTCTTCGTCGGCGCGGCCGTGACCATGATGCTGGGCTCGATCCCGCAGCAGGACGTGTTCCAGCGCGTGATGTCGGCCAAGAACGCGCCGACCGCGCGCGCCGGCGCCGTGATCGGCGGCGCCAGCTACATCCTGTTCGCCTTCGTGCCGATGTTCATCGTCGCCTGCGCCGTGATCGTGATGGGCAACGAGGCGATGGAACTGGCCAAGAACGACTACCAGCGCGTGCTGCCGACCTTCGTGATGTCGAAGATGCCGCTGATCATGCAGATCCTGTTCTTCGGCGCCCTGCTCTCCGCCATCAAGAGCACCTCGTCGGCGACCCTGCTGGCGCCGTCGACCAGCTTCACCGAAAACATCCTCAAGAATCTGCGTCCGGGCATGAGCGACCGCCAGCAGCTGTTCGCGATGCGCGTGACCATCGTGGTGTTCGCGGTGCTGGTGCTGAGCTATGCGATCGCGATGAAGGGCACCTCGATCTACGAACTGGTGTCCTCGGCCTACCAGGTGACCCTGGTGGGCGCCTTCGTGCCGCTGGTGATGGGCTTGTACTGGAAGCGCGCCACGACCCAGGGCGCGATCCTGTCGATCGCGGCCGGCATCCTGACCTGGATCGTGTTCTTCCCCCAGATCTCGTCGCTGGGCGCGGCATTCCCGGGGCAGCTGGCGGGCTTGCTGGCGGGGTTTGCCGGCATGATCGTGGGGTCGCTGGCGCCGCAGGTTTTCAAGAACCGGCATGAGCCGCACAAGACGGCGTTGAGCGTGTAACCGGTACGGCCCCGATTGGAATAGGGGCCTTTTGTTTGTGGTGGCTGCGGTGCGAACTTGGGGGAATAGTGCCGGGGCACTATTCCGCCTGCGCGGGGACGACGTGCTATTGATAACTCAAGGATATCGTTATCAGTATTTTTAAGTCAGCCTAAAACCGTCATCCCCGCGAAGGCGGGGATCCAAGTTCGTCAAGCAGCCATTAGCTCAACCACCCCCGCCGCCGCACGTCCGCCAGCGTCAAATCCAAACAATCCCGGATCCGCCCCACCATCTCATCGATTTCCGCGCACGTGATCACCAGCGGCGGCGCCACGATCATCCGGTCCCCCACCGCCCGCATGATCACGCCGTTGTCGAACATGTGCGCGCGGCACAGCATGCCCACCCCCAGCGCGCGCGCAAACGGCTCGCAGTCGTGCGCCGATGCGCCCTTGCGCCGCACCAGGTTCAGGCCGGCCACCATGCCCAGGCTCTCGGCATGCCCGACCAGCGGGTGCGAGGCCAGCGCCCCGAACGCCGCCTTCAGGTAAGGTCCGGTCTCCTGCGCCACCTTGTCGATCACGCCTTCCTCGGCCAGGATGCGCAGGTTTTCCAGCGCCGCCGCGCACGCCACCGGGTGGCCGGAATAAGTAAAACCGTGGTTGAAGTCGCCGCCCTTCTCGACCAGGGCATCGGCCACGCGGTCGCTCACCAGCACCCCGCCCAGCGGCACGTAGCCCGAGGTGACGCCCTTGGCGAACGGGATCAGGTCCGGCCGCATGCCCATCATTTCGCAGCCGAACCAGGCGCCCAGGCGGCCGAAGCCGCAGATCACCTCGTCCGAGATCAGCAGGATGCCGTAGCGGTCGCAGATGCGCTGGATCTCCGGCCAGTAGGTGCGCGGCGGGATGATCACGCCGCCCGCCCCCTGCACCGGTTCGCCGATGAAGGCGGCCACGTGTTCCGGGCCGAGTTCGAGGATTTTCTCTTCCAGCCAGCGCGCCGCCTTCAGGCCGAACTCCGCTTCGCTCATGCCGCGCCCGAGTTCCGCGAAATGCGGCTGCTCGATGTGGTGGATGCCGGGGATCGGCAAGGCGCCCTGCGCATGCATGCCGGCCATGCCGCCGAGCGAGGCGCCGGCGATGGTGCTGCCGTGGTAGGCGTTGCGGCGGCTGATGATGGCCTGGCGCTGCGGCTGGCCCATCAGCTGCCAGTAGCGCCACGCCATGCGCACCGCGGTGTCGTTGGCTTCCGAGCCGGAACTGGTGAAGAACACGTGGCGGAAATGTTCCGGCGCCAGTGCGGCCAGGCGCGCCGCCAGCCGCACGGCCGGCACGTTGGTGGTATTGAAGAAGCTGTTATAGAAGGGCAGCGCCGTCATCTGGCGCGCCGCCGCGTCGACGATGCTGGCGCGGCCGTAGCCGACGTTCACGCACCACAGGCCGGACATGCCGTCGATGATCCTGTGCCCTTCCGAGTCCCACAGATAAATGCCGTCGCCGCGCACCATCACGCGCGCGCCCTGCGTACGCAGCGCGCCGTGGTCGGTGAACGGATGCAGGTAGTGCGCGGCGTCGAGGCGCTGCAGTTCAAGGGTATTAAAACCGGGCGTATCCACTTTCTCCCGGGCCGGCACGAACACGCTCTCTTCGATTGCCATGATCGTCTCCCAATCGCTTGCTTATCAGAGCCTCGAGAAACCGTAGCGAGCGGAAGGAGTTTCGTTCGAGAAGCGCAGCCGTACTTACGGTACGGCGAGCATCGCAGAACGAAAATCCGACGCGCAGTAGGTTTCTCGAGGCTCCACCTCAGACATGGAGCAGCAGGTGTTCGCGTTCCCAAGGACTGATCACCGTCATGAATTCCTGGTGCTCGAGTTCCTTGACTGCGGAATAGACGTCGATGAAGCGTTCGCCCAGCACGTCGCGCAGGCGGTCTTCGCGGCGCAGCTGGGTCAGGGCTTCGGACAGGCCCTGCGGCAGCTCGACCGGCATCTTGTAGGCGCTGCCCTCGACCATCGGGGTCGGTTCCAGCCGTTCCTGCATGCCGAGGTAGCCGCAGGCCAGGGTCACCGCCAGCGCCAGGTACGGGTTGGCGTCGGCCCCGATCACGCGGTTCTCGACGCGCCGGTCCTGCGAGCCCGACACCGGCACGCGCAGGCCGACGGTGCGGTTGTCGACGCCCCATTGCAGGTTGATCGGCGCGGCCGTGTGGCGCACGATGCGGCGGTAGGAATTGACGTAGGGCGCGACGATCGCCATCGCCGGCGCCATGTACTTCTGCAGGCCGCCGATATACCAGCGGAACAGGTCGGAAGGGGCACCTTCCTGGTTGCTGAAGATGTTCTTGCCGGTCTCGCCGTCGACCACGCTCTGGTGCACGTGCATCGCCGAGCCGGGCTCGCCGGCCATCGGCTTGGCCATGAAGGTGGCGTACATGTCGTGCTTGAGCGCCGCCTCGCGCAGCGTGCGCTTGAAGAAGAACACCTTGTCGGCCAGGCCCAGCGGCTCGCCGTGCTGGAAGTTGATTTCCATCTGGCCGGCGCCGATCTCGTGGATCAGGGTATCGACGTCCAGGCCCATCATGTCGCAGTAATCGTAGATGTCCTCGAACAGCGGGTCGAACTCGTTGACGGCGTCGATCGAGTACACCTGGCGGCTGGTCTCGGAACGGCCGCTGCGGCCGATCGGCGCGGCCAGCGGCAAATCGGGGTCGACGTTCTTGGCGGTCAGGTAGAACTCGAGTTCCGGCGCCACCACCGGCTTCCAGCCCTTCTGCTCGTACAGTTTCAATACGCGGCGCAGTACGCTGCGCGGGGCGAAGTCGACCAGCTTGCCGTCGGCGAAATAGCAGTCGTGGATCACTTGCGCGGTCGGGTCGACCGCCCACGGCACCATCGTGATCGTGCCGGGGTCGGCCTTCAGGATCATGTCGCGGTCGGTGGTGGAGATGGCGCGGTCGAAGGCGTCGTCGTTTTCCGGCGAATTGCCGGTGACGGTCATGCCCAGCACGATTTCCGGCAGGCGCATGCCGCGGTCTTCGGTGAATTTAACGCGTGGAAGGATCTTTCCACGCGCGACCCCGGTCAGGTCGGGGACCAGGCATTCGATTTCGGTGACCCGTTTTGCATTGAGCCACTCGTCCATGTCGTTGTATGAAAAATTGTCGCGGATTGCCATGATTATTCCTCGTTCGTCGATGAAAAGCAGGCGCGCCATAGGTACGCAAAAGAGGTACGCAAAAGCGTGCGCGGCCTGCGTGGATGCGGGCGCGGGAACGGGGAGCTATGGGACGGAGTTCTTCCACTCGTGGGCCGCCCATGTTGCATGGGCGACTACGGGCATTTCCGGTTCCGCTTGGTTCGTTCGTGGTACTCGCGGCAGGCGTTGCCGAAAGCGCCGAACATCTTCATCGAATTGGGGTTGTGAATGATGCGCCACTCCGGGTGCCACTGCACGGCCAGCGTGAAGCCGGGCGCATCCTTGACGGAAAACGCTTCGACCAGGCCATCCTCGGCAGTCGCTTCGACGACCAGGCCGGAAGCCAGCTCGTTCACGCCCTGCCCGTGCAGCGAATTCACCGGAATCTCGGACGCACCCAGGATACCGTGCAGCATGCCGCCCTCGACCAGCTTGACCTTGTGCGCATCGCCGTATTGCTCGTCCATGCCCAGTTCCGGATTCTCGCGGTGGTCGAAGTGGCCAGGCACCGACTGCACCGCCTGGTGCAGGCTGCCGCCCAGCGCCACGTTCATCTCCTGGAAGCCGCGGCAGATCGCGATGATCGGAATGCCGCGCGCCACTGCCGCGCGGATCAGCGGCAGCGTGGTCTCGTCGCGCGCCGGGTCCTGCGGCAGCGACGGGTCCAGGACTTCTTGGGAGTAATAGCTTGGATGCACGTTCGACGCCGAACCGGTCAGCATGATGCCGTCGCACAGCTCGAGCATGGTGTCGAGGTCGAGCGACGCCCCCAGCGACGGCAGGATCATGGGGGCGCAATCGGCGCCGAGGACGACGGCGTCGACATATTTATGCTGGGCCGCGTGGTACGGATGTTCTCCGAAATCGCGGGTACAAGCCGGGACGATAACGATCGGGCGCATGGTCTCTACCTTTCAGTGAGGCGCACACGAACCATCATACTGCAAACCGATCCGCGTGCGGGTAGCCGTTGTTACAGATCAATAAAAACGCGTATACACCTGTGCGCGCTCAGATATCTGCTGTGAGAAAGGTTTCTGTGGTTGGAAACCAATAACAAAAGTTTATCGTCAATGTGAGGACGATGCCAACACAAACCGCGACGAAGCAGAATGTTGGCTGCCAACCCGTTTCAATCGTGCGTGTTATCGTGGTTTCATCCACGAACGAATGAGGCACCCATGTTGACCCTGAAAGACCCTTCCCTGCTGCGCCAGCAGGCATACATCGACGGCGCCTGGTGCGACGCCGTCGAAGGCAAGACCGTCGACGTCATCAACCCCGCCACCGGCGAAGCGCTCGGCACCGTGCCCCACATGGGCACGCAGGAGACCCGGCGCGCCATCGAAGCCGCCAATGCCGCCTGGCCGGCCTGGCGCAAGAAGACCGCGCGCGAACGCGCCCAGATTTTGCGCACCTGGTATGACCTGATGATGGAAAACGCCGACGACCTGGCCGCCATCATGACCGCCGAGCAAGGCAAACCGCTGGCCGAATCCAAGGGCGAGGTCGGCTATGCCGCCGCGTTCTTCGAGTGGTTCGGCGAGCAGGCCAAGCGCATCGAAGGCGACGTGCTGGAATCGCCTTCGCGCGGCAGCCGCATCATCGTCACCAAGGAACCGATCGGCGTGTGCGCCGCGATCACCCCCTGGAACTTCCCGGCTGCGATGATCACCCGCAAGGTCGCACCGGCCCTGGCGGCCGGCTGCCCGATCGTGCTGAAACCGGCTGAACTGACGCCCTATTCGGCGCTGGCGCTGGCGGTGCTGGCCGAGCGCGCCGGCGTGCCCAAGGGCGTGTTCTCGATCGTGATCGGCGATGCGAAGGAGATCGGCGCCGAGATGTGCGCCAATCCGATCGTCCGCAAACTCAGCTTCACCGGCTCGACCGCGGTGGGACGCACCCTGATGCAGCAGTGCGCGCCGACAGTGAAGAAGCTGTCGCTGGAACTGGGCGGCAATGCCTCGTTCATCGTGTTCGACGATGCCGACCTGGACGCCGCCGTCGAAGGCGCCATGGCCTCGAAGTACCGCAACATGGGCCAGACCTGCGTCTGCGCCAACCGCTTCTATGTGCAGGACAGCGTGTACGACGCGTTCGCGCAGAAGTTCGCGGCGGCGGTCGCCAAGCTGAAGGTCGGCAACGGCGCCGAGCCCGACGTGACCCAGGGTCCGCTGATCAACGACAAGGCGGTCGACAAGGTCGAGCATCACATCGCCGATGCGCTGGGCAAGGGCGCGCGCCTGCTGCTGGGGGGCAAGCGCCATGCGCTTGGCCACAGCTTCTTCGAACCGACCGTGCTGGCCGACGTGACATCAAGCATGATCATCGCCGAAGAGGAAAGCTTCGGCCCGGTGGCGCCGCTGTTCCGCTTCAAGACCGAGGACGAGGTGATCGCCCAGGCCAACAACACCGAATTCGGCCTCGCCTCCTATTTCTACTCGCGCGACATTGGCCGCGTGTTCCGCGTCGCCGAACAGATCGAGACCGGCATGGTGGGCATCAACACCGGCCTGATTTCGAACGAGGTCGCGCCCTTCGGCGGCGTGAAGCAGTCGGGCCTGGGGCGCGAAGGGTCGAAGTACGGGATGGATGACTATCTGGTGATCAAGTACCTCTGCCTCGGCGGTCTGTGATGCGCCGCGATCCCTTCGAACGGGTGCAGGACGCGCCGCTGTTCGTGGTGCCGCGCATGCTGGACCAGCTGCGCGGCTACCGCGCGGGCGCCAAGCTGGCGGACTTGCCGGGGCCGAATCCGTCGGCGGAACGCGAGCGCCTGGCGGCCGAACTGGATGGCCTGGTGGAACGCCTGATCGCGGGGATCGCAGCGCATCCCAGTAAATTCTGGGTGCTGAAGCAGTTCCAGCGTTCGCTGGAAGCGGTGCAGGAAGAAGATACCGAAGCGAAGGAACACTTCGGAGAAGAACTGGAACGTTTGATGGCGATCGTCGGCATCGAAAGTTCCGACGGGGTGCTGACTTATTACCTCGGTGGCATGTAGGGTGGACGCGGACGGCTAGTCGGCTTCGCCATCCACGCGTTCAAGCAGCACAAGCATGCGGTGCGTCGGAATTAAAGCCGGGCGACCGCGTGGACGGCACAGCCGTCCACCCTACCGCTTGTACTCGTCGTACTTGCGGGCATCGCCGCGCACCTGGTCGGCCGGATACTTGGCGCGGTTCAGCACCATCTTCTGCTGCACCGCCGCCAGCAGGTCGACATCGAGCTTGTCGGCCAGCCGCACCAGGTAGACCAGCACGTCGGCCATCTCGTGGCGCACCTCGACCAGTTTATCGGGACCGAGTTCCTCGATCCGGCCGTGCTGCAGCCACTGGAAGTGTTCCAGCAGCTCGGCCGCTTCGACGCTCAAGGCCGAGGCGAGGTTCTTGGGCGAGTGGAACTGGTCCCAGTCGCGCTCGTCGACGAACTGGCGCACGATGTCGCGCAGCTGCTCCAGTTCGCCGCCGGGCAGGCTCACTTCTGGCTTTCCAGGTAGCCCTGCAGCACAGCCTGCAGCTTCGGTTCGATCTCTGTCTGGCCGCTGATCGTGATGCCGAGGTCGCGCAGCAGGCCGTCGTGCACGCCGTAGACCCAGCTGTGGATGGTCAGCGGCTGGCCGCGCTCCCAGGCATCGCGCACGACGGTGGACTGGGCGATGTTGATGACCTGCTCGGCCACGTTCAGTTCGACCAGGCGGTCGGCGGCAGCCTTGCCGGCCACGTTGCCCAGGTATTTGCCGTGCTTTTCGCGCACGTCGCGTACGTGACCCAGCCAGTTGTCGGCCAGGCCGACGCGGGTGTAGTTGAGGGCGGCGCCCACGCCCGAGCAGCCGTAGTGGCCGCACAGGATGATGTGCTTGACCTTCAGCACGTCGACCGCGAACTGGATCACGCTCAGCGCGTTCAGGTCCGAGTGCGCCACGACGTTGGCGATGTTACGGTGCACGAACAGCTCGCCCGGCGCCATGCCGAGCAGTTCGTTGGCAGGCACGCGGCTGTCCGAGCAGCCGATCCACAGGTATTCAGGCGCCTGCTGCGAGGCCAGGTCCGAGAAGAAGCCCGCATCCTGCTCTACCATCGAGGCCGCCCATTGGCGGTTGCGTTCGAACAGGTCGGCGGCGGTAAGGCCGGTTGGGGTTTTTGCCATAATAAACTCCTATCTTTGATGACGATGCGGATGCGAGCACAGCCATTATGCTTGCAAAATCGGAACAATGTTAAAGCTGTGAATACAGAAATATACACTTGAACATTGTGTTTACGGAAGCGTGTGACGGAACGTGCCGCAACCGGCCAGGTCTGAACGACCTTATACATGAAAAAAACCGCCGAAGGTTTTCACCATTCGGCGGCTCATGGACCGCTGGTCCGTGGACTCTTACTCGAAGAAATCCTTCACTTTATCCATCCAGCCCTTGCTCTGCGGGCTGTGCTTGGCGCCACCGTCGATGGTCAGGCGCTCGAACTCCTTGAGCAGGTCTTTCTGCTTGTCGGTCAGCTTGACCGGGGTCTCGACCACCACGTGGCAGAACAGGTCGCCCGAGTAGCCGGAGCGCACGCCCTTGATGCCCTTGCCTTTCAGGCGGAAGGTCTTGCCGGTCTGGGTGCCTTCGGGGATGGTGAAGGACACCTTGCCGCCCAGGGTCGGCACCTCGATCTCGCCGCCCAGCGCCGCCTTCACGAAGGAAATCGGCATCTCGCAGTGCAGGTCGTCGCCTTCGCGCTGGAAGACTTCGTGCGGCTTGATGTGGATCTCGACGTACAGGTCGCCCGGCGGCCCGCCGTTGGTGCCCGGCTCGCCGTTGCCCGATGAGCGGATGCGCATGCCGTTGTCGATACCGGCCGGGATTTTCACTTCCAGCGTCTTGTTGCGCTTGATCCGTCCGGCGCCGCCGCAGGCCGCGCATGGTTCCGGGATGATCTTGCCGCTGCCGTGGCACTTCGGGCAGGTCTGCTGGATCGAGAAGAAGCCCTGCTGCATGCGCACCTGGCCGTGGCCGGCGCAGGTGGTGCAGGTGATCGGCTGGGTGCCCGGCTTGGCGCCGCTGCCGTGGCAGGTGTCGCACTTGTCCCAGCTCGGCACGCGGATCGTGGTGTCGAAGCCGCCGGCGGCCTGCTCCAGCGTGATCTCGAGGTTGTAGCGCAGGTCGGCGCCGCGGTAGACCTGGGGTCCGCCGCCGCGGCCGCCACGGGCGCCGCCACCGAAGATATCGCCGAAGATGTCGCCGAAGGCATCGCCGAAACCGCCCTGGCCGAAACCGCCGCCGCCCATGCCGTTCGGATCGACGCCGGCGTGACCGTAGCGGTCATAGGCCTCGCGCTTCTCCGGATTGCTCAGCATTTCGTAAGCTTCCTTGACCTCCTTGAACTTCTCTTCCGCTTCCTTGTTGTCCGGATTGCGGTCAGGATGGTATTTCATCGCAAGCTTGCGATACGACTTCTTGATGTCTTCTTCCGAAGCACCCTTGGCGACCCCGAGGATCTCGTAAAAATCACGCTTTGCCATTTGTCGGCACCTTGCTGTTTTATTTACTCAACTGTTTATGCAAAAAAACCGAGCCGGGCACCCCTGGGGTCGCGTCGGCTCGGTGGGGTCGATCAGTCCGGGGACTGATCGACAAGACGTCCACACTACCTGATTACTTGGCGTCCTTGACTTCCTTGAAGTCGGCGTCGACCACGTCGTCGTCCTGCTTGGCGCCGGCGCCGGCGCCAGCGCCCGGCTGGCCGCCCGGCTGTCCACCGGCAGCGCCGCCCTGCTGGGCCTGCATGTCGGCGTACATCTTCTCGCCCAGCTTCTGCGAAGCGGTCGACAGTGCGGCGACCTTGGCATCGATGTCGGCCTTGTCGCCCGACTTGATCGAGGCTTCCAGGTCGGTGATCGCGGCTTCGATCTTTTCCTTCTCGCCGCCGTCCAGCTTGTCGCCGTACTCGGTCAGGGACTTGCGGGTCGAGTGGACCAGCGCGTCGGCCTGGTTGCGCGACTCGGCCAGTTCCTTGACCTTCTTGTCTTCTTCCGCGTTCAGCTCGGCGTCCTTCACCATCTTCTGGATCTCGTCTTCCGACAGACCCGAGTTGGCCTTGATGGTGATCTTGTTTTCCTTGCCGGTGGCCTTGTCTTTCGCGCCGACGTGCAGGATGCCGTTGGCGTCGATGTCGAAGGTCACTTCGATCTGCGGGGTGCCGCGTGCTGCCGGCGGGATGCCTTCCAGGTTGAATTCACCCAGGCCCTTGTTGCCGGCGGCGATTTCACGCTCGCCCTGGTACACCTTGATGGTCACGGCCGGCTGGTTGTCGTCGGCGGTCGAGAACACCTGCGAGAACTTGGTCGGGATCGTGGTGTTCTTCTGGATCATCTTGGTCATCACGCCGCCCAGGGTTTCGATACCCAGCGACAGCGGGGTCACGTCCAGCAGCAGCAGGTCCTTGCGCTCGCCCGACAGGACCGAACCTTGAATAGCGGCGCCGACGGCGACAGCTTCGTCCGGGTTGACGTCCTTGCGCGGATCCTTGCCAAAGAACTCCTTCACTTTTTCCTGCACCTTCGGCATACGGGTCATGCCTCCGACCAGGATGATGTCGTCGATGTCCGAAACCTTGACACCGGCATCCTTGATGGCGATGCGGCACGGCTCGATGGTCTTGGCGATCAGTTCCTCGACCAGCGATTCCAGCTTGGCGCGGGTCATCTTCAGGTTCAGGTGGACCGGGGCGCCGTTGGCCATCGCAATGTACGGCTCGTTGATCTCGGTCTGCTGCGACGACGACAGTTCGATCTTCGCGCGCTCGGCCGAGGCCTTGATACGCTGCAGGGCGATCGCGTCCTTCGACAGGTCGAGGCCGTTGATCTTCTTGAACTCGTCGATGATGTAGTCGATGATGCGCTGGTCGAAGTCTTCGCCGCCCAGGAAAGTGTCGCCGTTGGTCGACAGCACTTCGAACTGCTTTTCGCCTTCGACGTCGGCGATCTCGATGATCGACACGTCGAAGGTGCCGCCGCCGAGGTCATACACGGCGATCTTGCGGTCGCCCTTGTCGGTCTTGTCCAGGCCGAATGCCAGCGCAGCCGCGGTCGGCTCGTTAATGATGCGCTTGACGTCCAGGCCGGCGATGCGGCCGGCGTCCTTGGTTGCCTGGCGCTGCGAGTCGTTGAAGTAGGCCGGCACGGTGATCACGGCTTCGGTCACTTCTTCGCCGAGGTAGTCTTCGGCGGTCTTCTTCATCTTGCGCAGGACTTCGGCCGACACTTGCTGTGCTGCCAGCTTCTTGTCGCGCACGCCGATCCAGGCGTCGCCGTTGTCGGCCTTGACGATCGCGTACGGCATCAGGCCGATGTCCTTCTGGACTTCTTTCTCGTCGAATTTACGGCCGATCAGACGCTTGACGGCGAACAGGGTGTTCTTCGGGTTGGTGACCGCCTGGCGTTTCGCCGGCGCGCCAACCAGGATCTCGCCATCTTCCTGATAAGCGATGATCGAAGGCGTAGTACGGGCGCCTTCCGCATTCTCGATAACCTTCGGCTGGCCGTTCTCCATGATGGCTACGCAGGAGTTGGTCGTGCCCAGGTCGATACCGATAATTCTGCCCATAATATTTTCCTTTTTAATACTCAGTTTTCAGATGTGTCGAATATAGGGAAATAACGCTTGCTTTCAAGAGCTTGTTCAGCTCTTGTGCAACATTTATTTCGGCGCCGCAGCAGTCACGATGGCCGGACGCAGCAGGCGGTCGGCGATCATGTAGCCCTTCTGCAGCACGGTAACCACGGTGCCCGCTTCCTGTTCGGACGGGACCACGGCGACGGCCTGGTGCTTGTTCGGGTCGAGCTTGTCGCCCGCCTGCGGCATCACTTCGACCAGACGATTCTTTTCGAAGGCAGTGGTGAGCTGCTTGAGGGTCATCTCGACGCCTTCCTTGATGGAGTCCACCGTCGGCGCTTCGACTTTCAGTGCCATCTCGAGGCTGTCACGCACCGGCACCATGGCTTCGGCAAAGCTCTCGATCGCGAATTTGTGCGCCTTGCTCACGTCTTCCTGGGCACGGCGGCGGATGTTTTCAGCATCGGCCTTGGCACGCATGAAGGCATCGTGCATCTCGGCCAGCTTGGCTTCGGTAGCGCTCAGCTGTTCTTCGAGGCTGGGCTCCGTGGAAGACGCGGCTTGGGTCACCTGGGCGGGTGCACCGGCTTCCGGTTGGTTGCTCACGTCTTGGTTTTCTTGGTCTTGCATCGAAAAAACTCCTGGAATCAAGGACTTGGCTGATTATTGGTGAATAACTGCTGGTCACGCTGGCACCCATATGAGGCAATCTCCTACATTTTCAAGGGGAATTGCGCGATTCACATCGTGGCGTGCTTGTCGTTATTTGTTACAAGATTTACCAGACAGTAGAATCCCTCATCAGCTTTCCGTTCTACCATGTTTCCTAGCCACATTAATCCTGCAGCATACGGCCGCCGGGCGGCGTGGACCATGGGGGACAATCATGAGATTGCATCTGATAAGCGGCGCCGTCGTGATTTACACCCTGCTGGCGATGGCAGTGATCTGCCTGGCCGAGCTTGGATCGGCGCCACAAAACGTGCCATTCTAACAGCTTGTCGGGGCAATGGCGTCGTTTGGGCTAGGTAGACGGCAGCCGCCGTCCACCCTGCGTCAGCGGTCCGTCACGGTTCCGCGCCCAGCGTGTGCGCGTACTCGCGTCCGATCTGGGCATCGCGCTTCTGGCTGGCCTGCTGCGCCGGCGTGAGGATGGTCGGCCAGCCGACCAGGTGCTGTTCGGCGACCTCGGCCAGACCGGTAATCCAGTCAGGACTGTCGTTCAGGCAGGGAATGTAGTGGTATTCCTGGCCGCCGTTCGATTCGAAATCGTGGCGCACTTCCATGTTGATCTCTTCCAGCGTCTCCAGGCAGTCGCTGGTAAAGCCCGGGCACATGACGTCCAGGCGGCGCACGCCGTCGCGCGCCAGCTGCTGCACGGTCGGCGCCGTATAGGGCTGCAGCCACTCGGCGCGGCCGAAGCGCGACTGGAAGGTGACCAGGTACTGGTCCGGCCCCAGGCCCAGGCGGGCCGCCAGCAGGCGCGCCGTCTTGTGGCATTCGCAGTGATACGGGTCGCCCAGCTGCAGGGTGCGCTTGGGCACGCCATGGAAACTCATCAGCAGTTTCTCGCCGCGGCCATGCGCTTCCCAGTAGACTTCCACCGACCTGGCCAGCGCCTCGATATAGCCCTCGTGGTCGTGGTAATTGCGTACCAGGCGCAGCTCGGGGACATTGCGTACCTTCTTGTAGTGGTCGAACACGGCATCCCAGACCGAGGCCGTGGTCGTGCCCGAGTACTGCGGGTAGGCCGGCAGTACCACGATGCGCTCGCAGCCGCGCGCCTTCAGGTCGTCCAGCACGTCCGCCAGCGCAGGCGAACCGTAGCGCATCGCCATCGCCACCTCCACGTCCTGGTGGCCGCGCGTGGCCAGCATCTTCTGCAGCAGCGTGGCCTGGCGTTCCGTGTACACCTTGAGCGGCGAGCCTTCGCGCATCCAGATGGTCTCGTACTTCTTGGCCGAAGCCCCGGAGCGGAACGGCAGGATCGCCAGGTTCAGGATCAGCGCCCACACGGCGCGCGGGATTTCAACGACGCGCGGATCGGACAGGAATTGCTTCAGGTAGCGGCGCACCGCCTTGCGGGTCGGCGCATCGGGCGTGCCGAGGTTGACGAGCACGATGGCGTGCTTGGCGATGGTGCCGTGCTGGTGGGATGGTTCTTTACGAAAAGGCATGGATCGGACGTGGATGCTTGGGACTGCCATTATAAATTGGCATTGCATAACGGCCGATTAGATATTTACGATCGATGCGATAGTGACGCAGATGACAAGCTGCGTCACTCCTGCGAAGGCAGGGGTCCAAGTTATGCATGCGCAGTCGACATACGCGCAACTTGGGCCCCTGCCTTCGCAGGGGCGACGTTTATTTGCCAACAATAGATAGAGCGCTTCAGGACGCCAGCAACTCCCGCGCATGCTTGCGCGTCGTCTCGGTGATTTCGATCCCGCCCAGCATGCGCGCCACCTCTTCCACGCGCGCCTTGGTGTCCAGCACGTCGATGCGCGACACGGTCTTGCCGCCGTCGACAGTGCCCTTGGCCACCTGGAAATGCTGGTTGGCCTGGCTCGCCACCTGCGGCAGGTGGGTCACGCACAGCACCTGGCGGCTCTGGCCGAGGCGCTTCAGCAGGCGCCCGACGACTTCCGCAACGCCGCCGCCGATACCGGTGTCGACCTCGTCGAAGATCAGGGTCGGCACCGTGGTCGCGTTGGCGGTGATCACGGAAATGGCGAGCGAGATACGCGCCAGCTCGCCGCCCGAGGCGACTTTCGCCAGCGGACGCGGCACCACGCCGGCGTGGCCGGCCACCAGGAATTCGACTTGCTCCAGGCCGTAGGCCGCCGGCTCGCATGGATTCAGTCCGACCACGAAGCGGCCGCCGCTCATCGACAGTTCCTGCATCGCTTCCGATACCTGCGACGACAGGCGCTGGGCCGCTTGCGCGCGCGTGGCCGACAGCGTGCGCGCCGCCTCCATGTAGACGCCCCTGGCTTTTTCTTCCTGGCGGCGCAGGCCGTCGACGTCGCTGGCGTCGGCCAGCTGCTTCAGCTTGGCCTTCAGCTGGGCGTGTTCTTCCGGCAGGTCGTCGGGCGTGACGCGGAACTTGCGCGCGGTGCTGTGGATCGCATCCATGCGCGCGTCGACCTGGGCCAGGCGCTCGGGGTCGAGCTCGACCTTGTCGACGTAATTATTCAAGGCGTACACGGCTTCCTGCAGCTGGATGCGGGCCGGCTCCATGCAGTCGAGCACAGCCTGCAGGCCGGCATCGACGTCGACCAGCTTGGTCAGCTTCTGGTTCAGCGACGACAGCTGCGACAGGATCGGCTGCTCGGATTCGGAGATCGCGTTCAGCGCTTCCTGCGCGCCTTCGATCAGGCTGGCGGCGTGCGACAGGCGGCTGTGTTCGTTGGCGATCTCGACCCATTCACCCGGCTTGACCGCGAGTTTATCCAGCTCGCCGACCTGCCACTCGAGGCGCTCGCGTTCCAGCAGCACGTTCTTGGCATTGGTCTCGTATTCTTCGCGCTGGCGCGCCAGCGCCCGCCACGACTTGTAGGTGCTGGCGACCAGCTGCACCTGGGCGCTGGCGATCGGATCGCGCACCGCCACCTGGTTGTCGAGCAGCGCGCGCTGGGCATCCCCCTTGAGCAGCGACTGGTGCGCGTGCTGGCCGTGGATGTCGACCAGCAGTTCGCCCAGCTCGCGCAGCTGGCTGGCGGTGGCGGCGCTGCCGTTGATGTAGGCCTTGGAGCGGCCGGCATTGTCGATCACGCGGCGCAGCAGCGCGCCGCCCTCCTCGATCCTGAATTCGTTCTGCTCGAGCCAGCTGCTGGCTGCCGGCGTCAGGGCGAAGTCGGCGCTGATGTCGGCCTTGGCCGCGCCTTCGCGCACCATGCTCGCGTCCCCGCGCCCGCCGAGCGCCAGTTGCAGCGCGTCGATCAGGATGGACTTGCCGGCGCCGGTCTCGCCGGTGAATACCGAAAAGCCATTCGAGAACTCGAGCTCGATCGTGTCGACGATGACGAAGTCGCGGATGGAAAGTAGACGCAACATGAAAGAACGTGTCTCCAGGGAGTTGGATCGGATTATTTGAGCTTGCCGTCGCTGGACGGGTATTCGTTCCAGTGCAGCTTTTCGCGCAGCGTGTGGTAGTAGCTCCACCCTTCCGGATGCAGGAAGGTGATGGTGTTCGGCGAGCGCGAAATCATGATCTGGTCGCCGTGCTGCAGGCTGGTAAACGTCTGCATGTCGAAGTTGACGCTGATGTCGCGCCCGTTGACGATTTCGACCACGATGTCGCTGGTGTCCGGTACCACGATCGGGCGGTTGGACAGCGCGTGCGGCGCGATCGGCACCAGCACGATGCCGGCCAGCGTCGGATGCAGCAGCGGGCCGCCGGCCGACAGCGCGTACGCCGTGGAGCCGGTCGGCGTGGAAATGATCAAGCCGTCCGAACGCTGGTTGTACATGAAGGCGCCATCCACCGTAACCTTGAGTTCGGCCATGCCGGCGCCGGTGCCGCGCGCCACCACCACGTCGTTGACCGCGACCGAGCAGTGGATTTGCACGCCGTCGCGCACCACGCGCGCTTCCAGCAGCGTGCGCTCCTCGGTCTTGGCCTTGCCGCTCAGGATCTCGCCGAGCACGGGCAGCATGCGCTCGATCGGGATGTCGGTGATGAAACCCAGCCGGCCCTGGTTGATGCCGATGAGGGGAATCTTGTAGCCGGCCAGGCGGCGCGCGATGCCGAGCATGGTGCCGTCGCCGCCGATCACGATGACGGCGCAGGCCTGCGCGCCGAATTCTTCCACCGTCATGGCGTCCACGCCGGGCACTTCCACGTAGCTGGCGGTATCGGCTTCGAGTACGGGACGGTAACCGCCCTCGCGCAGGAAGTCGACGATGGCCCGCACCGGCTCGTCGATGCCGGCGGTATTTTGCCGTACGACCAGCGCGATGGTTTGTTGCGATTCAGGCGGTACGGGCATACGGTTCTCGGCAGCAGGTGGTAGAGACACAGAAGATTAACCGATTCGTTCGGCTTCTGCTATAACGCAACTCAGCCATCACTGTATAAAAGCACAGTATAGTTGGGCGAACCGGATTCCGGCAAGGGCGCCCGTCGCTCAGTGCAACACGCCGAACACCACTGCGCCGAGGAGCGCCAGGCCGATGGTCAGCTGGTGCAACAGCATCAGCACCAGCCAGCGCAGCGCGGTGAGCTTGCGCGAGCCACCATACACCTTGCGCATCGCGGCCGGCAGATAAAAGGCCAGCCACATCCACAGCAGGAAGGTAACGAAGCCGAAGCCATTCGGCACCAGCACCATCACGGTCATCGCCAGGAAGGCGAACGCGTTGGTGTGCAGAGCGAACAGCAGGTGCTCGCCGTAGCGCCGCCCGGAACCCAGGTACAGCACCTTCAGGTACAGCGCGAAAAACGGCATCATGAAAAAAATCGCGTAGGGGGCGTAGTGATAGAAGGACTCTTCCAGCAACGCGCCTTTTTCTTCGAGCGGCAGGTCGCCGAAATACACGATCCTGTCGGCGACATGCGCATTGTGGGGCTTCACCCAGTCGCTCACGCGCCGCGCCACGTCGCCGACTTCGCCCGGATTGTCTTCCCTGAGCACGATGTCTTTCTTGCTGGTGTGCACGGCGCCGGGTAAAGCCGCGGCCGCGCCGGCGGCCTGTTCCCGGCCCGGCTTGGCATCGCGCTTGGCCTGCGCCGCGGCCGGCGGCGTGCCATGCTGCGCTTTTTCTTCTCCACGCGATGTGACGTCATGCATGGAAAACTTCAAGACCGCGAAAAAGATCAGGCTGAATGTCAGGTACATGCGCAAGGGCTGCACGTAAGGAACGCGCCGCCCCTTGATGTATTCCAGAGTCAGGCGTCCTGGACGGAACAATAACAGGCCCAGCGACTTCCAAAGCTTGCCTTCGAGTGCAACGTAGTGGCCGATGAACTCGTGCATGAACTCGCGCGCGCTCGGAGGATGCAGCACGGTTTCCTGGCCACATTGGTGGCAGAAATGCCCGGAGACAGTGGCGCTGCAATTCGGACAGTTGCTGGCGGCGTGGTGCAGGTCGAGTTCGCTGTTCACAGTGATTCCGGTCATGGGCACACGAAAACGACATGTTATCTAGTTAATTGCAAAAAAGCATCATTTAAGTCGCATTTTGAACAAATGCCAACGTGGATAGACGGGGCGACGCAGGCCTGGCGGTTGTTCACGCCATGTGTATCGCATTCAATTGCGCGACCAATTTTGGTGGCGGGCGTTAGGATTTAAGCAATCTGAGTGTACCCAAGGAGATTGCCATGCCGCAGGAAGAAAAAGACCGTGTCGTGAACACGGATCGCAAGATCGAGGAACAGAGCTACAAGCGCCAGCCGCACGAGCGCGACGAGTCGCCGGACGGTCAGGACATCAAGCCGCGCGGCATCATGGCGCAGGCCGCCGCCGACCTCGAGCAGGGCCTGGTCGACACCGAAAACTACGAAGGCCGCGGCACGCCGGGCCTGGAACAGGCGGTCCAGCCGAAGCCGGGCGCCACCGGGCAGGCCACGCCGCTGGAAGGCCGCCACCGCGACATGCGCGACCACGATTCGGTGGAACCGGTCGACAAAGGGCAAAACCGATGAGCGCACGGATCCTGGCGCTTGCCGTGCTGGGGGCCATGAGCGCGACTGCGCTCGCCCAGCAATATGCCCCCGGCTTCGGTCCCAATCCGCAGCTGCCGGCGCCGCAAAGATCGCTGATCCCGACCATGAACATTGCCCCGGCCGAACCCTGGCCCCAGGGCACGCGGCCGACGCCGGCGGCCGGCCTGGCGGTCACTGCCTATGGCACCGGCCTGGACCATCCGCGCTGGCTGTACGTGCTGCCGAACGGCGACGTGCTGGTGGCCGAGAGCAACAAGCCGGCCAACGCGCCCAAGGAAGACGGCATCAAGGCCAAGGTGCAGGGCATGGTCATGAAAAAAGCCGGTGCCGGGGTGGAATCGCCCAACCGCATCATCCTGCTGCGCGGCATTGGCGCCAACGGGGCCGCGGCCACCAAGACGACCTTTGCCCAGAACCTGAACTCGCCGTTCGGCATGACGCTGGTCGGCAGCGACCTGTACATCGCGAACGCGGACGCCCTGTGGCGCTTCCCATATAAAACCGGCGAAACCACCCTCTCCGGCAAGGGCACGAAAGTGATGGACCTGCCGGCAGGCATCAACCACCACTGGACCAAGAACGTGGCCGCGTCCCCCGACGGCAAGAAGCTGTACGTCACGGTCGGCTCCAACAGCAACGTCGCCGAGAATGGCATGGAGATCGAACAGGGCCGCGCCGCGATCTGGGAGTACGACATCGCCAGCGGCAAGAGCCGCATCTACGCCAGCGGCTTGCGCAACCCGAACGGGATGGACTTCGAGCCGCAGACCAAGATGCTCTGGACCGCCGTCAACGAACGCGACGAGATCGGCAACGACCTGGTGCCGGACTACATGACGTCGGTGAAGGACGGCGGTTTCTACGGCTGGCCGTACAGCTACTACGGCCAGCACGTCGACGACCGCGTCAAGCCGCAAAAGCCGGACTTGGTGGCCAAGGCCATCCCGCCCGACTATGCGCTGGGCGCGCACACGGCCTCGCTGGGCCTGGCGTTCTACAACGCCAGCCTGCTGCCGCAATTCAAGAACGGCGCCCTGATCGGCCAGCACGGTTCCTGGAACCGCAAGCCGCATGCCGGCTACAAGCTGATCTTCGTGCCTTTCAATAACGGCAAGCCGAGCGGTCCGCCCCAGGACGTGCTGACCGGCTTCCTGAGCAAGGACGGCAAGGCCTACGGCCGTCCGGTCGGGGTCGCAATCGACAAGCAGGGCGCGGTCCTGCTGGCCGACGACGTCGGCAACATCGTCTGGCGGATCACGCCGGCGACCAAATAACCCAATCACCCATCAGGAGAAACAAACATCATGACGATCAAGCGCAAAGGCAGCGCCGCCTGGAGTGGCGGCCTCAAGGATGGCAAGGGTTCGGTATCGACCCAGAGTGGCGTGCTGAACCAGCAGCAATACGGCTTCAACACCCGTTTCGAAGACGGCCCGGGCACCAATCCGGAAGAACTGCTGGGCGCGGCGCATGCCGGCTGCTTCACCATGGCGCTGTCGGGCCAGCTGGGCGCGGCCGGCATGACCGCGCAAAAGCTGGAAACCACGGCCACCGTGTCGCTGGACAAGGTCGGCGACAGCTTCGCCATCACTGCGGTGCACCTGGACCTGGTGGCCGTCATCCCGGGCGCCGACGAGGCGGCATTCCAGGAAGCGGCGCGCAAGGCCAAGGAAGGCTGTCCAGTGTCGAAGCTGTTCAACACCAACATCACGCTCGACGCCAAGCTGCAGAACTAAGTTCAGGCCTAGGGGTCAGAGCCCGGTTTTTCTTTTGGGGCTCTGACCCCGGTGTTCTGCCGCGGCAGGGTCGGAGCCCGGAGGGGGTCAGAGCCCGGTTTTTCTTTCAGGGCTCTGACCCCGGTGTTCTGCCGACACCGGTGTTCCCTGCCCCGGTGTTGCGACACGTAGCACATCGAGAACCTCGCCTGCAGGATTTCGCCCAAGCGCATAAAATCCCAGCTTTCCGTTACCAATACCAAGGACAACAATGCGCCTCCTGCACACCATGTTACGCGTCGGCGACCTGCAGCGCTCCATCGACTTCTACACTAACGTACTGGGCATGAAGCTGCTGCGCACCAGCGAAAATCCGGAATACAAGTACACCCTGGCCTTCGTCGGCTACGGCAACAATCCGGACCACGCCGAACTCGAGCTGACCTACAACTGGGGCACCGACAAGTACGAGATGGGCACGGCCTACGGCCACATCGCCCTGTCGACCGAAGACATCTACAAAACCTGCGAGCAGGTGCGTGCCGCCGGCGGCAACATCAGCCGCGAGCCGGGCCCGGTCAAGGGCGGCTCCACCGTGATCGCCTTCATCACCGACCCGGACGGCTACAAGGTCGAACTGATCGAGCGCGCCGACAATGCCGGCGGCGGCGGCCTGAGCAAGTAAGCTCACGCAGGCTCGGCCGAGCCAAAAACCAGCCGCCCCGGCAGGGTTTTGCCGGGCCTGCTACAATCTTTTGGTCTGCTGCAAGGCAGACACCATATAAATACGTCTTCGGGGCGGGGTGCGATTCCCCACCGGCGGTATGGCCATCGAGGCCGAGCCCGCGAGCGCTTGCAGGTGGTACCCACCTGCAAGGTCAGCAGATCTGGTGAGAAACCAGGGCCGACGGTATAGTCCGGATGAAAGAAGATGTAGCGTCATTACGCCCCCGCGTGCCGCACGGTATGCAGGAACGCGCCGTTTCGCTTTGCCCTGATGCGTTTTTCGCCAAGAAACGTACGCCCTGGCGTACGTCACCATCCCATTGCGAGGAGCGTCTCAATGACCATCAATACCTTTACCCTTCAAAGCGACGACCTGGACGGCCGCATTGCCGCCGCCATCGAAGCGACCCAGGCCGGCATCCCGGTCATCCTGCTCGACGATTTCGACCGTGAAAACGAGGCCGACCTGATCGTCGCCGCCGAAAAGCTGACCGTCGAGACCATGGCCGTCATGATCCGCGAATGCAGCGGCATCGTCTGCCTGTGCCTGACCGCCGACACCGTGCGCACGCTCGAGCTGCCGCCGATGGCCGCCGAAAACGGCAGCAAGTACGGCACCCCGTTCACGGTGTCGATCGAGGCGCGCGAAGGCGTCACCACCGGTGTCTCGGCTGCCGACCGTGTGACCACGATCCGCGCCGCGATCGCCCCGGATGCGAAACCGTCCGACCTGGTGCGCCCCGGCCACGTGTTCCCGCTGCGTGCCAACCCGGCCGGCGTGCTGGGCCGCAAGGGCCATACCGAGGGTTCCGTCGACCTGGCTATCATGGCCGGCCTGCAGCCCTCGGCCGTGCTGTGCGAGCTGATGAACGAAGACGGCACCATGATGCGCGGCGAAGCGATCGAACGCTTTGCGCGCGAGCGCGGCTATCCGATCCTGACGATCGCCGAGATGATCGAATGGCGCCAGCGCGAGGAACGCGCGGCGGCTTAAAAGCCATCACCGCTCGAACCGTCGCCCCTGCGGAGGCAGGGGCCTAAGTTCGGGGCGAACCACAAACCTTGGGCCCCTGCCTCCGCAGCGGCGACGGTTTCAAGGCTAACAAAAACGGCGCACATGGCGCCGTTTTTCACATCAAACAACTTGGGTTCCCGCCTGCGCGGGAAGTCATTTCCGGCAGTGCCGGGAAGTCATTTCCGGCAGTGCCGGGAAGTCATTTCCGGCAGTGCCGGGAATGACGTCATTGGTCAAGGCTGCTGCAACAAGGCATTCACCGGCTGCAAGTCATCCTCGCGCAGCGATCCCGCCGC
>Ga0308168_1000426_pt1 | contig 51986 bp, 50 predicted proteins | sample PhyCR2_FD_202133 | JGI IMG/M metagenome (GOLD analysis project Ga0308168, IMG submission 202133) | Phyllosphere microbial communities from UC Gill Tract Community Farm, Albany, California, United States - DLSLRC.R2 | ecosystem: Host-associated > Plants > Phyllosphere > Unclassified | place: USA...
CTCCTGACCGTTTCTGCCGCCGCGATCACAACGCTGATAATCCGTCCCCCGGTTGGGCTGCCTGCCGCTGGAAAACCCCTGCGTCTGGTCTATCTTTTAAAGTGCAAGGCGAATCGCCTGCAATAATGCCAACTTTTAGCGCACGGCTCTGAAAAGAGCCATTTCCCTGGACCAAAGACAGGAATCGTCTTTGGTCTTTTTTTATATCATTTCCACCCGAAATAGTTTTACTCATTTCTGAATGCATCATTTTTATTAATATGGCGTAATGCAGGTTTCTGCTCTATGGAATAGCGGTATTTAAAACGCGGCTTTAACTTACCCGAGAGATAATACACGCGTCTTTTCAGGGGTGTTGTTTTTGTTGTAAATGAAAAGGGAAGGGGTGTTACAAATATCTTCCTGCTAACTGACTGATGCCTATAACTTTGCTTATTTATTTTATTAATATCGCCAATAGTCTGAACTGCCACCTATACTCAAAACGCAAACGGCAATAATTCCTGTAATTTCAGACTGGAGTCTAAAAATGGAACTGAGAAATGAGCTGGCGCTCACCAAACGTGTTTCGTGGGGAAGTATTATTGCCGGTGTGGTAACGGCGATGGCGATCTCTCTTCTTTTAACCATGCTGGGCACCAGCCTGGGTCTATCCATGCTGTCGCCTAAGTCGGATGACATCGTCAATGGTGCCGACACGGCGGTATTAGCCTGGTCCGTTATCGGGGTGGTGATCAGTCTGGCGTGCGGTGGCTTTATTACCGGCCGTCTGGCTGGCACGGACGGTGCCATCCACGGTTTCCTTATCTGGGCCACATCCCTGCTGGTGGCCACGGTGCTGGGCTTTGCCGCCGTAGGCGGGATCCTGAATACGGCCGGAAGCGCCGTGGGCAGCGTGGCGTCAGCCACCGGCAGCCTGGCCAGTGGAATGGGCAGCGTGGCCGGTCAGGCCGCACAGGGGGCCGCCAGCATCGGCCAGAATATCTATGGTGATCTTGGCCTGGATACCAAACTCAATCCGGATAATGCCGACGATCAGGTTGTTCAGGCCCTGAAAAAAAGCGGTATTAAAGAGCTGCAGCCGGAATATCTGCAGACACAGCTGGAAGAAGCGGGTAAAGATGTTGCCAGCGCGGTGAAAAACCTGGCGGTAAATCCTGATAACAGTGATGCCGTTATTAAGGGATTAACAGATAAACTTAAAAGCCGGGCGGAAGCCCTTAGCCAGGCGATTGATAAAAATGAGGTGAAGCAGGCGCTGGTGCAAAATACCAGCATGACGCCTGAAGAAGCGGACAAAGCGGTCGAAAACTTTATTCAGACTCGCGATAAAACTGTACAGGAAGTGAATCAGCGTCTGTCGCAGTTAGAAAAGAATGTGAACGAAGCGAAAGTGAAATACGCAGAGTTTAAAGAAAAAGCCAAAGAGAAAGCTGATGCCGCCGCTAAGGCAGGCGCGAAAATTGCTCTCTGGTCCTTCATTGGATTATTAATTGGCGCGATTGTCAGTACGCTGAGTGGTTTCTGGGGCGTCAATACGCATCCTGAATACCGTAAAGTCAGAGCCTGATCGTTCAGTGCTATAAGGGCCCCTTTGGGGCCTTTTTTTCGTCTGGCGGTGCTGACACCGTGCTGCCTGCGGTCGTCAGCGGTCGGTTCCCGGTTGCCCTCCAGGGTAACGCTGGGTCAGCCATCCCGCCCGGATATCTTTGCCGGCAACCCACTCCGGTAGGCAGGCTGTGTGCAACTTGTCGATAAGGCGCTGGGCGGCGACCCCATTGTCCTTATTCGCCACAGCACAGAAACGCCACCCAGATTAAACTTGTGTAAACCCGGAGCCTGCGTTTGCTTTTACCGGTGCCTTATCGCACTATCTTCAACGGCTTACTGTAACCTGTTATCCGGACGTTATTCAGCCGCCGTGGGCACCGTTGCCCGCTATTAACTGAGCCTCGACTAAAAAGGTGTTGTAATGGGAACCATGTTAGGGCTACTGGGCTTAATGCTCGGGGCGTGGGCGGTACGCAGTATCTGTATGAAGCCGATGGGCAACATTAAAAAAGTGACCCTGTCACTGATTGCCGGGCTGTACTTTTTATCCGCGGGGGGGATCGGCGGCACTGAAGAAGATAAGATCCCTTACGCCATCGTGGCGATGCTGATGGGGGCTGCGGCAGTGTGGTACGGGAACCGCCTGTATAACGAGGCTGCAGCCCGGGAAGAGTGAAACCATAATGACCGATCGCGCTACCCCTAATCTGCCTTCGCGCAATTTTACTGATACAGAAACCTTTTATTGCCGGGCGGGCTTCACCACCACCTTTAAAGACGCTCACTGGTTAATCATGGTTCGGGGTGAACTGACGCTGGAGTTTTTCCCACATCCCGGGCTTGACCCTGACACCAGTTGGTTTAGCTGCTGTCTTCGGCTTGATGATGTCGATACGTTTTATGCTGTCTTGCTGGCGGCAGGAATAGAGGAGAAGAGGTCTGGTCTGCCTCGTCTTCACCCACCTGAAGCCCAACCCTCTGGCATGAAGATCGGCGCGCTGCTGGATGTTGACGGTACGCTGATACGCTTAATCGGCAACTGAAACGGTGGGCGTCATCTGTGGGAAAATAAAAACGGGGCTCAGTGAGCCCCGTTGAGGGTTACGACTGGCTCTCTTTCTGCAGTGCTGCTTCTTTCTGCAGGGCCTCTTTCTCCAGCAGTTCCCGTTCCTGGTTTTCCTGATGCGTCTGACCTTCCTCGATAAAGTCAGGATCAATCTCGTCGGTATTCCCCTTGTGATCTTTACCGGACAACAGGTTCCAGCAGGAGATAAACAGGGCGGCGATCAGCGGCCCGATGACAAAGCCGTTCAGACCGTAGATTTCCATCCCGCCAAGGGTGGTGATGAGGATCAGGTAATCCGGCATCTTGGTATCTTTGCCCACCAGCAGCGGGCGCAGGATATTGTCGATCAGACCAATCACCACGACGAAGAAGAAGGTCAACGCCAGCGCTTTCACCAACGCGCCGGAGAAGAAGAAGTACAGCACTACCGGCAGCCAGATGATTGCTGATCCCACTGCCGGGATCAGGGACAGGAAGGCCATCAGCGACCCCCATAAAATGCTGCCCTGAATATCCGCGAACCAGAAGGCAATCCCTCCAAGCGCACCCTGTACGGCGGCGACCACGACCGTGCCCTTCACCGTCGCGCGGGAAACAGCCGCGAATTTGACGAACAGATGCTGTTTTACAAACTGCGACAATGGGATCGCGTCCAGCGTCAGGCCGACCAGGTAGGCACCGTCCTTCAGCAGGAAGAACAGCAGATAAAGCATGACGCCAAAACCGATGGTGAAGCTGAAAGTGCTTTTACCAATCATCATCAGGCTGCCGGCGAAGAACTGGCCGCCTTTCATGGCCACGCCGGAGAGTTTCTCCTGAATGGCCCCGGCATCGTTCATGTTGTTTTCTGCCAGGAAGTGACGCAGCCAGTCCGGCAGGTGGTTAACAATACTTGCTGCGACCGTGGTCAGCTCGGTCTGGTTGCCCTGCAGCCGGTTGTACAGCGCGTTGAACTCTACCGCCAGTGAGGAGGCGACGATAGCCAGCGGAATAAACACAATCAGGCAGATGACCAGCAGCGTCAGCAGCGAGGAGAGCCCGTTTCTGTCGCCGAGGTGTTTTCTGATTTTAGTTTTCAGCGGATGGAAAATAATCGCCAGGATAGCAGCCCAGAGGATGGCGGAAAAATACGGTCCCAGGATGTGAAAAAAAGCCAGCGTGGTGACGGCCAGTATAAAAATAAAGAAGCCCTTACTAATGCCCTTAATAATCATTTTATTGTCTCGGTAATTAACTTATTCCTTGCCCGCGCTAAAAATAGACCACGTCTGGGTTAGCAGCAATGGTTATGCGTCATTTAGCCGTAAGAAAGTCAAATGGTGGCCGCCGCTAAGGGCCAGGCCAGAAAGTCAGCTTTTGCGCCAGCGGGCTCATATCGGTGGCAAAGTCGCTGCCCGTTTCTATCATCTGCTGCTGCCAGCCAGCAAGCGGACGGGATGATTGCGACGAGCTGGCATAAATCACGACGTTACCGGTCGGTGTAGTGCAATAGAGCACGGTCGCGAAAAGCGCGGTCAGGGCACAGGAAAAGGGGGAGTTCGCCTCCGGCTTATGGGCATGATTCAGCACCAGCCACCCTCCGTCCTCCAGTTTAGCGGCGCAGTGACGAAGAAAGCTCTCTGATGTCTGTAGCGGCGCAATCGCATTGGCTGAATAGAGATCGGAAAAGATCAGCGAGTAACGGCGACCGGTTTCACGTGCTATGGCTTCACCCGCATCCGCCACCTGATAGTGAATATGTTCGCTGACTGGCAGATGGAAGTAGTCCTGCGCCACGGCCAGCACAGCGTGCCGGAGTTCGACCACGTCTATTGCAATACCCGGGTCGCGGGCAAAGAGCGCCCGCACCAGGCTGCCGCCGCCCAGCCCAAGCAGCAATACCCGTTTAGCCGGCGTCAGTGCCACTGCCATCAGCATCGCCCGGATATAAAAATGAACCGGCAGAGCGGAATGGTTCTTCTGCATTTTGCTTTGTTCGAATATGCGGTCAAAACTCATAATGCGGAACGTTTTATTATCGATGACGATCACTTCGCCATGATCATCTTTCACCGTAGTAACGATGTCGCCACGGATACGAAAGAGGGGGGAAGAGGTGTACAGATCGATATCGGACATAGTGATAACTCCGTGACCATCAGCCTGAGCTGAGTTCCTTAATTTATCCAGGTGCCATGTTTGCATTTTACCGCCGTGCAGAGCAATGGTCGTGCGGTGCAGGTCGGATCGGCAGGAAATTTTTTGCCACGGATGCATTTTTCAGCAACCTGCCTCTATTTTACCCGTAAGTGAAGTCAGCGACGTAAACATATCTCAAATTCTTCCATCGAGTCTTGTTTACAAGCGCCCGGCACTTTACGATGGCAGGTGGCCCAGTGTTTCGGATACCCGTGGCACTGCTAACTGGCCTGGAGCCTGTTGCATGAAAAGCGAGAAAGAAATTTCCATCGACCAGTTTACGGATGAAGAAAAAGTATTGGTGGAGCAGCGGGTTAAGACGTTGACCGATAAACTGAGTCACGTTGCCAGTAAGAAAGAAGAGAAAGAGATCCTGAAAGAAGCTAAGCGACTGGTGATGAAAGAGCGTGTGGTGCGTGAAAGCAGCAAAGTCGTGCTGGCGAAAAAACCGCGTAAACCCTCTGCGGCGAAAGAGAGTGAAATTAAAGATTTTAACTGGAGTGCCTCGCTGCGTAAGAACCCGCGCGCGTTGAAATAATTCAGTTACCGGGGCTGTGGTGGCCCTGGCACTTCCTGTCGGCTTCCTTTGTGTTATCCCACGATGATCAAATGTACCAGCCTGGCCAGCACTTCAATGATTAACAGACTGCCTGCCGTTATCAGCGCCAGCGTAAAGTAAAACTGCGTGCGGTTGTTCATGGCTTTCGAATCCGTGAAGGTCAGAAAAGAACCAGTTTAACCCTCTGGCATTAAACCGGGCGTCAATACGTGCGGTAAAATTCAGATAATAGCAGGGGAACGGCTCCGAAAAGCCGCCCGGCGTTTACAGACTGAATAATTTCCCGTCACGAACCAGGTCGCGGGGATAGTTATTTTTGATGCGGTTGCCCACCTTTTTGGCCAGGCCAATCGGCTGCTGCTGATAACAGATGATCAATTCATTTCCCGGCAGGTCACGGTCCGGGTAAATATCCCGACCGCGATACCACTCCTCTGCCTCGCTGGCGGTCAGTTCAATGGCATGGGCGACCGTAATATCAGCCAGCGCAATCGCCGCTTCATGCTGCCAGCGGTAGCCTTTCGGGAAGGTTTCGGCCAGTTTCAGTCCGATTCGTGAAAAACGGACCCGTCCCAGCAGAGACTCCATCGCGCGCGGGAAGAGCCAGAGTTCTTTATCACGCTGCCATAAGGCCAGTTCCGTCTCGTCCCAGCGCAGGCCCGAGCGTGCAGCGGCAGCCGTCACTTCCTGCTGTTCCTTACGGTTAAGCGGCGTAAATGGCGGCTTACCGACCTTGTAGCCGGGCACCGGTAGCGGCGGCACGCTGGCTGTTTTGCGCAGTCTGGCGACAAAAAAACCTTCGCTGTCGAAAAGCTGCGGGAATACATGGAGGAAGCCCTCCGGTGTCACGGCCCGGTCTGCGCCGTCAAACAATCCGCCCAGAGGCTCAATTTCTACGGCGTCCGGGTACTGCGCCATCAGCCAGGCAATGACCGCCTGATTTTCAGTGCGGTTCAGGGTGCAGGTCGAATAAATCAGTGTGCCACCCGGACGCAGAGCGTGAAATGCGCTGTTGATTAAATCCTGCTGGGTAGCCGCAATCTCTGCGGTGCTGGCTTCAGACCAGTTGCGCAGGGCGTCGGCATCTTTACGAATGACGCCTTCGCCCGAGCAGGGCGCATCCAGCAGAACCGCATCGAAAGACTCTGGCAGCGCCGGGCCAAAAACACGGCCATCGAAGTGGGTCATTGCCGTATTGCTGACACCGCAGCGGCTGAGATTCGCATGCAGTACCTTAACGCGGCTGGCGGAGAACTCATTGGCAAGGATCGTGCCCCGGTTATGCATACAGGCCGCCATCTGAGTGGTTTTCGAACCGGGGGCCGCGGCCATGTCCATGACGCGCTCCGGCGAGGCATTCCCGCAGAACAGTGCGGTGACCGGCAGCATGGAGCTGGCCTCCTGAATATAGAACAGTCCGGCAAGATGTTCGGCGGTACTGCCCAGCGGCAGCGTGTCGGCGTCGTCACGGCTGATCCAGAAACCTTCTTCACACCAGGGAATGGGCGTCAGCGTCCACTGACAGGGGGCGACCAGGGCGAGAAAGTCCCCGACGCTAATCCTCAGCGTGTTGACGCGTATACTGCGGCGCAGCGGGGTCTGGCTGCTGGCAATAAAACGTTCAAATTCGACGCTGTCAGGAAGTAACTGCTGCATTTGATCGAGAAAGGCTTGCGGAAAAAAGACGCGGGAAGAGTGAGACACAGGCTGGATCCAGGAGGAAAAAGTTCGGCCAGTTTAGCATGCTCAGGGCGGGTGGAAAAAGCAGAGTCCAAAAAAGTAGTCTGTTCCTGTCAATCATTGCAGAGAAAGAACGGAGCCTTATGCGGCAACATAAGGCTCCGGGACAGCGGTATCAGCGATTATTGCGGCAGGGCGGTGCCCCATTTACGCCAGTCTTTCGGTTCTTCATCTTCCAGCAGGAAGTGTTTACCGGATGATGCCTGTGGTGCCAGCGGTACCGTAGGCGGTGTGGCGAAGGCGATGCCGCCCTGAATAAACTGCTGGAAGGTGCCGGTCTTCACGACCCCACCGATCAGGCCAAACTTCAGGTTATAGCCGGAAGCCAGCCAGAACACCGAGTTATTACGAACCAGATGCTGATACTTCTTGCTGATCCGCAGCGTGATCTGCACGCGATCGGCCATGGCACCGAGTGACGTTCCGGTGATCGTCCCGACTTCCACACCACGGAATAATACCGGTGTGCCTACCGAGAGCGAACCGCCTTCCGGTGCATCGACCACCACATTCAGACCGTCAAGGTAGCGGGCATCGGTGATGGTTGACTCCTGCAGTTCAAAGCTACGCTGACCGCGCCCCTTACCGGGATCGACATTAATGTACGGCTGCAGCAGGGTTTCAAGATGGTTTACCCCGGCAGCAGAAATTTGCGGAGAAACGACTGAGAAACGCGTACCCAGACGGGCGAAATCCTGCACGTATTCCGGATAGAGCACCGCTTTCGCAATGACCTGCTTATTCCCTTCGCCTAAGGCCAGTGATTCCAGCTGTCCGATGGTGATGCCCAGATAGCGGATTGGCATTCCCGGCGACAGCTTGCTGGCATCATAGGTGCGCAACGTAATCTGACTGCCGACAGCGCGCGCTGCCGTTTCAGAGTCATACAGCATACGTTTATCTTTGCGGGTTAAGCCTACCCCAGCACCGGACAGATTATCAAAGCTGATCGCCCCTTTCAGGGCCCGATTCAGTGGTGACGCCTGCACCGTTAACCCACTTCCATTCAGCTGCACTTTTGCACCACCTTCGGCCCAAAAGACGCTGCTCTGTGTCAGCAGGCGGCGATACTCAGGTTTAATATGAACGTTCACATCAAACGAATCGGCTAGCGGTTTCACGCTGACAATCTCACCCACCTGATATTTGCGGAACAGCACCACCGATCCGGCCTGAATATCGGGCAGGCTGCTGGCAGTGAGCGTCAGCGTGGTAGGCAGTGTATCGCCAGTGATGCCTTCCTGCGCTTTTTCACTGTTGGCATAAAGCGGGTAATCGGTTTTGGGTTCGCCCTTTTTACCGGGATCGAGGCGGATACCGCCGTCTACCCATTCACGTGCGCTGGCTCCAAGGACTTCCATGCCGTCAATGCCCAGCTTAACGTCAAGACGACTGTTAATAATAAATTTACTGTCCGCATGCACCAGATCGCGATATTCCGCAGCCACGGCCACCTTGAAATTCACCCCTTTCTCGGTCAGCGTACGTTTCACCACCTGACCGATGCGCATTCCGTGCAGCATCAGCGGCTGGCCGGCATCAATGCCATAGCTCTCCGGGGCGGTCAGTGTCAGCTCCAGCACATTGGGCTGTTGCAGAGGGGCCTCATTGTCTGGCAGAACCACAAAGTGGGTCTGCGGCGCGCCTTCGCCCGGGATCAGCTCCAGCGTATTACCGGTCAGCAGGCTGCTCAGGCTGGTGTCGCTCAGGCTGACTTTCGGGCTGCGCATTTCAATACGCGTACCGGTGCGCATCAGACCGGTCACCGAAGGATCAAGCGTCAGTTCGCCGCTGACTTTGCCATTGTCCAGCAGCGTCATTTTCGTCAGCGTACCCACCTCAAGCCCCTGGTACATCAGCGGGGTACTGTCTTCTTTCAGGTTTTTGCCGTCAGGCAGGTCGAGTGAAATCATCACGCCGCGCTGGCTCTGGGCCAGATCGGGATAAAGGGAATAACTGTCATCAGATTTAGCTGCCTGCGAGGTTTCCGGCGAATCGAAGGCAATCGCCCCGTTGACCAGGGCCGCCAGACTCTCCAGCTGGACTTTTGCCCCGCTCAGACCAACATCGGCCTTTACGCCGGAGACATTCCAGAATCTGCTCTCTTTTTTCACCAGATTGGTGAAGCGGCGTTCAATCAGGACGTCGATGGTGACGCCCTGATTGCCGGAATTCAGGCTGTAATCATAGACACGACCCACCGGGATTTTACGGAAGTAGACCAGCGATCCGCTGTTCAGCGCACCCAGATCGGGGGCATGGAGGTGGATCATCATTTCGCCGGTATTCACACGATACTTAGGCTGGGTATCAAGGGCGACAAAGTTTTCACTCGGTTCCCCTTTGCCCGGCATCATGCCGATGTAATTACCGCCGACCAGCGCATCAAGTCCAGAAACACCGGCCAGAGAGGCTTTCGGCGTGACCAGCCAGAATTGTGTATCTTTGCGCAGGGCATCACGCATATCGCTCTTGATACTGGCTTTGATCTTAATGGTGCGCAGGTCATCGGTCATGCTGATGCCCTGTACCAGACCCACTTCCACCCCCTGATAGCGAACCGGGGTGCGGCCGGGCACAATGCCGTCCGCCGTCGCGAAGTCGATGGTGACCGTTGTGCCACGCTCCTGATAGTTCGTCCAGATTAGCCAGCCGGCAATCAGCAAAGCGATAAACGGCAGCAACCAGAACGGCGATATTTTGCGCCGGTTTTTGATGCGTGCGCTAGTCGGTGTAGTCGGCGTTTCCTGTTGCATGTGCATCCCAAAGTAAACGGCTATCCAGCCACTCAACGGCAAGGATAGTGAGTATGACTGCTGACCCAAAATAGAAGGCAGCCGGTCCCATAGTAAAAGCCAGTAACTGGTCGCGATTGACCAGCGACATCGTTAATGAAATGACAAACAGATCGAGCATCGACCAGCGGCCCACCCATTTCACCACGCGCAAAAGGCGAATGCGGGTTTTCAGACCCTGTTCACACTTGAAGTGGATGCTGACAAGCAGCGTCAGCAGCACGATAACTTTCGTAAAAGGTACTAATATACTGGCAATAAACACCACGATAGCCACAGGAATATTACCGGAGGCCAGAGAAAGTATTCCAGAGAGGATAGTATCCTCCTGACGGGCACCGTTCAGATAGATAATCGAAATCGGTAACAGATTCGCCGGGATCAATAAAATAATCGAGGCTATCAGGGATGACCAAGATTTTTGCAGACTGAAGCGGCGGCGATAGCGCAGGGGCGTATGGCAGCGTGGGCAGCGTCCCCGATCGTCAGCCAGACCAGTGTGGTGACAGCTCAGACAGACCCGCAGCTTGTCAGGGTCGACGTGAGGATGGGGCTGCGGATAGAAGCGATGCCACAGCTGCTCCACATTAAGATGAATCAGCGTCACCAGGCTCAGCACTGTCAGCAGGACGAAGGCCACCAGCCCAATCCCGGGGGTAATATCCGCATATTCCTGAACCTTAATTGATGCGATGGCGACACCTACCAGATAAATATCCAGCATGACCCACTCTTTTAACCTGTCCAGCATCAGCAGCACCGGGCGCAGGTTCATGCCCAGTTTATGACCAAAATAGAGGTAGGCAATCGACGCCACCAGGGTCACCGGGGCACCGATGGTACAGAAGGCGACCATCGAGGCGGTGATCACGTCCCCTTGCTGGGTCATTTGCACGATCCCCCCCAGCAGGCTGGCGTAAATATTGGTGCCCAGCAGTCGGATCGACATCAGCGATTCATTAAATGCAAAGGGCATCAGCAGCAACATGGTGACGGCCATCGCTGTCAGACGTGTCATTGACCAGTCGCGCCCGTTAAGGATAAGCGCGTTGCAACGAGGGCAGTGCGCTGACTGGCGTGATTTCACATCTGGTAAGGAAAAAAGGGTATCACATTGGGGACATCGCTGATAACGTGCCTGTGGCAGAGCATGACTAATGGCGTTTATTTTCATATTCCCGATCGTGCTTTAGCCCAGACAGTGCAGGTACAGGGCAGGTTAGGCTGGTTAACGCCAGGAGAGCTAGACTCAGTATAGCCATGCTTTAGTGTTCGGATAATTCTAAGGTTATAGCAACTAAAAGAATGATTCACCTCGCCGACTGGTTTTTTAATGCTTAATTTTATCAGGCGAAGCGCCACTGCGCTTCGTTTCAGTTTCTACAATGGTTAAACAATGACAAAAGCAGAATTTTATACCGACCTCAATCGTGACATGCGTGCTCTTCTGAGCGGTGAAACCAGTTTCCTGGCAGTGATGGGCAATTGTAGCGCGCTTTTATATGAACGTCTTGATGGGGTTAACTGGGCGGGTTTTTATCTGTTAACGGAAGAGAATACGCTGGTCCTCGGGCCGTTCCAGGGGAAAATCGCCTGTGTGCGCATTCCTGTCGGGCGCGGCGTTTGCGGTACGGCGGTGGCTGAAAAGACCGTGCAGCGTGTGGCTGATGTTCACGCTTTCGCCGGACACATTGCCTGTGATGCGGCCAGCAACGCTGAAATTGTGCTGCCGCTGGTGGTTAATGGCAGCGTTATCGGTGTTCTGGATATTGATAGTGTTGAATATAACCGCTTTGATAGTGAGGATGAAGCGGGGCTGAAAGCGTTAACGGACGGGCTTTGCGAGGTGCTTGCCGGATCGGATGTGGAAAAATTTATTCACATGAAACGCACCTAAAGCGCTGGATCACGTAGCAATTGCTGATGGGGTCATTATAATGTCGCCTGTTCATGCCTGCGCTGATTGGCAAACCCGTTGTAATCAGGAAATTTCATGGAAAATCAACCTAAGTTGAATAGCACCAAAGAAGTCATCGCCTTTCTGGCGGAGCGTTTCCCACAATGCTTTAGCGCCGAAGGCGAAGCACGACCACTGAAAATCGGAATATTTCAGGATCTCGTCGACCGCGTGCAGGGCGAAATGAGCCTGAGTAAAACTCAGCTTCGTTCTGCACTGCGTCTTTACACTTCCAGTTGGCGCTATCTGTATGGCATCAAAGCGGGCGCAACGCGCGTCGATCTTGATGGCAATGCGTGTGGTCAACTGGACGAACAGCATGTTGAACATGCGCGCAAGCAGCTTGAAGAAGCGAAAGCGCGCGTGCAGGCACAGCGCGAACAGCAGCAGGCGAAAAAGCGTGAAGCGGGTGAAGAAACCACCCCGCGTCGTCCGCGTAAACCTGTTCGTAAACCTGCGGCAGAAGGTGAGCAGCCACGTAAAGTGCGCAGCAAACCTGCACGTCCACAGGCAGAACAGACTGCTTCCGCTCCTCGTACCGAGACCCAGCCGGAACCGCGTAAGCCGGTTACCGACACCTCAGCATTGCAAGTCGGCCAAAATATTAAAGTCACCGCAGGTAAAAGTGCGATGGATGCCACCATTCTGGAAATTTCCAAAGATGGCGTTCGGGTACAGTTAGCTTCCGGCCTGGCAATGATAGTACGCGCAGAACACTTGCAGTTCTGATACGGAGGCTAATCAGGGCATGAACACTCTTTTTAAAAGCACTATCGTTGCGGGCCTGCTGATAGCGGGCAACGTTTTTGCGGCGGATAATATTACGCGCGCCGATCAAATCCCGCAGTTACATCAGGAAGCACAGCATGCCACTGTCAGTGAGCGTGTCACCTCCCGTTTTACCCGCTCCCACTATCGCCAGTTCGATCTCAACAAAGATTTTTCCGTTAAAATCTTTGAGCGTTATCTGAACCTGCTCGACTACAGCCACAATGTGTTGCTGGCGTCGGATATTGCGCAATATGCGGACAAAAAAACCACGCTGGGCGAAGAATTTAAAAGCGGCCAGCTTTCGGCGTTTTACGATCTCTATAATCTGACGCAAAAACGCCGTTTCGAACGTTATCAGTACGCTCTTTCCGTACTGAATAAGCCGATGAATTTCTCCGGCAATGACACCATTGATATTGACCGTAGCAAAGCGCCATGGCCCAAAAGTACCTCAGAGCTGAATGACCTGTGGGATGCCAAGGTTAAATATGATGAGCTGAGCCTCAAGCTGGCCGGTAAAGATGAGAAAGAGATCCGTGAGGTTCTGACCAAACGTTATCAATTTGCCGTGCGTCGCCTGGCGCAGAGCAACAGCGAGGATGTGTTCCAGCTGGCGATGACGGCGTTTGCCCACGAAATCGATCCCCACACTAACTACCTGTCACCACGTAATACCGAACAGTTCAATACCGAAATGAGCCTGTCGCTTGAAGGTATTGGTGCGGTCCTGCAGATGGATGATGACTATACGGTCATCAATTCCATGGTCGCCGGAGGCCCGGCGGCGAAGAGTAAAGCGATCACCGTCGGTGACCGCATTGTCGGTGTCGGCCAGCCGGGTAAACCTGTCGTTGATGTCATTGGCTGGCGTCTGGATGATGTGGTTGCCCAAATCAAAGGACCGAAGGGCAGTAAAGTCCGCCTTGAGATCCTTCCGGCCGGAAAAGGCACAAAAACCCGCACCGTAACGCTGACGCGTGAAAAAATTCGCCTGGAAGATCGTGCGGTGAAAATGACCGTGCACAACGTCGGCAAGCAGAAGGTTGGCGTGCTGGACATTCCTGGTTTCTACGTGGGACTGACCGACGACGTTAAAGTGCAGTTGCAGAAGCTGCAGAAGCAGAATATTGACAGCATTGTTATCGACCTGCGCACCAACGGCGGTGGGGCACTGACGGAAGCGGTATCGCTTTCCGGCCTGTTTATCCCAAGTGGCCCGGTAGTACAGGTTCGTGACAACAATGGCAAAATTCGTCAGGACAGCGACACCGATGGTGTCACTTACTACAAAGGGCCGCTGGTGGTGCTGGTTGACCGCTTCAGCGCGTCGGCATCAGAGATCTTTGCTGCGGCCATGCAGGACTATGGCCGTGCGCTGATTGTCGGTGAGCCGACCTTTGGTAAAGGTACTGTGCAGCAGTACCGTTCGCTGAACCGCATCTACGATCAGATGCTGCGCCCTGAGTGGCCGGCCCTGGGGTCTGTACAGTACACCATTCAGAAATTCTACCGCATCAACGGCGGCAGCACTCAGCGCAAAGGGGTGACTCCGGATCTGCTGATGCCTACCGGCGTGGAAGCGGTCGAAACCGGTGAGAAGTTTGAGGATAACGCCCTGCCGTGGGACAGCGTGAATGCGGCAAGCTACGTTAAAACAGGTGACCTCAAGCCCTTTGAACCGCAGCTGATCAAAGCGCATCAGGATCGTATCGCGAAAGATGCTGAGTTCCAGTACATCATTAAAGATATCGCCCGCTTTAATGCCAACAAAGACAAGCGCAATATCATTTCCCTTAATCTTGCTGAACGCGAGAAAGAGAATCGGGAAGATGATGCCCTGCGTCTGGAACGCATCAATGCCCGCCTGAAAGCGGAAGGGAAAAAACCGCTGGCGAAGGTGGACGATCTGCCAAAAGATTATAAAGAGCCGGATCCGTATCTTGATGAAACGGTGAAAATTGCCAATGACCTGGCGCAGCTGGAAAAACAGCAGCCGCCGGCCTCTCCGGCAGCGGCCAAATAAACGCCACAGGCACAGCAATCGCTGTGCCTTTTTTTTATCTCCTTCTGTGCGGCCCAAAAAGTAAGACAAAGTGTAAAGTTATGTCTTTTTAAACACTTAAAGATTAAGAGTGCTTGAAAAGCGCAGTATTGACCTTACGATAGTGTTACGCGAAAAGCGGAATAACTGAGGAAGAATAAATTTTATGATGCGTATTGCTCTTTTCCTGTTAACCAACCTTGGGGTAATGGTGGTTTTCGGGCTGATCCTCAGCCTGACAGGGATCCAGTCAAGCAGTGTTATGGGCCTGATGATCATGGCGGGTCTGTTTGGCTTTGGCGGTGCGTTTGTTTCACTGCTGATGTCGAAATGGATGGCGCTACGCTCCGTTGGCGGTGAAGTGATTGAACAGCCGCGCAACGAAACCGAACGCTGGCTGATGGAAACCGTGGGACGTCAGGCGCAGCAGGCGGGTATCGCCATGCCGCAGGTCGCCATTTACCATGCCCCGGACATCAATGCTTTTGCTACCGGCGCGCGCCGCGATGCGTCACTGGTTGCGGTGTCTACCGGGCTGCTGCAGAACATGAGCCGTGATGAAGCTGAGGCCGTGCTGGCGCATGAAGTCAGTCACATTGCTAACGGCGATATGGTGACCATGACCCTGATTCAGGGGATTGTGAACACCTTCGTGATCTTTATCTCGCGTATCCTGGCGCAGCTGGCCGCAGGCTTTATGTCCGGCAACCGCGATGAAGAGGGGAGCAGCAACGGTAATCCGATGGTTTATTTCGCGGTGTCCATGGTGCTGGAACTGGTCTTCGGTATTGTCGCCAGTATCATCACCATGTGGTTCTCTCGTCACCGTGAATTCCATGCGGATGCAGGCGCAGCGCGTCTGGCTGGGCGTGAGAAGATGATTGCTGCACTGCAACGTCTGAAAACCAGCTATGAGCCGCAGGAAGCCAGCAGCATGATGGCATTCTGCATCAATGGTAAGTCCAAATCGATGAGCGAGCTGTTTATGTCGCATCCACCGCTGGACAAACGTATTGAAGCGCTGCGCAGCGGTGAGTACCTGAAATAGCCCTGACCGCTGTTCTGTAAAAACCCGCCGCTGGCGGGTTTTTTTATGTCAGGCGTTTCCTGGCTGCGTCATTCTCAGGGCGCTGACCAGTGCAGCCAGGGCGGCAAAGCAGCCTGCCAGCAGCAGAGAGAGGTGGGTGCCCTGGGTGGAAAACAGATTAAACATCAGCGCCACCAGTGCAGCACCGCTCGACTGACCAAACAGGCGTGCTGTTCCCAGCATCCCACTGGCACCGCCGCTGCGATGGCGCGGGGCCGAGGAAATAATCGTGTGATTATTTGGTGACTGAAACAGTCCGAACCCGGCACCACACAGCACCATACGCCAGATAATATCAGCATCTGTGGGGGTCGCAGGCAACAGCGCCAGAGCAAAGAGCCCGGTGGCAAACAGGGCCAGCCCAACAGCACCCAGCAGCCCCGCGTGGAAACGCTCAATCAGCCTGCCGGCAACCGGGGCCATCACCATCGTCGCCAGTGGCCATGGGGTCAGTAACAGGCCGGTGACGACTTCGCTGCGGCCCAGCACGCCCTGCAGAAAGAAGGGCAGAGAGACCATCGCCAGCATCTGGGCGCAGAAAGAACAGATCGACGTGCCGATGGAAAGTGCAAACACTGGTATGCGGAACAGATCCACCGGCAGGAGCGGGAACGTCATCCTCAACTGACGGCGGATAAACAGGGTGCCGACAACGGGCAGCAGCAGCAGTTGCACCAGCAGCAGCGAGCCGTTAACGCCCTGCGCAAAGCCACTCAGCAGCGAAATCAGCAGGCCGAAGGTAAGGGCGTTCATCACCGCGCTGGTCACATCAAAACGTTGCCCCTGGGCCTTCTGCTGATTGTCGGGCAGGAAGCGCAGCGCCAGAAAGAGCGCGACAATGCCCACCGGGATATTGATCAGGAACAACCACTTCCAGGAGGCCACGGAAAGGATGGCGGCAGCCACCGTAGGCCCGGCAGCGCTGGAGACGGCCACAATCAGCGAGTTGATCCCCATCCCCCGGCCCAGCAGGCGTTGTGGGTAGATAATGCGTATCAGCGCCGTGTTCACACTCATCAGCGCCGCTCCCCCGAAACCCTGCAAAATGCGGGCCACGGTCAGCATCGTCAGCGAGTCTGAAAGCGCGCAGAACAGCGACGTGCAGGTAAACAGCACCAGTCCGGCCTGGTAAATACGACGATAGCCAATCATATCGCCGAGGAAGGACAGTGACAGCAGTGACATTATGATCGCCAACTGATAGGCGTTCACAATCCAGATAGACTGCGCCGGGCTGGCCCGGAGTTCACGGGCAATGGTGGGCAGGGCGACATTGGCAATCGCACCATCCAGCACGGCGACCGTAATACCCAGCGCAATGGCCATGATCGCACCGTAGCGCTGGGGTAAAGGTAAGCCGTCGTTCGGGGAATCAGGAGGCATGTTCATGAAATAATCAGAGGAGCGAATATCATCATGCTAATGGATTTTACGGAATTTTCCAGTCGGTAAATGACTGAAAACTATCAATGGATGTGTCGGCCTGTGTGCCGTCAGCATTGCACCCGGATAGCCTCAACCGTATACTGGAAATAGCGTTCCACTTTTTATAAAACAACAAAGGATAAACATGACCAGTGCCGATACTGATAAGCAACCCGATTCCGTCTCTTCGGTAATGAAAGTGTTCGGCATTTTGCAGGCACTGGGTGAAGAGCGTGAAAATGGTATTACCGAACTGTCGCAGCGGGTGATGATGTCGAAAAGCACCGTTTACCGTTTTCTGCAAACCATGAAAAGTCTTGGCTACGTATCGCAAGAGGGGGAATCCGAGAAGTATGCGCTGACCCTCAAGCTGTTTGAACTGGGTGCGAAGGCGCTGGAAAATGTGGATTTGATCCGCAGTGCGGACGTGCAGATGCGCGATATTTCCCGTCAGACCAAAGAGACCATTCACCTCGGCGCGCTGGAAGAAGACAGCATTGTCTACATTCATAAGGTCGACTCGTTGTATAACCTGCGTATGTATTCACGTATAGGTCGCCGTAACCCGCTACACAGTACAGCAATAGGCAAAGTCCTGCTGGCCTGGCGCGATCGTGCCGAGGTTGAAGCGATCCTGAGTGGCGTGGAGTTTACCCGCAGCACCTCTAAAACGCTGGAGAGCAGTGCGGCATTGCTACCGGTGCTCGACAGGGTGCGTTCTCAGGGTTTCGGCGAAGATAATGAAGAGCAGGAAGAGGGGTTACGCTGTATTGCTGTCCCCGTGTTTGACCGTTTTGGTGTGGTGATTGCCGGCCTGAGCATCTCCTTCCCGACGATCCGTTTTTCCGAAGAACACAAAAAAGATTATGTGGCGATGCTGCATCAGGCAGCAAAAAACATTTCTGAGCAGATGGGTTTTCACAACTACCCCTTCTGAGTGAAACGGGCCGGCAGCAAGCCGGCCCGTGCGATCACTCAGTTATCAACCACTTCCGTACTTTTTCTCAGCAGAGGGCAGTCGGTCACACCGACAATTCCGCTGTCGGTATGCAGATACTGTGCAATAACCATCCCGCGCGCCGTCAGATACTGGCACTGCAGACCCATTCCTGCGACATTTTTAGTACTGCCCGTCAGGACGCCATAGCCTGTCAACAGCATAGCCAGCCAGATAATGACCAGCAGGGCAACGATGCGTAGCAAGAACTTCATTTATATCCCCTTATTATTTTTTTCAGGCGGTGTTCTCACCGTCCGCGTTCATCATAACAGCATGATACGCACTGTCGTTAAAATCGATAAGAGGATGCTGAATCCGCGTCCGGCCGGCGCAATAAGATTTGTGTGATGCCGCTATCAATTATCCTTCGGGCAGGTAAAATCATGCCTGCGGCGCGGCCATCATTTGGCCGCCCATTTTTCAGCTTTTGAGGCAGGTATGAACGAGATGACAACGGGTACGATGGATGTCGTATCGATGGGTATGGGAGCGGTACTGGTGCTGGCCGGTCTGCTGGTCTGGTTTTTTGTTAATCGCGCCAGCGTCAGAGCGAATCAGCAGATACAGCTGCTGGAATCGCTGCTGGAGGAGCAGAAACGGCAGAATGTGATGCTGCTGCGGCTGACCAATGCGGTGGCCGGAAAAGAGCAGGCTGAAAAAGCCAGCGATGCAGGCGATAACAAAGACTTCACCCGCCTGATCCCTGAGCGCTGAGTCAAAAAAGGAGCCGTCATGGCCTGGCAGAACCCCTGGTATAATCCGTCCCTCCCGCACCATACGCGTGAGGGATTCCGCAACGCCGAAGCGGATATGCGTCAGGACGGTGACCTGAGGCGCTGGCGGCGGGAACGTAAACAGCAGGGGCTGCCGCTGCCGCCGTCCGGAGGGTATAAGCAGTTTATCCACCAGTGGTGGCAGCCTGCCAGCCTGAGCGGCGAAGCAGACGCCGTCTGGTGGCTCGGTCACGCCTGCCTGATGTTGCGCACCGCAGGGCGCTACACGCTGATTGACCCGGTGCTTTCCAACAGGGCATCACCGCTGAGTTTCATCGGGCCTGCGCGTAAAACCCCGCCAGCGCTCGCCGTGGAAGATCTGCCCGCCCTGGATGTGGTACTGATTTCGCACAATCATTACGATCACCTTGACCGCGAAACCATAAAGAAAATCCTGCGTCGTTTTCCGCAGGTCACTTTTGTGGTGCCGCTGGGGCTGCAGGCGTGGTTTCAGCGGCTCGGTGCCCGTCAGGTCGTGCCACTGGACTGGTGGCAGCAGACAGAGGTTGCCGGACTGACAATACATGCCGTGCCCGCCCGGCACTGGAGTATGCGTACCCTGTGGGACCGTAACCGTTCCCTGTGGTGCGGCTGGGTTATCCAGCATGTCGCTCTGAATTTCTGGTTTAGCGGTGACAGTGGATATTCAGAAAATCTGTTGGAGATCGCGCGTCGTTTAGGGCCATTCAACCTTGCGGCCTTACCGGTAGGAGCCTATGCACCTAAATGGTTCATGGCAGGGCAGCATATGGATCCTGACCAGGCCGTGTCCCTGCATCATGCGATTGGACAACCTTATACGATCCCCATCCACTGGGGCGTGTTTGAGCTTGCTGACGAGTCACTGGACGAGCCGCCGCAGGCGCTGGAAACGGCCATGCAGTCAGCCGGTCTTGATACAACCCGCTTTAACGCCTTGAGGATAGGGGCTCATATCCTTCTCGATAATATAAATTAAGAATTATCCTAATGTTAAATTCCGAATCAAAGCAGAAATAACAAGTTAAGAGAACGGTGTCTAATTATTCAATCCCCATGAACATAATATTGATAATACCCATATTCAGATCAATGCATTTAAATGGGGCATTGTGTTTTTCATTTTCCTGATTTTGGTGCAACGCTATTATTCAGTGGTGCTAATGTCTGATTTTCATACAACCAGAAGCGGTATTAGTGTGAGAACCTTGCCTGACCATCGATAAGAACTGAAAAAGCTTTGCCATAATTATGCAATAATTTCAGCAGTAAATATTCTTTTTACGCAGTATCGGCATAGACTTCATACTGTGTGCGGTCTAAGATATCAGCAGACTGTGCAGGTGGTGAAAGGGTTCTGTGTGGCAAAGAAGTGTTCGTTGCTGATGTCGCATCATGCATGAAAGTGCATTCTGTGCCGGGTATCGATTTAAATGTGTGCGACATCTCTATCCCCGTTTAAAAATGACTTGCCATTAATTAACGGATATGTGATAAAACATTCGGGTAAAACGAGGTACAGTTCTGTTTATGTATGGCATCTTCAGTAAAGAAGTTCTGAGTAAAGACGTTGACGTTGAATACCGCTTCCTTGCCGAGCCTTAATTTAGTGCCTCATGCAGTAATGTCTCTGGTTTTTCTGTACGTAAAGCCCACGGGCGAATAAACACTCTAAGGAATTTGCAAAATGGCAAAGATTAAAGGTCAGGTTAAGTGGTTCAACGAGTCTAAAGGTTTTGGCTTCATCACCCCAGCAGACGGCAGCAAAGATGTATTCGTACACTTCTCTGCAATCCAGGGTAATGGCTTTAAAACTCTGGCTGAAGGCCAGAACGTTGAGTTCGAAATTCAGGACGGCCAGAAAGGCCCTGCTGCTGTGAACGTCACCGCTATCTAATTTTCGATCTGAGCCTGTCAATGACGCCCTGTGCGTAATCCAGGCTGAAATCTGAATACTGAGCCTCGTCAGAAATGACGGGGCTTTTTTGTCTGCGTTAAGCGGCGTGACAGCGGGATTTTAGCTGGCGTTTACAGTACACTGCTGCGTCGTCAGATTTATGGAGTGTTGTCTATGTCGTACCAGTGTCCTCTCTGCCAGCAGCCACTGTCATTAACTCAGCGTACCTGGCGCTGTGAAAATCAGCATCAATTTGATCAGGCCAAAGAGGGGTATGTGAATCTGTTGCCGGTACAGCATAAGCGTTCAAAGCAACCTGGTGACAGTGCCGATATGATGCAGGCGAGGCGTATTTTCCTTGATGCCGGTCACTATCAGCCGTTACAGGAGCGGGTCAGTGAGCTGCTGGCGGGCGTGCTGCCAGAGGACGGGGTAAACGTTCTGGATATTGGCTGCGGGGAAGGGTATTACACCCACCATGTCGCCCAACGTCTGGCAGAGAAAGGGGATGCCAGAGTGTACGGACTGGACGTCGCTAAAATTGCCGTTCGCGCCGGGGCGAAGCGTTACCACAACGTGGCGTTTTGCGTCGCCTCAAGTCATCGCCTGCCCTTCAGCGATAGCCTGTTTGATGCGGTTCTGCGTATCTATGCTCCCTGTAAGGCTCAGGAACTGGCCCGGGTGGTAAAATCCCAGGGTTATGTTCTGACGGTGACGCCAGGCCCGCGCCATCTGATGCAGTATAAAGCGCTGATTTACCAGGATGTCCAACTGCACGACACCACGCCGGAAAAAATGCCGGGTTTTACGCTGGTGCAGCAGGAGCAGCTCACCTATCCCATGGTGCTGAACAGTGAAGAATCCGGGGCGTTGCTGCAGATGACGCCTTTTGCCTGGCGCGCCCGTCCGGAAGTGTGGGGCATTCTGGCCACCACAGAACAGTTTTCCTGTGAAACCGACTTCACGCTTCGCCTGTGGCAGCGCGATAATGACATGGCCACCACCCCGATAATTAACGACTTTCCAGCATAACCTGATAAATTTTTTCAAGGTCATCCAACTGGCGAACGTGGATCAGTAACCGGCGGTTTTCCAGGGCAATCACCAGCACGCCATCCTCCGAAAGATTGATGGCGCTGATACGTTCCCAGCGGATAAAAACATTGGCGTAGAAGAAGCCAGCCTGCTTGAGCAACAGCTTGGGGGCACGTATCCAGAATAACCATACCGCCAGGGCACTCAGCGCCATCAACAGCAGGGTGGTGAGTTGCGGGCCGCTATCACTGACGTTCTTATAGATGAGGATAACCAGCAAGCCAATAAAAATAAGGCTGTCGATCTTATTACGGCGCTGCAAGCGAATTTTCAGCCGCGTCGGGCCGTGAAGGCGGTCCATAATCCATTCATCGTAGATGGCATAAAGCAGAATTAATGCAATAAACAGCACAATACAATAATCAGTCAAAAACATATCAGGGCCCATAAAAAGGGGCCAGACTATGCTGGCCCCGGAGTGAAAACAACACTAATTAACTTCAGACACCGAGCAGACCAATCCAGTATCCGAAGATACCAATCGCAAAGAAGCCCATGATAATCCACAGCGCGTTAACTTTACGGCGCAGCAGCCACATACAGCCGAAGGTAAGCAGCAGAGGGATTAAACCCGGCATCAGCTGGTCAAGAATCGACTGAACGGTGGTGACGGTGGTTTTACCCGTCTGGTCGGTGATCCTGGACACCACCAGCGGAACGTTAACATGCGTCCACTTGTTCACCAGCGCGCCCATAACAAAGAGGCCGAGAATGGACGCCCCCTCAGTCAGTTTCTGCAGGAAGCCGCCGCCCATATCGCTGACGATATCCACCCCTTTACGGTAGCCGTAAGCCACACCGTAATAACGCACCAGTAAACGTACCAGATTAAACAGCACAAAGAACAGCAACGGGCCGAGCAGGCTGCCGCTCATGGCAATGCCGGCACCCAGTGCGGCAAAGACCGGACGCACGGTCCCCCAGAAGATCGGGTCACCGACACCCGCCAGCGGCCCCATCAGGCCCACCTTGATGCCGTTAATTGCCGCGTCATCAATGGCTGCGCCGTTAGCGCGCTGCTCTTCCATCGCCATCGTCACGCCCAGCACCGGGGCCGCAACGTAAGGGTGGGTATTAAAGAACTCCAGGTGGCGTTTAATGGCCTGTTTGCGATCGTCATTATTCTCAGGATACAGGCGGCGGATCACCGGCACCATGGAATAACAGAACCCCAGTGCCTGCATACGTTCGAAGTTCCACGAACCCTGAAACAGGTTAGAGCGTAAGAACACACCGCGAATATCGCCTGGCGTCAGTTTCTTTTGCGTAGCGGTAGCTGTTGTATCAACCATTTCTCTCACCTTTCCTTAATCGAGTTCGTTATCAAGGTCGTTATGTGCCGGCCCTGACGCCTGTGCACCCGCAACACGGTTATATTTTGGTGCCAGCTGGATATACAGGATAGCCATCACCACGCCAATCACGCCCAGCGCGACCAGGTTGAAGCTGGTAAATGCCGCGGTCACGAAACCCAGATAGAAGAACGGCATCAGATATCCGGCACGCATCATGTTGATCACCATTGCGTAACCGACGACCACGATCATGCCACCGGCAATATTCAGACCGTTGGTGACCACATCCGGGATCGAGTTAAGCAGTTCCTGCACCACATGCGTACCGACCGAGACAGCCACAATCAGTGCGGGGATAGCAATACGCATCGCCTGCAGAACCAGTGCTGAAACGTGGATCCACGAGATCGCGGTCAGGTTGCCTTTTTCGGCGGCTTTATCGGCCGCATGCTGGAAGGCCACGGTGATGGTACGCACGATAATGGTCAGCACCTGGCCTGCAGCAGCAAGCGGAATAGCCAGTGCGATACCGGCACCGACGCTTTGTCCGCCAGCAATAACCAGAATGGTGGAAATGATGGAGGCCAGGGCCGCATCGGGGGCCACGGCGGCCCCGATATTCATCCATCCGAGGGCGATCATTTCCAGCGTACCGCCGATGATGATCCCGGTTTTCATGTCGCCCAGTACGGCACCTATCAACGTACAGGCCACTAAGGGCCGGTGAAACTGAAACTCATCGAGGATGGAACCCATGCCTGCGATACAGGCGACGATAAATATCAGTACAATTTGTAGCGTGGTAATCTCCATTACACTTTTCCTCTTTCATGCCAGAACGGAGTTCAACCTGAGTTTTCAGGCCACGGTCTATTGCGTCATTTTGTCGATCAGATCCATCATTTTCAGTCGCTGGTCGCTGGAGACTTTACGGACTTCCAGTTCGATACCACGCTCGTTCAGTTTTTTAAACGCCTCAATATCCTTAGCGTCGACCGATACCGCGTTATTAACCTGCGTTTTTCCCTGACGGAATGCCATGCCGCCGATATTGACGGTGGTGATGTTGACGCCTTCCTCGACCAGACGCAGGACATCAGTCGGGTTGGTGAATAACAGCATGACTTTATCTTTTCCGTACTTAGGGTTATTCCATACGCGTACCATTTTCGCGACGTCGACAACGTGCGCGGTGACACCCGGAGGGGCAACCTGAGTGAGCAGCGTTTTGCGCACGTTATCGGCGGCGACCTCATCGCTCACGACGATAATGCGCGTGACGTTGGTCTCTTTGGTCCAGCGGGTAGCCACCTGACCATGGATCAGACGGTCATCGATGCGGGCAAGCCCAATTTTCATATGATCGCCGGGCTGCATGGGGGCCTGGGGAGGGGCGGGCGCTTTGACGGCGGCGGCGACAGGCGTGGCCTCGGGCAGCTTCGCTTTCAGTGCCTTCACGCCTTCACGTCCGGTTTCAACCGCCAGAGCAACCAGCTCATCAAAGGTAGGATTATCGTCGCGCGCCATCAGTACTTCGACCAGCATCGGGATATTGACCCCGGCGACTACGTCGTAATTCTCTTTATCGACGACCAGGCGACTGGCCGCATTGAACGGGCTGCCTCCCCAGGTATCGACGAGGAACAGCACGCCCTGTGCACTGTCCATTTCTGCCAGCCGCGTCTGGTATTTCTCCATCAGCGTTTCGGCATTTTCCCCGGGGACAAAGTCGATCCAGCCGACATTTTCCTGCTCCCCTAACAGCATTTCGGCAGTCTTCAGTAGTTGTTCTGCCGCCCAGCCGTGTGTGCCGATCATAATAGCAATAGTCACTTGCTACCTCCTTTATACGTTGGCAACGGCTACAGCCAGCTAGCCGCGCAAGGGTCATCTGAATCAACAGGCATTCAGTATGATTAAAGTCCAACTTTTACTGCGACGTGCTCAAAACGGATCAGTAGTTCTAAACACACAGCCATAAACGGGATTTATTTTAGTATGCGAAAAAATAAATATTGTGACGGTGCTCAGTTATTTAGACGTTAACCTGGATTTCAGGAACCCTGATGAAACATTATCCAGAAAGTGGCAAAACATGCCCGAGTGTAAGAAATTATTTTGACGCTACTGTTTCAACTGCTAAAGTAATGATCCTTTTTCAATACAGGAGTAACGGGCCTCAGCCCTCCCTATGGACTGTCACCGAAGTCGCTTAATCATGCCGCCGGGCTACCCGGTCTTGTTTTCAACGTCGCCAGACGTCACCTTACATTCCACTCGTTGTTATCCCTGCTGCACGCTCATCCGAACGTTTGCTGCCTGTTCCCGTTCCTTTTTTCGGAGTCTGTCATGGAATTTCTCTTAGACCCCTCAATCTGGGCAGGTCTCTTTACGCTCATCGTTCTTGAGATCGTGCTGGGTATCGATAACCTGGTATTTATTGCCATTCTTGCCGATAAGCTGCCGCCAAAACAGCGTGACAAAGCCCGGCTGATTGGCCTGTCTCTGGCCCTGATTATGCGTCTGGGCCTGCTGTCGCTGATCTCATGGATGGTGACATTAACCCGTCCTTTGTTCAGCGTAGGAGACTTCAGCTTCTCGGGCCGTGACCTGATCCTGTTGGTGGGTGGACTGTTCCTGCTGTTCAAAGCCACCATGGAGCTGCACGAACGGCTGGAAAACCGCGATATGAACGCCGGCGGTAATAAAGGATATGCCAGTTTCTGGGCCGTGGTGGTACAGATTGTCATTCTTGACGCCGTGTTCTCCCTGGATGCGGTAATTACGGCCGTTGGAATGGTTAACAACCTGGCCATCATGATGACCGCGGTGATCATTGCGATGGGGGTCATGCTGCTGGCGTCCAAGCCGCTGACGAACTTTGTTAACGCGCATCCGACTGTGGTGGTGCTGTGTCTGAGCTTCCTGCTGATGATTGGTCTCAGCCTGGTGGCGGAAGGCTTTGGCTTCCATATTCCGAAAGGCTACCTGTACGCCGCCATTGGCTTCTCAATCCTGATTGAGCTGTTCAACCAGATCGCCCGTCACAACTTTATGCGTCATCAGGAACGGCGTCCGATGCGTGAACGCACCGCAGAGGCTATCCAGCGACTGATGGGCGGACGTCGCCAGAACGAAAGCCATAGCAGTGAAAGCAGTGAAGTTGCCGCTATCATGCCGCAGCAGGCGTTTAAGGACGAAGAGCGCTACATGATCAACGGCGTCCTGACGCTGGCCTCCCGTTCGGTGCGCAGCATCATGACCCCGCGCGGTGAAATCTCGTGGGTAGATGCGTTGCGTCCGGTGGATGAGATCCGCATCCAGCTGCTGGACACCCCGCACAGCCTGTTCCCGGTATGCCGGGGCGAACTGGATGAGATTATCGGCGTGGTGCGTGCTAAGGAGCTACTGGTAGCCCTGGAGCACGGGATTGACGTGGTGACCTTTGCTGCGGCCACACCACCGATTATCGTGCCGGAAACGCTGGATCCGCTGAACCTGCTGGGTGTCCTGCGGCGTGCAAAAGGCAGCTTTGTTGTGGTAACCAATGAATTTGGCGTTGTGCAGGGGCTGATCACGCCGCTGGACGTACTGGAAGCTATTGCCGGGGAATTCCCGGACGAAGACGAAACCCCGGATATCATTGCTGACGGTGACGGCTGGCTGGTGAAAGGCGGAACCGATCTCCACTCGCTGCAGCAGTTGCTGGATACGCAGGATCTGGTTCGACCGGAAGACGACCACGCTTCCCTGGCCGGTCTGCTGATTGAGCAGAAAGGGCAGTTGCCTAAGCCGGGTGAAGTGATAGAGATGTTGCCGCTGCGTTTTCAGATTATCGAAGCCACTGACTATCGCATTGATCTGGTGCGCGTAACCAAAGAGCGCGATGAGCATGATGAAGACGGTCAGTAATCCTTACTGACGTGCAGGTAATAAAAAGCCGGGGATATCCCCGGCTTTTTTTATGCTGAGTACCGTACTTAAGCGTCCAGCGACTCGTCATGATTAATCAGCCAGTCCGGGAAATCCCCTAATGGCATCGGTCGGGCATAGAAATACCCCTGCAGGACATCCACGCCTTTCTCGCGCAGATAGGCTGCCTGTTCTGCGGTTTCAACCCCTTCGGCTACCAGACTGATGTTAAGCCGCTGTGCCAGGGAGATCACCATATCGGTCACCGTCGCATTAATGGCATCCGTACCGATAGCCGCGGTAAAGACTTTATCGATTTTCAGCACGTCCGGACTGAGTGTTTTCAGGTAGGAGAGCGAACTGTGTCCGGTACCAAAGTCATCGATCGCCAGCTTGACGCCAATTTTATGCAGATGGGACACCACACGCTGATCCACCACTGGCAGAGAGTCGCGCTCTGTCAGTTCAACGATTAGTTGAGGCTTAGGGTTTGCGGGCCACCACAGACGCTGCAGATCATCAATAATCGCCCGCTCATGGAAGTGGCTGGCTGCCACGTTAATGGCAATGTGAAACGAATTGCAGCCGGGCAGATTGGGCAACTGCCGGACCGCCTCACTGATAACAAAGCGTGTGAGGGGAGCAATCAGATTCTGCCGTTCAGCCAGCGGGATAAAGACATCGGGTGGTATCCAGCCCTGTCTGGGATTGTGCCAGCGCAGCAGCAGCTCAATGCCGTCACAGGCGCCGGTACGGGCATTAATTAGCGGCTGACAGTAGACCATAAACTCGCGTGCGGTAATGCCATAGCTGATTTGCCAGGAGAGGCTCATGCGGTTGGCCGTGGCAAGCCAGACGATATAGCCCATCAGTAAACTGAGCAGCAGCGCCAGCGGCAGTTGAGACGGTACGGTCAGTAAAGAAAGACGGGCGGGTGAAGGGCCGAACAGCGTGATAGAGAAAGGGTAACGCAGCGAAGACTCTTCGTAACTGACTTCGTCAGGCGAGGGCACCGCTGGCTCAATCATCGGATTACCGTATTCAAGACTTTTCCCCCCGACGTTGAAGATTGCCCGCTCGACCCAGGGGAGGGTGGGTTCCAGCAGATAATTGGTCATCAGTTCAATATTAATGACCTGGATAATCCCTGAACGGTTATCCAGCGAGCGCGGCGTCCATAACAACAGAACCGGCGAACCTTTAATCAGGTGTTCATCCACCGCCAGCATCATTCGCTGATTATTCACTGCCAGTTCAGGGTAGCTGTCAGTAAAAGGGATATCTGAACTGCCGTAAATGCTTGAACAGTAAATCCGGTCTTCGTCGACCAGAAGAATCGAACGCACTGTCTGTAATGAAGCGAGTTTTTCAATCAAAGGAAAACGGATTTCACTACAGGTCAGGCCTACCAATCCAATGGTGTTATTGGCGGCCACGTCCAGGGGTGAGAACATGCGATCAAAGCGCTGGATGGCGTTATTGGCAAAGGTACGCGACTGTTGCTCTATTCGGTTTTTTTCTTCCACAAAGCGGAAAGTTAATGTGAGAATGAGCACCAACGCGGCAACAACCGCAGCGATTAGCAATCGCTTACGGCGAAACTGTCCGAATACTTCCTGGGACATTTGCATCAGTAACCACCCTTTAGAACAAGACGCGTATATAGAGACCGAATACTAATTATCGGCAACTGATGCATTTAGTTTAGTTGCGCTGAAGAGAAAAGCTGAATGGCTTAAAAACAGAGAGTTACTCTCAGAAACTGCGCCCAAAACACTTTAGCGACTTCTTGATGTCGACGATAGCGGGGCGCTGAATTATTTTTACTGCGGTGAAATGAGAAACGCCACCCGGGAGGGTGGCGTTAAGATATCAGTCACACTGGACTTTAATTGCCAGACCACCCCGTGACGTTTCACGGTACTTGGCATTCATATCTTTGCCGGTCTCGTACATCGTTTCAATGACCTTATCCAGTGACACGCGGGCCTCACTGGTGCGGCGCATCGCCATGCGGGCCGAGTTGATGGCTTTTACCGAGGCAATGGCATTGCGCTCAATGCAGGGCACCTGCACCTGACCCGCGACCGGATCACAGGTCAAGCCAAGGTTGTGCTCCATCCCGATCTCGGCGGCAACGGCAACCTGTTCCGGGCTGGCGCCCAGCAGCTCTGCAAGGCCAGCGGCTGCCATTGAGCACGCCACGCCCACTTCACCCTGACAGCCCACTTCTGCACCTGAAATCGATGCATTCATTTTATACAGAATGCCAATCGCCCCTGAGGCCATAAAGTAGCGGGTGAAAATTTCCGGGGTAACAGGTTCAATAAAGTGATCGTAGTACGCCAGCACGGCAGGGACGATACCACAGGCACCGTTCGTTGGCGCAGTGACAACACGGCCACCGGCTGCATTCTCTTCGTTCACTGCCAGCGCAAACATATTCACCCAGTCGATGACGATCATCGGGTCGCTGGACATTTTATCGGATGACACCAGCAGACGGCGCAGGGCAGAAGCACGGCGCGGAACCCGCAGCGGCCCGGGCAGTACGCCTTCGGTATTCAGACCGCGATCGATACACTCACGCATGGTTCGCCAGATATCGGTGAAGTAGCGTTCAATATCGGCGCGACTGTGCACCGCAAGCTCATTTTTCATGACCATGCCCGACAGGGACAGCCCGGTCATCTGACAGTGGGCCAGCATCTCTTTTGCGGAATTAAACGGGTAAGGGACGGACACTTCATTGACGACTGACTTACCAAAATTCTCTTCGTCAACAATAAATCCGCCACCCACGGAATAATAGGTTTTGCTGTAAATGCGCAGTTCACCGGCAAAGGCATGGATAGTCATGCCGTTTTCATGCAGGGAGAGATTGTCGCTGCGGAACACCATACCGCCTTCACGCGGGAAATCCACTTCGTGAACCCCGTTAGCCAGTAACAGGCGCTGACGTTGTTCCACATCGCGAATGAAGGCAGGAATGCCGTCGATATCCACGCTTTCCGGTGATGCACCGGAAAGACCCATAATAATGGCGATATCGGTATGGTGCCCTTTGCCGGTAAGGGAAAGAGATCCGTAGACATCGACAGCAATACGCGTCACCGAAGAGAGCTGGCGATTGTTCACCAGATCGTCGACGAACTGTTTGCCGGCTTTCATTGGGCCAACCGTATGAGAACTCGACGGGCCAATGCCGATCTTAAACATGTCGAAAACGCTAATCACGTTGTACGCTCCTGTAAGGATTTTAATCACGCTGTGGGAGAGGTAAGAACGGGTGCCCACATATTTGCGAGAAATATAAATGAAAAAGCACCGTATTGCAGTGATTTGGATCGCCCGTTGGCAATAATCTGGTGAAAAATAATGTAAAGACGGATTTTGATGCAACTAATGCCTGTATTTTAGCCGATCTCTCAGGGTTTTGCCACTTGCAGGCTCAACTGACGGATGATCCCGCCAGTCATTCCCCAGATAAAGTAGTCATCGAACCAGGACAGCCAGACGCGATGTGTCTGGCCGGCGCGATGAATATCCAGAGCGGAATAACGCCCGGGGCGAAGCGCTTCCTCCAGCGGCATTTCAAAGATAGATTCGACTTCCCCCTCATTAGCCTGCCAGCGCAGGCCAGCGGGCAGGATGCCTACCACCGGCGTGACCTGAAAACCGGTGCTGCTGGTCACCGGAGGCAGTATGCCAATGACGTTAACCGCATCGGGTGGGATCGCCACCTCTTCCCAGGCTTCGCGCAGCGCAGTGGCCACCAGGGAGGTATCGCTACTGTCCATCATGCCCCCGGGGAAGGCGACCTGACCCGCATGTTTGCGCAGCGTGGCGGCACGGCGGGTCAGGAGCAGCGTCGGTTCAGGATGGGCAATAATCGGCACCAGCACTGCCGCCTGACGGCGCGGTAAATTAGGCTGTCCTGCTGACGGAGGTTGTAAGAGAAAACGCGTCAGGAAGTGCGACAGCACGGAGGGTTCAGAACGTATCAAGCGGCGACTCCAGGCACGGCAGAATGCGGTTTACTTTATCAAACGTTTCCTGATATTCCGACGCTTCGTCGCTGTCGGCAACGATGCCTCCCCCGGCCGCGCAGTAGAGCGTACCCTGTTCGGCGATCAGGGTGCGGATAGTTATACTGGTATCCATCCGACCGCAGACACTGAGATAACCAATGCTTCCGCACCAGGCATTCCGCCGCTGGGGCTCCAGCGTTTCAATGATTTCCATCGCCCGGACTTTCGGCGCGCCGGTAATGGATCCGCCGGGAAAACAGGCGCGGAGAAGGTCACAGGCGGTCAGGTCTGACTTCAGTTCGGCCGTAATGGTACTGACCAGGTGATGTACTGCCGGAAAGGGTTCGACGACAAACAGCTGGGGAACCTTCACGCTGCCCGGCACGGCGACCCGGCCAATATCATTGCGCAGCAGGTCGACAATCATCAGATTTTCACTGCGATCTTTCGGTGACTGTGCCAACCTCTCTCCCTGCAGCCGGTCGGCCTCGGGATCGGCCAGCCGTGGCAGGGTGCCTTTAATGGGCCGGGTTTCAATCTGCTGCCCGGTGAGTTTAATAAAACGCTCCGGCGACAGGCTGAGGATCACGCTGTCCGGCAGGCGAATAAAGGCGCTGAACGGTGCGCGATTTTGCCGGCACAGACGCAAAAAGGCCTGCCATTCATCGCCCTGATAGCCCGCGGCAAAACGCTGAGCCAGATTAACCTGATAACAGTCGCCTGAAAGTAACCATTGCTGGATCTGGCGAAACTTCTCACCGTACTCTTCCCGTGACATATTTGCGCGCCAGGGGTGGGTCAGATGGAAGGCGGAAACCGTTGCGGGCTGCTGTGCTTCAAGCCACTGAAGGCGGGCCGTGAGGTCGCCATGTACCACCAGCGTCAGCGTCTGTTGGTGATGGTCAGCAATCAGCGCCCAGTCATAAATCCCGACAGCCATATCTGGCGTGGTCAGCTGCGCTTCTGCCGTGGATGGGAGCTTCTCAAAACGCCGGCCGAGGTCATAGCCAAACAGACCCAGCGCGCCACCCTGAAACGGCAGATCCTGATGCTGTTCTGCCTGCAAGCCACAGGCAGCTAACTGCTGTTGCAGCAGCGTCAGCGGATCGTCGCCTGAGCGCTGTTGCGCACCATCCGCATCAATGGTGGTCACTTTGCCGCGGGTGGTCAGCGTGGCGCGGGGGTCGGCCACCAGGATATCAAAGCGATTATCGCTGTGATCGGCAAATCCGGAATGCAGCAGCATCGCCCAGGGGTGGTGGGCGAGGTGGGCAAAATGATGCTCAATGGCATCTGGCGTATAATGGAGACGGTGATAAACAGGTGACATGGTTCTTCAGCAGTGAAATTTCATTCATACGCCAAGCGTGACATATTTTTATGTCGCTGGCATCTCTTTGTCGCCCGTGGAATAATCCGCACCGCAAACTACCTCAGGAGTCACTATGTTTACAGGATTACCCGCGCTGTCATATGAGCAGCAGCAGGACGCGGTAGAACGCATCCAGAAGTTGATGTCAGAGGGCATGAGCAGCGGCGAGGCGATAACGCTGGTTGCTGCTGAAATCCGTGAGAATCACACCGGTGGACACGTCCCGGTGATGTTCGATGAGGATGAAGAAGATTATATGGGTGACAATAACCACGACGAAGAAGAAGAAGAGTACGACGAATAAGTGGTTAACCCCTGCCAGATCGGCAGGGGAACGTATTATCTGGCGGCAACAATTTTAATTTCTACCCGATATTTCGGGTTCATCAGGTTGGCCTGCACCGTACAGCGCACCGGCGCGTTACCCGGCGACACCCACGCATCCCACGCACGATTCATTGCTGCGAAATCGTTTTTATCCACCAGAAAAATGGTGGCATCCAGAATTTTGCTTTTATCTGAACCGACGCGGGTCAGCAGGTTATCGATCACCGCCAGAGCATTGGCCGTCTGAGCTTCTGCATCCTCATCCAGATTTTCCGGCACGCTGGTGTAATACACCGTATCGTTATGGATCACGGCTTCTGACATCCTGTGTTCAGGATCGATACGTTCGATGGTCATATTTGCTCCTTTTTCAATGCGCTTAAAACCGCGACAGACTGGCACAGATTACCGCTCTCTGTCACCTAAAGGGTGGAGTGCGCAGGCGGATACTGACATAATTACAGTAGTATTGACCAGGTGGTGAGGGTATGTGGTAGACGATTTTGCAGCAGAAGGCGCACTGGCGCAGGCGATCCCCGGTTTCCGGCCGCGTGAACCTCAGCGCGAGATGGCAGCGGCAGTGGCGCATGCCATTGACAGTAAAAGTGAGCTGGTGGTCGAGGCGGGCACCGGCACGGGGAAAACCTACGCCTACCTTGCTCCGGCGCTGCGTTCCGGTAAAAAAGTCATTGTGTCAACCGGGTCCAAAGCCCTGCAGGATCAGCTCTACAGCCGCGATCTGCCGACGGTGGCGAAGGCGCTGAAATTCAAAGGCAGTATGGCCCTGCTGAAAGGGCGATCAAACTACCTTTGCCTTGAGCGGCTTGAACAGCAGTCGATGGCCGGTGGCGAACTGGCGGTACAGGCGATGAGCGATCTGGTTCATCTGCGTGGCTGGTCGAATGAAACGGTCGATGGCGATATCAGCACCTGCGGTGGGGTGGCTGAAGACAGTCCGATCTGGCCGCTGGTGACCAGCACCAATGATAACTGTCTGGGTAGCGACTGCCCGCTGTACAAAGACTGTTTTGTGGTGAAGGCACGGCGTAAAGCAATGGATGCCGACGTGGTGGTGGTGAACCATCATCTCTTTCTTGCTGATATGGTCGTTAAAGAGAGCGGCTTTGCTGAGCTGATCCCCGACGCTGACGTGATGATCTTCGATGAAGCGCATCAGGTTCCGGATATTGCCAGCCAGTATTTTGGCCAGCAGCTCTCCAGCAGACAACTGCTCGACCTGGCGAAAGATATCACCATTGCTTACCGCACCGAGGTGCGTGATATGCAGCAACTGCAAAAATCGGCGGATCGGCTGGCGCAAAGCGCCCAGGATTTCCGCCTGTCGTTAGGGGATCCCGGTTTTCGCGGCAATCTGCGTGAGCTGTTGAGTAACCCGCAGATCCAGCGCGCACTGCTGCTGCTCGATGACGCACTGGAGCTGTGCTATGACGTGGCGAAACTCTCGCTGGGCCGTTCTGCGCTGCTGGATGCGGCTTTTGAGCGGGCGGCCCTGTATCGCGGACGGCTTAAGCGGCTGAAAGACACGACCCAGCCAGGTTTCAGCTACTGGTATGAGTGCAACGCCCGCAACTTTGTGCTGGCACTGACGCCGCTGTCCGTCTCCGATCGTTTTCGCGAGGTGATGGATGAGCGCCCGGCGAGCTGGATCTTTACCTCCGCCACCCTCGCGGTCAACGAACAGATGACGCACTTTGTGGAGCGCCTGGGGGTGAATAAAGCGGAAACGCTGATCCTCAACAGCCCCTTTGACTTTGCCCGTCAGGCTCTGCTGTGTGTGCCAAGGAATCTGCCGTCACCTAACCAGCCGGGGGGCGCCCGACAGCTGGCCAGAATGATGCGTCCGCTGATTGAAGCCAATAACGGCGGCTGTTTCTTCCTGTGCACCTCCCATCAGGTGATGCGTGAACTGGCCGCTGAGTTCAGGGCCACGATGACACTGCCGGTGCTGCTACAGGGAGAAACCAGCAAGGGACAAATCCTGAAACAATTCGTGGCGGCGGGTAATGCGCTGCTGGTAGCGACTAACAGTTTTTGGGAAGGGGTGGACGTGCGCGGTGATGCGCTGTCGCTGGTTATCATTGATAAACTGCCGTTCACATCGCCCGAGGATCCGCTGCTGAAAGCCCGTATGGAAGACTGTAAGGTTCGCGGCGGTGAACCTTTTGATGACGTCCAGCTGCCCGATGCGGTCATTGCGCTCAAGCAGGGCGTCGGACGTCTGATCCGTGACGTGGACGATCGCGGCGTGCTGGTCATCTGTGATAACCGGCTGGTGATGCGACCCTACGGCGCGGTGTTTGTTAACAGCCTGCCGCCCACGCCCCGCACGCGTGACCTGCAGAAGGCAATAGACTTTCTGCAAAATACCGGCGGCAGTAATCATTCCGACGGTGATGTGCTATGATGCGCGCCGAAAATTTTCTCCCCTGAGGTTGTTATGTCCACGCGAATTTTAGCCATTGATACGGCCACGGAAGCCTGCTCGGTTGCCCTCCTGAATGACCAGCGCCAGCTGGCACATTTTGAACTCTGTGCGCGTGAACATACGCAACGTATTTTGCCGATGGTGCAGCAGATTTTACAGGAAGGCGACGTCACCCTGAACGATCTGGATGCGCTGGCCTTTGGCCGGGGGCCGGGAAGTTTTACCGGGGTCCGCATCGGCATTGGCATTGCGCAGGGCCTTTCACTGGGAGCCGGGTTACCGCTAATTGGCCTCTCCACACTGATGACCATGGCGCAAAGCGCGTGGCGACTGCACGGGGCGACCCGGGTGCTGGCTGCCATTGATGCGCGGATGGGCGAGGTTTACTGGGCCGAATATCAGCGCGACGGGCAGGGGAACTGGGTGGGTGAGGCGAGCGAAGCCGTGCTGAAACCCGAAGCGGCAGCCGCGCGGATGGCAGCCCTGAGCGGGGAGTGGACCTGCGTGGGGACGGGCTGGCAGGCCTGGCCGCTCATGGGGGAAAACAGTGGCCTGGTACTGACGCCTTCGGACGTGACGTTGCCCTGTGCGGAAGATATGCTGTCGCTGGCGCAGCAGGCGCTGGCCGCTGGCATGACCGTTGCGCCGGAACATGCGGAGCCAACCTACCTTCGTAACGAAGTGACATGGAAAAAATTACCCGGACGTGAGTAGTACAGAGCAACTATTTGAACCGGCAACAGTCGAAGTAGGATAACAACGTGGGAGCGTCTATGCGTCAATCCAGTGTCTGGCAGTGCAGCATTCTGTTTTTAGCGTCGCTGGTGTTAAGCGGCTGCGTCACCGTGCCCGACTCCATCAAGGGGCACTCGGAGACACCACAGCAGGATCTGGTGCGGGTGCTCAGTGCGCCTGAGGTGTTTACCGGCCAGGAGTCACGCTTTGGCGGTAAAGTGATCAAGGTGGATAATCGCAACGGGATGACCCGTCTGGAAATCGCCGCGATGCCGCTGGACGACGGGGCCAGGCCCATTCTGGGCTCACCGTCCATGGGCCGTATTTTTGCCGATGTGAATGGCTTTATCGACCCGGTCGACTTTAACCAGCAGATGGTCACTGTTGTTGGCACCATCAAAGGGACGGAAAAGGGTAAAATCGGTGAAGCCCGGTATCAGTTCCTGGTGATTAGCGTAACGGGTTATCAGCGCTGGCACATGACGCAGCAGATTGTGACCCCGCCTCAGCCTATCGATCCGTGGATCTGGTATGGCCCGGGATACGGACGTCACCGCGGCGGCTACTGGGGGCCGGCCCCCTGGGGCTTCTACAATACCGGCCCGGCACAGGTACAGACCATCCTTACCCAGTAAATCAAAAGTCAGACATTAATCGGCGGGTCCGCTGGATTTCAGCGGATCGGCCTTTTTTTTTGATCCTCTCCGGACGAGAGAAATTTAGTGATGGACTTCGCAACCTCAAAACAGAGACCTGAGCAAACTGGTACGCTGAGTTAAAATAATGTTAACAGATGCCGACTGGTCGAGGCTGCGATGACAACAAATAATAATTTTCGAGGTGATTCCTTGCATAAGGTTTGGTTAAACCGCTACCCCGCCGATGTCCCGGCTGAGATTAATCCCGATCGTTACGGCTCCTTAATTGACCTTTTCGAGCATGCAGCGCTCCGTTACGCGGCGCAAACCGCCTTTATTAACATGGGACAAAGCCTTTCCTTTCGCCAGCTGGACGAGCGCAGCCGGGCATTTGCTGCTTATCTGCAACAGGGCCTCGGGCTGAAGAAAGGCGACCGTGTGGCGCTGATGATGCCCAATCTGCTGCAATATCCCATCGCGCTGTTTGGCGTGCTTCGTGCCGGTATGATTGTGGTGAACGTCAATCCGCTCTATACACCACGCGAACTTGAGCATCAGCTAAACGACAGCGGGGCCAGTGCGATTGTCATTGTCTCCAACTTTGCCCATACGCTGGAAAAAGTGGTGGCTAAAACTGCAGTAAAACACGTTGTCCTGACCCGCCTTGGCGACCAGCTCTCTCCCGCGAAGGGCACGCTGGTGAACTTCGTGGTGAAATATATTAAGAAGATGGTACCGAAATATTATCTGCCCGGTGCCATTTCCTTTCGTCAGGTGCTGCAAAACGGCGCGCAGATGACCTACACCCGACCGGAGATCCTGAACGAGGATGTCGCTTTTCTGCAATATACCGGCGGCACCACTGGCGTTGCGAAAGGCGCCATGCTTACCCACCGTAATATGCAGGCGAATCTTGAACAGACCAAAGCCACCTACGGCTCTCTGTTAAAGGCGGGAGAAGAGACCGTGGTGACGGCACTGCCGCTTTACCATATTTTTGCCCTGACCGTGAACTGCCTGCTGTTTATTGAGCTGGGCGGCGCGAATCTGTTGATCACTAATCCGCGTGATATTCCAGGCCTGGTCAAAGAGTTGAGCAAGTATCCCTTTACCGCGATTACCGGCGTTAACACGTTGTTTAACGCGCTGCTGAATGATGAGGGGTTCAACAAGCTGGATTTCTCAACGCTGACGCTGTCAGCCGGGGGGGGAATGGCGGTGCAAAAAGCCGTGGCGGAACGCTGGGAAAAACTTACCGGCCATTATCTGCTGGAAGGCTACGGCCTGACCGAGTGCTCGCCGCTGGTATCGGTCAACCCTTATGATATTCAGTGCCACAACGGCAGCATCGGGCTGCCGGTACCTTCGACGGATATTATGCTGGTCGATGATGAAGGTAACGAGATGCCCGAGGGAGAACCCGGTGAGCTCTGTATTAAAGGGCCACAGGTGATGGCGGGTTACTGGCAACGACAGGATGCGACGGAGGAAGTTTTAAAAAATGGATGGCTTCGTAGCGGTGATATTGTTACCGTTGACCACGAAGGTTTCCTGCGCATTATCGATCGCAAAAAAGATATGATTCTGGTCTCCGGGTTTAATGTTTATCCTAACGAGATTGAAGATGTCCTGATGCTGCATCCGAAAGTCCGTGAAGCCGCCGCGATCGGCGTGCCGAATGACGCGGCGGGTGAGACAGTGAAGATTTGTGTCGTGAAGAAAGACGACTCACTGACCAAAGACGAGCTGATCGCCCACTGTAAACGTCATCTGACAGGGTATAAAATCCCCCGAATTGTTGAATTTCGGGACGAGCTGCCGAAGACGAACGTCGGTAAAATCCTGCGCCGCGAACTGCGCGAGGAAGCGATGAAAACACCACAGCCGTCCGTCTGACAACGGCTGTTTTACCGATAACGAATCATGCCGGGCTACCCGGCATTTTTATTGCGCACTGACCACTGACCGCAGGCCTGTCTGCCCGCGGCGAGAGAACGCTATTTTGAATTACATGATGATCACCACCAATGAAGCGCTGGCCGACGTGTGCCAGCGTGCCCGTCAGGTTTCCGCGCTGGCGCTGGACACTGAATTTGTTCGTACCCGCACCTATTATCCTCGCCTGGGCCTGATCCAGCTGTTTGACGGGGAAACCATCTCTCTGATTGACCCGCTGCCGATCACAGACTGGACGCCTTTTCGCGATCTTTTGCTGGATCAGCAAATCGTCAAGTATCTTCATGCGGGAAGCGAAGACCTGGAAGTGTTCCAGCACGAGTTTGGCGTCCTGCCGCAGCCGATGATTGATACCCAGATCCTTGCGGCGTTCAGCGGTCGTCCGCTGTCCTGTGGCTTTGCGACCATCGTTGAGTCTTTTACCGGCATCGCACTGGATAAGAGCGAGTCACGCACGGACTGGCTGGCGCGTCCGTTAACGGAAAAGCAGTGCGTCTATGCGGCCGCAGATGTGTTCTATTTGCTGCCCGTAGCGGAAAAGCTGATGGCGGAAACCGAAGCAGCAGGGCAGATGGCCGCCGCACTTGATGAGTGCCGACTGCTGTGCCAGCGTCGTACCACGGTGACAGACCCGCAGGAGGCGTATCGCGATATTACCAATGCCTGGCAACTGCGTCCCCGTCAGCTTGCCGCACTGCGCCTGCTGGCGGCCTGGCGTCTGACGCTGGCCCGTGAGAAGGACATGGCGGTTAATTTTGTCGTACGTGAAGAAAACCTGTGGAAGGTGGCACGCTATATGCCGGGTTCTCTGGGTGAACTGGACCACCTGGGTCTGCCAGGGCAGGAGATTCGTTTCCATGGTAAAGCGATGGTGGCCATGGTGGCCGAAGCCAGTGCAATGGCTGAGGATCGGCTGCCCGAGCCGGTGCCAAATCTGATCGATTACCCCCATTACAAACAGGTTTTCAAAAGTCTGAAGGCGCTGGTGGCAGAAACGGCAGAAAAGCACGGCGTCAGCCAGGAACTGCTGGCATCACGTCGTCAGATTAATCAGTTGCTGAACTGGCACTGGAAGCTGAAGCCACAAGCGGGTAAACCGGAACTGGTAGATGGCTGGCGTGGGGCACTCTTGGGAGAGGGCATCGCTGCACTGTTAGCGGCGGAGTAGACCTGCAATTTTCCCCTGCAATAGCAGGGGAAAATCATGAGCAGGAGAAGATCATTTCGGTGTTTCTTCCGTTTCCGTTTCCGGCAACGTCACGTTCAGTTCGAGAATAGAAATATCGTCATCTTTTTGATCCAGCTTAACGCTCAGCATCTCCGGATCAATTTTCACGTATTTACAGATTACTTCCAGAATGTCCCTTTTCAACTGTGGCAGATAGTGGGGCTCGCTATCGCCCCTCCTGCGTTCCGCCACGATAATCTGTAGCCGTTCCTTGGCAATGTTGGCTGTGCTCTTTTTTCGGGATAAAAAGAAATCGAGTAAGGCCATGGTTTATCCCCCAAACAGGCGTTTCAGGAAACCCTTCTTCTCTTCTTCAATGAAGCGGAAGGGGCGTTCTTCACCGAGCAGACGGTCAACGGTATCAGCATAGGCTTTACCAGCGTCAGATTCGGCATCCAGGATCACAGGCTCACCCTGGTTCGAGGCACGTAATACTGACTGGTCTTCCGGGATCACGCCTGCCAGAGGGATACGCAGAATTTCCAGTACGTCCTCCATGCTTAACATGTCACCACGGTTAACGCGGCCCGGGTTGTAGCGGGTCAGCAGCAGGTGTTCTTTAATTGCATCCTGGCCTCGTTCCGCGCGGCGTGACTTGGAAGAGAGAATGCCAAGGATACGGTCGGAGTCACGTACGGAGGAGACTTCCGGGTTGGTGGTAATGATCGCTTCATCGGCAAAATAGAGCGCCATCAGCGCGCCCGTTTCGATCCCGGCCGGGGAGTCACAGACGATGAACTCAAAATCCATGGTCGCCAGATCATCCAGCACTTTTTCAACGCCCTCACGGGTCAGCGCATCTTTATCCCGAGTCTGGGAAGCCGGAAGGATAAACAGGTTCTCCGTACGCTTATCTTTAATCAGCGCCTGATTCAGCGTGGCATCACCCTGAATGACGTTAACGAAGTCATACACTACGCGGCGTTCACAACCCATAATCAGGTCAAGATTACGCAGGCCGATATCAAAGTCGATAACGACGGTTTTTTTACCTTTCTGCGCTAAGCCGGTAGCGATGGCCGCGCTGGACGTGGTTTTCCCAACGCCTCCCTTACCCGATGTAACAACAATAATGCGTGCCATATAATAATTTCCTTAAGAAAAGAAAGGGCTCGAGAGCCTGGCTCAGTTCAGTGTTTGTATAGTCAATGCGCCGTCTTTGAGACAAAGACGCGACGCTTTTCCAAAAAATTCAGCAGGAATCTGATCCATCAGCCAGTAGTTTCCGGCAATGGAGACCAACTCTGCAGATAAACTGGTGCAAAATATCTGGCAGTTTTTATCGCCTGAAGCACCCGCCAGAGCGCGACCGCGCATCATGCCATAGATGTGGATGTTACCGTCTGCAATCAGTTCGGCACCTGCGCTCACGCTGCTGGTGACAATCAGATCGCAGTTTTTTGCATAAATTTGCTGTCCGGAACGGACCGGGGAAGCGATAAGCCGGGTTTTCGTAGCGGGCTGTTCAAAGGGAATAGCCACGGGCTTTAACTCGGCGTTGCGCTTTTGTTCTTTTCCTTCACTTAAAACGGGCAGCCCGGAGCGCGAAATCATCCGCTTTAACTGGTCATCTTTGCAGCCGCTGATGCCAACAATGTGCAAACCCGCTGAGACTATCGCCTGCTGCATCTGGCGCCAGTTAACATCGCTGGTTAACGAGGAAACGTTGATCACCACCGGGGCATTTTTCAAAAATGCCGGGGCCTGACTGACCTTTTCCTCGATAGCTTTACGCACGATTTCAGGATCGGTGTGATGCAAATGAACGACCGACAGCGTAAAACTGCTGCCCTTTAACTCGATTGGCGATTGTGACATCTGTCCCGCTCAGTCCTGTTATTTCCTGTCCCGGCTAAATCAGCACCACTTTCAGGTGCTTAATCAAGACAGGCAATATTCCGAAGTTCTGCAAGCATGTTATAGTTACTGTAATATTCAGGCAAGTGACCATCCCTGTTAATTCGAGTAAAAAATATGTTTTGTGTGATCTACAGAAGTCCCCAGCGCGACCAGACTTATCTCTATGTTGAAAAAAAAGACGATTTCTCTCGCGTGCCGGAGGCGCTGCTCAAGGGCTTTGGTAAACCTAAGCTTGCTATGGTGTTGCCACTGGACGGGAGTAAGAAGCTGGTAGGGGCAGATATTGAGAAAGTGAAAACAGCGCTGCGTGAAGACGGTTTTTATTTACAACTTCCGCCTCCACTCGAAAGTCTGCTTAAGACACATCTTAACGATGTAAAAAAAGATTAATTCGGAATCATCTGCAAATATATCTCCACGCGTCAGCATTCGTTTTTATTATAAATGCCGGTGGAGATAGCGATAAAAGGATGCCCGCATGAAGCCGTTAGCCCTGAAGTTCCTCGTATGTTCTGTGATGGTGGCAGTCAGCCCTTTCAGCCAAGCCAGTTTTCTCAACCCGCCCGGCAGTACCGCCTCTTCTGGCACTACGCTGGCAGAGCAGGGGCGCGATCCCGCTCAGTTTCCTGCCTATGTGCTACAGCTCAAAGAGCAGGCCCGGCAGCAGGGTTTCGATCAGGCGACCATCGACACGGCGTTTGACGGCATACATTTTGTCGACCGGGTGATTAAATCAGACCGTGGCCAGCTTGAGAATAAGGTGACACTGGATGATTATCTTGCCAGGGTGCTGACCCCGGAAAAAATTGCCCAGGGCCGGGAGTACCGGCAACAGTATCAGAATGCCCTGCAGCCTATCGCTTCTGCATCAGGGGTACAGTCGCAGTATATCGTTGCCCTGTGGGCGCTGGAGAGCCACTTCGGCAAGATACAGGGTAAAGAAGAGGTCGTGTCTGCGCTGGCCACGCTGGCGTTTGAAGGGCGGCGTGAAGCGTTTTTCACTAAAGAATTAATGGCCGCCGTGCGTATTATTCAACGTCAGCAGATCACCGCCGCTGATCTGAAAGGATCCTGGGCTGGCGCTATGGGGCAAAGCCAGTTCATGCCGAGCTCCTTCCTTAACTACGGTAAAGATGGCGATGGTGATGGCAAAATTGATATCTGGAACAACCTGGATGATGTTTTTGCTTCCATAGCTAACTATCTGCAACGGGAAGGCTGGCGTGCCGGGCAGGGTTGGGGGACTGAAGTCACGCTACCCGCAGAATTTGATACGCAGCAGACCGGGTTGAAAACCGGACAGGCGAAAACCCCGGGCCAGTGGCAGCAGATGGGGATTCAGGTCATCGATCCTGCAAAGAATAGGGCGCCAGGCGAACGGGCCTGGATTATCACCCCTCAGGATGGCGGCGGGCGTTCGTTCATGGTTTATGACAATTTCCGTACATTGATGCACTGGAATCGCTCATACTATTTCGCTATCAGTATTGGCATGATGGCAGACGCCATTGCCGCGCAGTAACATGACAATCAGCCATCGCTGCGATGGCATAATGCCAGCGCAGCCACGCTCACTCAGCAGAGGTAAAGCATGTATCAGCATCATAACTGGCAGGGTGCACTGTTAGATTTTCCGGTAAGTAAAGTGGTGTGTGTGGGCAGCAACTATGCTAACCATATCAAAGAAATGGGCAGCGCTACGCCGACAGAGCCGGTATTATTTATCAAGCCAGAGAGTGCCATCTGTGATATCCGCCAGCCACTCTCCATCCCTAAACATCTGGGTGCAGTACACCATGAAATTGAACTGGCGGTGCTGATCGGCTCCACGCTGAAACAGGCCACAGAGCAGCATGTCGCTCAGGCGATTGCTGGCTATGGTGTAGCGCTGGACTTAACCTTGCGCGATGTTCAGGCGGGTTGTAAAAAAGCCGGGCAGCCGTGGGAAAAAGCGAAAGCCTTTGATAACTCCTGCCCACTGTCAGGGTTTATTCCGCTCAGCGAATTTAAACAGGATCCGCAGAATGTGGAACTGAAACTGACGGTGAATGGAGAAGTACGCCAGCAGGGTTCAACGGCGGATATGATCCATAAAATTCTGCCACTCATCGCTTATATGAGCCAGTTCTTTACCCTGCGCGCGGGCGATGTGATCCTTACCGGCACCCCGGAAGGGGTGGGGCCAATGGTCTCAGGCGATCGCCTCGAAGTGTCGCTGGGCGGCCACGGTGTTGCGACCCGCGTACTATAAAGACCGCTGAAAACTTGCAACTGAAGCCCAAACCCTCTATAAGGGCGGGGCTTTTTACTTTTACCGGACACCCAACATGACTGAAACCCCTTTCTGGCAGCGGAAAACGCTGGAACAAATGAGCGACGAGGAATGGGAGTCCTTATGTGATGGCTGTGGCCAGTGTTGCCTGAATAAACTGCAGGATGCCGACACCGATGAGATCTACTTTACCAATGTCGCCTGCAATCAGCTGAATATTAAGACCTGTCAGTGCCGCAACTACGAAACCCGCTTCGAACTGGAAGAGGATTGCATCAAGCTGACGCGCGATAATTTGCCGACATTCCAGTGGCTACCGCCGAGCTGTGCTTATCGCGTGCTGGCTGAAGGGAAAACGCTACCGCCGTGGCACCCTCTGCGCAGCGGATCGCGTGCCGCGATGCATGCCGCACGTATCTCGGTGCGTCATATCGCCGTGCATGAAAGTGAAGTGGTTGACTGGGAGGAACACATTATTAACCGGCCACGCTGGTACGGTAAATAACCAGGCAGGACTGGAACTGGATGGGAAAGCTCCGCTGAGTCGGGGCTTTTTTTGTGCCCTTCATCGAAGGGCACAACAGGTGGGCGACCGCCCGTTTGCAGTGATTAACGAGAGAACAGATCGCGTCGTTTCGGCTTAAAGGGCTGACTGATCAGCACCAGTATCCCGATAACCAGATAGGCAGTCAGGATCCCCACCAGCCATTGCGGCATTCCCAGCGTCAGGAATGACCAGGACTTTTCAGCACAGTCACCACTGGCAACAAAGACCGATGGAAGCCATTTATCCAGAGGAAGCCAGGTCGGGAAGCGGGCGGCAAAATCACACGTGGCGAACGGTGACGGATGCAGCTGGATCATGGTGTGCTCCCATGCCAGCCGTACGCCTTGCCAGGCGCTGTAGAGCCAGATGAGGATAGCCACCCAGCGAAGCGGCGTCCTGGGGGCGATAGCACCCACAATGCCAGCACCCATAATGCCAAACAGGGCACAACGTTCATAAATACACATGACACAGGGTTTCAGCATCATGACATGCTGAAAGTAGAGCGCCGTCATCTCAAGTGCGAAGGCGGTCAGTGCCATCAGCAGCCATGCACCCCGGCCGCGAGAGCAGCTATTCAGATATCTCAACATTCGTCTGTCCGTCTAAAATAGAATAAACGGCAGTGTAAACGAAAAGCCGCCGCAATCCAGCCAGCGCAGATAAAAAATTTAAGCAGGAAAACGACTTAAAATAATTCTGGTGAGAATAAATGTCGCTTTTCTTTGCTGTGACGGATGCCACAGAGGGGAGGGAAGAAAGGATCGTCCGAAGGGCAGTAGAGATAGTCAGTTTTTTGCAGACGATCGGCTTTTCCCTCCCGGGTGAGCTAGGTGATGCCTTGGGCGTCTGGTATGATGAGCTGAATATTGAAGAAATGAACGCAACGGAAAAGAACGCTATGGTCATTAAGGCGCAGAGCCCGGCGGGTTTCGCTGAAGAGTACATTATTGAAAGTATCTGGAACAGCCGTTTCCCTCCGGGGTCAATCTTACCTGCTGAACGTGAACTCTCCGAGCTGATAGGCGTCACCCGAACGACATTACGCGAAGTCTTACAGAGACTGGCACGTGACGGCTGGCTGACAATACAACACGGCAAGCCGACCCGGGTGAATAACTTCTGGGAAACTTCCGGGCTCAGTATTCTGGAAACCCTGGCCCGTCTCGATCATGATAGTGTGCCGCAACTGGTGGACAATCTGCTCTCAGTACGTACCAACATTTCCTCAATTTTTATCCGTCGTGCAATACGAACTTACCCGGATAAAGCGCGTGAGGTGCTGGAAACTGCCAATCACGTTGAAGATCATGCAGAAGCCTACACCCATCTGGATTACAACATTTTTCGTGGTCTGGCGTTCGCTTCAGGTAACCCCATTTACGGTTTGATCATTAACGGGCTAAAAGGGTTGTATACGCGCGTGGGCCGCCACTACTTCTCTAATCCGGAAGCACGCTCTCTGGCACAGGCTTTTTATCAGCAGCTTCTTTCTATCCTGCAGACGCAACAGCACGATAAAATTCTGGACAGTGTCCGCGATTATGGCCGCCGCAGCGGTGAAATCTGGCATTCCATGCAAACCAGTATGCCTACCGATCTCCCCCCTGCACGGCGTTAATTCGCGTCAGCGTAAACAGGGCCGCTCGTTATGACGACCGGCCCTTTTTTAGATCCCTCTGAACGGTATACGTCCCCGTCAATGACGATCAGATTGGCGTACCCGGACGAGGGGGGCAGCGATCAAGGATCTCAACGGTGCCATCATCATTCTGCTGTTCCAGAGTGATATCAAAACCCCACAACCGGTGCACATGCTTGAGGACTTCGCGGCGGCTCTTGTCCAGAGGGGCACGATGATGTGGCACGTAGCGAAGCGTCAGGGAACGATCGCCGCGCAGGTCGACATCATAAACCTGAATATTGGGTTCCAGATTGCTCAGATTATACTGGGCGGAAAGCTGCTGGCGTATCGCCCGGTATCCCGCCTCATCATGGATAGCGGCAATTTCCAGGAAGTTATTGCGGTCATCATCCAGCACGGTAAAGAGACGGAAGTCCCGCATCACTTTGGGGGACAGGAACTGGCTGATAAAGCTCTCGTCCTTGAACTCCTTCATGGCAAAATGCAGCGTATCCAGCCAGTCTGAACCGGCAATATCCGGGAACCAGTGGCGGTCTTCTTCCGTTGGCGCTTCGCAGATACGCTTGATATCCTGGAACATCGCAAAGCCGAGTGCATAAGGGTTAATACCGTTATACCACTGGCTGTTGTACGGCGGCTGAAATACCACATTGGTATGACTGTGCAGGAACTCCAGCATAAAGCGTTCAGACACTTTACCTTCATCGTAAAGATGATTCAGGATAGTGTAGTGCCAGAAAGTGGCCCAGCCTTCATTCATCACCTGGGTCTGTTTCTGCGGGTAAAAATACTGGCTGACCTTCCTGACAATACGGAGGCACTCACGCTGCCAGGGCTCCAGCAACGGGGCATTTTTTTCCATAAAATACAGCAAATTCTCCTGCGGCTCGGCAGGATAGCGCGCGCTGGCAGAGTGAATCTCCTCGCGCTCACGGCGCGGCAGGGTGCGCCACAACATATTGACCTGGCTTTGCAGGTACTCCTCGCGGCTCTTCTGCCGGGCTTTCTCTTCCTGCAGAGAGATTTTCTGTGGACGTTTGTAGCGGTCAACGCCGTAGTTCATTAACGCATGGCAGGAGTCCAGCAGACGCTCGACATTCTCCACGCCGTAACGCTCTTCACACTCGGTGATGTAATTGCGCGCAAAAATCAGGTAATCAACAATAGAGCTGGCGTCTGTCCAGCTGCGAAACAGATAATTATTTTTGAAAAACGAGTTGTGACCGTAACAGGCGTGGGCCATCACCAGCGCCTGCATGGTCATCGTGTTTTCTTCCATGAGATAGGCGATACAGGGATTGGAGTTAATGACAATTTCATATGCCAGCCCCTGCTGACCATGCTTGTAACGCTGTTCGGTTTCGATAAATTTCTTACCAAACGACCAGTGTGCATAGTTGATGGGCATCCCTACACTGGAGTAGGCATCCATCATTTGTTCAGAGGTAATGACCTCTATCTGATGAGGATAGGTATCCAGTCGGTAAGATTTTGCGACGCGGTCAATCTCGCTGAGATATACGTCAAGCAGGTCGAAGGTCCAGTCTGGTCCATCATCGAGGCGTTTGCTGTCCTTAATCGGAACGTCAAAGATCGTGGTCATAGCGCACTCCTTTTTATAAAACCGGATTATCCTGCTGCAGAATGTCCGTTTTCATCTCGACCTGTCCGTACGCCAGCGGCGCGGATAAGCCTGGAATTAAAGCCAATATCTCAATGATAGTTCACTGTCTCTTATCCCTCTCGTTAAAACAATTGAATTTTTCGGTATAAAATTCAGACGTGTTTAAAAAAATAATTTTACGTAATGATAAATTCAACCAGGCGGCCTTTTTACAGCATAATATTCTGTTTATAATCTAATGTTATGGCAGGGCGCGTTTGTGCTGGTGCTTGATGGATTATGCTATTTAAAAAAAATTATCTGCTTTTAAAGGGCTAAAATGAGTTTCATCAGCTGAAGTGGGAGCGGCATCTTGTTTTTAATCGGCTTTAAGGTGAAGAATGTGTGAAATATGTCAGCGTAATGTGAAAAGATGATGGCGGTCTTTTACTCCACTTGCGTGCGTAAAATCCAGTGAATAATTCTATAATGGCTCCCTGAGAGGTGGTTATGAAAGTGGTGATTTTGGGTAGTGGGGTCGTGGGCGTGGCTAGCGCCTGGTATCTGGCGCAGGCGGGACATGAAGTGACAGTTATCGATCGCCAGCCCGCCGCTGCGCTGGAAACCAGCGCGGCCAACGCCGGACAAATCTCACCAGGGTATGCCGCCCCCTGGGCGGCCCCGGGTGTGCCGTTGAAAGCCGTAAAATGGATGTTTCAGCGTCATGCTCCCCTCGCCATCCGCCTGGACGGCAGCCGATTCCAGCTGGCGTGGATGTGGCAGATGTTGCGCAACTGCGATATGTCCCATTACCAGTTAAATAAAAGCCGTATGGTGCGCATTGCAGAATACAGCCGCGACTGCCTGAAAACACTGCGTCAGGAAACCGGCATCGCCTATGAGGGGCGGCAGGGCGGCACGCTGCAGCTGTTCCGCACTGCCCAGCAGTATGAGAGTGCGGCGAAGGATATCGCCGTACTGAAAGAGGCAGGGGTGCCCTATGAACTGCTGGAGGCGGCACAGTTGCGACAGGCCGAACCGGCGCTGGCGACCACTCAGCATAAGCTGACCGGCGGCCTGCGATTACCGAATGATGAAACCGGAGACTGCCAGCTCTTCACCCAGCGTCTGGCAGCCATGGCGGCGGAGGCGGGAGTGACTTTCCGTTACAACACTACAGTGGATGCTCTGGAACAGGAGGGGAATCGTATCACCGGCGTCAGATGTGGCAGCGAACGGATCACTGCTGACGCCTACGTTGTGGCCTTTGGTTCATTTTCGACGGCGCTGCTCGACGGGATAGTGAACGTGCCGGTTTATCCTTTAAAAGGGTACTCTTTGACGATCCCAATAAAGGATGCCGATGCTGCACCGGTTTCTACCGTGCTGGATGAAACCTACAAAGTCGCCATCACCCGATTTGATGACCGTATCCGCGTGGGTGGTATGGCCGAAATCGTCGGTTTTAATACCCGGCTGTTACCTGCACGGCGTCAGACACTGGAGATGGTGGTCGGCGATCTTTTTCCCCAGGGCGGCAGCATTGAGCAGGCGACGTTCTGGAGCGGTTTACGTCCTATGACGCCGGATGGGACCCCTGTTGTAGGGCGTACCCCATTGAAAAACCTGTTCCTTAATACCGGTCATGGTACTCTTGGCTGGACGATGGCCTGCGGTTCAGGGCAGCTTCTGGCGGATATTATTTCCGGTGTGACTCCGGCGATTTCTGCTGATGATTTGTCCGTGATGCGCTACCTGCCCGGGTTTATTCCAACCCCGGCGCGCACGCTGCACAGTGCCAACGTTCGTTAACCTATTGCATTGTTATACAAGGAGAGGGTATGGCTCGTCCGATTGTCGCAACGATTAACCGCGCCGCGTTGCGGCAAAATCTGTCAGTAGCGCGTCAGGCTGCGGGCCGTTCACGCCTGTGGTCAGTCGTGAAAGCCAATGCCTATGGGCATGGAATTGACCGCGTCTGGCAGAGTCTGGCGGAAACGGATGGTTTCGCCCTGTTAAATCTTGAAGAGGCGATCCTGCTGCGGGAGGGCGGCTGGAAAAAGCCGATCCTCCTGCTGGAGGGATTCTTCCATCCTGAAGACCTGACGATTATCGATCGCTACCGCCTGACCACCAGTGTGCACAGTAACTGGCAGATTCAGGCACTGGCGAAAGCCAGCCTCTCTGCCCCTGTGGATATCTATCTGAAAATGAACAGTGGGATGAACCGACTGGGCTTTCAGCCCGGCCAGGTACACAACGCCTGGCAGAAGCTGCATTCGCTCGATAACGTCGGTGAGATGACGCTGATGGCCCATTTTGCAGAAGCAGAAACGGCGGAAGGCATTGCCGAACCGGTCAGGCGCATTAATGAGGCGTCCGAAGGCCTGAACTGTCCACGTTCACTGGCCAATTCTGCCGCCACGCTGTGGCATCCTCACACCCACCACGACTGGGTTCGTCCGGGTATTATTCTTTATGGTGCCTCCCCAAGTGGGCAGTGGCAGGACATTGCCAGCAGCGGTCTGCAGCCGGTGATGACGTTGACGTCTGAGATCATCGGCATCCAGCAACTGACGGCCGGTAGTGGCGTCGGTTACGGTAGCCGCTATCGGGCAACGGCTGAGCAGCGTATCGGTGTGGTGGCCTGTGGTTATGCAGACGGCTATCCCCGGCATGCCCCCACCGGCACGCCAGTTTGGGTGGATGGGGTGCGAACACAGGTTGTGGGTGCCATTTCGATGGATATGATCACCGTTGACTTAACGCCATGCCCACAGGCGGGCATCGGCAGTCAGGTGGAGCTGTGGGGGCATAACGTGAAGATTGATGAGGTGGCTGCGGCATCCGGCACCGTAGGGTATGAGCTCATGTGCGCGCTCGCCCCCCGAGTGCCGGTGAAGGTTGTCTGATCTCAGAGCGCGGTCAGTGTACCGCGCACTTTTTTACTCATCCGCCATGCGGTCAGTGCCAGCAGGGCACCGGCCACCATCATCAGAGCCAGCGCAGATTTTTCTGCTATGGGCAGCGCCATAACCAGCAGCCCGGCGGCCGAACCGCCCGCCATTTGAATAAAGCCTGCCAGCGCCGAGGCTACGCCCGCCTGCTGCTGGTAAGGCTCCAGCGCATAGCTGGTCGCCGGCCCTACGGTAAAGGCCAGCCCCGCAACGGAGATGGCGACGGGCAGCATATACAGCGCCCAGTGCGTCTGTGCGGCGACAGGGAACAGCATCACTCCTGCCATTAATGTCACAGCCCCCAGCGTCATCGCCAGCGCACCTGTTGCCAGGCAGACAGGACGACCGAGTTTGCGGATCATCTTATTCACCAGTACGCTCACCAGCATGATCCAGAACCCGTTGGCCCCGAAGGCAATAGAGAACTGCAGTGCGCTGAGTTTCCCTTCGGTCATCAGCACCTGCGGGGCCAGGGAAACATAGGTCAGCACCATTCCGAGTGCCCCGGCGTTAGCAAAGGCGAAGGCAAGGAAGCGCGGCTGACGCAGGATCTGCCAGTACTGCCGAACCGGCAGGCTTTTCACCTTCTGTGTATCGGCAGGACGGGTTTCCGGCAGGAAAACGATCACCAGAAGGGTGATGAACAGCGCATAACCGGTCAGAAACCAGAAATTCGCCCGCCAGCCGAACGCGCCGGCCAGCACGCCACCCAGTAAAGGGGCCAGCGCCGGAACGATATTCAGAGCACCGTTTAAAAAGCCATAGGCCCGTGCAGCTTCATCGCCATTAAGACGGTCGCGTACGCCGCTGAACGCCACGACGGCGGTACAGCATACGGCACAACCCTGAATGACGCGGGCGCTGAGGAACTGGGGCCAGCCGCTGGCCGTGGCCGCCAGCACGCTGCCCACGACGTACAGCAGCAGCCCCGTCAGCGCGACAGGTTTACGGCCAAGATTATCGACCAGCGGACCGGCAATAATCTGACCCAGACCCATCACCAGTAAAAACAGCGGGATGGTGGTCTGGATAGCAGAAACCGGCGTGTTCAGACCGACAGCGATATCGGGCAGCGTGGGCAGATAGAGATCAATACCCAGTGGCGCAAGCAGCACCAGGCTGAGGAGTAATAGTGTAAATTTTTGCATGGCAGGTGAGGCGTCCAGAGTAAAGCAAGCCGGACAGGGTAAAGATAACCGGCAGAAAAGAAAAGGGGAAAGTGATAAACGCGGGAGGGAAGGGTGTCAA
>Ga0308168_1000432_pt1 | contig 51551 bp, 62 predicted proteins | sample PhyCR2_FD_202133 | JGI IMG/M metagenome (GOLD analysis project Ga0308168, IMG submission 202133) | Phyllosphere microbial communities from UC Gill Tract Community Farm, Albany, California, United States - DLSLRC.R2 | ecosystem: Host-associated > Plants > Phyllosphere > Unclassified | place: USA...
CGTCCTTGCACTGTAACTGCTCACGTTCATGTCGCTATCTACCGTCTACCGTTGCCAATCGGGCGATGGTAACACGACATGATTTTATGAAGAACAAATTTATTCAAAAGACAACATTATGGTCGAGATCGCGCGCGTGTCATGAAGTCTTTACAATGTCGTGCTACTTCGAAAGGACAGAATGAAGCATGTTTCCAGAGGTGGTCGCCTGCCCCTCGCACCCCATGTGCCGGACGGCGAGCTGCAGGTCGGACTGACGATGCGTGGTCTCGACGCAGACTTCGCGTGTTTCGCGCTCGACGCCCAGGGCAAGCTGATCGACGACCGCTACATGACCTTCTTCAACCAGCCGGCCACGCCCTGCGGCGGCATCGCGCTGGGCGCGGTCGGCCCGGACCGGGATGGTTTCGCCGTCCGGCTCGGCCGCCTCCCAGCCGCGGTGGAGCGCATCGTGTTCACGGCCGCCATCGAGGGCGGCACGATGGCGCAACTGGCGGCTGGCCACCTGCGCCTGGTCGGCCAGGACGGCGAATTTGCCCGCTTCGACGTCACCGGCCAGGATTTCGCCGCCGAGCAGGCCGTGATGCTGGGCGAGTTCTACCGGCGTGACGGCCAATGGCGCTTCATGGCGGTCGCCCAGGGCTTCAATGGCGGGCTTGCGGCGCTGGTACGGCACTTCGGGGCGGCGGTCGACGAGACGGCTGCGCCGCCGCCTGCACTGCCGACTCCACCGGTTGCGCCGCCGTCCTCATCGGCTGCACCGGCGTCTTCACCCGCTGCACCGCACGCTGCCGCCGCATCGGTCAATCTCGAAAAGCGCATCCGCCAGGCCGCGCCGCAGCTGGTCGACCTGGTCAAGTCGGCCGGCGTGTCGCTCGCCAAGGTCGGCTTGGACAAGCATCGCGCCAAAGTCTGCCTGGTACTCGACATCTCCGCCTCGATGGGCAGCCTGTACCGGAAGGGCCTCGTGCAACGCTTCGCCGAACGCATCCTCGCGCTCGGCTGCCGTTTCGACGACGATGGCGAGATCGACGTCTTCCTGTTCGGGAACAATGTGCACCAGCCCGCGCCGATGGGACTGGGCAACTGGTCCGACTACGTTGCGCAGATGACGAGGCGCTATCCGCTGGAGGGCGGCACGCACTACGGCGCGGCCATGGAAGCCGTCCGCCGCTTCTATTTTGCCGAGCCACGCCGCGGCAAGCGCACGACATCCTCCCGGCAGGGCCTGCCGGTCTACGTCATGTTCGTGACCGATGGCGCGACGCACGACGAGGCCGCCGCCGAACGCCAGCTGCGCGCATCCAGCCACGAGCCCATCTTCTGGCAATTCATGGGGATCGGCAAAAGCCGCAAGGGCAAGGGCGGCTTCCTGTCCGGCCTGTTCGACTCGGATTTCGCGTTCCTCGAAACACTGGATGCGATCGATGGCCGCCTGATCGACAACGCCGATTTCTTTTCGGTCGCCAGTCCCGACGAGCACGCCGATGCGGCGCTGTACGACCTCTTGATGACGGAGTATCCCGGCTGGGTCAGGCTGGCGCGGCAGCAGGGGTTGCTGGGCTGACGAGGCAAACGCGCGACCGGTGGCGCCGTTCGGGAAGCGCGCAAAACAAGATAAAACCTTGCGTTCTTCTTGAGAAACGCGGTTTCGGTATCTAGTACAAGGACTTGCTGCAAGTTGGCTAGTGCCTTAGTCCGGAATCGACGAGTCTGCCATAAGCCTTGTGCCTGTTGGGTTTTCTTGGCCGGCTCATCTGTCGCCTAGATGTATGCTTGGTTAAAAAGTTGCTGTTCAGGGTATAGATGCGTTTCTCGTTTGCGGAAGCTCTAACCACAGGTTTAACCTGCGCCGCAGATGTAGGTCCGCTATCGTCCGACGTGATGGCTAGCATTGCGGCTGCCCAGACCACAAATTTCGTCATGACGAAATACGGCACGTGCCGCAGGCGAACTATTGCTGTGTAAGTGACATAGCTCCGATAGGGGCGGCAGCCTAACCGGTAGGTTCGGTTGCAGTCTTGCCTGCCTCGGTTACCGTGGAGCCGAGAATCATAGTTTGTATGGCCTCGACCTTTGGCTTGTTGCGGCGCCTAAAAGCGGACAGTCCGTATGCCCGAGTGTTCGAGCCGCGCGTCTCGCAGTTCATCCTTTACGCGTAAGTGTGTTTTGTCGTCCAGTTCGACGACTGGGACGATCTCGCAGCGTCTGGTGCAGAGGACGTAATCGACGCGCTGTTGGGCGATTCTCAAGCGGTCGCCATGGCTGTTGTCTTCTCTCCACTTGTCGTTTCGAGAAGGCCGACATCGCGACCCGCGGAAAAATGTAGTGGTCCGGAAGCACCACGACGTGCCGCCCGAAGAACTCTTCCTCGTTATCGGTCGTGAACTTGCAGCGTCGGTACGCATCCGTATGGCTTTTTCCTTTCACCATCGTCAACCGCGCTGTGGCGAGGCTCGCTAGCAGGACGACAAGGACAGCCAAGACTAGGATGATTTTATGTGTGCTAACTTATTCAATAGTGGGGTGATGCATTGATGGAAGGCTTGCGGCCACAACTCGATTGCCCCCGGCGGTATTGTCAGGCTTTCAAGGAGCAGTCCCTGATCCTTGTTCAATTTGGTGCGATGGACTTTTATCGCGTCAACGACTTCGACGGGCGTCAGGGGAACCCCAATAACTTCTCAATTTCGCTGCTTTTTCTGTATTTTTTTTGATTGTTGAGGTTCCAAGATTATGGCGCAAGGTTGTGTTGCCCCGTAGAATAGCCAGAACGTTTAAGAAGGCTCATTATGATTGACAACTCGACAACACCCATGCTTCGCTTTGAAGAAATGTTAATACTACAGGAAGGCGTCAATAGTTTAATTAATCCAAATTGGCGAGCGGCAAAAAATCCTTGGTATCGTGCGATATGGGTCGAATGTGCTGAGCTGGCAGATCATATGGGCTGGAAATGGTGGAAAAAGCAAAATCCTGATGCTCAACAGATAGAGCTTGAACTTGTAGATATATTTCATTTTGGGCTCAGTGATCTTTTGCAAAACGGCTCTGTCGAGACTGTAGTTGAGCAATGTAATAATGCCTACCTCGAGTTTTCTAATGCACAAAAAAATGAAAAAATAGAGAAAGATGCCGCGGTAATTTTAGTGGAAGAATTCTCGCTGGATGTACTGAAGACGAAGCGCTTTCGGCTTGGAAGTTTTTTTGAATTGTCTAGTAGGTTGCATTTATCCGAATTATCACTTTACGAGAAATATGTAGGGAAAAATGTCCTGAATCGATTTCGCCAAGATCATGGCTATAAAAACGGATCTTATATAAAAAATTGGCTTGGACGTGAAGATAACGAATGGCTGGCTGAAATTTCAGCGAGAGCAGAGAAAATACCCGCTAAATTTGCTACTGAAATATACGAAAGATTAGCGGGGAAATATGCAGAGGTAACAAGTGGCCATTAATAGTGCTTTGCGAAGTCAAATAGAGAAATGGCAGTTTTTTCGACAGGCACAATTGTGGCCGCGCGCTGTAAAATTTGACCCACAAGGTTGGTTGGAGAATTTTACGCCCGACGAAATTCCATATGCGCTGCGTCTTTTAGAAGGCTTCACTTATTATTCTGACGAGTTAGTTCAACATTTGTTTCGGACTGCATTTCAAAATATTTCGCAGCTTGTTGTTCATAACAAAGAAAACTATTTCTCCGCAACTACTGAGTGGTCTCAATTCATTGACTCTCTTATTATTGTGAGGGTGGAAGGAAGGCACGCGAGCGATGCCGATAGCGGATATATATTTACCAGGTATGCTCGGGAAGTGCTCGGACTTGACGAAAGTCAGATTTTCTCTCCAGCAAAGGCGTTGGAAAAATTACGAGAGCGACCAAAGGGCAATGTCGTTTTTGTAGATGACTTTGTCGGTTCTGGAGAGCAGTTTGAAGATATGTGGAAAAAAGTGTATTCCCTAGAAGAGTATACTTATGCTTCCTTTAATTCGCTGACTGCATCGGCAAGCGTAACCGAGATCGGTTTTTTTTATTGCCCTTTAATTGCTACAGAGATAGGGCGAAATCATATTGCTGAGAACTGCCCTTTAGTGAAACTTGTTCCCGCACATGTACTTCCGGAAACCTATAGTGTCTTATCAAATTCGTCGATCATTTGGCGCGAAGACATGCGTACAGATGGGCCCGAATTTGTACGGCAGGTCAGCGATCGAGCAGGAATTCCAGATCTTGACGGACGGGAAGGGTGTTGGAGAGGATACCGTAAACTTGGGCTAGCTCTAGCATTTGCGCATGGTTGGCCGGATGCGGTGTTACCTATTTTTACGTTGGATAATGGAAAGTGGAAGCCTCTTGTGAAAAAGGGTTTGTCGTGAGCAATACAATTGAAGAAGGAAGTAAGCAACTCAGTGATATTCTGGGGCTATATAAGGCCGAGTGGCTAAGCAACAAACTATTCGATTTGTTTACCGAGCCTGGATATTTCTCGGAACTTAAAACTTCGCGACCTTGTGTGTTGATCGGTGGACGCGGCACTGGGAAAACCACTGTTTTAAAGGGCTTGTCGTATGAAGGACAGCTTTCATTCGCAGATGGCAACAAAAGTGCTATAGATAGTTGGAACTTTTTTGGTATTTATCATAGGGTAAATACAAACCGAGTTACAGCTTTTCGTGGGCCGGAGTTAAGTGAAGCACAGTGGAGTGCTTGTTTCGCACATTATTTAAATTTGCTATTTTGTTCTCAATTGCTTGAATTCGCGAGTTGGTACGAAAGGCAAACAGGTCGTACTCTCACTTTAAATGAGCGAGACTTTGGCCCATTTAAGGCAACGTTAGGTCTGCAAAATGAAGGAAATTTGCGAGAGTTAGCACACGAGCTAAGACTCAAAGTCCTAAAATTTGAAGCTTCAATTAATTCGGTACGTGACAATCCACCCGATGATTTGTCAATGCAAGCCGCGCCAGTCGATGCCCTCGCTCATGCACTATTATCTTGCGCAGAGTTAAGAGGAAAGCAATTCTTTTTCTTGATTGATGAGTTCGAAAATTTTGAAGACTATCAGCAACGCATAGTAAATACGATTATCAAGCATTCACCGAGTGATTATACTTTTAAGATAGGTGTTCGTGAACTGGGGTGGCGTGAACGCGCAACGCTGAACCCTAATGAGCAGTTAACATCGCCAGCTGATTATGCCCGGATTTCGATTGGTGATCGATTAGATGACAGTAAATTTAAAATCTTTGCAGAGCGGGTTCTTTCGGTAAGATTTGCCAACGCAATAGATACGCCTTTACAGCCTGCGGCACTTTTCCCTAGATTATCTGAAGCGGAAGAAGTAGAGAAGCTTTTAGACCGCGCGGAAGCTTCACGAATTATTCAGCGCGTCAAATCAGTGGTGCCAAGTGATTTAGAAACGTCTGTTTCAGAATTGCCGCTTTCGGTGAAATTTTTCCTCACCTATTGGGTGGATTCACATCCAGAAACAACGTTAGAAGCCGAACTAGAGTCTTGGCTAAACGGCGACTCGGCAGCAAAAGCGAGATATGATAATCACTTTTATGCATCCTTATTTTCTATCCGCCGGGGTAAACGAGGAATTCGAAAGTATTACTCGGGATGGGACACAATGCTCTCACTGTGTGCTGGCAACATTAGGTATTTGCTTGAATTAGTGCATTTAGCGGTTGTGATGCATGTTGAGAAAGGTGGAGATCCTTTTTCTCCCATTGATCCGGAAACCCAGACTGTAGCAGCACAACTCCTGGGAAGAAAAAATTTGTCCGAGCTTGAAGGGCTCAGCGTAGACGGTGCACGCTTAACAAAGCTCTTGCTCAGCTTGGGACGTGTTTTCGGGGTTCTTGCAGAATCACCTGCCGGACACACGCCAGAAGCTAATCAGTTTCATCTACGTGAAGAGGCCGGGAGTGAAAACGGTGACAAGGCGGCAGGTTTGCTAAAGAATGCCGTAATGCATTTGGCGCTTGTTCGCTTTGCCGGCAGTAAAGCACTTGATGAGCGAGATACAAAAGCGTATGACTATATGATTCACCCAATATTTGCACCATTTTTTGTTTTTAGCCATCGTAAGAAGCGTAAAATAAAATTAACGAGCACTCAGCTTTTGGCATTGGTGGATCGTCCACGCGAGGGTATCGATATTGCTCTTAAAAGTAACAATAGACAGTCCGAAAATATTCTTCCTGATCAGCTGGAGCTATTTGGCGAATTTTATGCGTGATATTAGGCTAGAGCCAGTTTTGACAGACACTTTTGAGTCGGTTAGCGCATTTCGGCCTGTGCCTGGTAGTGTGTATATATATAGTGTTACTGCAGAAGACAGGAGCACGCATACAGCGCAGTGGCGAGCGGATTGTCCTGATGTCCTTTTTTTAGAAGTACATAATGAAGCATTTGCTGAATTTCAGATAGTCGGCAATAACGAAACGTATTACTTGCGTGGCACGGCATCTCTCAACGGACTACTGGCTCCGATGGGCGCAGGCCGTATCATATATGTGGATATCACTGGGTTGTCTCATCCTACTTGGGCGGCTCTGATTAGAGTTTCTGTTAATGTTCGCCAAGAAGTGCGGGTTGTATATGTTGAGCCCAATCGATATAAGAGAAGCGGCGCGCCATTGCAGGGTCAGGTTTATGATTTGAGTTCACGAATTGCCGGTATTGCACCAATGCCCGGCTTTGCGACAATCTCGGAAAGTGACGAATCTGTATTAGTGCCCTTGCTAGGATTCGAAGGTGCGCGATTAAGACATGTTCTTGAGCACGTACAGCCAAATCGAGTCGTCCCGATTGTAGGGCATCCTGGCTTTAAACCTTGGTATGTTTTCGAAACTTATTCTGGTAATCGTTCGGCTCTCGAAGAAACAGGTGCTTGGCAGGACATCCTCTATGCCCCAGGGAATTGTCCTTTTAACTGTTTTTACCTGTTGCAACAACTCGCGAGGAAAAACCCGTTTCGGCTATTGAAAGTCGCTATGATTGGAACCAAACCACACGCATTAGGCGCAGTTATGTTTGCGCTCATCTCTCCAGATAGAATAGAACTTATTTATGATAATCCTATTAGAAAAGCGGGGCGTACAGACGGCTCAGATCGACTTTTGGTCTATCATGTGAGCGCCATAATTTCCGGCATTAATAAAACTAGCAGCGCAACGTTGTGACAATCGACAGTTTCTATACTTCGGCAGAGCTTGCCGACACACTTATATCATTTGCTGATATTAAACCTCGGCCATACCTGGTAGCTGACTTCGCGTGTGGGGAAGGGAGTCTGCTTTTGGCTGCGGAACGTCGTTGGCCAGGTATTTCTGTATTAGCTAATGATATTTCTCAGGCTGCCATTCGCAAGCTAAAGCGAAGCCAATCGGAATGGCACTATTCTTCCGCAAATTTTCTTGAACAACGGTCTATCCGCTCCTCTCGTGTTAATAATAAAATTGGCGAGGTTGATCTTGTCGTTTTGAATCCGCCTTTTTCTCGACGTGATAAGAAGACGCATTTAGTCTATTTTAATGGTAGTAAATATGGCGTTAGCGTTGCCACGGCATTCGTCGTTAACTCAATCCCTTTCATGAGCCCTCAAGGAAGTTTGCTTGCTGTTTTGCCTGACGGCTGTCTTGTAGGCAACACGGATGCGCTTTTGTGGCGGGATCTTCGACGTTTATTTGATTTCGAAATAATACGGGATAACGCTCGCTCGGCGTTCCAAGGAGTTAGCGCCCGGACATGTTTAATACGCATGTCCAGAGCTAATGGTTGCAGACAAAAAACAGAAGTTGGCAAACCTGTGGAAAGTTTACCATTTAAAGTTGAGCGCGGCTCCTGTCAAATGCATATACGGACTGGCGCAAACTCGGAAGATTCTGGGGAGCTAGTACACACATCGCATTTGAGGGAAGGTAAGGTCATTCCGTCGGGTGAGGTTGTCTTTGGGAAAATTTTAGAAGGACCGGCATTACTTTTTCCACGTGTGGGTCGTGTGACTCCAGACAAAATTTGTCTGCTGGAGGGGAAAAGAACGGTAGTATTATCTGATTGCGTTATGGCTTTACGGTGCTCTTCACGCGCCGAAGGATTAAGGTTTCGTAAGCAAATTCTCGCGGATTGGCCGATTTTTGCTGAAAATTATCGTGGAACAGGAGCTCCCTATATAACTGTAGAGAGGGCCACTCATGCTTTAAATAAGATTTTAGCATCGAACAAGAAAAAATTTCTTAAATCTTCATGTGAATCTAAATCTTTAAGTTTTTTGGATTAACTCGAAAATTACGTCATAGCGGATTTGGAATTAAGCAAACTTCAGTAGAGGCACAATGTTATCGGAGAATGCTGCTGACATTGTTGCAATTATTAGAGGATGGCCAATAGGCTCCCGAGAGCGAGGATCACCATGCGGTGCACTAGCCCCACGCCATTTACACTTTGTCGTCGTTAGCCACGAGAATCCTCGCGTCGCCTTGTTTGGTTGCATCAATATATTCTGCCCAGCGCCGCATCATCAATCGACACGCTGGCAAATGTGCTGTGCGAATGTACGTGCGTCCTTTAGGGTCTTTAACGGTGGAAGCAAGCTAGTGCTCAGTCTAATCAACCCGCTCGCCCGGCATTTCATCACTATCGTGTGCGTCATTACACGGAGGCCGTAGCCGGTCATCACGTCATTGCCATAGCCATTCCGTGCAAAGCGGCGTTGACCATATTCTTGCTCACGCAGCATATACTGCTGCGAACGCTGAGGAACACGAAGTTGCCCTCTCTTGTCATTGCATGGAGCTTACATAGTAGCGCAACGGCTTGCCTTGCCAGCGGCACAATGTGGTGCTGCCCCTCTTATCTTGGAACCAAGGCGGCCCCATTGGGCCGCATCAAGATCGATCTCGAACACTTGCCGGTGTGTAACTCCGCGGGGCGAACAAATACCAGCCGAGCCAGTTTTGAGCGCAGCAATGACGTCGGGCGTGGCTGTCGTATGTGTCGATGGAGCGCAGAAGTTTGGCCGCCTGTTCCGACTCGGTGATGGCGGCTTTGTGCGCTTCCGGGACCGTCGACCGCGCGCCATGCGGCTCCACGGTCACGTCGCGGCCGCAAGTCCGCTAGCGACCGCAAACCGGAATATCTTACCGCACAGTTGCTTGATCTTGTAAGCGGAGTCGATGACCCCACTTCGATCCGTGGAAGCGCGGATAGCATGGCCTCTGGTTCAATTGTCGAGCTAGGTAGAGAACTGATGGTCGCAGAAATGTTCCCTTCGAGAAAATCGGTGCTTTTCTCCGGTGTGCTGGTCACCTTGCTCGCCGCAGTCTTGGCTAGGCATGCGCGGGCAACCGTTCCGAAAGTATTTGCGCTGCCGTGCTCGGGCCTCCTTGTCTTTGCGCTTGGCCCTGTCGGGGTCGATGCCTTGGTCCAGCAGCCTTTGAGCCCCCAACTGCCTATTAGCGAGCCTCGGCATGGGGTACTACAAGATATTTGCTAAGGTCAGCGGGTTTTCGTACCGTTCGGCTGCCTATAGGCCACGCGGCATAATTTTGTCCCCGTTCGCATGACTTCGAGATACATGCCTTTACCGTCGCCCGACGTGTAGCTCACCTCCCCAGGCTTGGTGTTCCGGATAGCGGCGTCCGTCAGAGTGTGCCGATCTTAGTCATTTCAGATCCATGACGTGAGGCGTTTTTTCTCCATAAGTAAAAATATGGATCCAAGAACGCGGGCTGGTGATGGACGAGCTCAAACTCCGGCGCACAAAAAAACCGCGTTCCCAGAGCGAGATACGCGGTTTCATGGACTTTGCTGGACCACTACGGATGAGTGGGTGGTGCCTCCGGCCGGAATCAAAATTCCAATAAAATCATGTGGTTATAAGATGTAGGCGTAATTTGTGCGTAGAGCAAAGCGCCAATTTCGTGGTCAGAATTTCCGAAGTCAATTTGACAATATTGACCTAAGATCGTCATACTGCAATTTTTTTGCGCAGATGTCTCGGCTTACTAGAACAGAACTTGCTAACCATTATAGATTCCTGCGTGCTCAGGCAAGGGATATCGTAGCTGGAGTTTTGGCTGCGGAAGGTAGATCAGATATCAGGTTGTCTGATATCACTCCGGCCGCACTACAGCAAGCCGCTACTTGGGCTGCCTGGGCTGACCGTCAGGTGGGTTGGGACTGGGCGGAGTTATATGAGCAGCGATCACGTCGCCCGAGGCATATCTCTCTAGCCATCTGGATCGATCCGACTCTTTGTGCTCTACTGCTTGGGCGGGTTACTGATGGCCGTGTAATTGCGCGCGTTGACCGGATCGAACGATCGCCTGGCGTTACGAAAGATCAGATTGCTTCTGTTATCGTAGTGGGGCAAAGATACTTGGACACCCTTGGCCGACTAGCAGGATGTCGTGAAGCTGTTGTATGGGAACCGTTCCCATGGTTGATTGAGCGCTACAAGGACGTGGGGTTCAAGACAGAGATCGTGGTGAAGGGTAAAATAGTCGGCTTAAAGTATGATTTGGTATAAATTTGTTGTTTCGCAGGAAAGGTGGTAATTATGACAATCAAAGCTTCGAAAAAAGGGTCCTTGGGATACATTCAGATAGCTAAGCGTGCGCGTAAGAACACCATTTCGATGACGAACGAAGAGCTGCAGGAGCACATTAACCGAGTAAAAGAAATTGCCATGGGTAATGTTGGCACTTTTACATCTCAAGTTGAAGCATTAAAAAAGCGTATGCCGTCTGACTCGCCAACCCTCATGGCTGGCCCAAGAGTGCGAACCCATCGTTTTCAGTAGGCAGAGTTATCCGTTTTGATGTTCGACCAATAAAAAAGCCACCTCAGGTGGCTTTTTTTGTTCCGGTTTCATCAATGCTTGTCTTGATATTTCATCATCCACGCGAACACCTCTTTTGCACGATAGCGGGCATGTCCTCGAGAGCCACTGGTCGTAGGTAGCCGGATCGCTTTCGGGAAGTCCGGTTGCGGCGCCAGGCGCTCCCGGACCTGTGCTTCGCTGAGCTTCAGGCATGCCGCAATCGTGGCGATGTCCCACATCTCGTAGTCGAAGGGAATTTGCGGCCGGATGCGGTCAGCTACGGCTGCAGCTAAGCGGGTGATGAGATCGTTGTCGTCAGCCATGGTTTGGTTCCTTCCTCTTCCTCTTTCCTGACCGCTTCCTCAGCAGTCTGTCACGAACGATGCGATCTAGCGCATCGCCAAGTGTCATGTCTTTGAACTGGATAAACTTTGCGAGCGCTTGCTCGACTTCTTGCGACACTACGGTGGGAGGGAGCACAGCCTTGCCTTCCTCCCTCAGTTTTGCGCGTCGACGTGCCTGTCGTTCAGATGCAGTCAACGCCTTGCCCGTTACTGGACGGCCCCGCCTTCGCGAAGCGTTCTGCGGCTCGCTGGTATCGTCCACGGTCTGAATGTCCATAAGCTTCCCTAGGAATTTTCGTTAAAAGTCACGATATTTCTACGTTGCCTTACGGTGCTGCAGGGTCGTTCGCTTCGGTTGCTTCACGCTTCGTGACCTTGATCTCGACCTCGCTGCTGTCGATGCCGCCTTTGATGCCGGCAAGGTAAACCACCATCCGGACCCGGCCGCCATCGTGGTAAAGAGTCAGTCCGTTGATGAACTGGTGCAGCCCCCTGTGCACGACGGGCCGCGCGCAGTGAGCGGACTTCAACAGCAGCAGCTGATGTACGTAGGCCTGTGTGTCGAGTGGCTCGACCTGGTCGGCTTCGACAGGTCCTGTCATGCGGCCCTCGTTCCGTGTATTGGTCGTCATGCTGTTTCCTCGGTGTCGTTGGCCTGCAACTTCTTCACATCGACTTTCGAGCGGCGCTCCATATATCGGCGTGCCACCGCTTTGATGACGATGTTCAGGGTCGGGTTCTTGAGGGCCTCGTCGAGCGACACGCGCATATGCAAATGGCTGTATACGTGCTCGATCGCGGCGCGATCGGGTTCGATCTTTTCCATATCAGGCTACGTCGGTGGCTGGGCTGGGCACTTCGATGCCCAGCACGCGACTGATCGCGCGCTCGAGAGCAACTTCGCCGTATGCGCTCATCAGGCCGCATAGGCGGGCTGTGAACATGCGCGCGCGCCCGTTGAGGTCTTCCGGGCAGTCGCGCACGGCGCCGTCGACGGCCCGCCGCATGACATCGCGGAACTGATTAGCGGTCGCCATAGCCATCCTCCTCGCGTTGTCGCCAGATCAATCGCCCCTCGTCACTGCCGGCGTAGAACGCGTCAGCCTCGGCGGTGCCTTGCTTATACGGGCAGCGGAAGGGAGCGCCCAGCACGCGGTTGGCCAGCAGCTCGCGCACGCCCAGTTTGTAGGCGTCGCTGCGCGGATCGCGCGGGCGATCAAATGCCGCTTTCATCAGACGTTCGATCAGCGGCAGGCCTGTGGCGAAGGGCATAGGTTGCAAGTTCTTCGCCATCAGCGCACCCCTGCAACGACGGTGATGCCGCACGGCTGGTCGTACATCGCGGCGACGTCCTCGGCGGCTCGGCCGCTCGATTCTGCAAAGTGAGTGAACTGCTCGGTGCTGGTGGCGGTGCGTGCCGTGATCAAGAAGGGACGCATAGTCAGTTGCTCCCCAGCTGAGACATCGCAATGAGGATGAGGAGCACGGCAGCGACAGCGGTGATGCCGTTCGCGACGAAGTCCTGTCGGGTATAGCGGGTCGAAGCGATCAGCTTTGCATACTCATCGTCGAGAGTAGGGCGTGTTTTCACTAGAGGCATCCTTTAATGTTGGTGGATGCCATCGATATTACTAAACGGTAATAAACGTCGTCAACACCATTTGGTGATTTTTTGGTGATAATGGAGACACGGTAAGAAAAATTTTATGTAGAACGATGTGTACGGGCATCGCATACCGTCGATGTGCGCACATCAATCAGTAACAGAAAAATGGAAAAAATGAAAATACTGTACATTTGTACAGTATTTTTGGTGTACGATTACATCCGATGTTGCATCAAGCCAACGCGGCATGGACCAGGCAGGAGTGGGGAGTGGAAGAGTATTTCAAACAGATGAAAGAGGCGCTCAGGGCGATGAGCCCGGAGGCAAGGGCGGAGATGTTGAAACTGGCTCAAGCGTTGGCAGTGAAGCATCCGGCTGCCGTCCGGCCAGTGTTAAAACTGGTGGGCGGCTCCCGGTCCTGACTCTTCCTTGGATGCCGTCTCTGCTGCAGTTTCGATCAAGCTTTTACTGAACTCCGAAGCTAGACGAAAGCGCGAGATCAAGTCTAACTCCCTCTGTGTCAGGTAGACCAGGGCCATCCATTCCGGTTCTTCCTGCGCAGCGACGTAGCCACGCTTAACCGAGTGCTCAACCGGTTTTGCCTTGGGAATGTAATGCACAGGCGTGTCATTGCGCGATCCCTCTTGTGGGGATGGCGTAGCGGACATGTCCAGCCAGCCGCACTCGACGCCGGCTCGTTCCTCAAGCTTTCGAGCCTTGCGCTCACCAAAAGATTTTGTCCGCAAAAGTCCAGAAATTTCACTCTGGTTCTCGCCCGTCTTCTCGACGAATTTCGTTTGCGACCCACCGTATTGCTCCTCGATGAGCTGGGCAAGCCGGGCACGTCTTGTGTCTTGAATATTCATAACGTGGATTGTCCGTGCCGCTTACTAAAGAGTAAATTACCAAACAGTGATAATTTCTGTTGACCGAACATATTACCGTTTGGTAATATGCTTTCCATGGACAAACTACTCGCATACCTCAACGCTCTAAAGAAGGATGAGCGCACATCGTTCTGCAGCTCGTGCGGAACGACTGAGCGTTACCTCCGCAAAGCCATCAGCGCAAAGCAACGGCTCGGGGCCGAGCTATGCATCAACATCGATCGTGAATCCCGCGGTGCAGTGGTGTGCGAGGAGTTGCGTCCCGATGTGGACTGGGCCTACTTACGGGCTTCGCACCCGAAGGGTGACGAGATAGGGGCGGCATAAGTCAAATGCACGAGCTCCAGCAAATGTGCGGGAACGATGCGGTCGTGGTGAAAGGCTGCACGCGGATCAACGATCAGCCCGTCGCTTACATCAATCGTTTTCCAAGCATTTTGCCCTTCAGTTTGTCGACCGCAAGCAATCTGAAAGGCGATCAACACAATTCGCTGGCCTCTCAATTGCACGAGCAGGTAGGGCTCGACGGTTCGGACAAGCCCGTGATCGTGCCAGTGCACCAAGCGCCGTTGTCGGACTGCATCGGCCAGATTCATTAATAGATTCCAAGTCAAATTTTCAATGTTGCAACCTTACTTCAAAGTAAATGTTTGCAAAACCAAAACAAAGAAGAGGGATGTATGGAGTTGCGCCAAGCCAAACTGAAAATGATCGAAGCGCTTCCTGGTGGTTGGGATGCCGCGGCGTTTTATCTGGACATGACGACAAACGCCCTGCGTAACCGGGTCTACGAAGTTAAAGACCAGAAGCTGTCCGACGAAAAGTCGCTCGCGCTGCAGGTGATTTCCAAGACAACGCACTACGCCGATGCAATTGCCCACGCGAGTGGCGGCGTATTCGTCCGTCTGCCCGATGTCGAATGCGAGAACGAAGACCTCATGCGCAAGTTCAATGAGCTGTACGTCTTTCTCGGCAACTTTTCACGCAACTTTGACGAGGCCCTCAGCAATGACGGCGTCATCGATAAGCAAGAAGAGGCTCTGCTCGACCGCGATGTGAAGCAACTGCAGAAAGCGGTCGCCGAAGTATTCGCGCTAATGCTGCGCGTTTATGGTGCGGATCAGCCTGGGGACAATCATGGCACGCGGTAAGTTCAGCGGTCCGCGTCAGGGCAGCCGCGCTTACCAGGCGCTTGTAACGCTCCATGAGTGTGGTGCGCTGACTGAGGTCGACTGGATGAGCCTGTCGTGCTCCGTACAGTCGCGTTCGGAATTCGTTCGTGATGTGATCCAGCATCTGTTGGCGTGGGGGCTCGTTACCCGGCACGAGAATGGCTATCGCATCCGCGAGGCCGGCCTCCGCTTCCTGGGCGTGCTGGTGAAAGAGGAAGTGGCCGGTATGCCTGCAGGCGGCCGTTACGTGCCGCCGCGTAAGGTCCTCTCGACGAAGCATCGTCCAGTACTGCGTGTTATGAGGCCTGGCGCGTTTGATTACCGCGATATTCCGTCGGTGTACGCCGGCAAGGCGGTTGCGTACCGCAGCAGCATCAACGTACAGGGCGAGGACATCACTGCATGAGCGATGTAGGTCAAGTAGTAGCGCAGATGGCCGAATACGGTATGCCCCAGCTGCCGGCGAATCACCCTGTCCTGGACGGCAAGTTCAAACGCTTTGGCCCGCAGAAGAAAGGCTGGTACATCTTACGGAAGATGACCTTGCGCTCCGGCCGTGAAGTCATCACCGGCGCCTTTGGCTTCTTCCAGGGTGAGAACCGCAACACGGTGCCCGTCAAGGTCGACGTCGAGGCGATGTCGGCCGAGGAGCGTGCCGAGTATGTCCGCCAGCAGCGCGCGACGGAAAAGGCCGAAGAAGAAAAGCGTGCCGAAGAAGTCCGCCTCGCGGCGAACCGCGCGCGTGACCAGTGGAACAAGGGCGAAGGCATCCCCGTCGCGCACCCGTACCTGGTGCGCAAGCAGGTTGCGCCCGAAGGTCTGCGCGTCAGCCCTAACGGCAAGCTGCTGATGATCCCCTTGGTGCGCGATGGCCAACTGCTCGGCCTGCAGAAGATCGACGCCGACGGCGAGAAGAAGCTCAACGCCGGCATGGATGCCATCGGCGTGGCTCATGTTCTCGGCAAGCTGGCCGGCGCACCGATCATCGCCGTGGGCGAGGGCTACGCGACGTGCGCCAGTGCGCGCCAGGCCGTCGCCGTTTCGTACGATCTCCCCGTCGTCATGGCTCTGAATGCCGGCAACCTGGTGCACGTCGCGCGGCTGCTGCGTAAGCGATACCCGAACGCGCACCTGCTGTTCCTGGCTGACGACGACTACATGCTGGTCGAACGGTTCGTCGAGCGCCTGCGCGAGGATTTCGGCGTGTCGGTGCCTGTGGCGATTGACGGCGTGTCGCACACCGTTCTGGCCGACGATGGCGCCACAGTCGAGGTCTTGGCGCGCTGGCGTGAGGATGCCCAAGGCATCCGCTACATCGAGGCGGACATGCGCAAGGGCCGCACCGTGCGTACGCCGACATTCAAGAATGCCGGCGTCACCAGCTGCAACGCGGCCGCGGCCGAAGTTGGCAACGCATCGGTGGCGGTGCCCCAGTTCGCAGCCGATCGCACGGGCCGCAAGCTCACCGACTACAACGACGTGCAGGCCGAGGACGGCCCGGAGTCGGTAGCGGCGCAGATTCGCAGTGCCATCCTCGCTGCGCAGCAGCGCACATTCATCGCTACCCCGGAACCCGCGCTAGCGGCCGAGGCAGCGCCGCAGCCCGCTGCCGACCTCTCCTTCGCTGCGGAGCAGCGCACATCCTTCCCTCCCGCCCCACCCGCGCAAGCGGCCGCGGTCGATGGGCGGCCTGCAGCAATACCTCCCTCCACCCCTCTAACGGAGGCGGCCGGCGCCGACGGCGTTCCCCCCGCCCCCCTCGGTGCGGAGCAGCCAGAAGAGAGCGGGGCAGGCAGCGTACCTGACGATTTTGACGATCAGTATGGTTTGGAAGATGGCATGTCGAACGTAGTGCCGTTGAACGCGAAGACGTACCCGCCGACGGCGCCCGGCTCCGCTCCCGCGCGGGGGGAGGGGGAGGCGGCCGACGACGACGAAGCGCCGAAGAAGGAAAAGCCCAAGAAGGTCTACGGACCGGAACACTGGGACAAAGTGCAGGAAGTCCTCGACAACTTCGTCCTGATCTACGGCGAGGACATGGTGTGGGACTGCCGCCACCGCATGCTAATGCGGATCTCGGCGATGCGCACGATCGTGGGCAACAGCGACGTGATGAAGTTCTGGAGTGGTGACGCCCGGCGCTGGGTTCTGAAGAAGAACATCGTGTTCGACCCGCGCGACACTCCGTCGCCGGCTGTGAGCGGTCCGACCGCGACCGTGAACCTGTTCAACGGATGGCCGATGCGTCCGAAGAAAGGCGCGTGCTTCCAGATCCAGCTGCTGCTGCATCATCTGTGCGATGGCAACCACGAGCTGACGACCTGGATCCAGCGCTGGCTGGCCTACCCACTGCGCAACCCGGGCGCGAAGATGGAAACATCGATCATCATGCACGGTGACGAGGGCTCGGGTAAGAACTTCTTCTTCGAGCGCGTGATCAAACCGATCTACGGCGACTACGGCTACGTGATCGGCAACGACCAGCTCGAGAGCAAGTTCAACGATTGGGCGTCCATGAAGCTGTTCATGGTCGCCGACGAGGTGGTGACCAGGGCAGAACTCAAGCAGATGAAGGGCAAGCTCAAGGGACTGATTTCGGGCGACACCGTGATCGTCAACCCGAAAGGCCTGCCAGAGCACGTCGAGAAGAACCAGATGAACTTTGTGTTCCTGTCGAACGAGCTGCAGCCGCTGGCCCTGGACAAGACCGACCGGCGCTACCTGGTGGTGTGGACGCCACCGGCGATGCCCCGCGAGTTCTATCAAGGCGTGGCCGATGAGATCCGCCAGGGCGGCATCGAGGCGTTCTATCACTTCCTCATGCACGAGCTGGACATGGGTGACTTCGACCAGCACACCAAGCCGATCTACAACGAGGCGAAGGACAAGCTGATTGAGAAGAGCCTGATGCCGTCCGAGCGCTTCTACCGCGAATGGTCGGGCGGCTTCCTGCCGCTGCCGTTCATCACGGTGTCGGTGAACCAGCTGTTCGACGCGTTCAGGACCTGGTGTGCCAGGTCGGGCGAGCCGCTGTACACGTCGATGACGAAGTTCAGCCCGGAGATCGAGCGGTACGCCAGCGGCGCATTGAAGAAGAAGCTCATCAAGTACGAGCTCGGGCAGGAGGTCAAGCAGCGCATGGTGTTCATGGTTGGAGACATGCCCGACGGCCGGACGCTGGCCGACTGGGCCGAGGCATGCAGCTCGCTGTTCGACAAGCATTACCAGACCTATCGCAACCGGGGTGGGCACGCGCCTGGACCCGATGTTAACGGTTGACCCTTCACATGCAACAGACCATTCACATACATAAGTCCTTGAAAACAAAGGCGATGTTAACGATGTGAAGGGTATGAGCGGTTTCCCTATATGTGCGCGTGTGCGCAAGAGCAAGCGGAGAAAAGACGAATAGAACAAATCAAAGCAAACGAAAAGATCAAATAACCCTTCATACCCTTCACATCGTTAATAAAGATAGAAAAAACAAAGGGTTACGGATGTTAAGAGTGTGAATCGTGTTAAGGGTAGATAAAAAATGAGCAGTTCGAGTGGTCTGATGGCAGGTACGAAGTCGTCGATTTGTGGATTGGCGCCGAAGAGCGTCGGAAAAACTGAAAGGGAAACGATGGGAGCAGTGGGGCAGAAAATGGAAACGATCTTTGCCAGCACTGGCCAAGCCGTGCACGTGGCTTTCATGGTGATGAGCCAGCCAGCCATGCAGGATGCACCGCTGCGTAAGGCGCTAATGCGGGCGATGGAGTCGATCCGGCTCGATGGCCAGCAGTACGCCTGGCTGCAGCAGCTGCGCGGGCAGGCGTCGGATACGATCAACTTCGGTGGCCTGAGCGGCGACGAGGTGCGCGCCCAGTGCGTGATGATCACGCAGGCTGTCAAACACTTGCCGTCGGCCGAGCGCTGGACGCTGCAGGCGAAATACGGCTACGTAGAGTTCGAGGACGTAGTTGGTGGTGACCTGGTCGGCCAGCAGCTGGTAGACGCGCTGGAGCGTGCGGCGGCCGAGGTCGACGCGCAACGCGAAAAGCTGCGCCAAGCGCGCCTGGCCCTAGACGCGCTACGGGAACAGTACCTCGCCTGCAAAGGGCGGATCGCATCCGCCGCGACTGAGGCGTCGGTACGGGAGCAGTATTACGCCGCGCGTGATGACGCGCTTGACGCCAGCTCCGCGTTGGCCCGAGCCGAGTCCGCCGCGAGCACGATCCAGATCGCTGCCGACCGTGCGTCTGGCCAGACCGTGACAGATGGCAGCGGCCCGGCAGTCGGCCAAGGCGGGCGCCGCTTCGCGTTCTCAGCTGAACGCATCGACGCGATCAAAGGCCTGTCCGACTGGTTCCGACCGATGTTCCCGCGGATCCCGGCGCTTGCGATCGACTGCATGCTTGGTCGACTGTTCGCTCAGCATGCCAAGGTCGAAATCTCGTTCCGTGACCTGGCCGCTTCCTTCGGCGGTAATCCGATGGTGTATCAACGCGCATCCTTCAAGATGCGCAACCATCTTCGCCAGCTCGAACAGCTGGCAATCCAGCACCTGGAGGACCGGCTCGTAAAAGATGGCGTTGCCCTGCCGACAGAAAGTGATTGACGGAACTGTTACAGTTAGGATATATTTTCGCCATTCTCGAAGTAATTGCGACTTGAGAAACGATTTCAGTTAAAGCCCTGTCCGGCGTGAGCCCGACGGGGCTTTTTCTTTTCCAACTCACACACCGGAAAGGAGCGCGCATGCGCTATCAAGCTCGCTGGAGCAATGGTTGCTGGAAGGTCTTCGATCGCATGACGTTCGCCGACGTGGCGATGCGCGCGCTGCAGGTCGATGCCGTAGAAGCTGCGATCGAGTTCAACATCTATCAGGCCAAGTCGCGCCGTGTTCCCGGTAAGCGCTGGTAGCGTGGCGGATGCTTACTATTTTGGTGTGATGATGACAACTCGACATGAAATACTGCCGGCCGATCTATTCTCGGAAGATGACAAACTTCTAGCCCTTGCTCGTGCACTTGGTAGCATTGCCGTAGCAGCCTTGGATCGGGCGCCACAAGTAAAAATCGTCAACGCCGCCGGCGACTTCGCCTGGATGAGGCTGCAGCCCAGCGGCGATGACGATTTCATCCGATGGGATTAAGCCGGAGGAGGAACAACGACGTCGCGCTGCGTAGCTGGGATTGCCGAGTAAGCGTTATCCATCGCAGAGCGGGCCGCGTGGTAGTCCTGTAGGGCCGTTGCAAGCTGATGTGCAGTCACCCATTCAGAACCGTTAATCGACGGGCTGTTGCGGTTCAGCGCAATTTCCATCGGCCAGCCTCCGCCGACATTGGACATCATGGTCTTGCGCCAGTTGCGAAGCGCATTGCTTGCCTGGTGGACTGTATTAGCAATGGCTTCGCACTTGGCGACGACGGCTTTGTACTTCGTTACTGCGTTTTGATAAGCTTCAATTTCAGACGACATCTTTTCTCCCAGTTGGTGGAGCTCGGCGCATGCAAGCAAGCGAGCCCATCTATTCTAGCCGCCGAGCGCAGCAATGCATCGGCGGCATTTTTATTCCCGAGGTGCGTGATGCGTGCTCCCCCGATGTTAAGTGTCGAAGTGGCCGGCGCGGTCGTGCGCCGCCCTGGGCAGGTTGACGTGCTGGTGCGCGACGTCACCGGGCGCCCAATCGTATCGCACGTCCGTCCGCAGCTGCTGCCTGGCGAGCTGCTACAGGAACGCGTAGGGCGGATCCCACTAATCGTTCAGGAGGGCAAATGAGTGCGCGCGAAATCAACCTTATGCACCGCGACTTGGTCGTGCGGTCAGTGATCGGCACGCGCCCGGCCATTCTGGCCAAGGAAGCGGATGTGGCCGCGCTTGATCGCATTTGCCAGCGTCTCACGGACGCAGAGGAGGCCATTAAGCTCCTGTGCGCGAATGGCTACGGCCTGCCGTCCAGGTCGTTACCTGACATGGTGCGTGCTTGCTTGAAGCGAACCTAACAAAGCCCTTGTCGCTTCAGAGCAGTTCGTATTGCCGTCTTGAACTCGGCGAAGTCTAAGGTTTTTTCTACGTAGTCGACGGCACCTAGCTTTGACGCAAGGTATTTGTGGCTATCAAGAGCCGATTGAGACACGATTAAGACTGGGACTTGATAAGCCAAATCCTGGTTGAGCCATCGCATTAATTCGAATCCATCGACGTCTGGCAATGTGATATCGAGCACAACTAAATCAAATCGACGTTCTGACAGCACCCTATAAGCGCTTTCGCTATCGCCAGTGTTTTCATAAACGTGGTCGCCGTGACAATCCATTAGGGCGTGGAGTATCAGCGTAGTGTCGTGCACAGAATCGTCGACGATGAGGATGCGGCTGGTCATAGAAGAATTTTAGCACCGCCAAAGTCAGGCACTGGCACAGTTTGCAATTATGCGAAAGAGGAGAGGCTTATGCCCAAGTCAGCACCGCGCCCCTGCAGCTTTAATGGTTGCAGGGTGCTTGTGCACAATGGAAGTGGGCGATGCGAAGCGCATCCGAGGCAGCAGTGGGTGAAGCGCGAGCCAGTCAAGCGCATCACCGGCCGACGTCTTCAAGCGATGCGTGCAGCGCTGTTCTCGCGCGAGCCATTCTGTGCTGAGTGCATGCGCAACGATCGTCAGCGACTGGCCACACAGCGTGACCACATCGTCTCTCTGGAGAACGGCGGACCTGACGACGAAACCAACGAACAGGGACTGTGCGATGACTGCCACGAAGCGAAAAGCAAACGTGAGCGCATCGAGGGCCGCCGGCGTCAAGTGGCCGGAGGATAGACCGGGGCGGGTCAAATCTCTAGAGCGTCACACGGGAAACCGAGTCCCTAACCGCAAATTTATGCGAACAAAAAACTACCCCCGGGGGGTTAACGTCGTCGAGGTGAAAGCTGTTCGTTCCTCACTCGGCCCTCGGTGAACCAACCGAATCGAGTGAAAAATGGATCCATTGAAATCCTTCGTTACGTCGCCGCCGGCGGTCGGTGCGGCGAGTGTGAAGTCGTCGGCCGACATGGCTTCGCCGTCGGCGCCGCCCGTGATCGGGCTGACCAGCGACGAGCAACAGGTCTACGACTACCTGTGCGATTCGCTGCGCCAGGCCGGCATCGAGCACCTCACCGCAGGTATGCCTCTGGCCGTAATCGTTCGCACATTCATCGACTGGATCAAGGCGTCGAAGGACTGCCTCGAGAGGGGCCGGGTGCAGATTTCAAAAACCGGGTGGGCGACGCCGACACCGTGGGCCGATGATGAAAAGCGGCTCAAGATGGAGCTGGGCCAATGGCTACCGAAAGCATGTCTGACGATCCCGTCACTGGCGCGAGTGCGCAAGGACACGGGCGAGCGCGCGGGACAGGACGACCTGTTCGGCGATCTCGTAAACCACGCCACCAACTCACCCGCAAGAAGCTTCTCGAATTAACGCCGGCGGTCCTGTACGAGTGGGACGAGGTGTACGGTCTTCCGGTACTGCGTGGCGAGATCCCGACCGGTCGCCTCGTCTACCTGGCGGTGCAGCGGCACTACCAAGACCTGGTGAAAGGTGCTGTGCGTGGCCTGTTGTTCAGTCCAGCACACGCCTGGCACATCATCGAATACATCGAGCGGTTCTTCGTTCACATCAAGGGACCGCTCGCCGGCAAGCCGATTTTGCTGGATCCCTGGCAGAAGTTCTGGACCGCCGTCTTGTACGGCTGGCGTCGGCAAAGTGACGGCAGCCGTCGGTTCAGCCGTGGCTACGAGGAGGTGGCGCGGAAGAACGGCAAGTCCACCTGGAAGGGGCCGCAGGGCTCGTACCTGTTTTCGATGGATGGCGAAATCGGCGCCGAGGTATATGCGGTGGCGACGACGCGCGCGCAGGCGATGACCGTCTTCAAGCCCGCCTTCGACAACATCAAGCGCTGGGTGCGTCGCTCTGCCGGCGTAGCCCGGTCGTTCAAGGTCTTTTCCGGTCTGAACCAGGAGAAGATCGAGCTCGACACATCGGTCTTCGCGCCGCTACCGGCGAACGCTGAAAACCTCGACGGCCTGAACCCGTCGGCGATCCTGTTCGACGAGCTGCACGCGCAGCGCAGCCGCGACGTGTGGGACGTCATGGAAACCGCGCTGGGCGCCCGGCGGCAACCGCTGTTGTCGGCGATTACTACGGCAGGGTTCATCCTGGATGGAATCTGTACCGAGGTGCGTTCGTACCTTATCTCCGTCCTCGAAGGCAAGCGCGTCGACGATGCGGTTTTCGGGTACGTCTACACGCTCGACACCGATGACGATCCGTTTGTCGAAGAGAACTGGTACAAGGCGAACCCGGGCCTCGGTAAGTCGAAGACGCTGGAGTACATGCGAGGCATGGCCCGCAAGGCTGCCGCGCTGCCTGGCGCGCGGGCGAACTTTCTGACCAAGGACTTGAACGTCTGGTGCAACAGCGCTGACGGCTGGTTTGACATCAGCGTATGGGACAAGGGCGGGAAGAAGTTTGATCCCGAAATATTGAAGGGCCGACGCTGCTTCGGTGGCCTCGATCTCGCGTCGACTCGCGACCTGGTCGCGTACTCGTTGGTGTTCCCGCCCGAGATCGAGGGCGAAGACTGGTACGTGCTCGTTTGGTTCTGGTGCCCGCAAGACAAGATCAACGCCGAAGAGCACGATGACGCGGCGCCCTACAAGGCATGGCAGGAGGCCGGCTGGATTACCGGTACCGAGGGCAACGTCACTGACTACAACCCGGTCCGCTTGCGCATTCTCCAGTCGCTGCAGGAGTACGACGTTCAAGAGATCGGGTTCGACCGGTGGAACGCGCTGCAGCTGGCTAACGAATTGATGGAGCAGGGGGTGCCGCTAGTCGAAGTGCCGCAGAACACTGGTGGCATGTACCCCGGTAGCAAGCTTCTCGAGGAGCTGGTGTACGGCAAGCTCATGCAGCACGGCGGCAATCCCGTGTTGCGTTGGTGCGCAGCCAATACTGCGCTGCTGTTCGACTCCAATGGCAACTTCCGGCCCGACAAGAAAAAGTCGAACGCCAACGGGCGGATCGACGGCGTCGTCGCAACCGTTATGGCGTTGAGCCGTGCCGCTTCCGGTGCCGCTACCACCTCATTTTGGGACAGAGATTGAAGATCCTCGATCGCATATTCGGGCGCAAGGCCGCCCAGCTCACCTACGACCAGGTCGCGGACTTGATCGATGGCACGGGCGAACGGATCATCGCCGGCGTGCACGTAAGCGCGAAGACGGCGCTGCAGGTCGCGACCGTGCTGGCCTGCGTCAAGGTGATCGCCGACGGCTGCGCAGCGCCGAACCTCGGCGTCTTCCGCGAGAAGAAAGACGGTACGCGCGAGCGCGCCGTAAACATCCCGGAATATCGCCTGCTCGCGCGCCGGCCAAACGAGTGGCAGACATCGCTGGAGTGGCGTCGCATGATGACCATGCACGCCGCACTGACCGGCGCCGCCCTGTCGATCAAGGTCCGCGGCGACAACCGCCGGGTCCAAGAACTGATTCCAATCGAGCCCGGGCAGTGGGACGTGCGCCGCATCTCGCGCTACGAGCTGCGGTACCGCTGCTGGGACGAGTTCGGGCTGATCGGCGAATTCGAGCCTGACGAGGTGTTCGTGCTCAATGGACTCCAGTGGAACTGGACCAAGAGCATGGACGCCGTAAAGCTCGCCTGCTCTGCGGTCGGTCTGGCCATGGCGACCGAGCGCAGCCAGGCGGCGATGCACGAGAACGGCCTGCGCCCGAGCGGCGTGTACACGGTCGAGAAGGTGCTCGACGAGAAGCAGCACGAGCGCCTGACGGCGTGGATCCGGAAGTTCGCCGGCGTGAACCGCACCGGTGATCCGTTCGTTCTCGACAACAATGCGAAGTGGGTCTCAACGGCGCTGACCGGTGTCGACGCCCAGCACGTCGAGACGCGCCGGCTGCAGATCGAAGAGATCTGCCGCGTGTACGGCGTATTCCCGATCATGATCGGCCACAGCGACAAGTCGGCCACGTTCGCCAGCTCGGAGGCATTCTTCGCCGCGCACGTGAAGCACACGTTGATGCCGTGGCACCGCACCTGGACGCAGCGCATCGACGAGATGCTGCTGGACGGCTCCGGGCCGCTGTTCGCCGAGTTCGATGTCCGGTACCTAACGCAGGGCTCGATGGCGGACCGCGCGCAGTGGGCCCGCACGATGGTCGAGCTGGGCGTCTACACCCGCAACGAAATCCGCGACATGGAAGGCATGGATCCGTTGGACGGCCTCAACGAACCTCTCACGCCCATGAACATGACCCAGGGCGGCAAACAAGGAACCAACGATGACGAAAAGACTGATCCTCCCGTTTAATCTGGAGCTCCGAGAGCATGCTGGCGGCCGCGAGGTTCGAAACTTCGTGCTGCAGCTCAAAGCTGTCGGTGACGACGGTACGGTTGAAGGCTACGGCTCCGTTTTCGGCGTTCGTGACAGCTATGACGACGTGATAGCGGCCGGTGCCTACGCCGCGTCGCTGGCTGCTCACAAGGCCGCGGGCACGATGCCTGCGATGCTCTGGCAGCACGATCCCAGCGCGCCGATCGGGGTCTGGACGGAGATGGTCGAAGACAGCAAGGGCTTGCGCATTAAGGGCAAGCTTGCGCTGGACACCGTCAAGGGTGCAGAAGCATACGCTCTGCTAAAGATGGGCGCCCTCAACGGCCTGTCGATCGGCTTCGTGTCCAAGCAGTGGGCGTACGACCGCGAGACGGACGTGCGCACCCTCACGGAGGTCGACCTGTGGGAGGTCTCCCTGGTGACCTTCCCAGCCAACGACAAGTCGCGGATCACTGGCGTCAAAGCGGCCGATGTCGTCGGCATCAAAACCATTCGTCAAGCCGAGCAGGCCCTGCGGGACGCGGGTATCTCGGCAGACGCGGCCAAGGCGCTGATCGCCGAGGTCAAACGCATCGCTTTGGATGAGCGGGACGCTCATGAAGCGGCGCTGAAGGCGGCCGACCGGCTGCTCCAATCCCTTACCTCGTGAAAGAAGATTACATGCATATGAAGAAAGTCGCTCTGCTGGGCGCCACCATGGCTGGCCACTTCGCCGCATTCCAGGCCAAGGCCGCGGCGATGCCCTACGAAAAACGCGAAGAGCCGAGCCTGCGCTCGGTCACCGAAGCGATCGACAAGATCAACACGGCCTTCACCGAATATAAAAAGACCAACGACGAGCGCATCGAGGCCATCAAGGCCGGCAAGTCGACGGCCGACTTCGACGCCAAGCTGGCGAAGATGGACGAGGCGATGACCTCGCTGTCCGAACAGAAGGCCCGCCTGGAAAAGGTCGAGACCAAGCTGGCGCGCCCGGGCGCATTCAGCGGTGGCGGCGACCGCGAGCAGCGCGAAAGTCAGGAAGAAACCGACTACAAAAATGCGTTCTTTGACTGGGCGCGCGCGCCGAAGGATTACGATCGCGAGCAGCGTATGAGCCAGGCCTACAAGGCGCTGGAAGCGAAGAGCGTCGCCGACGGGCGCGAAAAGCGCTCAGCCCAAGTCGTCGGCAGTAACAACGCTGCCGGAGGCTATGCCCTGCCGAAGATCATCGAAAGCACGATCGCGCGCCTGTCCGTCGACATCTCGCCGATTCGTCAGATCGCGACGGTTCGCCAGGTAGGCACCACTGACTACCACGAGCTGTTCGATATCGGCGGCGCCGGCTTCGAATGGGTCGGCGAGGGCGACACCCGCAACCAGACGAACACGCCGGACATGCAGGAAGTCGCGCCGACCTTCGGCATGGCCTCGGCCAAGCCGCAGGCATCCGAAGAATCGCTGGACGACCTGTTCTTCAACGTCGAAGACTGGCTGACCTCGTCGGTGACCGAGTCGATGACCGCGGGCGAAGGCGCCGCCTTCATCGTGGGCAACGGCGTCAAGAAGCCGACCGGCATCCTCGGCGGCCCGGCACCGGTGGCCACCGCCGACGCCGGCCGCGCCTTTGGCACCCTGCAGTACATCGCGTCGGGCCAGGCTGCCGCGCTGCCGACCAGCACGGACATCTTCCACGACCTGATCTACTCGCTGCGTGCTCGCTACCGCAACAACGCGCGCTGGCTGACCAGCAAGCTGGTGCTGGCCGCGCTGCGCAAGTATAAGGACACGACCGGACAGTACCTCTGGCAGCCGACACTGACGGCTGCGCAGCCGGATACGTTCATGGGTTACGGCATCACCGAAGCGGAAGACATGCCCGCCGTCGCCGCGAACTCGACGCCGATCGCCTTCGGTGACTTCAAGGAAGGCTACCTGATCTGCGACCGCGTCGGCATGCGCATGACCCGCGACGAGATCACCACGCCGGGCTTCGTGAAGTTCTACGTGCGCAAGCGCGTGGGCGGCAAGCTGCGCAACACCCAGGCGATCAAGCTGCTGAAGATCGCGGCTTCGTAACCATCAACTCGAGGCGGCCGCTGCGGCGGCCCTTTCCCTTTTTGGAGCAGCAATGAAATTGATCGCACAACAGGACTTCAGCTGGGCACATCGGGGCGTCGAGGTCGAGACGTTCGAAGCCGGTGCCGAGATCGAGACCGACGACCAGGATTTGATCGAGGTCTCCATCGGCGAAGGCTGGACCGCGCCGGCGGACGGCGAGCAGACGCCGGCGCCGGCGAAGCGCCCGCGCGCCAAGCAGTAATTTCTACCCCCGGCCCAGCTCGGCCGGGCGTTCCCTGACCGAACATTGAGAGGCTGACGATGGCCGTATTCACGAAAATTAACGCGTTCGTCGCCGCGCTCGCGCAGAAGAAGCACAACCTCGCGACCGACCAGCTGGTCATCTTGCTGACGAACACGGCGCCGAACGTCGCCACCGCGGCGGTCACGGCGGACATAACGCAGGTCGCGTATACGTACTGCTCGGCGCGCAACGTAAGCACGACGTCGGCCGCACAGTCCGGCGGCGTCTACAAACAGGTGCTGGCCGACCTGACGCTGACCGCCACCGGCGGCGCGGTCGGCCCGTTCCGCTACGCGGTGCTGGCCAACGCCACGGCGACGAATGGTGACCTGATCGGCTTCTACGATTACGGCTCGTCGATCACCCTGAACGACGGCGAAACGCTGCTGATCGACCTCGATCAGGCGGCCGGCGCTTTTACCCTGACCTGATCATGACGCCGGCACAGCAAACAGCCCTGCGCGCCGAGCTGACCAACGACCCGAAGGCGCGCGGCTACGGCGCGCATCTACCAGGCGATCCCGCGCGCGTCATCGAACTGCTCACGGCGCCGACCGAGACCATGCTCGGCCCGCTGCGCTCGACCACCGCAAAGGCGTGGGCGGCACGCGGCCCGTACGCCCGGATCGTCGACGCGAGTAACGACGCCGCGCATGCGTGCCGTGCGTCGTGCCTGGTCATCCGCGAATCGTTCGCCTGCGGCGACATGATCCACGTCGAGGAGGGCGACCTGCAGGACATGCTGGGCGCCTGGATCGCGCACGGCGTGGCCACCCAGGCCGAGGTGGATGCGCTGTATGCGCTCGCCATGCAGCCCGCCAGCCGCGGCGACGTTATCGGCGTCCCGGCGCCGAGCGCGCGCGACATCATCGATGCATTGAAAGATTGATATGCCTGGAAAAATACTACTCAGCGAACAGGCGATCATCACGTTCGCCGCCGGCGTCGCGGCGCTTGCGAGCGGATCGGGCGCACTGGTCGGCACGCTCGACTGCCGCGCGAGCGGCAACGCGCCGGACATGTTCGCCGCGCTGTTCAGCCTGCAGGTGCAGTGGGCCACCGTGACCGGCATCGCCGCCGGCACCAGCGTGGCCGACCTGTACCTCGTGCCCGTGCTCGACGGGGCGACCGTGCCCGACGTCGACCTGACCCCCGGCGCATCGTACGTGCCGTTCCAACACCGCGCCGGCGGGCCGTTCGTGGCCGCCAAGGCGCAGACGGCCGCGGCGAACGCTCTGTTCCAGTCGGGCGTCGTTGAACTGATGCCCGTGCTGTACAACGTCTACATCATCAACCGCTCCGGCCAAACGATCTCGAGCGGCTGGACCATGAAGGCGCTCGCCGCAGCAGCGCAGTACACGTAATGGCCGCGCTGGTCGGCCGGCGCGTGCGCACCACGCAGCCGCAGCAGGCGCCGCAAATCGATTGGAGCAACCCGATCACCGCCGGGCTCGTATTTGCCTACACGATGGGCAACGAGGCGATGGGATGGGGCGAGGACGGGCGCAGCGTCGTTCAGTACCAGCGATCGGACGGCACGGTCAACGGCGTGCCGGTCAACACGAACAGCGGCACGGCGGTGCGTTGCCTGACCGGCAGCGGCGTCGGCTACGCATGCAGCCTCAACCAGACGTCGGCCAAGGCCGGGTCGTACAGTCTGTTCGCTTTCGCGACCGGCTCGGCGGCCGGGGCCATGAGTGCGCTCGACGATGACGATGGCAGTGCGCGGCGCTTCCAGTTCCGCGTCAACGCGAACAAGGTCGAGCTCATCCCGTTTTACTCGGGCGGCAACGGCAGCGTGATCGCCGCGTCGTTTCTGAATGCCTACGACGCTGCCAACGGCTTCGCGATGGGCGCGACGGTCAACGGCACGTCGTACGCGTGTTACCAGAAAGGCGTGAAAGCGTCGGCCACGCTGGGCGGCGTCGCGCTGGCGCCGAACTCGACGATCTCGGTCGGCGCGCGCAAGTCGACCGTCCAGCAATGGACGAGCGGCGGCATCCAGCTCGTCGCGATGTGGAACCGTCCCCTGACCGACGCCGAACACCAGTCGCTGGCGGACAATCCGTGGCAGCTGTTCAAGGGCCCGGCCCGGCGGATCTGGATGCCGCGCGCGCCGCTCGGTGCCTATGTGCTGCAGGCCACCGCCGCCGTGTTCGGCCTGACCGGCGCCGCGGCGCTCATGACCGCGACCCGCCGGCTCGTCGCCGGCGCCGGCAGCTTCGGTGTCGCCGGCGTTCCTGCATCGCTGCGCGTAGCGCGCCGGCTGCCCGCCAGCCCGGCATCGTTCGCGCTGACGGGCGCAGCCGCGGCAATCCGCGCCGCACGCCGGTTGCCGGCGCAGGCTGGCGCGTTCGCGCTGTCCGGAAGCGCTGCGCAGATGGTGTACACGCCGGCGCAAGGCCCGGTCGGCCCGACCTACGTTCTCGGAGCTTCCGCCGGCGCGTTCGGCTTGGCCGGCAATTCTGCACGGTTGTCGATCGCCCGCAGGTTGCGAGCGGCGCTTGGCGCGTTTGCGCTGACGGGTGCCGCCGCCCGGGTACAGGCGGCGCGGCGTCTCCGGGCCGACGCCGGCGGCTTCGCGATCGCGGGTTCGGCCGCCGTGTTGAAGTACAGCAGCAGCGCCGGCCGGATCGACGTCTCGCAAATTCCTGCCGCGCGCCTCGTCGTTTTCGACGGCAGCGGCAGCCGGATCTCGCCTTTCGACGGCAGCGGCAGCCGCGTCGCGGTCTTCGGCGGCAGCGGCGCCAGGACAAATTTGAACGGAGTGAATGTGAAACTGCCAACCCTTGTCGGCACGAAAATGACGGTCGACCGCGATCCGGACGAGATCAGCTATTACGGTGCCGACATAACTCAAGAGCTGTTCGACCGGGCGACAACGGCGAAATCGGTGGAGCTGGTACTGGTCGGTGTCGTGCAGAAGGCGCCTCCCGACATCCAGGTCGTGCCCGGCGACGCCGGGTCGCGAACGTACGTCGTTGCGTTCTTGGCCGGTACCGACAGCGAGCCGCCGGATGGCTGGAAGTGGGTCGCGCGCGTGACCTGCGCCAATGGCGAGCGCTTCGACAAAACGACATGGTTCAACAAGGTGGACCCCTGATGATCAACATCGCCGACCTTCCCGCGGTGCGCGCCCAGCTTGAGCGCGACGCCGCGGCCACACAAACCCCGGCACCGGCCGCCGCCGCGCAGCAGTACGCCCGCGCGCCGGCGGCAACCGGGCCGCACCTGCCGGCCATCCGGCCGTCAGCCACGCAACGGAGTACACGATGACAGACCGACTGATCGTTCCGCCGGCGGCCCTGGCGGTGTCGATGGCCGCCGCGCGAATGTCTGCGCGTGCGAGCGGTACTGGGCTGGATGCGGAGATTGAGCAGAAGGTGCGAGATTTCACGGAGGAGGCCGAGCACGAGACACACCGTGCGCTTATCACCCAGACCTGGGCGGTAACGCTCGATGGGTTCCCGCCCGCGATCCGCCTGCCGCACCCGCCGATCGCCAGCGTCGTGCACGTCAAGTTCTACGACGCCGCCGGCGCGCTCCAAACGCTCGATCCGCAAGACTACATGGTCGACACAACAAGCGAGCCGGGTTATGTCGTTCCGGCGCCAGGCCGTGCCTGGCCGGCCACCGCGGCGCGTATCAATGCCGTCGAGGTGCAATACGTCTGCGGCTACGGCCCCGACGAGACGTCGGTACCGGCCGCGATCAAGGGCTACATCCTGGGCATGGTCGAAAACGACTATTTCCCGAACCCGAACGCACAGTTCCTGTGCCGCAAGCTCGACCGCTACTGGGTGCCGGGATGACGGCGGCGTATCGAAAGGACGAGCAGGTCACGATCGAGCGCCGGACGTCAGCGCGCGATCCGGACTACGGGACCGAGATCCCGGGCGCCGTCGGTTGGGAAATCGTCGCCGCCCGCGTCTGGGCGAACGTGCAGGACCAGCTGCCCAGCCGCGGCGAGAGCACGGCCAACGGTATGGTCACGGCTGTGACGCGCACTCGGCTGCGTATTGGCGTCGACGACCGCATCACGACCGCCATGCGGGTGACGCTGCACGGAAAGGGCGATCAGGTCATGCAGATCATCGCCGGCCCGGCACTCCTGGATAACCGGCGCGATGCCGAATGGATGTTGGAGGGCTATTTGCATGGTTGAAGAATCGATCATCGGCGGGCGTGAGCTCGACGCGTTCCTGCAGCAGCTTCCCGTAAAGGTGGAGCGGAACATCATGCGCGCGGCTCTGCGTGCTGGAGCAAACGAATTTAAGGCTGCCGCGAAAAGTGGTGTGCCCGTCGATGACGGAGATCTGCGCGCAAGTATCCGCGTGACGACCAGGTCGAAAAACGGCACGGTCTATGCCTCATTGAAGGCTGGCGGCAGGAAGGCGCCGCACTGGCACTGGGTCGAGTTCGGCACGGCCGCGCACAAGATTCGAGCCCGTCCCGACCACGCGCTGTCGTTCGGCGGCGTGACCGTGCACGAGGTCGCGCATCCTGGCGCGCGCGCGCACCCGTTCATGCGACCGGCGTTCGATTCGGCGGCGGCCGCCGCCATCGCTGCCGCAGCCGCGAAGATTCGCCAGCGTCTGACGCTGCAGGGCATCAATGTACCCGCACCGGAGGATTCATGAGCGCGAAGGTCATCCGCGCGCTGCTGGTCGGCGCGCCGGCGCTGCTGGCGAAGGTGCCGGCCGAGCGTATCGTCGCTGGCGTCGTGAAGGAGGACACGGCACTGCCGGCGCTGAGCCTCACGGAAGTGAGCTCGGTGCCGGTCGGCGCGATCGACGGCCACGCCGAGTATTCCGTCATCACCAGCCGCGTGCAGGTGATGGTCATGGTCGGGCCCGGTGGGTACCCGGACATGAAGACGCTGGTCGACCTGGTGCGCCGCGCCTGCAACTTCCATCGCGGCCTGATCGCCGGCGTCGACGTCATCAGCATCCTGCGCGACACTGTCGGGCCGGACCTGTCCGATGTCGCCGGCAACAGCTTCCAGAGCATCGACTTCAAGGTCACGTATTACGAGCAGAATTAACCGCATCAGCATCATCAACCCGGGCCCGCACAGCATTCGCTTGCGGGCCTTTTTTTATTCGAAAAAGGAAGCGACATGGGCACTGGCTCGGGCGTATATAAACAAGTTGCATACAAATCGGAAGGCACGAACTACGGCATCATGCCGGCTGCGGCAGGCGCGCAGGCGCTGCGCCGCGTGACGTCGTCGCTGGACCTGACGAAGGACACCTACCAGTCCAACGAAATCCGTCCGGACCTGCAGGTGTCGGACTTCCGCCACGGCCTGCGCAAGGTCGGCGGCACGATCAGCGGCGAGCTGTCGGCCAAGACCTACGGTGATTTCATCGCGGCAGCGCTGAAAAAAGACTTCGTCGCTGGCGTGAACGTGAGCGGTGCGTCGATCTCCGTGGCAGGCGCCGCCGGCGCCTGGACGATCACGCGCGCGGCCGGTTCCTGGCTGACCGATGGCGTCAAGATCGGGGACGTCGTGCGGCTGACCGCCGGCGCCTTCAACGCGAACAATCTGAACAAGAACGTGCTCGTGACGGCCGTGACCGCGCTGGCCCTGACCGGTGTCACCCTGAACGGCACCAGCATGACGGCAGAGGGGCCGATCGCGAGTGCGGCCCTGACGGTCTTCGGCAAGAAGACGATGGTTCCGCAGTCCGGTCATACGGACAAATCGTTCTCCATCGAGCATTGGCATCCCGATGTCGGCGCCACGGGCGCGAGCGAGGTGTACACCGGCTGCAAGGTCACGAAGATCACGTTCACGCTGCCGGCGAGCGGCATGGCGACGATCGCTGTCGAATTCGGCGGCCGCGACGCTACGCCAGGCACCGCCCAGTACTTCACGTCGCCGACGCCCGTCACGGTGACCGGCGTGATGGCGGCCGTGAACGGTGTCGTCAAGGTGGGCGCCGCCACCGGTGGCACGATCACCAGTGCGAGCATCGAGATCTCGAGCGCGCAGTCGAGCGAGCAGGGTATCGGTTCGAACGTAGCCGACCAGGTCGCCACCGGCCGCGTCATCGTCACCGGCCAGGTCACTGCGAAGTTCGATTCGACCATGCTGCGCGATGCCTTTTACAACGAGACCGAGACGAGCGCCTACCTCGCGTTCACGGCCGACAACACGGCCAATTCGGACTTCATCGCGTTCGCGATCAACCGCCTGAAGGTCAACGGCGCATCGAAGGACGACGGCGAAAAGATCCTCATCCAGACAATCCCGTTCCAGGCGCTGCTGAACACCGATGGCGGCGCGAATCAGCCGGAAGACCTGACGACGATCGCCATCCAGGACTCGGCCGTCTAACCATTTCGCCGCATCAGCGGCAACCCAGGCACCGACTGGTCGCCGTCGCCTTTCGCGGGCGCGGCGGCCGGCACGGGCAGATATTTCACCTCCGCGAAAGAGAAAACCATGAACGCACTGAACACCGCTCAACCCTCCGACCTGCTGAAAAAAATGGTGGCCACCCTCGATATCGATGCCTTCGACGACGTGGCGACCGGCCGCCTCGTGCTGGTCAATCCGAAAACGAAGGAGCCGACCAGCACGTACATCGAGCTGGCTAGCCCGGAGCACGAGTCGCGTAAGCGCATCGACCTGGCGCGTACGCGCAAGCTGCGCGCGGAGTTCGCCGCCACCGGGAAGATGCCGTCGTCCGATCCGCTCGACGACATCGAAGACGAGACCGACTACATGGTCGCGTCCGTACTGGGCTGGAACGTCACCCGCGCCGGCCAGCCGGTCGAGTGCACGCCGGCGAACGTTCGCGCCGTTCTCACGGATCCGACCAAGCAGTGGCTGCGCACGCAGGTGCGCGCCGGCATCCACAAGACCGAGCTTTTTATCGCCGACTCCGCGAAAGCCTGACGGGGTGCTGCCGTGCCGAGTATGAACTGGCGGCGCGGCTGGGTGATGGCGCCACGCTGCGAACACACTTGCAGCGCGTAGCGCGGAACACCGGCGAGCACGATCCGCGGCTGAACGTAGAGTGGCCGCGGCTGGGGCGCTCGCTGTGGGACGCCTTCCGGCGCATCGGGCGGTCGATGACGATGAACGGGCCGGGTCCGATCATGCCCGAGAACATCCTGGCATTCCAGCAGCTGCACGGCGTGAAATTCACGCCCTGGGAGCTTGATGTCATCGACGCCTTCGACGCGATCGCGATGGAGGCAATGCAAAAGAAAGACTGACGGGCGCCCGATGGGTGCCCTTTTTGAAAGGGACCCGCATGATCATTGGCGACATGGAAATCCGGCTGCGCGCCGACATCGCGCGCCTGCAGCGCGACATGGACGACGCGCGCCGGGTCGTCGGTGACGCCACGGCCGGCATGAGCCGTGCGGCCGACATGGCGAAAGCGGCGTTGGCGAGCATCGCCGGCGCTGTCGGTCTGGCCAAGATCGCCGAGATGTCGGACGAGTACTCGAAGCTGACGGCGCAGCTGCGCCTGGCCACCGACAGTACGCGCGCATATGCGCAGGCCTACGCGGACGTGAAGCGCATCGCAAATTCGGCGCAAACGGATTTGGCTGCGACGGGCTCGCTGTACGCATCGCTTTCCCGAGCAACGAAAGACCTGCACACGTCGCAACAGTCCGTAGCCGATATCACGGAAGCGGTGAACCTGTCGCTCAAGATCTCGGGCGCCGGCGCGCAGGAATCGTCGGGCGCGATCCTGCAGCTGTCGCAAGCCTTCGCCGCGGGTGCGCTGCGCGGTGACGAGTTCAATTCGGTGACCGAAGCCGCGCCGCGCCTCATGAAGGCGATTGCCGACGGCATCGGCGTGCCTGTTGGGGCGCTGCGCACGATGGCCGAGCAGGGCAAGCTGACGGCTGACCTGGTGGCGAAAACGCTACCCCAGGCACTTGGTCAGCTGCGCGCGGAGGCCGGCCAGATTCAAACTATCAGTGGTGCGTTTGCCGTTCTTAAGAACAACGTGACCGAACTCGTTGGTGTCGAAGCGCAGGCCAGTGGCGTTGTCTCGGTTGTCACCACGGGGATCAACGCTTTCGCAAACAACCTGGGCCTTGCCGCAGGCGCGATCGGTATCGTCGTCGGCGGTCGATTTATCAGCTGGCTCAGCGATGCTGCGGAACGTGCTACCGCCGCGGTCTCGACCAACCGAGCACTGGTTGCATCGAACTTGGCCGTCGCAGAATCGAATGCTGTTGAAGCGACCCAGGCTTCATTAGCCGCAAACGCCCGCTTAGCAGAGGTCCGAGCTACGACACTTGCTGCGGAAGGCAACGTGCAGCTTGCTCTCGCCACAAATGCGTTGATTCCCGCGCAGGCGCGTGCGACGGCGATGGCGGAGGCACAAGCTATAAGCATGGCCGAGCTCAGCGTCGCACAGCGCGCGGCCAGCCTGGGCGCGACTGCGCTTGCAGCCGGCACGTCAGCGCTGAACGGGGCATTGGCTCTTACCGGAGGCCCTCTCGGCTTGCTCGTTACGGTATTGGGCGGTGCTGCGCTGGCATGGAGCTATTACGGGGACAAGGCGGAAGAAGCAAATGAGAAAGCCAAGGCGTCGACGGAGAAGTCGACGCAGGAGATTATCGATAGCCTGAATCAGCAGAATAGCAAATTGCGGGAGCGCATCGAACTGGCGAATCAGGGCGGTATGGGCGACATCGCGCGGCGAGGCGGCGAGGATGTCGAACGTCTCGCGAAGATGCGTAACGAAATCCTTGCGCTGCAGGACAGTGTGAATGCCGGCACGGCCGGTGCGAACGGAAGTGCGCACCTCATCGAGCTGCAGTATCAGTACACCGACCTCGCAAACGCCATTGAGACGGTAGCTGAATCCACGAAGAAACTTAACGGCGTATCAGACGCCGCCGTCGATCTTCGACAGCATCTTACAGGTGTTGGCAGCGCATACCTCACCGAACTCGCGAAGTACAAAAAAGGTCTTGATGAGGGCATGCTCAGCCAAGCCGAGTACAGCGCACTCGTGAAGAAGCTGGCTGTCGATACGTTCAACGGTTCGGACGCCGGCAAGGCCTACGCAACGAGTGTTGAGGCCCAGGCGGGTGCCATCCAACGTGCGGCGGAGGCGCAGGGCCTGCGCAATCAGCGTGACCAAGAACATATTCAATTCTTGCGTGCAAGCGGCCAAACTGATGAGGCGGCCACGATCGGCGCGGCAGCCGCCGCCCAGGTGAAGGACCTCAACGACCAGATCGCGGCGCAGCGGCGCCTGATGGGCGTCGAAGCGCAACGGCAGGTCAGTGCAGAGCAGCTGGCGCAGAAGCAGGCAGAAATCGCCGGCAGAATCGGCAACCTGCGTATCCAGATCGACAGCGCTCAGAAAAAGCGAGACGAAGACCTGCTGCTGCTTGAGCAGCAGAAGTACCGTCAGGCCGTGAACAATACCGCCGACCTGATCGAGGCGGCCCAAGCGGAAACGAAAGCGCAGCAGGATCGGACTCGCGATATGGGGGACGAGATTGAAGCGATCGGGCTGACGAGCAAGCAGATCGCGGAGTTGACGGCAGCGCGCCTGCGAGACCAAGCAGCTGCCCTCGATCGCCGCGCCGAGATCTCGATAATCGACGACGTGACCGATGCGTTGCGTCGCCAGGCCGACGAGCTCCGCAAACAGGCAGGGCTGACGATCACCAAGGAGGCGCTGACCCAGCAGAAAGAACTGTGGGGGCGGATCGAAAATACCGCGCACGACACGTTCATCAGCATCTTCGACAGCGGCAAGTCGGCGTTCGATCGCCTGCGCGACACGTTGAAAAACGGGCTGCTGGAACTGCTTTACCAGATGACGGTCAAGCAGTGGATCTTCAACATCGGAGCGTCGGTCGGCATGACGGGAACCGGTGCCGCCGCACAGGCGGCGGGAATCACCGGCGGTAGCGGAGCGACAGGGGTAGGCTCGCTGATTGGCGCGGCGCAGTCCGCCTCAAATATGTACAAGGTCCTCAACGGATCGGTCGGCGCAAGCTTGGGCACCGGCGTGTCGGCACTCGGCAGCTTCGTTGGCTCTTCGTCGATTTCAGCATTCGGAGCTGGCATGGGTATGAGTGGAGCGCAGGCCGCCGCCGCGCAGGCCGCTTACGCAAACGCTGGCATGCAGGGCACCGCGAGCGCAATCGGCTATGGCCAGATGGCGGGCACGGCGGCAAGCTACGGCGCCGGTGTGCTGGGTGGCCATTACATCGGTAACGCGATCGCCGGAGACTACAGCGTCGCGCACGGCCAGACCGTGACGAATGTCGCGTCCGTGATTGGCGCGGTTATCGGTGGGCCGATCGGAGGTGTGATCGGCGGCACGGTTGGCGGCCTGATCAATCGCGCATTCGGCATGGGCAGTAAGGAGGTCCAGACGACCGGCATCAGCGGTACGCTTTCGAGCGCGGGTACGAACGCGGAGAGCTACGCGAAGTGGCACCAGAACGGAGGATGGTTCCGGAGCGACAAGAATGGCACCGATAGTACGGCCTTCTCGGCGGATACGGTTGCTGCACTGACGAATGGGCTCAACCAGTTGAAGGCGGTGTCGTCGAGCTTCGCCGCGAGCCTCGGTATGGACGCGACGTCGATTCAGGGCTACTCGAAGACCTTCGACATCGACCTGGGCAAGGACGGCAATTTATCGGACGGGATCACGAAGCTGCTCAGCACCGTTGGCGACGAGCTGGCAACGAAGCTTGTTCCTAACGTCCTGCAGTTCGCCAAAACCGGCGAGACGGCATCGGCCACGTTGGAGCGCCTTGCCGGCGACTTCGACGCAACGACGCAGATGGCTCAGCTGCTGGGTAAAACAGCCGCCGAGGCATTCGGTACCGCCGGTATCGCGTCAGCAGCTGCGCGCGAGCGCCTGGTCCAGCTGGCCGGCAGCACGTCGAACCTGACGTCGATGGCGGCCAGCTACGCTCAGAACTACCTCACGGAAGGACAGCGCCTGGCGCCTGTGCGAAAGGCCGTCGACGAGGCGATGGCAGGCCTTGGCCTGGCATCGGTCACAACGCGCGAGCAGTTCAAGCAGGTCATCGATTCGCTCGATCTCACGAGCGAAGCCGGTGCCCGCCAGTATGTCTCCATGATGCAGTTGTCGGATGCATTCGCCCAGGTGCACGCTGCCTCAGCTGCGCTGGCCAAGACCGAAGCTCAGGTCGCCGACGAGCGCAAGGATTTGCAAGACCAGCTGGACAAGTTGACGATGACGTCGGCCCAGCAGCTGGCCAAGCAGCGCGACGCCCTGGACGACAGCAATAAGGCGCTGTTCGACCAGGTGCAGGCTGCCCAAAAGGTGAAGGACGCGCAAGATGCTGCTAAGACCAGCTTGGGGGACTTCATCGGGCAGATGAAGTCGTTCGCCACCACGGCCAAAAGTCTGAACAGCAGCCTCGTGTTGGGCGACCTGTCGACGCTCACGCCCGAGCAGCAGTATGCGGAGGCGCGCCGTCAGTTCGAGCAGACTCGCCAGCAGGCGGCCGCCGGCGACGTGGTGGCGCAGGGCAACCTGCAGTCGATCGAGCAGACGTTCCTGCAGCTGTCACAAAAGCTGAACGGCGGCGATGCGCAGTACTCGTCCGACCTGGCTGCGGTCATGCACGCCAACGACGACCTGTCCAAGTGGGCGGCGCAGCAGGTCGACGTCGCCCAGGCCAGCCTGAACGCGCTGACCAGTTCGTCCGCGACCCTCACGGATATCAACGCGACTCTGGCGGTGATTGCTCAAGGTGGCCAGCTCCTGCCGGCCGCGACCGCACAAGGCGTAACGGGTTATGCCCCAGCGCCTGCAGCGATCGATTACTCGGCCATGGGCGCCGGCAACATGACGGCGCTCGTGGGCGAGATCAAGTCGTTGCGCGGGCAGGTGGCTGACCTACTCGCCGAGGTAAAAGGCCGGCGCGCCGATGCGCAGCAGCAGACCGGAGACGTGGTCAAGACGTTCGCGACAAGCGCCGACAGGGCAGCAGACAAGGTTGTCGCCGGCGGCCGTCAAGCCGCTACCGACGTCGCCTGGCGTGCGAAAAACTCAACGAGAAATCCATCTTGATAACTGATGCGCAATTTGCTGCGTGGCTGGGTGACTCCAGCGCGCAGCGGGTGACGCTGTTCGAAGTCGGCGCCAAAAGCGCCGGCGTCGACGTCACCCGTTACCTTTCGACCGACGCGTTCATTGCCTCGGCCGCGACGCCGTATCTGGCTGTCGTGGCCGGCGGACTGCTGGTGACCGAGTCGATATCGATGACGTCGGAGGCGAGCTTGTCTGCCGGCGACATCGAGCTCAACAACGAGGATGGTTCGCTGGACGGTTGGCTCGATGACGTGTGGGTCAACCAGCCGGTGAACGTCTTCGTCGGCGACGTGCGGTGGAGCAGGGCGGACTTCCGCCAGGTCTTCGCCGGCACGGTCATCGACATCGATTGCAAGTCGCGTGACCGGCTCAACCTGCGCCTGGCGAACAAGCTGGAGCGCCTGAATACGCCGGTCACGGACGTGAAGATCGGCGGCAACGCGACCAATCCGGACGCGTTGGTGCCGGTGCTGCTGGGGGAGTGCCACAACATCGCGCCCCCGCAAACGAACCCGAACACGAACGAGCACGCTTTCGGCGGCAACGAGCGGCTGATCGAGGTCCGGCTCGACGGCGTTCCGCGTGACGTCACCGTAAATCTTGCCGCGGGCCGCTTCACGTTCAACGCGGCCGTCGGCGCCGGCCAGGTCACGTGCAGCGCGCAGGGCGTGCGCTACAACGGCGTGTACGTGAACACAATCAGCCAGCTGGTGCAGTGCCTGGTCACGCAGTACGGGAAGGCGACGACGCGATTCTCGGCTGCGGATCTCGACGCCGCACAACTGGCCGCATTCGACACGGCCAACCCGCAGCCGGTCGGTTTGTATTTGGCCGAGCGGACGAACGTGCTGGTGGCGTGCCAGCAGCTGGCCAGCAGTGTCGGCGCGCAGCTGGTGCTGTCGATGACTGGCAGGCTGCGGCTGATCCAGTTCGCGATTCCGACGTCGGCCACGACCGAGATCCGGCCGTCGCAGCAGCTGGATAACAGCATCACGATCGCCAACCGCACCACCGTGGCGGCGGCCGTCAAGATCGGCTACTGCCGGAACTGGACCGAGCAGGACAACCTGCAGACGTCGCTGCCGCCGGCGCACAAGGCTATGTACGGGCAGCCCTGGCTGTCGGTCACGTCGGTCGACGGCGTGGTGCAGGCAACGTACAAGCTCGACGCCGAGCCCGACCTGGTCGAGACCTGCCTGCTGCGCAAGGCCGATGCGCAGGCCGAGGCGGATCGCCGGCGCGACATCGTGAAGGTGCCGCGCACGACCTACCGATTCGAAGCGACACCGGATCAGCTGCTCGTCGAGCTGGGCCAGGCGGTGAAGCTTTTCAGTAACCGCTTCGGCCTAGCTGCCGGCAAGGTCGGCATCGTGACCTCGCGCACGGTCGACTGGGGCACCCTTCGTTCAACCCTGGAGGTAACCGTCTGATGGCGGCAATTGTCAATGATCGCGACGTGCTGCTGCAGGCGGCCAGCGTCAGGAAGCTGACCACCGCCGGCGTGGCCGTCGTGCCGACGCCGTCGAGCTACAACTTTTACTTGCGCGCCGACGGCTCCCACGGCCCGGATTACGTCCGGATCTCGGTGGCGACGATCATGTGCGATGGCCCGTTCACGTTCGCGGTGCAGGGCGCCACCAAGCTGAGCAACATCACCGCGACGACGGCCGACATCGCTTTCGCCGACCTGACGTCGGCGCTGGTGATCGTTACCGTAACCGCGGCGAATGCCGGCACGCCGGTGCAGGGCTCATGCATCATCGGCCTGGTGTCGGACGGGCAGAGCGGACAGCCTGGTCAGCCCGGCACGCGCGGCGCTGGCGTCTACTACGCCACCGGCGGTGGCTGGTCCGACACCGTCGCCAAGGCGGCGTGCCCGGGTGGCGTTGCCATCGCCGGCGACGTCGTCACGATTTCGAACGGGGCCACGTATGCTCTCACGAAGAAGTACGACGGCTCAACCTGGGCCGCGCTCGGCGGCGTGTACGACGGCAGCCTGTTCGTGACTGGCTCGATCCAGGCGGCCGCCATTAACGCCAACGGGCTGATCCTGCGCGATCTGCAGGGCCGGCCGATTCTCGGCGCGGGCACCGCGCTGTCCGCTGATTACTTCGGCGCCACCGTTGGCGGCGATAACCTGTGCCCGAACAGCTCGTTTGAAGTGGCGACGAATGGCGTCCTCGCTGATGGCTGGGTGATCTACAACAACAACCCGTCGGGCGAGCCGGCGACGTCTAGCATCGAAACGGGACGCCTCGGCGGCAAGTCGTTGGCAATTTCGTGGAGTCCCAGCCACATCAGCGAAAAGGGTATCCAGCGGTCCGGCGCGGTGCCGCAGTGGGTGCCGAACGCCACGTACATCATCAGCTTCTACGCCAAGACTTCCAACCTGACGAGCACGTCAAACATGTCGCCGCGCTGGAATGTTCAGCCGACGTCGACTGTCGCGCTCATGAATCCGAACCTGTCGACGGCCTGGCAGCGGTACGCTTTCAAAATCACTTGGGGGGCGACGGTCGAGAGCATCGGCGCCATGTATATCACCATCGCAAGCGGGGGCGGCAACGGCAACGTGCATTTCGATGACGTCATGGTTGTCGAAGGCGATGTACTGCCTGCCTACTATCCGAGTACGGCCGAGGCGCTGACCGCGGCGAACGCCGCTACCGCTGCGATCACGGCCATCAGCAGCGACAACATCCTGTCGAAGGGCGAGAAGCCCGCCGCGCAGCAGGCATGGGGAGTCATCTATAACGAGCGCGGCTTGCTGCAGACGCAGGCCGGTAACCTCGGCATCGACAGCAGTGCGTATCGCGCCAAGTACGACGCGCTGGAATCCTACCTCGTGTCGCTCGGGACCGGTTTCAACGACAACACCGTCGACACGCCGATCGTGGGCACGACGTTCAACACGCGCTTTTCGGACTACTACCTGGCCAAAGCCACATTGCAAAACGCAATGGACGCTGCGGCCGCCACAAAGTCTACGTGGGCGGGTACGACCGGCCCGGGCAAGCCGGAAGACGGAGCGAACTTTATCCCGTTGGGGCGCGGCACAGCGCTGAATGAAGATCCGACGCTTGAGAAGCCGAATTCGTGGTCGCTCACGGGCAACGCGACGTACAAAACGGATACCGCTGGAGCGGGGACCACCAGCAACAAGTACTTTTTGAGTTTGGCGTCGACGCTGGATAGCCTCGCGTTTAGCAAATCAGCTGTCGCGATCGATCCGAACAAAACGTATAGCTTGACCGCCAATCTGTACCAAGATGGCTCGAATGACCGAGCCATGTGGATATTCGTCGACTTCTATGACGCCGCCGGCAACTGGTTCAACGGCGGCCCTGTCGCCAATGGCGGAACAGGGTGGGGCGGCGGCCACTCCGGCTATACGTATGGTGGCGTGCCGCCTGGTCCGGCATGGACTCGGTGCGGTGGACAGTTCGGCGCCGGCACGAGCCGGCCCATCCCGGCCAACGCACGCACTGCCGTGGTCGGCGTCTGGTTCAACTACAGCGGCGGCGGATCGGCGAACGGCGGTCAGGTTCAGGCAGCGCAAGATATCCGACTGGAACAGGTCATCAGCATGTCGCTGATCGACCCGACTTTCCAGGCGAACCTGCAAGACAAGATCAGCAAGACGGCCGCCAGCGCGCTGCAGGCGCCGATCACGCTGGCGACGAGTGGGTCGATCCTCGCCGGCACGCCGTCGAATGGTACGTTCCATAACGCAAGCGGCCTGTTCGGCGTACAAAACGGCGTCGTTACCTTTTCAGTGCCGATCTCGGGCGACCCGAGCTTTACGGGCAACATCACGGCCAAATCCGGTACGCTTGGCTCGCTTACCCTCGCCCCCGGGGGGTTTATCGCACAGGGCTATCGTGGCACATGGGACTCGGCAGACAAGGTTCCCGGCCCGGGCTTTCTGATTCATGCCAACGGCATGCTGTTCGGAGACTACAACAACCCTAACTACGGATACATCCAGATCGGCGCCAATGGCACGCTTGGGATGCCGGGGTTTGACTACTCCAATCGGCAGCTGACGCTGACCAGCCCGATCCTGGTCAACCCGAAAACGACGACCTCGTTCACGGCGTCGATCGCGCCTGTTCGCATTACGAACCAAACGCCGAACGTGCGCGTGTCGACCGGCATTGGCGTGAGCCTGTCCGGTGGCTCGGGCGCCAGCGGGTACAGCTACCAGTGGGTTTTCAACTCCGACACCGGCGGCGGCAGCAATGCCATCAACGCCACGGGGCTCCTGTCCAACGCGTCCCTTTCGATCACCGCGCAGTGCTCGGCGGGCTGGTACTACGCCAGCGCCTCCGTCACCGTCACGGATATCGCTACCGGGGCCACGGCGCGGGCAAGCGTGCGCATTTCCATTCAATTCGGTTCTGGAGCAGAGGCCTGATGAACAAGTGCTTTTTGACCGTCCGCGAAACGGACAACCTGATCACGGGGTGCATGTGGCAGGACGACCCGGACGACGGGCCCGTCATTCCGCAACACGATGCTCCGTACGGCACGGTCCTGGTCGACCCGCCCGAGCCGTTCACGCGCGACGGGCGGCGCGATACCGAGATGGCGTACCTCGTCGACGGCCAGATCGTGTGGCAGGACACGCAGCCGCTGGTCGACGCCATCGTCGACGCCGTGGCCTCGATCGATACCGCGGCCGACGTGGCGCGCATGGAGGTGATCGCGCGCCAGACCAACACGACGGAGTACCAGCGCGCGGAAGCGCAGGCACGCGCTTTCAAGGCCGCCGGCTATCCGGACGACGACGTCCCCTCGTGCGTCGCCAGCTGGGCCAAGGCGAAGCGCCGCGACGGCTGGACAGCGCGCCAGGCTGCCGACGACATCATCGTCACGGCCGACCGCTGGTACGGCGTGCTCGACGCCATCCGCGAGCTGCGCCTGTGCGCGAAGGAGGATGTGCGGCACGCCGCCGGCAACGACGACGTCGCCGCGCGCACCGCGCAGTTTGCCGCCGACCTGTCCAACCTGATGAAAGGAACCGCATGAGCAACATGCGCATCGTCTACGACAACGCGGCCGATCGCGCGACCGTGACCGCCAGCAGCACCGCCGGCGCGCTCGTCGTCGCCAACCTGCTGACGGACCGGAAGTCCGACGTCTGGCGCGCGACCGGGCCGGCGGCGTCGATCTACGCGGCCTGGCCGGCGGCAGAGACCATCCAGGCCGTCGCGCTCCCGTTCTGCAACCTGTCGCCCACGGCCACGATGCGCGTGCGCGTGACGACCGAGCTGTCGGCAACCAACGTGCTGACGGCGCCGAACGACTTCACGAACGCGGCATGGACGAAGACGAACCTGTCTGTGACGGCCGGCGTCGCCGGGCCCGACGGCGCGAACAGCGGCACGACGCTGACCGCCACGGCGGCCAACGGCGAGATCAAGCAGGCGCGCACGGTCGTGGCCGGCGGCAATGCCTCGTCGATTTTCGTGCGGCGCCGCGCCGGCTCGGGCGCTGTGTCCATCCGCAACGCGGCGAACACCGCGTGGATTCCGCTGGCCGGGCTGTCCACCACCTGGACGCGCTTCACCAACGACGGCGGCGCCACCGGCACGAGCGCCCTGGTCGACGTGCTGATCGCGACGTCAGGCGACGCAATCGACGTGGCGTTCGCCCAGCTGGAAGCCGGCGGCGTCACCTCGTACTATCCAGGCACGCGGCCACTCGGCTACATCGACACGTGGCAGTCGTACGCCTACGACAGCAGCGCGCAGCTGGCGTGCCCAGCGCCGGCGCTCCGGCCGCGCGGCTGGACCGCTGCACAGGCGGCGAGCGCGTACGCATATGGTGGCGGCGCCTACGCGCGCATGTGGCTGCCGGCGGCGCTGCAAGCGTACGGCCTGGCCGTGGACATCGTCGACGCGAACAACCTGCAAGGTTACATCGAGGCGGCATGCTTGATGGCCGGGCCATATTGGGCGCCGACGTATAACGCGTCGGGGGCTTCGATGACACCAGTCGATACGACAGAAATTTACCGCACTGGAGCAGGTAATCAAGGCGCCCGGGCCGGCTACATATACCGCCGCTTGCCAATCGATCTTTCACTGATGCCGCCTGCTGATCGCACGGCGTTCGTGAACATCCTCCGCAACAGTCGGGCGTATCCGCTGCTCGTGAGCCTGTTCCCCGAAGTGCCCGATCTGGCTCTCGAACGCGACCACATGGTCTACGGCCGGCGCAGCAAGGATTCCGACATTCCGATCGAGTACGCGACCACCTATTCAACCACCATCGAAATCGAGGAGACGTGATGGCGAAGTTCAAAGCAGCGTTCTACAAGGGCACGCATCCCGGCATGGCCGGCGTCTACAACCGCCTGGTGCGCTGGTGGACTCGGTCGCCCTACAGTCACGTCGAACTAGTGTTCAGTGATGGGCAGGCTGGCTCGTCGTCGGCCATGGATGGGGGCGTCCGTCTTAAAGCCATCGATTTCGATCCTGCCAAGTGGGACTTTGTCGAACTTCCAGCGCATCTGGAGCCGGCTGCAAGAAAGTGGTTTGAAGACCATAGAGGTGCAGCTTACGACTACTGGGGGAACGTCCATTTTGTCCTGTCGCCGATTGGCGACGCCTTGCGGAATTGGTTCTGCTCAAAAGCTGACGCAGCGGCGCTCGGCATACCGCACCCGGAGCGATTCGACCCCGGGACGCTGCACGCGGCCCTCAGCTTCATCAACCAACTCGCTTCGGCGGGTTTTTTTTCGCCCACGGCGGAAAGCCTCTGATGTTCGACTACGTAAAACATGCCCTTGACGCGGGCTCCACCCTGGCCGCCGCTGTGACGGTCCTGGGGTGGGCCGTCAATGCGCTGCCGCCGCTCGCGGCACTCGCATCGATCCTGTGGATCGGCTTCCAGTGGTACCACTCCGCGCCGATGAAGGAATGGCGCCAAACCCGAAAGGCCAGCAAATGAAAATCAAAGCCCGTATCGCCGCCTGGCTGCGCTCGGCCGGCGTCTGGTTCAACGCGGTGCTTCTGGCCGCGCTTCCGTTCGCCGACGAGATCGTCCGCGGCGTCAACGACTACCTGCCCAGCTTCGCGCCGTACCTGCCGCCGAACGTCTACAAGGCGGTCGGCGTCGCCGTCGTGGCGTTCAACATGATCCGCTCGATGCAGCGCGCGCACGCGGCCGCGAAAGCGAAGGAGACGGCGCATGGCTGACTCAACGAAAAAGCCGTCGCGCCTGGTTCTTGCCGGGGTGTTGGCGACGGCGCTTGCGGTACCGGCGGAGGGCCTGCGCCAGGTCGCCTACCGAGACCCGGTCGGCATCTTGACGGCATGCCGCGGCCACACCGGCCCTGACGTGCACGACGGCGGCCGCTACTCGCTGGCCCAGTGCGACCAGTGGATGACCGACGACATGCGCAGCGCGATCGCGCAGGTTGACCGGTGCGCGCCGGGCCTGCCGCCCGAGGCGCTGGCAGCGTTCGGCGACGCCGTGTTCAACATGGGGCCGACGATCGCGTGCGACACGAAGGCGTCGACGGCCGCGCGCTACCTGCGCGCATACTCGACGGGCGCGGTATACCGCTCGGACAGCGGCGTGCCGCTGCTGCACGCCGCGTGCGACCAGCTGCCGCGCTGGGACAAGGCGCGCGTCGCCGGCGTGCTGATGTCGTTGCCTGGGCTGACGAAGCGTCGCGCCGCTGAGCGTGAGCTATGCGTGCGAGGTGCCGCGTGAATCGCCTCCTGCCTGCCTTGCTGGGCGCCATTGTGCTCGCCCTGGCGATGGCTGCCGGCCATCACCTCGGCGCTGTGGCCGTCCAGGCCGACTGGGACCGCGATACGTTCGCGCGCGTCGCCGCGGAGAAAAAGGCCGTGCTCGATGCGGTCGCCAAGAACGAGGTGGCGCGCCAGCAGGATCTGGCCACCGCGCGCGCCACCATTGCCGAATACGAAAGGAAATCCCATGAAGATGATGCTCGCATTACTGCTGAACGCGCTGCTGCTGACCGTGAGCGGCTGCGCATCACAATCCCCAAGCGTGCTTGCCCTGCCGCAGCCGGCGAAGCCGCAGGTGCCGGCCGAGCTGATGCAGCCAGTACTGTCGAAACCGTTGAGCTACCAGAGCCGGTTGACCGCCGCCTTCGCGACCTTGCCGAGGATGCCGACCGCGAAATAGCGGGCCTGCGTGTGCAGCTCGGTGCCCTGCAGGAATGGATCGTCATGCACGGCTTCTACGGCGAGGTGCCGTGATGGAGTTCCGCTTCCTCCTCCCTGGCCGGCCCGCCGACCTCGTGGCGCGCGTGGTCGACGGACAGCTCGTCATCGTTCCGCCGGCGAAGCCTGTACCGGCGCCCCCGAACCCCGCCGTTCGTCTGGCTTGGTGAGCACACGCAGTGCTGTACAGACCGAGACGCCCAACTCGCGCAGCGTAAGTGCGGCTTCGCGCTGCCCAATACTCGGCAAGCTATTGATGACGGCGTCGATGTAGCACTGCGTGCGTCGATCAGTTCGTCGGTCCATACCGCGACGCTACTCCACATGTACCTGGTGGGGTTGAGATAGATCAAAGTTGCCTCGCCATGTTGTATGCACCGTGATATCGACGTTTGTGCATCGCTCCATTGCTGTATAGAATCCCTACCACCTTTTTTGTTAAATTAGCGGAGTAGAATGAAAACAATCTTTGTAGAAAGCACGCATGTTACCGGCCATGAACATATCGTAGATGGTATGCGTTTGGCACGAGACACTGAGGCGGCACTTGATCGACTCGATATCGAGGGTTACGAACTAGTTAGTATCGTTCCCATTATTGGAGGTCGTTGGAACGTCGAGAAATTCGACAGTCGTGTTACAGGAACACTCTTCAAGACCCCGACAGTGGCCCCAGACACGGCCGCTTCCTGGGGTTACAGCATGACCGACGGTGTCATGATCGTTGCACGCAAACGCTCCTGACTTTCTCTTTGCTGCGGTCAGAGTGCGGGTTACGCGCACTGACCGCCGGCTTGGCGGAATGAACGGAGCTCCACGTTATCACATGCAGCAGAATGCCGTAATCCCGACACTTTGTTCCTCAGGCCGAGGTCATGTCTTTTGCTTTAGGGCGCAGTCAACATTGTACGCACGCCAGCACACGCAACTTTGAGCCGGGATACATGATCAAGATCGTAAGAAAGTGGAACAGACGCCACATTTTTGAAAGAATCTGATAGATTTTTTCATTTGGGCAACATGCGTTGTCACATGCTGGGCTAACATTGCCAAATAATTTGCCTTGCAAACCGTATGCGCTTCGACCCGATCTCATCTACAAGTATCCGACGTACACGATCGACCGCGAGCTTAGCTCTTATGCTCATCGTTTTACTCGCGGCTTTTTTCGTCCAAGGCATCATTGAAGTCCAGGCGACTGTTGCAGAGATGCGGGCCAATGATCTGGCGCGTATCGACATCCGAAGCGTGTTGATCGACCTTGTCGACGCGGAAACCGGGCAGCGAGGCTTCTTGTTGACTGGTGAAGAAAGTTATTTAGAGCCATATCATCGGGGCCGCAGCCATATCCGAGAATTGCTCAGGAACCAGCAGCGTGTCGGTTATATGCATGAGCAGCTTGGCCATGACGGCGAAGAGATAATGAGGCTCGCACAAGAGAAGTTGGACGAACTCGGGCGAACGGTTGCATTGAGGAGACGTAATGATCTTGTTGCCGCGCTCCAGATCGTTCGCCAAGGTTACGGCAAAGCCGTCATGGATCAAAACCGCCAACTCATTGAAAGTAACCTAATTCGTCTGCGACAAGAACGTGATGTCATCATAAATAACTTGCATGCTCGTGCATGGCATGCCGGCATGTTTCTGATAGCGATGTTGCTAACAATTATTGGCTTGACGACTTATACATGGCGGCACTTGACGGAAGCAGTACGTACCAATGTTGGATTGGCAAATAAACTAACTCAAGAAGCATCGCATGATCCACTCACTGGATTACCTAACCGCCGTTTTTTTGAGAGATGGGCAGAACATTTGATAAAGAAGAACGGTCGCGAGCATCAACCGTTCTCCCTGATGTTGATCGATCTCGACGGCTTCAAAAAGGTCAACGACACGCTCGGACACGCTGCAGGTGACGTGGTGCTAAAACAAGCCGCCCTCCGTCTTCAAAAATCGTTACGAGGCAACGAACTTTTGGCCCGTTTAGGCGGCGATGAGTTTGGCGTTCTGATTGAAGGAGCTTTGTCACATGTTGAAATAACGAGCTTGGCTGACAGAATTATATCTTCTCTCGTCCCGTCACTGTATGAAGGCCTTCCAGATCGCGCTGTGGGCGCAAGCATTGGTGTAGCACAGTTCCGTGAAAACGGCTCCGATATCGATTCTTTAACCGCGGCGGCAGACAAGGCACTGTATGAGTCAAAAGACGGCGGCCGCGGTCGGGTATCGTTTGCACCGCGACGGCTTGTAGAAACTGGACATACGGGAGAATTGCTGAAGGTCCGATTAATGTAGCGTTGGCATCGCTCGCGGGTTAGTAGACAACGGGCCATCAATATTGGCCTCTATCGACCTTGAGCGAGGTGCCGATGACCTTTATCGTTCAGTCCAATCGCTCGGCCATTGCCTCGGCCGTCTCATTATAATAGGTCTGCAGCTGTTTGAGATCGCGGTGCCCGACCATGCGCGCCAGGTCGAGCACATTCAGTTTTTTCGCCAGTCGGGTGATGGCAAGATGGCGGGTGTCGTGGAAGGTAGCGTCCTCGATCGCTGCGCGTTTTTTGGCCTTTCGGAACAGAGTGTCGAGCGATTTCGTCGTGATGCCGAACACTGTGCCGCTTTCTTCCGGCAGTGGCAGCTGCTCGAGCAAGGCTACTGCCCGTGTCGACAGTGGGACCCGCCGCTTGGTGCCATTCTTCGTTATCGTTTCGGGTAGCGTAGCTACCCTGCCAGCAACGTACTGGGGCATCAAGCCGCAGATCTCGCCGGCGCGCATGGCCGTTTCGATGGCGAATAAGAACGCTACCGCGATGCGCTGGCTGACCGTTTCGGCCAACTCGTCGCCGCCTAGGTCAAACCCCAGCGCAAAACAGATGCGCTCGATTTCATCATCGGTGTACAGGCGATCGCGCGGGGCTGACTCTTTAGGGCGGCGGACGTCTGTAGTCGGGCTGCCCATGATCCACTTCCATTCTCTGACGGCCGTCGTGAACACGTGCGACATCAAGTTCAGTTCGCGGTTAACTGTCGACCCGCTAACTTCATCGGTATTGATGCGGTGATCCCGCCACCTTCCGAGCACTTCAGAGGTAGCGTCCACGAGCTTCATGTCACGGAATGGCTTGCCATCGATAGTCCAGTCACCGATTGCCGCAAGCCTGAGAACTTCCCACCGCTTCCCGCGCTTTTCGGCGGATACCTCTTTTTCGTAACGATCGAACGCATCCCCTACCGTCCGTCCGGTTTGGATGCCCGTTGTCTTACCGGACCGGATCTCGGTCTCGCGTGAGGTCGCCCAGGCGATCGCCTCGGCCTTGGTCGACAACGTTCTTGACTCCCGTACGCCTTGGATGGCTACCTGTGCACGCCATCCAGTCTTAACCTTCGAATAATTTGCCACGCTTGATTTCCCTGCTGAGTAACCTCGTGCGTAATTATCGCGTAAAACGCGCGTAATGAAAGCCGAGATAAAGCGGGAAAATGTGGGATGGTGTGTAATGCGCTTGATGCTATAGCGTCTTCTAAGTCGTTGATTTTACTCTAGAAGCGGTATGATTTGAGATGCTGCGTTGCAAGCTGTTGGTGCCTCCGGCCGGAATCGAACCGGCACGCCTTTCGGCGCTTGATTTTGAGTCAAGTGCGTCTACCAATTCCGCCACAGAGGCTGCAAGCGCAGGCGCGCATATTAGCACACGCGATGCCGAA
>Ga0308168_1000433_pt1 | contig 51359 bp, 30 predicted proteins | sample PhyCR2_FD_202133 | JGI IMG/M metagenome (GOLD analysis project Ga0308168, IMG submission 202133) | Phyllosphere microbial communities from UC Gill Tract Community Farm, Albany, California, United States - DLSLRC.R2 | ecosystem: Host-associated > Plants > Phyllosphere > Unclassified | place: USA...
TCGATCCCGGACTGAAGACCGATCCGACCTTCCAGCACGTGACCTGCCGCGGCGTGTCGTATGTCGATCTCCGGGCAGGTGCGGGGGAACAAGGTGCAGCGGCCGACGCAGCGGCCGGTACCACGGCTGGTACCACGGCCGGTGCCACGGCCGGTGCCACCGATGCGGCCTGCACGCGCCGCATCTTCCTGCCGGTTAACAACGGCCACCTCTACGCGCTCGACGCGCTCACCGGCGCGCGCTGCGAGGACTTCGCCGACCGGGGCGAGCTCAACCTGCAGCAGGGCATGCCGGTAACGAACCAGCCCAGGAACATGTACATGCCCACGTCACCGCCGATCGTCACCGACAGGGTGATCGTCATCGCAGGTTCGGTCGAAGACAACTACTCGACGCGCGAGCCTTCGGGCGTGATCCGCGGCTACGACGTGCGCAGCGGCGCCTTGCTGTGGGCCTTCGATCCGGGCGCGCGGGACCCCAACAGGATCCCCGGCCCCGGCGAACACTATTCATGGAATTCGCCCAACTCCTGGGCCCCGGCCGCCTACGACAAGGCACTCGACATCGTCTACGTGCCGATGGGGGTAGGGACACCGGACATCTGGGGCGGCCACCGCACCCCCGAGCAGGAGCGCTATGCCAACGGCCTGCTTGCGCTGCACGCAAGCAGCGGCAAGCTGGCCTGGTTCTACCAGACCGTGCACCATGACCTGTGGGACATGGACCTGCCTTCCCAGCCGACCCTGGCCGACATCCCCGCCAGGGACGGCGGCATCGTGCCCGTCGTCTACGCGCCGACCAAGACCGGCAACCTGTTCGTGCTCGACCGCCGCAGCGGCGCGCTGGTGGTACCCGCACCCGAGCGGCCGGTGCCGCAAGGCGCGGCGCCCGGCGACCGCAGCTCGCCGACCCAGCCCTTTTCCGAACTCAGCTACCGTCCGGAAAAACCGCTCTCCGGCGCCGACATGTGGGGGGCGACGATCTACGACCAGCTGGTGTGCCGCGTGATCTTCCACCGGCTGCGCTATGAAGGCATCTTCACGCCGCCCTCGACCCGGGGCACGCTGGTCTTCCCCGGCAACCTGGGCATGTTCGAGTGGGGCGGCATCGCGGTCGACACCGACCGCAAGATCGCCATCGCCAATCCGATGGCGCTGCCTTTCGTCTCGACGCTGGTGCCGCGCGGCCCGGACAACCCGGTGGAGCCAAAGCCGGGCACCAGGAGCGGCGGCTCGGAACTCGGACTGCAGACGCAATACGGCGTGCCCTTCGGCGTGACGCTGAATGCCTTTCTGTCGCCCATCGGCTTGCCATGCAAGCAGCCGGCATGGGGCTACATCTCGGCGATCGACCTCAAGACCCACCGCATCGTCTGGAAGAAGCGCATCGGCACCGTGCGCGACAGTGCGCCGGTCCCGCTGCCGTTCAAGATGGGCATGCCGATGCTGGGCGGCCCGATCGTGACGGCGGGCGGGGTGGCGTTCATCGGCGCGACGGCGGACTACTACCTGCGCGCCTTCGACGTGAATACCGGCGCGCAGCTGTGGCAAGCCCGTTTGCCGGCAGGCGCCCAGGCCACGCCGATGAGCTATGCGGTCGACGGCAAGCAGTATGTCGTGATCGCTGCGGGCGGGCACGGTTCCTTCGGCACCAGGCTGGGCGACTATGTGATCGCCTACGCCTTGCCATGAACTCCCGCGCCGCGCCGGGACTCCAAGCTCGCATGTGAAGACCCGCTGTTACCCAGTTCCGACCATGAGCACGCTGTACAGACCCGTTCGCGCACGATGTTCCCTGACCAGGCTCGCCGCCGCTGCCGCGTGCGCGTGCGCGCTGGGCGCGGCCCACGCCCAGGCCGATGACTTCGCCTCCAGGCCTTACCTGCTGGGCGACTGGGACGGCCTGCGCACCCGGCTGGCGGAACAGGGCCTGAGCTTCAATCTCGGCTATGGCACCGAACTGGCCCACAACCTCAGCGGCGGCACCCGGCACCTGACGCGCTACACCGACCAGTGGACCTTCGGCACCACGGTGGACACGGACAAGCGCTGGGGCTGGCATGGCGGCACCCTCCAGTTCACCATGACCGACCGCAACGGCAAGGACCTGGGGGCGGATGCCCAGATCGGCAACAACCAGCTGATCCAGGAAGTCTACGGACGCGGCCAGACCTGGCACCTGACCCAGCTGTGGCTCAACCAGAAGCTGCTCGACGATCGCCTGGAGCTCAAGCTTGGCCGCCTCACCATGAGCGAGGACTTCTTCAGTTTTTCATGCTTCTTCCAGAACCTGACCTTCTGCAGCGCGCAGCCGGGCAACCTGGTGGGCGACTACTGGGTCAACTGGCCGACCAGCCGCTGGGGCGCGCGCGCCAAATACCACACCTCGGACAACAGCTACCTGCAGCTGGGGGTCTACCAGGACAACCCGAAGTACGTGGACGACAGCTATGCGCGCCACAAGGGCTGGCAGCCGGACAACCCGGGCGGCACCACCGGCGCCCTGATTCCGCTGGAAGCGGGCTGGCAGCCCAGCTGGCAGGGCCTGCCCGGCGTCTACATGCTGGGGGCCTGGTACAACACTTCGGAAGGCGATGACCTGTATCTGGACGTGAACCGCAACCCGCGCGGCATCACCGGCCTGGACGCGCTCCAGCGCAACGGCCAGTACGGCGGCTACCTGAGCCTGCAGCAGCAGGTGAGCGGCGTCGCCGACGGCCGCGGCGCGACGCTGTTCCTGAACTTCACCCAGGCCGATCGCAATACGGCGCGCCTGGACCACCAGCTCGCGATGGGCGTGCTGCTGCGCGAACCGCTTGCGGGCAGGGTCGCGGACACGGTCGGCCTGGCGGTCGGCGCCACCCATAACAACGGGCGCTACGCCGATGCGATGAACCAGGCCAAGGCCCGCACCGGCCAGAATGTCGTCGTCGGCGGCAGCTACGAATACGTGGCCGAGCTGTATTACTCGTGGGTGCCCGCGCCCTCGGTCTTCTTGCGTCCGAATCTGCAGTACATCCTGCATCCCGGCGGCAGCACCCAGAACGGCAACGCGTTCGTGCTCGGCTTGAAAGCGAGCCTCACCTTCTAGCCGTCTTGATCCGTGTGGTTTTTAGTACAGGTGCGCGACGCATTATTCATTGTGACTGAAATCGAAGCGGGCGCCAGCGGCCGCCCGGCCGTGGCATAGTCGGGCATCCGCCTTGCGAGAGGATGTTCCCATGAATATGACCATCAGCATCAACGGTGCCGACACCGCCTTGCCGGACGACCCCCGGGTATCCCTGCTGGACCTGCTGCGCGAACACCTGCACCTGTCCGGCACCAAGAAAGGCTGCAACCAGGGCGCCTGCGGTGCCTGCACCGTGCTGGTCGACGGCGAGGAGCGCATCCTGTCCTGCCTGGCGCTGGCCGTGCAATACCAGGGGCGCGCCATCACCTCGATCGAGGGCCTGGCCGACGGCGACGGCCTGCATCCGCTGCAGCAAGCCTTCATCGAACACGACGGCTTCCAGTGCGGCTACTGCACGCCCGGCCAGATCTGTTCGGCGATCGGCATGGCGGCCGAGTTGCGGCGCGGCGTGCCCAGCTACGTCACCGCCGACCTGGCGGCGGGCGCCATCGCGCCGGATCCAGACGAGCTGCGCGAACGCATGAGCGGCAACCTGTGCCGCTGCGGCGCCTACAACGGCATCGTTGCCGCCGTCAGCGAACACCTGGGGGAGGTGCCATGACGCCCTTCACCTTCGTGCGTGCGGCCGACGCCGCCGATGCGGTGCGCCTGGCCGCCGTGCCCGATGCCAGCTACCTCGGCGGCGGCACCAACCTGGTCGACCTGATGCGCGAGACGCTGGCGCGGCCGGCCGCGCTGGTCGACGTCACCGGCCTCGCGCGCGGTATCGAAGAGCGCCCCGACGGCAGCCTCCTGATCGGCGCGGCCGCCAAGAACACCGCCGTGGCCGAGCACCGCGCGGTGCGCGAGCGCTATCCGCTGCTGAGCCGCGCGATCGTGGCCGGCGCCTCGGCCCAGATCCGCAACATGGCCACCGTCGGCGGCAATATCCTGCAGCGCACCCGCTGCACCTATTTCTATGACGACGATGGCGCCCGCTGCAACAAGCGGGTGCCGGGGCAGGGCTGCGACGCCGTCGACGGCTTCAACCGCAACCACGCCATCCTCGGCGCCTCCGATGCCTGCGTGGCCACCCACCCGTCCGACATGTGCGTGGCCCTGGCCGCGCTGGATGCGGTGGTCCACCTGCAGGGGGCCCAGGGCCGGCGCACGCTGGCGCTGACCGAACTGCACCGCCTGCCGGAGGACCGGCCCGAGCTCGACACCTTGCTGGCGCCGGGCGAACTGATCACGGCCATCGAATTGCCGGCGCTGCCCTCAAACGCCCGTTCCGCCTACCGCAAGGTGCGCGACCGTTCCAGCTATGCCTTCGCGCTGGTGTCGGTGGCCGCCGCGCTCGACATCGACCAGGGTGTGGTGCGTGATGTGCGCCTGGCGCTGGGCGGCGTCGCCCACAAGCCCTGGCGCGCCCGGGTCGCGGAAGACGCCCTGAAGGGCCGGCCGGCCACGCCCGACAACTTCCGCGCCGCCGCCGCGGCCGAACTGGCTGCCGCCGCGCCGCTGCGCGACAACGCCTTCAAGATCGCGCTCGCGCAGCGCACCATCGTCGCCGTGCTGGACAGCCTGACCGGAGGGCAGCCATGAACATCATCAAGGACGCCGCACAGCAAGTCATGAAAAAGGCGGTCGAGCTCGCGCCCGACGCCTGGATGCCGGGTGGGAAGTCCGATCCGCTGATCGAGCGCCGCAACGGCTACATCGGCACCCCGGTGTCGCGCCTGGACGGTGCCCTGAAGGTCGCTGGCCGGGCGCCGTTCGCCGCCGAGTTCCCGCTGGCGCACATGGCCTACGCGGCGCTGGTCTACAGCAGCGTGCCGAAAGGCCGCATCGCCACGCTGGATACCGGCGCGGCCGAGGCGGCGCCCGGCACCGTGCTGGTGATGACCCACAAGAACGCGCCCACCATGCAGCCGATGCCGCTGTTCCTGAGCGCCGAAAAGGCGGCGGCCGGCGAGGGCCTGCCGGTGTTCCAGGACGACCTGGTGCACTACAACGGCCAGCCGGTGGCGCTGGTGCTGGCCGAGACCCAGGAACAGGCCGACCACGCGGCATCCCTGATCCGGGTGAGCTACCTGACCGAGGCCGCGGTGACCTCGCTCGACGCGGCCAGGGCCCGGGGTTCGGAACCGGGCAGCTTCATGGGCCAGCCGCTCAAGCGCGAGGTCGGCGACGCCGAACGGGCGCTGGCGGATGCCATGTACAAGGTGGACCTGAGGTATCGCACGCCGCGCTACAACCATAACGCGATCGAGCCGCACGCGGCCACCGTGGCCTGGGACGGCGACACGCTGCGCATCCACGACGCCACCCAGGCCGTCGCCCACACCGCGTGGTCGATGGCGCAGGTGTTCGGCCTGAAGCAGGAGCAGGTGCACGTGAGCTCGCCCTTCGTCGGCGGCGCTTTCGGCGGCAAGGCCATGTGGCGCCACCAGGTGCTGGCCGCTGCGGCGTCGAAACTGGCGGGCCGGCCGGTGCGCATCGCGTTGTCGCGCGAAGGTGTGTACCGCATCGTGGGCGGGCGCACGCTGACCGAGCAGCGGGTCGCCATTGGCGCCACGGCCGACGGCCGCTTCGACGCCATGATCCACACCGGCCTGGTGGCCATGACCCCGCATAACAACTTCCCCGAGCCTTTCGTGCTGGCGACCCAAACGCTGTACGCGGCCGGCAGTTTCAAGCTGGACGTGGAAACCGTGCGCATGGAAGGCGTGCCCAACACCTTCATGCGCGCGCCGGGCGAGGCGGTCGGCACCTTCGCGCTCGAGTGCGCGGTGGATGAACTGGCCACGCTGATGGACATCGATCCGATCGAGCTGCGCATCCGCAACGAGCCGGACAAGGCGCCGCTCGAAGGCACGGCGTTCTCGGCGCGCCACCTGGTCGAGGCCTGGCGCATAGGCGCCGAGCGCTTCGGCTGGGGCGAGCGCCATGGCCGGCCGCGCATGCGCCAGGAAGGCGAATGGCTGGTCGGCCTGGGCTGCGCCACGGCCACCTATCCCTATCACCGCATGCCCGGCGGGGCCGCGCGCATCACGCTCACGCGCGACGGCCGCGCGCACGTGGAATTCGCGGCGCACGAGATGGGCATGGGCACCTCGACCACCCACGCGATGGTGGCGGCCGAACGCCTCGGCCTGACCCTGGACGAGGTCAGCGTCGGCTACGGCGACTCGACGCTGCCCGGCCTGATCCTGGCCGGCGGCTCGCAGCAGACGGCGTCGGTCGGCCATGCCGTGATCGAGGCGCAGCGCGCCCTGGTGAAGGAGCTACTGAAGCTGGCCGACAAGGAGTCGCCCCTGCACGGCCTCGAGCCGGCGCAGGTGGCCGCGCGCGACGGCGGCCTGTGCAAGGTGGACGAGCCGCAGCGCTACGCCAGCTATGCAGCGCTGCTGGAGCGCGCCGGCCGCGACGCCATCAGCGCTGAAGGCAGCGCGCCGGCGCCGCTCGAGGCCATGCACTGGTCGATGCATTCCTTCGGCGCGATCTTCTGCGAAGCCCGCGTCAACGTCGTCACCGGTGAGCCGCGCGTCACGCGCCTGCTCGGCGCCTTCGACTGCGGCCGCATCATCAACCCCAAGACCGCCGCCAGCCAGTTCCGCGGCGGCATGATCATGGGGCTGGGCATGGCCCTGATGGAAGAGACCCGCTCCGACGAGCGCAATGGCCGCATCATGAACCCGAGCCTGGCGGAATACCACCTGCCGGTGCACCTGGACGTGCCGCAGATCGAAGTGCTGTGGACCGACATCGCCGACCCGCACGCACCGATGGGCGCACGCGGCATCGGCGAAATCGGCATCACCGGCACCAGCGCGGCGATCGCGAATGCGGTCTACAACGCCTGCGGCGTGCGCGTGCGTGACTTGCCGATCACGCTCGACAAGCTGGTGGAATGACGTGGGTACGCTGCCAGCCGGGGACGACACCCTGTCGCGGATCCGCGCCCTGATCGGCCACGCTCCCTGCAGCGACGCCGGCCAGTGTCACACCCTGGCCATCGGCGCGCGTCCCGGCGGCGGCCCGCAGGCTTACCTGGCCTGGTCGAGCGCCCACACCGATGGCGCGGCGCTGGCCGCGCTGGCGGCGCAGTTCAGGCGCGAGCGTGAAGCGGCGCTCGCGGCCTCCGGCGAACTGTCGGACTGCCGCTTCCTGCCGGATCCGGGCGCCGTGTGCCGGGAAGGTCGGTGCCAGTTGAACCAGGTCGGCCCGGGCGGACTGCCGGCGGCCTGATTTCCCGGCGCAACCAAAAAAATAGCCCACGCGAGGTGGGCTATCTGTTTTGCTGAATACGCAAGGTAGGGTGGGCACCCTGTGCCCACCAGACGAAAGCGCTTACTGAACGGCGGCTTCCTTCATCTTGGTCTTTTCAACCTGTGCTGCCGGGATGCCGGCAGTACCGGTCTCGACGCGCAGGACGGTGGTGGCGCTGACCACGCCGTTCTGGTCCTTGAACTGGGCGGCGCCGAGGTAGCGCTTGTCCTGTTCCAGGCCCGACCAGCTCATGCCGACGAGGGTGTTGGCACCGGCGACGACCTTGCCCGGCACGGCGACCACGAACTTGCCGCCGCTGTCCGCGGTCGTCACGATCCACGAATGCAGGCGGTGCTTCATGGCACCCACGTCGCTGCCGTAGGCGTCGACGCACACCTTGTAGTTGCCTGCCGCCGGGCTGGCGATCTGCACGGCTTCGCCGCTGCCGTCGTTACCCGAGTAGACCCAGGTGCCGTTCGGTGCCAGCAAGCCCATGTCGTGGTCGTCGCCCGGGTTGCTGTCCTGCTGGTACAGGGCGAAGCGTGCCACCACGGTGCCGGCCGGGATGGTAACCGGGTAGACGCGCACCGAGCCGGTGTTTTGGCCGGTGGTGCAGGCGGTTTTCAGGTTTGCCGAGCTCAGCGGTCCGGCGGCGAGCGTGACCTGCTCGCCGACGCTGGCTTCCTTCAGGCCACCCTTGGCAAAGCTCATCGCTCCCGAATAGCCGGTCTTCACCGGGAACAGCTTGCTGCCGCTGACCTGGTCGCTGGTGATCTCGATTGGCGAAGACACCGCCAGGCCGGTACGGGCCGTGACCGGGATCTTGACGACGTGGCTGCCGTCGGTCCAGCTCAGGCTGCCGAACTGCCAGGTGCTGGCGGGCGCATTGGCATTGGTCAGCTTGACCGTGAAGCTGCCGGTGGCGCCTGGCGCCAGGGTCAGCGTCGCCGGGGTGACCACCATGCCGAAGCCTGGCACCGCGCCGCTGGCGGTGTAGGTCGCGCTGCTGCTGCCAACGTTGGTGACGCTGCGGCGGATGGTGGCGGTGCCCTGGACGGCGCTGACGGTGATCGACGGCAGGTTCAGGTTGTAGGTTTCGTCGAGCGTGCCGTAGGTGGTGCAATCGGACGCCGGCGTCACGCTGGACTTGTTGACCTTGCAGTTGTACTGGACGTAGTCGGCCTTGCCGGCGTCATACACCAGGCCCGGGTCGGTGGCCTTGTTCGGGTCGATGTGACCGGCACCCTGCGACCATGGCAGCAGGCCGTTGGAGGCACCGGCGACGCCGTCGTTCAGGGTCGAATAACCGGTGGTCATCAGCGCCGACTTGATGGCGGCCGGCGACCAGCTCGGGTGTGCCTGCTTCAGCAGCAGGGCCACGCCGGCCACGTGCGGGCTCGACATCGAGGTGCCCTGGTAGGAATCGTAGGCGGACGGCGGCACCAGCGAACCGCTGACGACGGCGGCGTGCTGGGCCGGGGTCAGCGCCGGCGTGACGCTGGCTATGATGTCCACGCCCGGCGCGGTCAGGTCCGGCTTCATCACGTTCGGGTCGCCCATGTTGGGGCCGCGCGAAGAGAAGCTGGCCATGATCGGGGCCGGTTTCGGCTGGTTGTAGAAGGTGCCGATCGCCGCGCGCGCCGCGGCGCCCTGGGCCAGCGCATAGGCCTTGATGGCATTGCCGTCGGCCGAGCTGACGTGCACGGTCGGGACCGAGTGCGCTTCCGACACCAGGCCGCTGCCGTTGTCGGCCAGGATCATGCCGACGCCGCCGGCGTTCAGCACGGCCAGGCTCTTGTCGACGCGGGCATTGTCGCCGCGGGTGCAGATCACGACCTTGCCGGCGACCTTGTTGGGGTCGAGCGGGACCTGGCCGGCGCCCGGCGTGCCGCTGTAGCACAGGCTGGCATTGCCGCCGCCGACGCCGGCGTCTTCCGCGCGGATCAGTGGCGAACTTGCCAGCACTTTCGAATTGGTCGAGGCGCCGGTGTACTTGTTGCCGTTGGCCAGGGTGGCGTCGGCAACGTAGAAACGGTCGTGGGTCGAGGCGGCGACCGTGGTCAGCCACGGGCTGATGTGGGCGACCGCGTTCGCCGGACCGGAGTTGCCGGCCGAGGCGGCCACGAACACATTGGCCAGCGAGGCGCGGTAGAAGGCCTGCTCGACCGCATCGGCGGACGAGGTCTGCGAGCCGCTGATCGAATAGTTGATGACGTTGACGCCGTCGCGCACCGCGGCGTCGATGGCCGAGATCGCATCGCTGTTGTAGCAGCTGTTGGTAGCGTTGGTGCCGTCCGGCTCGGCCTTGTTATCGTAGGTCCAGCAAATCTTGTAGGCAGCAATGCGCGCGCGCGGCGCCATGCCGCTGGCCAGGCCCATGTAGGCGCCGCCTACGGTGACCGGGGTGTTGGCATTGCCGGCGGCGGTCGAGGCGGTGTGGTCGCCGTGGCCGCCGTGGCCGCTGCTGTTGCCGTCGGTGCCGATGTTGGAATCGCGCGGCGACACGTAGTCGCTCCAGTTCAGCGTCTGGCCGGAAGCGCGGAAACCGGCGTTGAAGAACTTGGCGCCCACCAGCTTGTTGTTGCAATGCTTGAGCGGGTCGAAGCCGTCGCCGGTCATGCAGCCGCCCTTGAAGGTGGCCGGCGGCGAGGTGTAGGCCAGGCTGCCGCTGCTGTCGAAGGTCGGCTTGCCGTCGGCATCGACGCGGTCGGCGAAGGCCGGGTTCTCGGGCCAGATACCGCCATCGATGATACCGACCACCATGTCTTCGCCCTTGACCAGGGCGCCGCCGGCGTATTGCGACCACAGGCCGCCGCTCTTGGACAGGCCGAGGAAGGCGCTGGTGGTGACGGTGTCGTAGGCACGCGCCTGGTCGGCCTGGACGTCGGCGACGGCGGCGTTGTTCTTCAGCGCCAGCACTTCGGCGTCGGTCAGCATCACGGTGAAGCCGTTCAGCACGACTTCGTAGTCGGCCAGCACGGGCGCGTTGGCGATGGTCGCCAGCACTTCGCCCTTCTTGCTGCCCAGGTATTTCACATAGTCCTGCACCGGCACCGAATGGTAGTCGAAGGGCACGCCGGGCGCAGGCTGGGTCGCGGCCAGGCCGGCGATACCGCCCTTGTAGGTAGCGGCCGGTTCGGCCTGCAGCTGGACGATGTAGGGACGGCGCACCTCTTGTGCGTGGACGGCCGTCAGGGTGGCGGCGCCGGATAGCAGGATGGCAGCGGCGATCGCGATGGGACGAACTTGGAATCTCATGTCGTGGTCTCTGGACGTGTTGTTATGAGTGCTTCAGGCGGCGTTACGACGCGACAGGCGGCGGCGGGCGGCGCCAAGGCCGAGCAGACCGAGGCCGAGCAGGGCGAAGCTGCCCGGTTCCGGCACTTCGCTGGCGTCGACCGTGACGATGTTGTCGATGGCGAAGTTGGCCTGGTTCCGGGTGCGGTCGCAGTTGCCGAGCGTGTCGCAGGCGAAGGAGGCCACGCGCACGGTGTTGAACCAGGCACCGTCGCCGAAGGTGCTCAGGTCGTAATTGGCGAAATTGAAGGAACCGCCGATCGGGCCAGCCAGGTTCAGATAAGCCTCGGCGACGATGCCATTGGCATCGAAGGCGGTGAGGTAGAGCAGGGCGGCAACCGAGGGGTAGCTGAGCAGGCCGGTTCCGATGAAGCTGGCGTCGAGGCTGGCCAGCTTGAAGTCCGAGCCATCGGCCAGGCCGAAGAACATATAGCCATCGGCCACTGCGCTGTAGTAATTAGTGGCATTGTTGGCCGGGCATTGCGCGCCGAAGCAGCTGTCGTTGCCGCCGATGGCGCCGACCAGAGCCGGATTTTCCGCATTCGTGTCTCCCGCGCCTTCGACGATGTAGTTACCGATCTTTAGCACGTCGCCGGCAAACACGAAGGGCGCGTCGACCGGCGCTTCGAAGTCGAGCACACCGGCTTGGGATGCGGACGATGCGCACAGGGCGGCAGCGACTGCCATGGCATTGAACAATCGACCGAAGCTGCGTCGTGGGGAGGGGAGTTTCCGAAGCATGGATGGGACCCTTTTTCTCGTGGTTGGTCTCGGCCGCAGTGCGGCCATTTACACTCGAAGGGTGCTTCGAGTTGTAAATTAATATAGCTTCGGAGACAATTTACGGACAGATATTTAACTTTCATGGATGTTGTTTTTTGTCTACCATTTACCGCAGAGTTTTGTTTATTCTTGGAGAGCGCTTACCCGGGTTGCGTAAGCGCCATGCATGCGCCTAAGCAAGCCTCCTGCACAAGAAGTTGGTACTCGAAGAGCGTGGCAAAGCGGCAATTGGAAAGCAGGGAGGGCGCGCCCTATTGAGGTAGGCTGCTATCACTCTTTTGAGCGATGCATATTCACCAAGGAGGACGTAGCATTTGCGCTTTTCAGCAAGGAACGCGCAATGCGAATCAGTCTGTTGAGTTTAGCCCTGGCCACGGGGCTTACGTCGTCCCCAATCCAGGCGCAATCGGCCACGCCGGCCATCTTCACCTTCGCCAGCGCACCCGGCCGGCTGCCGAAGAACGTGGTGCCGATCCGGTACGACATCGCCCTGACCCCGAATGCCGCCGCGCGTACCCTCATCGGCCAGGAAACTGTCCTGCTCGACGTCACGGCGCCCACCGCGACCATCCAGTTCAACTCGCTGAATCAGCAGCTGAGCAAGGTCCTCCTCGACGGCAAACCTGTCAAGGCAGTTGAGTCCAGCGACGAAAAGCAGCTCACTACCATCACACTGAACGCGCCCGCGTCGCGCGGCCGCCACACGCTCACGTTCGACTACACGGGCAAGATCCAAACCAAGCCGGTGGGTCTGTTCGCGCAGCAGTACAAGACGCCGGATGGGGTCGAGGGCGAACTGCTCAGCACCATGTTCGAAGCGACCGATGCGCGCCGCATGTTCCCGTGCTGGGACGAGCCGGCGTTCCGCGCCGTGTTCAAGCTGACAGTGACCGTCCCTGCCAGCTGGGCGGTGTACTCGAACATGCCGCCAGCTTCACGCACGGTCAAGGGCGAACTGGCCACGACAAGTTTCGAGGCAACGCCGAAGATGCCGACCTATCTGGTTGAATTCACGGGCGGGAACCTGGGCGAAATCAGCGCGGACCATCAGGGAACGCACTTCAACGTGGTCGCGGTCAAGGGACAGGAAGAAGGCGGCCGGGTTGCGCTGGCAACGGCGCAGCAGATCCTCGACGATTACAACGACTACTTCGGCGTGAAGTATCCGCTGCCCAAGCTGACGTCGATCGCGGTGCCGGGCGGTTTCAGCGGCGGGATGGAGAACTGGGGGGCGATCACCTACAACGACCAGGCCCTGCTCATCACGCCGTCCAGTACGCTCAACGCCCGCCAGAAGGTGTTCTCGATCCAGGCGCACGAGATGGCGCACCAGTGGTTCGGCGACCTCGTGACGATGGGGTGGTGGGACGAGGTATGGTTGAACGAAAGCTTCGCGTCCTGGATGGCGGCGCGCGAGACGGACCTGCGCAATCCCGCCTGGCGCTGGTGGGAACAGCAGGACGAGAGCAAGGAGAACGCGATGGCCGCTGACGCGCGCGCCAGCGTGCAACCAATCCTCAAGCACGTGGTCAACGAACTCGATGCGATGAACTCATTCGACCCGGCCATCGTGTACCACAAGGGACAGGCGGTACTGCGCATGCTCGAGCACTACATGGGGCCGGACAACTTCCGCCAGGGCATCCGCAACTACATGAAGAAGCATGCCTATTCGAACACGCTCGGCGGCGACTTGTGGAGGGCGCTCGATGCCGTCAGCGCGCAAGGCGGCAAGGGCGGCACGATCAGCGCCATCGCCACCTCATGGACGACGCAGCCGGGATTCCCGCTGGTGTCGGTGGCGGCGAGCTGCGGCGCGGACGGCAAGCGCACCGTCGCGCTGACGCAGCAGCGCTTCCTGCTGCAGGGGCTGGGCACGGGCAAGGGCAGCTGGCAGGTACCGCTGCAGGTGCGCAGCGGCAGCGGTCCCGCAAAGGCGGTACGCCTGACCCGGGAGAAGCAGCAGATCGAAGCCGGCACGTGCCAGGACACGCTCACCGTGAACGCCGACGCCATCGGTTACTTCCGCGTCGCCTACGACCCGGCCACGCTGGCGCTGAACACCGGCAAGTTCACCACGCTGACGGATGGCGACCGGATCGCCATGCTGGACGACCAGTGGGCGTTGGCGGAAGCCGGAGCGGCGCCGCTGGAAAGCTACCTGGCACTGGCGTCCGCCATGGGCGGCGTGCAGAATCCACGCGCGTGGGGCCAGATCACCGGCGTGCTGGGCACGATCGAATCCTACCAGCGCGGCACGCCCGGCCACGCTGCGTTCACGGCCTATGCCCGCAACCTGGTCAGGCCTCTGGCGCAGCAGCTGGGCTGGGATGCGCGTCCGGATGACACGCCCGCCGTCCAGAACCTGCGGCGCGCGGTGATCGGCCAGCTCGGCATCTGGGGAGATCCCGCGACGGTCGCCGAGGCACGCAAACGCTTCGCCGCGTTCATTGTGGACCGCAAGGCAGTCGCGCCGGACGACCAATTCATGGTGATGTCGATCGTTGCGTCGGGCGCCACGCCGGCCGAGTTCGAGCAGCTGCATGCGATCGCGAAGGATGCGAAGAACGAATCGGAATTGCGGCGCTACTATCAGGCGCTGACGCTGGTGCGCGACCGCGCGCTGGCGGACAAGGTCGGTGCCATCTTGATTTCCGACGAGATTCCGAAGCAGGCCGGCACGGCACGCCTGCCGCTCCTCGCCCGAATGGCCGACGAGCACCCACGACTGGCATGGGATCTCTTCAAGAAGCACGTCGATGCGCTGCTGGCGCCGTACGAGCCTTTCGGATTGACCTTCCTTGCCCAGGAAGCCCCCCAACTGTTCTGGCGCGCCGCACCGCCGGACCAGCTGGAAGCGTGGATCAGGCAGAAGGCCCCGGCAGGGATGGCGCCCCAACTGGCGCGCAGCATGGAGACGGCGCGCTTCAAGCACATGCAAGCGGCCAAGATGCGCAAGGCCGCCGACGCGGCCGTGTCCGGGAAAGTGGCCGCGCGCTGAATGCGGCAATCCCGCCTGCGCGCCCTCAGCACCCGGTCGGCGCCGTGTCGCTTCCGACCGGCGCTGGCCGGCCGGTTCACCCGGCGCCTGGCCCCAGCTTCGACAACGCCGCACGCAGTACCGCCAGGTCGACCGGCTTGACGCAATACTGGTCGAAGCCGGCTTCCAGCGCCATGGCGCGGTCGACGTCCTGGCCATAGCCGGACAAGGCGATCAGTGCCGCATGCCGGGTGCGCTGGTTGGCGCGCAGGGCGCGCGCCAGGGAGAAACCGTCGATGTCGGGCAGGCCGATATCGAGAATGCACACATCAGGCGGTTCGGCATCGGCGCGGCGCAGGGCCTCGCGCGCACTCGGGGTGCTGGTGACACGGTGCCCCATCGAGCTCAGCAGCATTTCCAGCATCATCAGCGCATCTTCGTTGTCGTCCACCAGCAGGATGCGCAGGCTGTCCGCAGGGGTGCCGGAGGCGGCCTCCGCTGGCCGCTCGCCGGACGGGGCGGCCGCTGCCGGCGCGATCTTCGGCAGGCAGATGGTGAAGCGCGAGCCGAGTCCGAGTCCGGGGCTGCTGGCCGTCACGCTGCCGTCGTGCAGCTGCACCAGGCTGTGCACCAGTGCCAGGCCGATGCCCAGTCCACCCTGCGAGCGGTCGAGGGTGCGCTCGCCCTGGGCAAACAGTTCGAAGGCGCGTTCCAGCAAGTCCGGCGTCATGCCGATGCCGTCATCGGCGATTATGATCTGGATGAAACGTTCATCGATGTCCAGCTCGACCTGGATGGTCCCGCCTTCCGGCGTGAACTTCGCGGCATTGTTGAGCAGGTTGCTCAGCACCTGCACCAGGCGCTTGTGGTCGCCCGAGATGCAGGCCGGCTGCGCCGGCTGGCTGACCCGCAGCGTATGGCCGCGCGCCTCGATGCCGGGGCGCGCCTGCTCGAGCGCTTCGGCCACGATCTTTTTCGCATCCAGGGTCACCTTGTCGAGGGTGATCAGGCCGCGCGTCACGCGCGCCACGTCCAGCAGTTCGTCGATCAGGCCGCTCATGTGCCGCACCTGGCGCGTGATGACCGAAGCGATGCCGCGCAACTGGTTTTCCTCGCAGCGGCTGCCGGCCAGCAGCGATGCCGCCGCGCCGATCGGTGCCAGCGGATTGCGCAGTTCATGGGCCAGCATGGCCAGGAATTCGTCCTTGCGGCGGTCGGCTTCCTTGAGGCCTTCCTCGGCCCGGATGCGCTCCTCGATGTCCATCGAGATGGCCACCGCGCCGACCAGTTCCCCGCGCTCGTCGCGGATCGGCGCCGACGACACCACCAGCAGGCGATACACGGGCGGCGAAACGGCAGCCTGCACTTTCAGCAGGCAGTGGCCGACGGTCTCACCATGCAAGGCACGGTGCAGCGGCCAGTCGCGCGGTTCGAGCGGGCTGCCGGCGCGCTCGCCATCGATGAACCAGCCGTTCCAGCCCGTGAAGTCGATTCCCTGTCCGGCCTCGATGAAGCCCGCGCCGAACAGCGCCAGGTGGGCCGGATTGCGCTGCAGGACGTTCAGGTCACGGTCGACCACCAGCACCCCCACCGGCGCCGCGCTCAACACCCCGGCCAGGTAGGCGCGCGCCGCTTCGGCACGGCGGGCACTCAGCAGGAGATCCTGGCGGCTGGCTTCCAGGGCCTGTTCCGCCCGCACCTGGGCGGTGATGTCGATCGTCGTGTGTGAAATGCAGACCAGGGTGCCCTGCGCGTCGTACACCGGCGTATTGGTCGCGCTCCAGTACATGTCCTCGAACCAGCTGCGGCCATCCTTGTGCATGGCGATCGGATAGCGCTGCACCGCCATGCTCTGGCTGCGGCCGGTCTGGATGGCGGTGGCGATCGACTGCCCGAGCGCCTGCACCCCGGTGTCGGACGGATCGTCGGGATCATTGGGAAAGACCTCGAACAGCGGCCGCCCCAGGACTTCCTCGCGCTGGCGCGCCACCGAACGCAGGAAGGCGTCGTTCACGGCGAGGATCTCGAGGCCTGGCGTCGGCGCCAGCACGTACTGGCCAATCGGGGAGTGGTGGAAACAGGCGGCGAGCAAGGGGTCGTTCGGCATAGGATGCGCATGGATTGGCACTGCATTTTGCCGAATCCATGGAAATGCTGGCGCACTGATGTCGGGCTAGCCCGGGGCGGGGGTGGATGGCGGGGTTGCTGTGGCGCTGTTGCCGAAGGCCCGGGATGTCCTTGGTTTCGGCAGATGCCGCCATGTAGGGGAAGTCCATCAATCCACGCGCTGGCTTGTTCGATCTCAGGATTTACACAGTTGGCGTTAGGGAACCGCTGATTTAATCGCCGAGTCACCCCGGTGGGACGCGCAACTGGCACAATGACACGTCCCCATCATCCTGACATTCCGATGAAGCAAACGAGCTTTTCCGACGCCGAGTTCGCCAGCAAGAAGAGACTGACGCGACGCGAGCGCTTCCTGGCCGAGATCGAGGCCGCGACGCCATGGGCGGCATTGGTTGCCGTGCTGCTGCCGTATTACCCGAAAGGCGATGGCCGCGGTCGCCCGCCGATGGGCCTGGAGCGCATGCTGCGCATGTACATTGCCCAGCAGTGTTTCGGTTTGTCGGATGAGGGCATCGAAGATGCGATCTACGACAGCCAGTCGATTCGCGGTTTCGTTGGTGTCGATCTCACGCACGAATCGGCGCCGGACGCGACGACACTGCTGAAGTTTCGCCGGCTACTGGAAAAGCACAACCTGACGCGCCGGATCTTCGACGAAATCAACGTGCACCTGGCGAGTAAAGGCCTGGTCATGCGCGAGGGGACGATCGTGGACGCCACCTTGATCGCCGCGCCGCCGTCGACGAAGAATCGCGACAAGGAGCGCGATCCCGAGATGCACCAGTCGAAGAAAGGCAACGACTGGCACTTCGGCATGAAGGCGCACGTGGGCGTGGATATGGCCACCGGCCTGGTGCATTCGGTGGTCGGCACGGCCGGCAATGTGGCCGACGTGACCCAGGCGCACGCGCTGCTGCACGGCGGCGAGAAAACCGTGCTGGGCGACGCTGGCTATCAGGGCGTGGGCAAACGCGCGGAGAACGCGGACAGGCAGATCGACTGGCACGTTGCGATGCGCCCGAGCGTGCGCAAGACGCTCAAGAAGAATCCGCTGGGGCGTGCCAAGGAAAAGCTGGAGAAGGCCAAGGCCAGCGTGCGGGCAAAAGTCGAGCATTGTTTCCATGTCGTGAAGTGCCTGTTCAAGCATCGCAAGACGCGCTATCGCGGCCTGGCAAAGAACAACGCCCAGATGTTTACGCTGTTCGGCTTCGCCAACCTGGTCCTGGCTCGCAGGGTCCTCGGGACGACGCACGCCCAAGTTGCGTCCTGAGTTCGAAAAGTGGCCTCAAAGTCTGCCCGAAGCGGCTGACTCGGGCAGCAGCACTCCCGATTCAATCAAAAATCGCCTGGCGCAAAACTCAGGCAGCCGTTTGATCGACTTTCGCGCGCGAAAGTGATTGTTCAGCGGTTCCCTAAGGAAGGAAGGCATATGCCAACGTCAACATGATGCGTTCAATCTACAGAGCGTTCAGGCTCAACGCCTAACTTGTTCTTCGACACGGACGCACAAGTGCCTCCGCTCATCGCACACATCTCCCGGTCACCGCCTCGCTAGAAGATCTAACCTGCAAAAGTTAATGTTATGAAAAAAGAAGCGTTTTCTAAAGAGGTTTTCCTTCGCTACGTCGGCGAAATTTTGGCGCCCAATCATTACCTGCGCAATGAGTCTCTACCAAACAGATATCTGGAAGATTTATATGAAGTATTGAGCTTGGCATCTAAACAGCTCCCGCAGTCAAAGTTTGAACAGTTAGTGCAGAAAAAGCTTCAGATGACGACATCTGAGTTTGATGAGGCGCAGTATGTTCAAAATGCGTGTGAGCTATCCGCAATAGCGGACTACTTGAATGCGACAAAATATTTGGTCGAGTATGAGAAAAAAATAACGGGGAAGAAAGATGTTGACTTTTCCTTGGTGGTGGAAAATAGAGTATTTAATGTTGAGGTGAAGTGCTCAAGTTATAACGGGAGAACCGCTACACCAACGGACGGTCAGATTCAAGTTCAGTTTCTTGATCGCGCGCCTACGAATGAGATGAGGGAGGCAATTCTAGACGATATTTCTCAGCAACTTAGTCGTCAGGATTTATCGATCAACGAAGAGAAAAACTTAGATAATGTATTAAGCGATTTTCTCAAATCGACGCAAGGAAAAGTAAAGGGCGCTCCATTAACCGATACGAATATTTTGCTTATTTGCTGTGATGATGAGTTAGATGTGCAGCAGTGGCGGCATCATCTATTCGGGCCTATTGGGTTCTTTACAGATAAAAGTCAAAGCAATCCGGATAATTATAATAGGGTTGATTTTGTGCTGCTCACTAATCTCTATAACAGACATATTCGAGCTTATGAAGGTAAAGTCGCTGGAAATAGCTGGAGTTTGGCTGATGCATTCTGTCTCCTATATCCTAATAAATTTTCATTGCGAAATTCGAAGATAGATGATTGCATTGAAGAGTTTTCGAAAGTAAGCGAATTTTTCCCTAACCATAGTATGAATTTTGAATCCTACTTCGCGAATAGCGAAGTTCCAGAAGGGGAAAATTTGTCGATAAAAAGGATGTGTCTAGCCGTTGCATTCTTTTCTGATAATCTCAAGAAAAATGGGCGGACGTACTTCAAAGAATGATTGAAAACGGCGCATGAAATCGTCTCATCAGCAGTACTGCACTACGAATAGAAGCCCTACAATGAAGCGCTCAAGGCATGTGGTCCACTGCTCATCTCGCTGGGCCACCCTGCGTGATCAATCTGTGAAGCGGGACTATGAAGAACGTGCCCGCGAGATTGAGATAGTGGCAAACTCGACGTCCGCCGGCTGGAGGCGTCGGGAAGACGCTTGTCTGCAGATCCTTACCATAATTGCGGATCGGGTCGACAGTGCTGATCGGTTCCTGCGGTTCCGCGATGGGCAAGTCGACGGAGTATCATACCGAGTGCAGTTTCGCAACCAAATTGACCGCTAAGTTTCGCTCGGGTCGATAAAAATATCAATATTTCTATATTCGGTGAATACCTCGATCCCCCCGAGACTAAATCGTTCTGGCCCATCGGTGGGAATATCTATCTGCTGCAGCAGAGCGCCACATAACTTTGACGCGATGGGGTGACAAGAGGGATCGATTAGCGCACCGAGAAAACGAGAGTGGAGATTTACCTCGTCGTGCTCGCAGTACAGCGCAGTAAATACATTAAAGCTGGGCGCGTCGGGAACCGAGTTCCGAAACAGGGTTGCTAGTTCAAGCAGACTTTCGTGACCCATAATTGCTCACTGTCATCATTGCAATATGAGGCAGTATCGCACCAAAAGTTTTCCTTCACAAAACTTTTTGAGAGCCGTTGGCGTTTTTTGGCCCCCCTGCGCACTAATCCGCACCGCGGCCTGCAAGCTATCCCTGACTAGATCCGCTGATTGGAAAGTTGATTTTTGGCGGCGGCAACCCCCGAAGCAAGCGCCGACGAGGCAAGCTAGGTTCTATCGGCGACCGGGCGGTGCGTGCTTAGCTACTTCGCCAGGTCCGGCAGCAATCGGTCGACAACGCTTTCCTCTGAAATGAGTACGTCGTGTTTTCGCATCGCGGGGCTAAGGGCGTCGTCCCATGATGCCTCGACTTCACGCCCCTGTAATGAAGTCCGTTCACTTGGCGCAGCAGCCACGGCCATCAGATAGTCGGACACGCCGCAACGCCAGGGCCGGGCGTCCCATGTTCGCATCACGTGATTGCAGATGCGTATCCCCGGCCAATCAAAGTCACCGTGATAGTGCAACTGTGCCCCCGCCTCCCTTAACTGGCTCAACAAGACCTGCTGTGCCGCGGATGGCATCCCGTCCGTGCACACCATTGGCGCGCACCTCTCGCCGAGCTGGTCGGCAACGATGGCAAGCAGGTTGGGGTTCTCACAAACGAACACGTCGCGTCCTGCCACGTTCCAAATAGGGGGAGTGCGTAACAGTTCGCGCAAAGACAAATAGCCGGGTTCTCCAGGTGATTTACCCTGAACCGTGCCAGCTAACGTTGGCAAATTCAAGAACAAGGCTGGTCGCGCCAGTTCGTTGACCAATATTCCTGCTTGGGCCCAAACGTCACGGGCGCTCTCGTGCAGTCCTTTGAACTCTCGTTCAACGACACTTTTCGCAGTTTCTTTTAATACCGCCAGTACTAGGCTGGCGACGGACGACCCCTTATCTAATGCGTGCGGATCACCGAGAACGTCGGCAGCTAACTGCGCGCGTGCCAAGCCGGCTGCAGGTAAACATCGTAGGACCAAGGAGGCTCGATCGATGAGGGCAGCAGCAGTTCCGGGATTCTGCTTGGAAAGGCGCTTGAGCAGTGCAAACCCTCCCTTTGTTTGAACTAGTTCGGCAAGACCGTCGTGTGCGCAGCGGGCAAGCGCCTCCGACCAACGGGCGGCCACGCTGTCACGAGCTGTCGCTAAATGGAGGATAGGACCATCCAGCTTTTCCAAGGCATCCCGCAGTGAGGGCGCGACGCCAGCAGCACTTAGCGTCGCATCGATATGGGAGACGTCGACTTGGATGGAGTTCGCCCGGCGGGCGGACAGACCCTGGAGCTTGGCGAGTGCCTCGTACTCGTCCTCATTGAGCCCGTCCATACGAAAGCGCTCGACGAGTCCTGCAACCGGGGCTCTTTCAAATCGCTTGCGCAAACGACGCCGTAGTTCGGAAAAATTTGGCCCCCCGAGCAAGCGCTGAATGCGTTCATCTATCATGAGGGCACGTCGGCAAAGCGTCGATCCGGATCTGGCTCGGAAAGCTTGGTCTTGCCGTTCCAGATCCAGCGTGACACATGGACGGCATCGATCCCAGGGCGCCGCTGTAACTGGCAGATCGAAACCCCCGGCAAGGCTGCATAGCAGGCCCATTCACGCTCACTAGTAATCACAAAGTCGAGATCGAATTCCTTAATCAGGGCCATGCAATGGGCACGTGCATCGTCATCGATGCCCGCAAACGCCTCGTCCAGCAAAACCAGACGCGGCGCATGGGCGGTGGCACCTTGGCCATAGAAAGTGGCGACCGCCGCGAACAGGGGAACGGTCAGGCCCAAGGCACGTTCCCCGCTGGACGCAGGGCCTGAGAGTTTGCGCCATTGTCCGTCCTGCCAGCGTTCGACCGAGAACCGATGCCAGCGCCGGTAGTCGAGTGCTCGCGCCAGCTGGTCAAGTATGTTACCGCCGCCAGCCGCGTCCGCGCGTTCACGCTCGGCCGATATCCGCTGCTGGAGCATTGCGCCAACAACGCGCCGATCTTCATCAGACCACAGGTCGGCGCCAGTGCGCAGCAGACGTTGTCGGGCTGCTTCCAGACCAACAGGCCCGCCATCCGCCTCTGACAAAGGAATCCACTTGAGGCGGAACTTTACCCCAGTCGAGGTCGGACGCCTATCGAGTTCCGAGTTGATGGCGACGACTTGACGATCAGCATCGCGCATCAGGTACTGCACTGCCGCCGCGATTTCAGCCTGAAGATGGTTTTCGAATATTTCGCGTTCACGAGCAGTCAGCAATTCACGGCGCTCGGCAATCTCGGCCGACAGGTGCGCGCCGAGGCGATCCGGGCGCTCGGTCCGATTATGGTAGAGCACACGCACCACCATTCCATATTCCGTCATATCCAGTAATGCCTGGTGGTGCAGAGGGCCTAAGGCACGGTTCAGTTCCGTAAATTCCTCCGAGACCAATCGCTGAATTCGTCCCCAAGAGTCGTCGTCATCCTTTACTGCAGTTAGAGCTTGTTCAATGCGGCGCGCCAGAGTTAGCGCCGGGTCAATGGACCAGGCGGATTGTGTGTCTGGCAGCTCCGCGTCAGGTAAAGCGATCGCGATGAATTCCGTCTTCATGAACTGTTGGAGTTTTTCGATTGCCTGCTGGCGTTTTTCGGCCGCGTCCAGGAATGCTGAATCAAGGCTGCCGACCGTCGCCTCCAGAGCGGCGCGCTGCTGACCCGAGATAGATTTTTCATCGTTTGCATGCCTCCAGTCGCTCTCTGCGGACGTCGTCTGATTGCGAGCCTCTAAAAGTTTGTTCTGCAACTCATCGACTTCTACGCCAACGGATTCCCGCAGTAGCTCCAGGCGTGCCTGCGCCTCGCTTGCCTGTTCCAGGCGCTCGCAGAGTTCCTGCTGGCTCAGTTGGGCTGCCTCTCGTGCCTTGATCTCCCGCTCCTGTTGGCTGTGATGCTCACTGATCGCTGCCCGCAGATCCCGCGCCGTCGTGAACATGTCATGGGAGCTATGTCCGAATTCCGTCAGCGCCTTTTCGATCGAGGGAAGCTCGTTTTCATCCAGCGGCAAATGCAGGTCCGTCGCATCTTGCGCCAACTGGTGGCGGACGCTTTGCAGACGCTGGAGCGCTTCCTGATAGTCCCTTTCTGCGCGCTCGGCACGCTCAATGGCTAGTCGCCACGCCTGAGCATTGGCTGCAGCCGTCGCATGGGCTTTCAGCAGCGCGTCGTCGGAAGGGGCTTGCTCTAATTCGAATCGGGCCTCCTTCATGTCTCGATCGTTCTGCTCCAGCTGTTCGGCGTTGGCCTCGACCGCAATGAGGAGCTCGGTCATTCGTTTGGCGATTTCCTCCAACCGGCGTTTTCGCGCCGCTTCACGTGCCGTAAAGCCGATGAATACCGCAGCCGGTTTGCTCCAGTTTCCGGCTAAGGTGCCCAGTCGGAACTGCCCGTGCGGCGAAACCCATGCTTCTGCCTGACTATCATCGTCGAAGGCGCAGACTACGCCCTGTAGCAGTTGGGCCACGATGGCCGGGGCCACCTTAGAATCTTCACTTGTCGGTCGAAGCCACGCTCGGAGCGATGCCGCAACGGGGCCACGTGGCACGAGCTGAGTATCGTGCAGGGATCGGAGCGGTATCACATTCTCATCCGCGCCTCGCAGAATTCCCTCAGGATTGACCCACGCATCCAAAAGCCCCGAGACCTCCAGCGCGGCTTCGAGTCCTGCCCTATGTGCATCTTCTACGGTGTCCTCAAACTCAACCAGTTGCCATAATGGTGCACCTTCGAGGTCCGTGCGTGCGCCGGGGGACCGGTAGGCAGGCGCGAGCGGAAGTGCATCTTCGCCTCCTTGCAGGCGTTCACTCTCCTCTTTCAGCTCATCCCGCTCTGCCTTCAAATCTCTCTTGTGGACGTCAAGCTTGTTTCGGACATCGGCGAGCCGAAGGTTGGCCTCTTGTTGCGCCGACAGCATGGTGGAGAGTGCCGGATTTTTCCCTTTGAAATCGATCACCCATTCAGCGAGGTCGGCTATGAGCTGCGCCTTGTCGCTGATATGCAATTGACGCAGAAGGTCCACGTGCTTCTGCCACGCGACAATTAACAATTCGCCTTGGTCTTCGACCTCGGCGTCAGCCTCTTCCCGTCTTGTCGCGGCCTCGTGGGACTCGTCGCGTAAGTCGTCCCGCCGGCGGAGTTGCTGGTTATGATCTTGCCTTGCCTGCAAAACAGCGGCATGCCTGCGGCGGAGGTGCGCTACCTGATTCCTTCGCTCTTCGGCTAAACGACGAAGTTCATCGAGGCCTGACTTCACCGCAGAGTCGCTCAGTGTTGCAAGCTGCTCCGCCGATGTGGCAGCCAACACGTTCACTAACGCCGGCTCCCCAGTTCCTGCACTTTCCGCCAATTGGGCGTTACGGGCGCGCGCCTTCAGCAAGTCTTGCTCGGCTTTTGCGACCCGTTGGCGGATCGAGTCGCCAATAATGGTTTCGTCCTGCAAACCTTGGCGTGCTGTCTCCACCGCTTTCTGCGCCTTATCCATGTCCTGTACGCGTAAACCAACCTCGCGCGTGAGCTGGTCCAAACGCTTGGCATCCTGCATTCTCGGGTCTGACATCAGTTCATCCTGCCGCGCGCGCAGGCGCTGCCACTCGCGTTCTGCTGCCTCGTATCGCTCTATGGCAGTGAGTTCGATTTGCCGTGCTTCTTCCAAATTCGTTTTTGAAGTGTTCAGCTCCCGGCTCGCGTTATCGAAAGTGGTTTGCGCAGCGCGCAACAAGCGTGCCTGTCGCCGGCTTTGTATGCTGGCGTAGACGTTATAACGCTTGTTGAACCTGTCGACTGCCGCCGCGAGCTGTTGGTATTCCTCGAGCTGGCGGCGATCTTCTTCCAGTTGGTTCATCGCCTCCGCCACGTCCGCCAGTAGATCGGCAGACAGCGGAGGGAGCGATTCGGTCAATGCGTTTGACAGGCTGGTTTCATCCGGCTTCTTCGACAATTGCGGTTGCCTCAGCTGGATCAGCGTATCCATCAAGGCAGCGTAACGCATACCTCCGAGTAGGAATAGCCGATCATCCACCGCTCGTCTGTATGCATCTGCCGACAGAAAGACTTGCCCACGTCCTTCGAGTGCCTCCTTCAATCGTTCTTTCGTCAACACCACACGCTGTTTGTTTGTGAGCCAGAGGTCCTGGTTGATCCGAAGGCCATCGACTATGAAAAACCAGCTGTCTACATTTGGACGGCCGCTCGCGGCCGAAAGGCCACAACCTAGCGTCAGGAATTGCGGCTCGCCGCGTTCGTCAATACGCCCAAACTCAATCCAGGTATAGCCCATGCGCCGGTCATGCTTATTACCCAACAGCAGATTCCACGACATCTTTTTGTTGGCGTCGCCGTCTGGTTCGATACGGGAGGGCCTCAGGTACGCGTCGAACAGGAAGGGTAGGGTCATGGACAGCACTTTCGACTTGCCGGTGCCGTTATTGCCCCGGAGGAGAAGGTGTCCGTCGCAGAACCAGAACTCCTCACTGTCGTACAGGAAAAGGTCCACGAGCCCTGACCGCAGGGGCTGCCAGCGAGGTAGTTGTGGTACGGGAAGGGCAGGTTTACCTTCAAGAGAATCAGTCATGGGGACTCAAAAAGAGAAGGTTGGAGCGCGGCGGGTCTCGCTATGACTAACTCGATGGTGCCGGCGGCAAAACGGGCGAGTGCAGGGCGGGGCTGGATGCCCCACTCCGAAATGAGGATGAGCTGCAGGCTGCGCAGCCGTGTAAGAGCCGTTTTTGCCAGTTCATGCTCGGAGCCTGGCTCCCTTGCCGACTTGCGCCAGTAGCTGCCATGCGACTGCCGTGCGTTGGCAATGAAATTAGCAACGTCGGTTTCGTACAGCGGCGGCAGGTTTTCAGCGCTGTTGGGGGGGGCTTGGTGCGCTGCGATGAATTCGGCAACCAGCAATGTTACATGTGCATCGGTACCTTCCGCTGGCATCGCCAAGTCTGTCAGCATGCTTGCTTCATCCGTCAGCGCGACCCCTTCGGCGCGCTGCTCAGGGGCAAGGCCAGCGGCCTCCGCCAGGCGGGCTGCCATCGGCCCTCTCTGGTTGATGAAATAGGCGAGTGTCCCAGCATCCAGCGAGTCGAAGTACAGCACCGGATCGTCGAGAAGACGGCGTGACAGCATGTGGCGCAGCGCGGTCCGGCGACCCTCGTCACTATCCAGCACGTACTCGGCGACCAAGGAGTGCAGTCGGTCTTCGAACCCCACCGGGCTGTCTGCTGCCGACCATGTCGAGGGGCCTCGTACGGCTGCCAACATACCCGCGAGCGCACGACGCTGTATATCGTATAGCGCGTCGTGGATGCCATCAGTGCCATCGGCGCGGAGGTAAGCTTCTTCGTCACCCGCGACTCGTTGCAGCACAGCCAGTTCGAGCAGTGTGCGGCAGACTGCGACGAGCTCCCTGCGTTCGTGCTGTGCTTGCAGCTTGAAGGTGAAGTTATGCCAGGCGAGCATTGGCTCGGCTGCGAGTGCGAGCACCCGCTCACCGAGGTGGCGCAACGTGATCTGCGGTTCCGCTCGCTCGAGCACCGCACAGGCAAGGCACAACAGAACGTAACGCCGGCGATCGTATCCCGGCAAGCCGCGGGTGTCGTCAAGCAGGTCGCCAGGACGCTTGTAGAGACGGGCACAGTCACGTCCTACTTGCAAAGGCCAGCCAACTTCACGGGTGAACCACTCTTGCAACTCGCTTGCATGCCTGCGCACCGACGCGAAATCAGGGTGTGTGGCCGTCATAAGCGGGGTCAACAGTAATGCGCGAAGGGAGCGGCAGAACTCTTCTCGTAAGAAACGTTCTTGACTTAGCCCGATACTGTGACTATCAGTACCCGCGTGATTGCGCCCTTTTTGACTGCTCATTGAACTTGCTCCGTTGAGCGGACAGTCAAGAGATGATCGCGACCTAAAAAGACTCCAAGGTCTGTCTCGATGCGCGCCTTGGTTTGAGGACCCAGTGGTTCAAGGCGTACGCACAACAATCCATCCGTGGTGTAGCGCTCGACGGTTTCATTAGGATTGCCTTGGGTGGTTAGTGCCTCGCCGAGCAAGTTGAGGAACAGGCGAAATGCATAGACGTCGAGGTGGCCCAGTTCAGAGAGTCGTACCGGCCTCCCGTCCGCGAACCGAGAGCGTGCTATCTCCACCTGGCGATGTTCGTCCGCGACTTGGCGCGCCAGGATTTTGCGCTCCTCGTTACGATCTCGCACGCTTGGCAACGGTCCCCTTGGCGCTGCCTCGCCATATTCCCGGAGACGCGGATTGATCCGCACGGGTGGGGCTTCTGCCCACGGCGTGCTGGCCGGTAAATCAGCGGCATCGGGCAGGATCGAAAAATGCCGCGCGGAGTTGAGAGCGAATGCCGCCCTCGCCATGCGGTTTGCTTGGGAATCATTTTCACAAGAAGCGAACCAGACCGCGAGGACGCGAAAGTCTGTCGAGCGATCGCTGCGACCGCCCCGGCGCTCGTTGACAGCTGCGATTGCCGCGAGCAGTTGTGGAATCGCGGAGAGCGCCTTCACACGCAGCAGTGCAGCTTGTGGCTGGTCGTGACCGGTGCTGACGAACCAGCGCTTCAGCCCCTTCCAGCGTTCACGCCACGCTTGCCACGCTTTTGTCATTGCCTCGGCCTGTTCGTATCCATCATCGGGAGCGGCATTGCGTGACTCGCGTCGTGCTGCTTGTACCAGCAAAGGCTCGATATTGCCTTGCAGCGATGTGATGGACTCTGCGATAGCCTCGGAACGGCTTACGAGTTCGCCGATGAAACGGTCGAGATAGCCGATCAGGCGCCTCTTGTAATCAACCACTGCGTTGGCGTCGCCGCGCGTAAGCTCGGCGCTTCTGCCGATGCCGGCAATGAAAGCTTGGGCATTGTCAACGAGATCCTCGAAGACGCGGATCAGATCACGCAACGTCTCATGGACTTTGGCGTCGTCCGGGTTCGGGGACGCAGCTAACACCAGCAGGGCCTGCAGTCGATTTGCGATGTCTTCCAGGGCGACACTTTGTAGTTCCGCTCGCCGCCTCATCATCTGGGCGAACATTTCCAGAGCTGACTCGACTGCCTCGCCGCCCTTTGAAAGACGATAGAGCAAACGTAGCCGGTAATAATCGGTGAGGGTCGCTACCCTTGCTGTATCGGGCTGGGACTCCAAGTTGCCCCATGCTGTAAGCTGGTTGAGTGCCGCCTGAATTTCCTCGATGGGTGGTGGCACACCGGGCCACTTTGTTTCTACCAGGATTTCATCAGGGCGCAATTGCAAGCGGTATTCCCGCTTGGCTGCTGCGAACGTATCCAAGATCGCACGATAGACTGCGGATTTTTCGGCGCTGACGTGGTGAAACAGCTCGCCTGATTTGAGGTTCATGCGTTTCTATCTAGTCAAAAACCGATTTGCCTACGACGTCGCTGTGAGTCACGCTAATTCTTGCCATTTGTGCAAATTATGAGCGGTTTCAATCCTGTACTTATATACAGATGATTGAGTCAGATCTTTGATATAGGTCAATGCAAGACCGTGCCCCGCAGCGCGTTTTAGAGCCTTAGTCGTCCAGGAGGTCATAAGCAAGGGTTGCAAGAGCAACGGGTGGGCCTGAAGGCCGGAGATTCCCATGCACCGTTCGTCAAGATCTACGAGATGAGCCTGGACAGCCGCTACTTTAGGCTGAACGCGCAAAAAGTGCGGGACAGGTCCCTGCACCGCCCGCGCGTTAGCGCGGCCAGCGGGCGCACGGGGTAGCGCCGCCGTACCGATGCCCAATCCTGCGCCACCGAACGTTCCCCAGATATGTGCCCTTCGGGTCACGTTCCACCTGCCATGTCTACGTACAATCATTGATCTTCGGCCAAGTCACGTTTTGCACGGTCGTTTTCGACAATGGCGCACGCTGGAATTTGATTTAATACAGTCGAAGGGCAACCTCATGAAGCGGAGACGAAAGGAGTAGCGGCTGTTCCTTGGAGTAGAGGTGGCATGTGCCAAACGGACTCTGGATAACGGCCAAAGCAGGCTGAGATATCAGCCTGAGCGATTGCCCGCAAGCACTTGGATTGCGCTAAACTCTAGGCGAGCGTGCACAATACCGCGGGTATTGCTTGGCGTTCGCATTCAAACCGAAAACCCGAGGTAGAAATCAACTTGGACATCCAAATCTGGGACGGCGGTCTTCAAGAAGAAGAGATCGAAGCAATCGAGAAAATCAAGGCTGCCTTCACGGACGGTCCTTCTGAGGGCAAATCGCCCAGCCGGGGTGGTTCGCTACGGGATCAACTTCAAAGCAAGTTTGCGCGAAATGGCATGTACCCTTGGAAGGGCTACGCGGGCTTTCGGTTTGTTGACGCCAAAGGCAAGGAGGGCGAGTTCGACTTGGTGATCGTGACGCACTGTAACGTCATTATTGTCGAATTGAAGGACTGGAACCATGCGCCTGTCACGTCGCGCGAGGACATCTGGTTTAAGGGTGACAAGAACATGGGGCGGTCACCTGTCTCAGTCACGCGGAACAAGAAATTTTTATTGGAAAATAAACTTAAGCGGTTCTCATCCCAGTTTACCAATAAGAGATACGCCCCCCGCGTATATTTTTTCGTCGTCATGACCGGAAATGCGGATTTCACTCGGCTGCCAGAAGTGGACTTGCAGCATACCAAATCCTTAACGGAGTTCTTAAAGTTTTCGGACAGGGGGCACTTCAACGATTTCTTCCGTCCGCACCCAGACGCGCAAGTGCTGAATCAGGACTTTCCCATCTTCGATAAGTTGTTCCTAAACTCTAATACCGGGCCGAAGGCACTGAAAATCGGAGGCTACAGCGCGGTCGAGGAAATATTTGAGCACCCAAAACACGTCTATAAGGAGTATTTGGCAACTTCCGAGCTTTCAAAAGGCACCGGAGCGCTGCTCCGTGTCTGGAATTTCAAGAAAGTCGAAGGCAATAAGTCCTTTACGCCTGAGGGCCGGGCCGAGATTGTCTCGCGCGAGCGCGAGGTACTGCAGTTCATTAACCATCAAAACCGTGACCTGTATTACCATTGCCTCCGTTCGCTCACCAGTTTCGAGAAAGATGACGTTACATCACGGTACAGCGAAGTTTATGAACTTCCACCGGGACACGTGCGGTTCAACGAATTCGTTGGCAAGTACGGGCCGGCTCTACAGGCGATTGACCGGCTGAACCTCGCTAAGCTACTGCTCGCAAAATTCAGCGACCTGCACGAAATCAGGATTGCACACCGCGACATCGCCGACCATTCCCTCTGGCTGTCGCCGTCCAAGGAAATAGCCCTTTCCAGTTTTATCTCGGCTTATCACCAGCCGATCGGCACGGTTGGGGATTACCGTAGCAGTCTATCGGTTGGTGCCGTTGAGGTGAAGGAAATGCTCGATAGCGTGTCGTTGACTCCATTCCAGCAGGACGTTCATGCGCTCGGGCTCGTCTGTTGGCACCTGCTGACTGGGCAGCGAATGTCTTCCAAGAGCTTAGCGGGTGTCCAAGACGCAATGCTTGCAAGCAGCGAGTGGTATGCTGGCGTCTTGCTCGATGCCGTAACTGCAAAGTTCAAGGATGCGGAGGCATTCTTCGATGCGCTAATGCGCGCCGAACCCCAAAAAGAAACCGCTCCGACCTTTGATGAAAGTGAATTGGATGTCTACCGTCATCCGATCAATCACTCGCGCCAGTATCGGGAAGACGGCGAATTTCTGCTCGAGACTACCGACAAGGAAGTCTATCTGTCAGGTGGCAAGTTGATTAAAGCCTGGCTGAACGTCGGGGGCGAAGGAAGCGACCCTATCGTCAATTTCCGCGTGCTGTCGTTTTTAAAGCGGGTCGATAAACTTGCGGCCGTCAACCCAGCATACCTGGCCCGGATCCTCGAGTACGGTCTCGCATCCAAGTCGTCTAGTTTGTATCTGGTAACAGATTTCATCGACGGAACGACTTGGGCACAGGCTGTAATCGATGACGCCAAAAAAATGGACATCATTGGCAAACTGGCGTCTGCCGTCGAACACCTTCATGGGCTTGGAATTTCCCATGGCGACATCCATCCCGGTAATGTCATGCTCGGAGGAGAGGGCAGCAACGTTTACCTGATCGACGTCCCGGACTTCTCACCAGACACGGCGGAGGTCAAAAATCACCAGTACAGCCCCGAGCAGGTTGACGGGTGCTCGTCATTCCAGCGCGACAATTTCGCAGTGCTTAAGATGTCCAGCGAATTGCTCGGGATCGCGTGGGGGGAGGACTCCACGGCATACCCCGGGCTCGCCGGCGCAATTAGAGCAGAACTGGAAGATGTCGAGTTCGGCTTCAAAGACCTAGGCCGTTTCAAAAAGGCGTTAACGCGGTGCGTAGACGTACAGGCACAGCAGCTTGTCGATGTTGCAGTACCCAATGTCGACGGCATGATCACGATCTTGCCCGACAACGGCCGCCTGTATGTCAAGGTCGAGGCATCCTTGAAAAACGCGGGCGAAGTGATGGTGACCTTTGCCGGCATTGGCGGGACGTTCTCGGCGTTCTATAACAAGGACCAGCGATGCTTCGTGGGAGGACACCCGCCGCACGCACGTTCCAGCGTCCATTTCAGGGAAGCCCAAGAAAGTCAGCTCGAAATAGGTACCGCAATCCGCATCACAGCCGGTCGTCCTGCCCAACTATCCGATTTGTCTGAGCTTCTCCGCAACGACGAAGCGTTCGAACGGGCAATCGAAACGCTTCATGAACCGCAGCCAGAAGCCGTTGACGTGGAACTGAGCCAACAAGTTCAGGAAGCATTCGACAGAGCCGAAGGCCCGCAGGACACGGAGAGTGCTGAACTTTCAGTCGAAATTTCGACGCAAGCACTGTGGCGGGCGATTCTTGACACAGAGACCGAATCAAGCCCGCATGTCGAGTTGAACGGGACGGCGCTGTCACCTGCCGATGCGGACGGGGAACTCATCCTTCCGTACGAAGCCGACATCGACCCGCTGGGTTCATTCGCTAGCACGGACGAGGTCGAAGCACTCCTGATTGACCAGGATGGAAACGAGAAAAACCTCGGTGAGGTCTCACTCAAGAAATCCGCGCTGAACGAGGTGCGGTTGACCAGGATCCGGTCGGCCACCCGCGGCCTCAGTGATGGCGACACCGTCTTCTTCCGGACCAAGCAGGATCGCGCATCCTACCGGAAGCGGAAAGTCGCCTTGGAAAGGCTGCTGGACCGGGAAGGAGTCGTGCGCGACCTGCTTGACTTGTTCGACCCCCGGTGTCGGACGGCAGCAACGAGGTACGACATCGACGTCACCGACGCGGATTTCGCAAGGTACGACCGGGAAGACCAGCACGGAAACAAGATCAGCCTGAACGAGCAGCAGCGCGAAGCTTTCAAGAAACTGCTCAATTTTGGCCCGCTGTCCCTCTTGCAGGGGCCGCCCGGTACGGGAAAAACGGAGTTTATCGCCGCCTTCGTGCACTTCCTAGTCGAGAAACTCAATGTGAGGCGTATTCTTCTAGTGAGTCAGTCCCATGAAGCGGTAAACACCGCGGCGGAGCGCATCAGGAAGCACTGCGCAAGGCTTGGTACGTCGCTGGAAGTAGTAAGGTTCAGCAACCGAGAGGGCGCGGTATCCAATGGGCTCAAAGATGTCTATTCCCATGCCATCACGGCTGAAAAGCGGGAATTATTCAATGCCGAGTACCGCTACCGCGTCGCGGCCCTTTCGAATGCGCTTGGGCTCGAGGCCGAGTTCATCTCGAAGGTAGTCGATGCTGAGCTGAAGCTTTTCAAGCAAATTGACCACCTTGAATCCTTGCTTGCGCGCCTCGATGGCATCGGCGACGAGGATGACATTAAATCGCTCAAGATGATTGTGGCCGAACTGGACGAGACCATCCGCGCGAAGCTATTGGCGGACTACGGTATCACCCTGCCAAGGGAATCCAAGCTTTCGGACGCCAAGACTATTCTGCTGTCACAGTTTTGCTTAGAATACGGCGTGCGCCCGAACGAGGCGAGAAGAGTGCGCGCGCTAGCTAAGATTTCCAGGGATATGCGGGATGCCCTGTCAGCTGAGAGAGTCAACTGCGATGAGTTCTACGCGCGTTCAAGGCAGCTGGTCACAGGAACTTGCGTCGGCATTGGTCAGAGTCACATCGGAATTCACGACAACGTGTATGACTTTGTGATCATCGACGAGGCAGCGCGCTCCATCTCCAGCGAACTCGCGATCGCAATGCAATCTGCGAAGCGCGTGCTGTTGGTCGGTGACCATCTGCAGCTGCCGCCGCTGTATTCCGATGCACACAAGACGGCGCTTGCGCGACGCCTGGGCATCAACGATAAGCACACGGATCTCGATGTGGTACTGCGAAGCGACTTTGCGCGGGCATTCAATTCCGAATACGGCGGCCAAACCAGTGCCGCGCTGCTTACCCAGTATCGCATGGCTGCGCCCATCGGCAACTTGGTGTCGACTACGTTCTACGGCGGGAAACTGCACAACGGCGCTCGGGCGATTCCCGACCTCTACCAGAACGCGCCCGACGCGCTCCGATCACCTGTTACTTGGCTCGATACCTCGCCGCTCGGAGGGCGCGCGTATCACCAGAGCGACCGCGGAGTCAGTATCTACAACCGGTGCGAAGCCGAGCAGGTCATCGAAGTCCTCAAACAAATTTCGTCGAGCGGCCCATTCCTCGCCAGCCTCTGTGAGCTCAAGGATAAGGAGGACGCACTTGTCGGCGTGATCTGCATGTACGCCGAGCAGAAGCGGTTGATACGGCAGAAGTTCAACCAGGAGATCTGGACAGAGGGCTTTAAGGAGCTGGTGAAGATCGATACGGTCGACAGTTATCAAGGCAAAGAGAATAGGATCATTATCCTGAGCCTTACTCGTTCCGATAAAGCCCGGACACCCGGCTTTCTGCGGACGCCGAACCGGATCAATGTCGCGATGTCGCGGGCAATGGACAGGTTGCTGATTATCGGCAATGGCGATATGTGGAGCAATCATAACAAGGACAAGCCGCTTGGCCAGGTTGTTTCCTACATGAGCGGTATGGGCGAGCGAGCCGGATATCGGTTCGTGCCCGCACTAATGAAGCGCTAAGGTGGCAACATTGGAAAAAAAGACGACTTATCATGAGATAGATTTCCTGTTGCCGGCGCAGCGCTTCAGCATCAGTTTTTCATACATCACCCAGAAAGGCTTACCCTTCGTCCGGGAGTTCGTCCTGCGTCTGGTCCATATGGCGCCGATGACGAAATCGCAGCTTGCCACTTACTTCGGATTCAGCCGCAACGAAACCGAGGAAGCGATTGCCGATCTGGTTGACCGGGGAGAGCTGACGCTGTCCGACAGCGGCCGGTTAATGCTTACCGAGAAAGCCGGCGGGTATTTCAATGACATCGGAGAGGCGCCACGCCTATCCCAACTCCAAGACAGTGGAGCATTCCTAGCCTTCGATCTAGCAACCTTTACCTGCCTCGGCAAGGACACGACCCCAGATAAATGGAAGACTGGCATAGCCATCCGGGTGGATGACGAGAACGCGTCAAGAAGCGAGGCGCTGGCAGAAAAGCATTTTCAACGGCAGTTCCATGACATTCTGGATAAGGGGCTGCTTTCAAAGTCCCTAGTGCAGGACGAGAAAGATTCGCTGACTGTGTACACGGTAAATTCGGTCACCAAGATCCGTCAGATGCCGTTCAGGCTTACCGTAAAGTTTCAGTTGGACGAGGAAGGCCGAAGCGTGGAACGCGAAGACTTCGAGCTGCTTAATAGTTCCGACCAAGTCCACGAAAAAATCACAGTGGAGCTTGATCGCTTGACGCGGCGGAGTAATGTAGTGGAAATTGCCAAGGCGATGCTTGAAATCGGAGACGGCGACACGCTCAAGTTGTTCGATTCGAGAAGCAATGCTCTCAATTTGCAGTTCCTGGATGAGCTCAGGCGGCTTGAGGAGAACGGCGGCAAGCAAAGGACTTCCTTTGTCGGTCCGATCTATTCGGCCGCAAACTGGGGCCTGCTGCAAAAAACCTTGGCGCCTGTGCTCGCATCACGAATCAAGAGCAAAGCGGATGCAGGGCAGCCCCGGTTCCTGTGGCTGGCACCTAGCGATCCGTATTGGTGCAAAAGCTCACGGCTGTCGACGGCCCTGAGCGACTTTCTCAACAAAGCAAGCACGAAGGAGAAAAAACTCTATTCCCCCATGGTCTATTTGCCAGTCTCGGGAAAGGATGACCGAAGGACCGCTAGACAGTGGGAGCATGAGCTTGACCTGCATGCGGCTAAAGCGCACGGGCTGGTAGAGGGCTTCCTTGGTGGCAATGTAGAGATCTTGCATTTCGATGGGGAATTTGTTGCCGTCGTGTATCACTTCTCGGTTCCTCCCGTTTACCCAGTGACCTTGCCGCTCGGGTTCGTGAGCACCGATAAACAGGTGGTTTCGGAAATTGGTCGCCTTGTCCAAGCGTATGTGGAGGGCAGTGCTGGATATGAACGGAAGAATGACTGCGGCCCGATAGCTAGACTTGGCCGAACTGAAAAAAATTAATCGCCTCTAGCGTCCTGCTATGCTGAGCCGAACGGCCGGGTTCGGCCAAGACCGGACATCTGTTAGCAGGAAAATGCCGCAGGCTTTCGTCATCCTGAAGCAACTCTTGATACCCGACTTGGTACTAAAAGTTAGATGGTCACCGGGTCCTCGCTACAGATCAGTTGTGTTATCGTTTAGTAACGAAATTAATAATCGAGGTCAGCGATGAGTGAATATGGACCGTATGGCAGAGTCGCGTTGGCTGCCGCTAAATCTCTCAGCGCGAACAGCGCTTTGCATCCAGCGAAGGCATGGGAAGCAGCGGCGCGACATGAATTTCCGATAAGTACGTCAAGTCAAGAGAAGGGCTGCCCAAGAACGACCTTCTTGACCCTCTGTGGAACGGGGCTGATAGCTGGAGTACCGAGCGGTGAATACTGTGAGCGGACTGCAAATTGGGAGCATGCCTTAGCTGGTCTTGCGATAACGGCTAGCGAACCCGACCACACTCCCACATCACTCTGGAAGCGCGTGACTAATAGTTCTGGCAAGGCACATAACCGACAGATGCATGTGCTGCTGGCTCTCGTACGCGCGGGGCTACTCACACCATGCTGAGTACCCTCATTGGCACCAAGGTCCGCGACTAGTCCAATTACGTTATTACCGTCGTGCACGAAACTTTCCGTGAGCACATCGAGTCCTTGCATCCGCAGCACGCCAGCGCGGTGACCGGGCACGTCAACGACGAGTACCTGTATTCGGTGCGCGTGCAACGGGATGAATGGTCGCAGCTGAACTTTCAGGCCATGCGCCAGATCGGCGTGATCGCGGCGCTGGGCAGCTTTGAAATGCGTCGCAACATGACGGTGACCGGGATCTTTCGACCCGTGAATGCGCTGACGCTTTGAGCGGCGAAGCAAGGCGGCCAGCGTAAAGCACGTGTCGGCTAGCAAATGGACGCAGTCCACGACCTGGCGCCGGCAACGTCGATGCACGAACATAGCCGAGACACGCACGGGCCCTGTTGGTAGGCCCCGCGTCTCTGCATTACTTTCTCAAGAAACGCTTTTCAAGGACCGAAGTGAAAGCCACCGAAGCCAACCTGCTCAAGTTCCTGCGCAAGTCCCCGCAGTTCGTCATTCCGATCTACCAGCGCAGCTACTCCTGGACGGCCGCCCAATGCCGCCAACTGTGGGCGGACGTCATCCGCGCCGGCCGCGACGACAAGGTCGAGGCGCACTTCATGGGCTCGATCGTCTATGTGGAGCGGGGCCTGTCAACGGTCACCAGTCAGGAAGCATTGCTGGTGATCGACGGGCAACAGCGCCTGACCACCAGCACCTTGCTCATCGCGGCCTTGGCCAAGCACTTCGAAACCGAAGGCGTGACGGAAGTGCTCGATACGTTCTCCGCCAAGAAATTGCGCAATTACTATCTGGTCAATCCTGACGAAGAAGGCGAGCGCTATTTCAAGCTGCTGCTGTCGGAAGCCGACAAGGAGACCTTGCTCGCTCTGCTGCAGGCCGCGCCGGCGCCGGCCGAGGCCAGCAGCCGCGTCACCGAGAATTACCTGCTATTCCAGGAGCTCATCGCTGCCAACAAGACGGAGCTACAAGCCATCTGCGAAGGGCTTGCCAAACTCATGATCGTCGATGTGTCGCTTGATCGTTCCCAGGACAATCCCCAGCTGATTTTCGAAAGCATGAACTCGACGGGACTGGCGCTCAGCCAGGCGGACCTGATCCGCAACTACGTCCTGATGGGTCTCGAGCCGGCGACGCAAACTACTCTCTACAAGGCTTACTGGCGGCCGATGGAAAAGGGATTCGGCCAGGATGCTTATATCGTGCACTTCGACGCGTTCATGCGCCACTACCTGACGGCGAAGACAGGCGATATCCCCAACGTCCGTGACGTCTACGTCGCATTCAAGAACTTTGAACGCAGCTTCGGTGGTGACGTTCATGCTCTCGTGGCCGATATCCATGCGTACGCGTCCTACTATTGCGCCATGGCGCTCGGTACGGAGACCGATAGCTCACTCAAGCAAGCTTTCCACGACCTGCGCGAACTGAAGGTCGACGTGGCGTACCCGTTTCTGCTCGACGTGTACCACGACTACAAGCAGTCCCGCTTGAACGCCGAGGAAGTACTGTGGATCGTGCGCCTGGTCGAGAGTTACGTGTTCCGGCGCGCCATCTGCGCCATCCCGACCAATTCGATGAACAGGACGTTTGCGAGCATGGGCCGCACCCTGAAGAAGGACCGCTACCTTGAAAGCGTGCAGGCGTCGCTCCTGATGCTGCCGTCGTATCGCCGTTTTCCGAGCGACGACGAGTTCCGGCGCGACATCAAGGTGCGTGACCTCTACAATTTCCGCAGCCGAAGCTATTGGCTGCGCCGCCTGGAGAACCATGCGCGCAAAGAACGCGTCCCGGTAGAGGAATACACGATCGAGCACATCCTGCCGCAGAACGAGAATCTGTCCCAGGAATGGCGTACCGAGCTGGGCGATGAATGGCAGCGTGTCCAGCAGCAGTGGCTCCATACGCTGGGCAATCTCACGCTAACGGGGTACAACAGCGAATACAGCGACCACCCGTTCGCCTACAAGCGCGACCAGATCACCGACACGAACGGCAACCCGGTCGGTTTCGCGCACAGTCCTCTCCGACTGAATTTTGGACTCGGCAAGGTCACGACGTGGGATGAGGAAGCGATCAAGGCTCGCGCAGACCGCCTGGCCCACGATGCGGCGTACGTCTGGATCTCGCCGCAGCTTCCGGTCGACGTGCTGAACGCCTATCGGCCCACCTCCGCGAAATCGGGCCAGACGTACAGCATCGTGGACCATCCATTCCTGGCCGCCGGCCCAATGCGCGGACTGTTCGAGGCGATGCAGAAGTCCATTCTGATGCTCGACCCGTGTATCAATGAAGAATTCCTGAAGCTGTATGTCGCCTACAAGGCCGAGACAAATTTCGTCGATGTCGTGCCGCAGGCGAAGCGCCTGCTGTTGATTCTTAACCTGGGCATTGCAGACATCGAAGACCCCAAAGGCCTGTGCCGCGATATCTCCAACATTGGCCGATGGGGCAACGGGGATGTCGAGGTCGGTCTGAATAATGTCGACGAACTCCCGTACATAATGGGTCTGGTTCGTCAGTCCTTCGAACATCAGATGGGTGGACAGCAGAACGATTGATCCGCTCGACCACGCGGGGCCGAACCGTCGATTCAACACTCAAAATGACGTGTACAGCGCTGCCAAGGGTGCGGCATGAGACAGCGGCGCAGGCTTTACCGCTTCCCAAAAAAGGCGTTAGCTTTTTCAAAGCATAATGCCAAGGTAGGTCCGCTTTGGGTCTATTGTGTGGAAAACTCGGCTCCTGTACCCGGCGGCAAGGAAAGATCGGTAACTCGACTTTGCAAAACGGTCCATATGCTGCGATCGTCGGTCGGTTGGAGCGCCGACACCTCTGAAAATCAGCCAAAATTGTTGCAAGCAGACTTTTTCAAAACAATAGGTCGGTTCCAGCCAACCGTGATAGTCCGTGAATTTTTCACTATTGCAACCATGTTATGCTTTCCCACCGCTCGACCTTTCGCCTCACAATGCAATAGAGCGTTTCCGCCGTCGAACGAAGACAAATTGCGCAGGCGTTGCAGGCTATTATGAAAAAAACATATTGGTGGAAAAATTGGCTAAGAATATTGCAGCTTGTATCGATGAATTTTTCGCTGACCGTAAAGTCCAGCGCTTCATTGACCTCGCACGTAAGACCCGTCCGCTCCAAATCTGCTTCCCGCGCGAAGTGCCGATCTCTCGATTTCTCGCATGGATTTTTGACCCATCCGAAGGACATGGACTGCACGACAGCGTGATTCGTAGCATGCTGACAGCGGCTTGGAGCGCCATGGGCGATGCCGAACTCGATCTACCGACGCAGCGTCTACTCTCGCCGGCCCAGCTTTCGACACGCTCGTTCAGTGGCTGCATGATCCAGAAAGAAGCCCGAATTGTCGAAGGCGCCGGGCAGCTGGATATCTTGATCCTTCATCCGGACAGTAAGTTGTTGATTGCCGTGGAAAACAAATTTGGCTCGGGACAGGGTGAGGAGCAGCTAAAGAAGTATTCGAAGGCATTGGCCAAGCGCTTCCCGGATTGGGCCCGGGTTTACATTTTCCTGGATCTATACGGGCAAGCGCCGAACGATCCTTCGTGGATTGGACTCAACTTCGACTGGCTGGTAAACGAGCTACGCGCAGCTGAGAAATCGCCATGGCTCGGCGACGACCCGCGCCGTGTGATCGGTGAATTCCGTTCGTCCATCGAACTCTACGGCGACATTTATGATCACCTACCTCTCGACGATTCCGACTTACTAGATATTGTCCAGGCACACAAAGAAGTGTTCAAGATGATGCAACAATGGCAACTGAGTGGTCTCCGGTTGCCCGATCTCGTGGACCAAGTCTTTAAAAAGGGTGGGACCATGGATGAGCGTGCCCTCCAGAGGCTTTTGCCTGCCTATTGGACGCGGTCCGACATGTGGCGTAGGTGTGTCGGTATGTTGTCCTATGCTCATTTCTTGGCGGCTGCGCGCGAAAAATTCCCTGAAGTCGAACCGGGTCCACGTCGTAAATCGTTTTATTTCACCATGCCTAGTTGGGAAGCAATGGCAAGGGAGAGCAGCGAGTATTGGCCGCTTCAAGTAATGTTGCGAGTGCGGCCCCCGACAGGCAAATTCGAGCAAGAAAACTTCGTGATCGTTTCATTTTTGCTTATCGACGAAGTGGACCCGGACTGGGAAGAAAAAGTACGCGAACTGGCAGCGAATATGCGTGGCCGTTACCTTAAACGGAATACCAAGGTTAAGGACGAACAAGGTTGTATCAACCTTTGCGTCGACGCGGTCGGAACGGAAGCAGAGGCTTGCAACGCGCTAGTAAAGCAGATCGGGTACATCAACGCAGAAGTAGAGCAGCTAATGGCGAGTACCTGATCCTTAAGATGCAATACAAACTTCCACTTTGGGCCGAGTCTGGTCTGTCATGACGGCCCGTGAGTTGTTCTTCAGCAAGCTCTTATGCCGGGCGAACGCCCGGGTTCGGCCAGGAGCAGACGTAGACGCAACCTGGACGATGCGATTACCGTCGAGGTTTGTTACCCAGTTTGACCTACGGCGAGGGTGGGCGCCTCGGCGTTAAATGAGTCCTTCTTTTTGATGGCGCGCACAAGACGATAGACTCCGTATCCAGCTACCGCCGCGAGCGCTGCTGGCGCCGCCACGGCCAGAGCGGCCCCAGTCGCCACACCGCCGCCTATGCTCGCGCCTACCGTCGCCAAACCTGCAGCGATGCCTGCACCGCTTAAGCCGGAGACGGTCCCGGCTGCGCCAACGGTCGCCACGGTGGCACCAGCGCCGGCAAGACCTCCGGCGTACGACCCGACGCGTCCAGCCTTACGCGCGGCGCGTTCCGGTTTCGAGACCGCCGGGTCGTCCTTCAGAACTGTCTTATTCATCACGAAAGCTGTACCTGTTCCGCTCGCCAGCAATACCGCAACGCCACCAAGCGCTGCGCCTCCCGCTCCTGCCAGCGCCGGTCCCGATGCTGCGGCACCGAGCGCTTTCGGCGCGGCACTATCGGCCTTGTGTCGGGTTTCTTTTTCGCGGGCCTCCACTGCACGCATCCGGCGGGCGTAACCCTCGGGGTCCCGAGTCCGGAACTCCTCCAGTTTTGTCTGCATGCGCTCCACCATCTCGCGCCGCTTGTGCGCGTCGGCATAAGGCTCAGTATGGCGGCTCCGCAAGCGCTCCTGGTTGATGCGAGTGTTTTTTGCCCCACATTGGTAAGGATATTTTCTCGACATCTCGTTTTCCTTCTTTGAGGTTGGTAGACAGTACGAAGTCGGTGCTGGTTGCGCGATACACCCGTTTTTCAGTTTGCCGACAAGTTGATTTTATCAAAGAACTTTCATAAAAGGTATTTTTTTTGAAAAATGAAAGTTCGTCATAAATTGAAATTTCAGTTGCGGAGGCGTAGGTGCTAAAGTAGCGCCTAGTTCGGAGGATGAGATGAGCATCAAAAATGAAACGACTTATCGTGCGGTGCTGGGGTCCTTACTAGCGAGCCTACGCGAAGAGAGAAAGCTGACGCAGGACGCAGTTGCGAAGATGGCCGGGGTCAGTGCGCCGACATGGTCCCGCATCGAAAAAGGGGACAACCCACTTACAGCGGAACAGTTGCGGCGGGTGGCAACCGGGATGGACATGACCGCTTCGGCCATCTTGGCATTAGAAGAAGCAACGGTCGCGGAATTGGTGGGGCGCGGCATTGACGTTCGGGAAGACCTGAGCCAAGGTGAAACCCCGCCACCGTCGTTTAGCGCCAGCGTTGGCAGTATGGTGGCTGCCTTTGCTATTCCTGTACTGGGCAGTGTGCTTAGCAACCTGGTCAGCCGCTCAGCCGCGTTCGCGGCGTGGAAGGAGGAGGCTGATTCCACTCCAAGGAAGAGGTCTGGACGAAATTAGGTATTCGATGTCCAGCAGAGTTCGCGTTGCCATCCTACCTGATCTTTAGTACTGATCAGTTTCTAACCCACCCGAAATAAGCCCCTATTCTGCAAGCCAAGGGTACGTCTGCAATGGGGTCGGTTGCGGAAGTTCCTCAAGGCTCAGTGTATGGCCCGCATTTCTCTGCTGGGCAAGTAGGGGTTTAATAGTCGTACTTAGGCAGTAGCTTTACCTCAGACAGAGGTAGAGCTACTGCGAACTACGTGAGAACTACTGCGAGTTCACTGCGAAGTTTTCTGAGACACTGCGAAGTATTTTGAGAACCTACAGCAAAAACTTACACCACCGAACCCAACTTAAAGATCGGCAAATACATCGCAATCACCAGACCGCCGATCAGCACCCCCAGGATCACCATGATCAGCGGCTCCATCAGCGAAGACAGCGCGCCCACCGCTTCATCGACCTCTTCCTCGAAGAAGTCGGCCACCTTGCCCAGCATGCCGTCCAGGGCGCCGGATTCTTCGCCGATCGAGACCATCTGGGTCACCATGTTGGGGAACACGTTGGCGTTCTGCATGGCCACCGTCAGGCTGGTGCCTGTGCTGACTTCGAGCTGGATCTTGCGGGTGGCTTCCAGGTAGACCGCGTTGCCGGAGGCGCCGCCGACCGAATCCAGCGCTTCCACCAGCGGCACGCCGGCGGCGAACATGGTCGACAGGGTACGGGTCCAGCGCGCGATGGTGGCCTTGCGGATCACCGGGCCAAAGATCGGCAGGCGCAGCAGCAGGCGGTCCATGGCCTGCTGCATCTTGAGCGAGCGGCGCCAGGACTGGAAGAAGAAGTAGAGCGAACCGAAGATCGAGCCGAAGATGATGTACCACCACTGGACCACGAAGTCCGAGATGCCCATCACGATCAGGGTCGGGGCCGGCAGGTCGGCGCCAAAGCTGGAAAATACGGATTTAAAGGCCGGCACCACCCAGATCATGATGATCGCGGTGACGATGAAGGCGATCGCCAAAATCGACACCGGGTACATCAGGGCCGACTTGATCTTGGCCTTGATGGCCAGCGTCTTTTCCTTGTAGATGGCCAGGCGCGTCAGCAGGTCTTCCAGGATACCGGCCTGTTCGCCGGCGCCGACCAGGTTGCAGAACAGCGGATCGAAGTAGAGCGGGTACTTGCGGAAGGCGTTGTTGAGGCTGGTACCGGTCTCGATGTCGGCGCGCAAGTCCATGATCAGCTTGGACATCGACGGGTTGGCGTGGCCCTTGCCGACGATGTCGAAGGATTGCAGCAGCGGCACGCCGGCCTTCATCATGGTGGCCAGCTGGCGCGTGAATAGGGACAAGTCCTTGTCCGTGATCTTCCTGCCGCTGCGGTAGGCTTTCTTTTTGACCTTGGTCACCATGATGCCCTGGCGGCGCAGGGTCACGTTGACGATGGTTTCGCCGCCGGCGCGCATTTCGCCGCGCACGATCTTGCCGGTCTTGTCGCGGCCTTCCCAGGCGAAGACGTGTTCCTTGACCTGGGTGCCGGCGCTGCTGCGCCCGCGGGCTGTGGTGGTGGCCATGTAGTGTCCTATTCGTTGGTACAGCCGAGCACTTCTTCGAGGCTGGTCAGCCCCTGTTTGACTTTCATCAGGCCCGAGCGGCGCAGCGAATTCACGCCGTCGAGTTCGGCCTGGGCCGCGATCTGCATCGCGTTGCCGTGGTTCAGGATCAGGGCTTCGATGGCCGGCGAGATCGGCATCAGCTGGTAGATGCCGACGCGGCCCTTGTAGCCGGAGCCGAGGCAGCGCTCGCAGCCGATCGGGCCATAGGCTTTCCAGTCGTCTTCCAGGTCGCCGTCACGGTAGCCGGCGGCCTTCAGCACGTCGCGCCCGACGTCGAGCGGCTGCTTGCAGGTGCACAGGCGGCGCGCCAGGCGCTGGGCCGTGATCAGGATCACCGAGGAGGCGATGTTGAAGGGCGCCACGCCCATGTTCATCAGGCGCGTTAGCGTGGACGGCGCGTCGTTGGTGTGCAGGGTCGAAAACACCATGTGGCCGGTCTGGGCGGCCTTGATCGCGATGTCGGCGGTTTCCAGGTCGCGGATCTCGCCGACCATGATGATGTCCGGATCCTGGCGCAGGAAGGCCTTCAGCGCCACCGGGAAGGTGAGGCCGGCGCGCTCGTTGACGTTCACCTGGTTGACGCCGGGCAGGTTGATCTCGGCCGGGTCTTCCGCGGTCGAGATGTTGATACCCGGCTTGTTCAGCAGGTTCAGGCAGCTGTACAGCGACACCGTCTTGCCGGAACCGGTGGGGCCGGTCACCAGCACCATGCCGTAGGGGCGGGTAATGGCGTCGATCAGCATGGCTTTCTGGTCGGGGTCGTAGCCGAGCGCGTCGATCCCCATCTGGGCCTGGGTGGCGTCGAGGATACGCATGACCGTCTTTTCGCCGAACAGCGTGGGCAGGGTGCTGACGCGGAAGTCGATGGTGCGGGTGGCCGACAGCACCAAGCGCATGCGGCCGTCCTGGGGCACGCGTTTTTCCGAGATGTCGAGCTTGGCCAGCACCTTGATGCGCGATACCATCTTGTCGCGAATCGCCAGCGGCGGCGATGCGTGGTCGCGCAGCACGCCGTCCACGCGCAGGCGGATGCGGTACAGCTTTTCGTAGGGCTCGAAATGGATGTCGGAGGCGCCCAGCGTGATCGCGTCCATCAGAATCTTGTTGAGGTAACGCACGATCGGCGCGTCCTCGACTTCCGAGGTGGCTGCTTCCGAGGCGGCGACTTGCGTGTCTTCGTCGGCGAACTCGATGTCGCCGCCGTCGCCGGCCAGCTCGCTCATGCTGGTGTCGCTGCTCTTGGCCAGGCTGGCCAAGAGGTTCTGCAGCGCGTCGTGGGCGACGATCACCGGTTCCACCGCCGCTTCGCTCTGGAACTTGATCTGGTCCAGGGCCTGGGAATTGGTCGGGTCCGACAGCGCCACCGACATCTTGTTGCCGCGCTTGGACAGCGGCACCACGCGCAGCGTCTGCATCAGCTTGGCGTCGATGACATTGGCCGGCAGCATGTCGACGCTGAAGGCCGACAGGTCGAGCAGCGGGTAGCCGAAGGTTTCGGCGCAGAACACCGCCAGGTTGCGGGCGTCGATGGCGCCGGAACCGAGCAGGGTGTCGATGAAACCGGTCTTGTCGGCCGCCGCCTTCTTTTGCAGGAGGTCCGCCTGAGCCAGACCCAGCCGTCCAGACTGGACCAGTGCGCGCGCCAACCCGGGCAGCGTGCTGCCTGTCATGGTGTTGGGGAGGACTGCTGCCATATTGTCAAGGACGGAAAGGGGAAGGGAAGCAGGACGCGCCGGAAGAGCACGGTAGATGCTCCAGATGATGCCCGTAGGCATCAAATTGGTCAAGCGTTTGGCATGGCGGAAGAGGTATACATACCACGTAGATGAAATGGCATGCGGCGGATTCTTGACGAATCGACAAGCTCATGGGGTGCTCCTGGCGGACCTGCACGAAGGTGTCCGCAGGAGGGTGGCCGGCGGCACGCGGATGCCGGCCAAGCCCGGTTCAGGCCGCCAGCCAGCGTTTGACTGGTACCGGACGCAACAGTTTCACGACCTTGATTGACTGATTCTGTACTTGCACCACTTCGATCACCGTTTGGCCGATCTTGAGGGCGATCGGGAATTCCGGGATTTCCTGCAATTGTTCCAGCAGCAGGCCGTTGACGGTCTTGGGCCCGTCCAGCGGCAAGTCCAGCCCCAGCTTCTTGTTGATGTCGCGCAGCGGCGCCGATCCTTCCAGCAGGCATTCGCCGGCCGCGCTCCAGGCCATCGCATCGGTGCGCGCCGCACCCGGGGTCGAGGTGGTGTAGTCGCCGATCATTTCCTCGATGATGTCTTCCATCGTCACCAGGCCCTGCACCTCGCCATATTCGTCGACGATGATGCCCAGTCTTTCCTTGTTTTCCTGGAAGTACTGGAGCTGGGCCAGCACCGCCGTGTCCTGGGGAATGAAATAGGGCGTGGACAGCAGGGCGCGCACGTGGTCCACGCTCAGCTCCTCGCCCTCGTTGAGCAGGCCGATGGCCTTGCGCACGTGGAGGATGCCGACGATTTTGTTGATCTCGCCTTCATACACGGGCAGCTTGTTGTGATAACAGGTGGTCAGCTCGGCCATGATGGCCTCGATCGGCATCGACAGGTTCAGCGCTTCGACCTGGCTGCGGGGGGTCATGATGTCTTCGATCGAGATCTTTTCCAGGTCGAACAGATTGAGCAGGATGCTCTTGTGCTTTTGCTGGATGTACTGGCCGCCTTCCAGCACCACCGAACGCAGCTCGTCGATCGACAGCCGGTTGTGCGCCGGCTCGCCATGGGCGCCGCCGACCCGGCGGATGCGCAGCAGCTTGAGCAGGCCGTTGACGAACAGGTTGACGAACCAGATCACTGGCCGCGCCACCTTCATCAGCGGCTGCAGGATGTGGCTGGAACCGAGCGAGATGCGCTCCGGATAGCTGGCGCCGATCACCTTCGGCGAAATCTCCGCAAACACGATCAGCAGGAACGCCACCACGGCGGTGGCCACGGTGATCACGCTCTCGTCATGGCCGAAGAACAGGATGGCGATCGCCGTCACCAGCGCGGTGGCCATCGCATTGATCAGGGTATTGGCGATCAGCACCAGGGCCAGCAGCTTGTCGGTGCGGTCGAGCAGCCACAAGGTGGTGATGGCGCCGCGGTTGCCGCGTTTGGCCAGGTGACGCAAACGATATTTGTTCGCCGCCATCAGGGCGGTTTCCGCCATCGCGAAGAAGGCCGAACACAGGATCAGGAGCGCGAGTGCGAGGAAGAGCACCCAGAGCGGTACGGTTTCCAATTCTCACCGTAAAGAATCGTGCATGGACTGGCGGCGGGGCCAGGACGGGGGCGACGGCAGTGCTGCCGCGTCAGGCTGATTCTATGACAAGGGGAGGGGGCTTGCAAGTTTGTACAGGAATGTATGTACGGGGTGTTGCCGAAGTTGCTACTAATAAGAGAGTCATAATACCGTCGCCCCTGCGAAGGCAGGGGCCCAAGTTTTAAGCGCACCCGAAACGCGTGCAACTTGGGCCCCTGCCTGCACAGGGGCGACGGTTTTTTAGTTGCGGGCGAGCGCAAGCATTTCAGAGTTACGGCGTGCGGGCACACCCAAGCTCGGCGTATTGTCCAGCTTGAACACCGCCAATGCCCCCGACAACTGCCCGGTCTGATCGGTCAAGGATTCCGCCGCCGCCGACGCCTCTTCCACCAGCGCCGAGTTCTGCTGCGTCATCTGGTCCATGTCGTCGATCGCCTGGCCGATCTGTTCGATGCCTTCGCTCTGACGCTGGCCGGCTTCGCTGATCTCGACCATGATGTCCTGCACCTTGCGCACCGAACTGACGATCTGTTCCATCGTGGCGCCGGCCTGGTCGACCAGGGCGGTACCGGCGTTGACCTTGGCCACCGAATCGCCGATCAGCTCCTTGATTTCCTTGGCGGCGGTGGCGCTGCGCTGGGCCAGCGAGCGCACTTCCGACGCGACCACCGCGAAGCCGCGGCCCTGTTCGCCGGCGCGCGCCGCTTCCACCGCCGCGTTGAGCGCCAGGATATTGGTCTGGAAGGCGATGCCGTCGATTACCGAGATGATGTCGACGATTTTCTTGGACGAGGTATTGATGTCGTCCATGGTCGTGACCACGTTGCCCACGACTTCGCCGCCGCGGGTGGCGATGTCGCTGGCCGAGACCACCAGGCCGTTGGCGGCGTTGGCGTTGGCGGCGTTGGCGCGCACGGTTTCGGTCAGCGATTCCATGGCGCGCGCAGTGTTTTCCAGGCGGCCCGCCTGGGATTCGGTGCGGCTGGCCAGGTCGGCGTTGCCGCTGGCGATTTCCGAGCTGGCCAAGGCGATGGTCTCGGCCGAGGTCTTGATGCCCGCGACCATGTTGGCCAGGCGGGTGCGCATTTCGCGCAGCGCGGCCAGCAAGCTGGCCTGGTCGCCGGCCTCGACGCGGATTTCCATCGACAAGTCGCCGTCGGCGACGGCGCGCGCGATCTCGCGCGCATATTCGGGTTCGCCACCCAGCTGCTGCCAGATGGTGCGCACCACGAACCAGGAGACCACGATCAGGGCCGCGATCACGACCAGGGCGGTGATGATGGTGGCCCACAGCGCACGCCGCACGTTCGATTCGCTGCGCGCGATGCCGGCCTTGAAATTCTGTTGGGTTTGTTCGTTGAGCTTGGCGACGTCGGCGTTCAGCGTGGCCAGCGTGGCCTGCATACGCTGCACGGTGGCACCCGGATCGCCCTGCTCGAGTTCGAGCATGATCTTGGCGGCGGACACGGCGGGCGCGTAGTAGGCGTCGAATTCCTTGCCCAGGCGCCGGCTGGTGTCCTGCATGCCCTCGATCTTGCCGATCTCGGCCACGCGCGCGCGGACTTTGTTGGCCTGTTCGCCGACGGTGGCGACGCGTGCCTTGTCGCCTTCGCTGACGGCGTCGCGCAAGCCGTTGGTGACGGCTTCGATCTCGGCCGTGAGGGCCTTGGCGATGCCCAGCGCCGGATAGTCGACGCTCTCGGTGGTGTGGATCGAGTCCAGGGCCTTGTTGGCGATGCTGGCGCTGAGCGCGACACCCAGGCCGAAGATGATGGTCGATACGACCGGTAGTGCCCAGATCCTGCGCTTGATGCTCATGCTGCCATCTCCTGAAATTCGACAGCCCGCTCCAGACGACTGGAGCGGGCGTTTGCTGCTTAATTGCCTATTAACTGCTTATGATGCGCTGTAGACGACCTTGACGGAGGCGTCCACTGCGCTCTTCTCGATGTAGCCGATGGCTTTCGGATCGGCGGCGACCGCCTTCTTGACGGCGGCGCTGTCGCCGACTTCCTTCGGCATCGTGGCCTTGCCGGTGAATACCAGCTTGGACCACAGGGCCTTCACCTGCGAGGCTTCCTTGTCGGTCACCTTCTTGTAGAACTCGGCACGGACCGGCGCGCTGTCCGGCTGGTCGACCGGGGTGAAGGCGCTCGATTTACCCAGGAAGAACTGGGCGACCTGGTCCTTGGTCATCGAGGACTCGGCGGCCTTCGGGTTAACCACGGCGACGACTTCGGCCATGGCCGGCACGGCCAGGAACAGGACGGCTGCGCCGATGCTTGCTTGGATCAGTTGTTTCATCGCGTACTCCTTAGAAGATGAAGTCGACGGCGACGGCAGCGACGGTGACCGGACCCTTGAAGCCGGAGACGGTGTGGACGAACAGGCCCTTGCTGTCCGGCTTGATGCGGTCGACCTGGAACTTCAGGTCAGCCGAGCTGGCGAAGTCCCAGCGCAGGCCGATGCTGTCGGTGCTCTGGGCGCCATTGTTGGTGCCGGTGCGCAGGCTTTCCAGGGTGCTGCGCAGGGTGCGCACGGTGGCGTTGCAAGCGGCCGGCGAACCTGCGGCGCAGGCGGTCGGGATGGTGTTGACGAAATCGCTCGACACCGACAGCTTGGCGTGGCTGTAGTAAGGCACAAATTTACCGATGCGGTAGCCGCCCAGCACGTACCAGGAATCGGTCGAACCGGAAGCCGTATCGACCTTGCGCTTGGCGTATTCGGTCTGGGCGATGATGTTGTTCCAGTCCATGCCCAGGCCGGCCGAGGTGAAGCTGCCTTTCTTCTTGTGGTTGTCCACCAGGCGCGCCATGTCGTTCAGCTGGCTGATCTTGAAGGCGTTACCGGCGGTATTCAAGGCCGACACGATGCTGTTGAACTGCGCCGCTTCGACGGTCAGCTTGGTTTCGGTACGGCCGACGCGCACCGTGAACGGGCCGTGCTCGGCAGTCAGGGTCAGGGCGCGCAGGCGGTTCAGCTCGGCGTCGACATTGCTGCCCAACGTGGTCTTGCTGCGGCCGAGGGCCAGCTGGGCGGTGAAGGTGGTGTCGCCATAGGCTTGCTGCCAGGTGAGGTCGGCGCCATCGACGCTGTTCAGCGGCACCTGCGAATACACTTCTTGCGGCGGACGCAGGAAGGTATTGGCGTAGCCGACGTTGCGGTATTCCGAGATCATGAAGGTCGGCAGCACCAGGCGGCCCACCCGCACGCTCAGCTGGTCCGAGATCTTGGCCTTGGCAAAGGCCCAGGTCAGTTCGGCGCCGTAGTTGTCTTCGCCATCCTTGCGCACCAGGCCCTGGCCGGTGACGGACAGCCAGCTGTTGACCGAGTAATCGGCCTGCAGGCCCAGGTTGGAATCGACACCGGTGCGCGGGTCTTTCTTGACGCCGCTGGCCTGGTTCGGGCGGGCGAACTCGGCCTGGTCGGTATCCGACCAGGTCAGGGCGGCGGTACCGAAGCCGCTGATGCGGACCGGGGAACTATCTTGTGCGTAAGCGGACGAGACGGCCAGAGGCAAAGCGAGTGCCGCCACGAAAAAACGTGATTTCATTGGGTTCCTGCGTATTCTAGTTGGAGGGTCGTGCTGGGAAGGCAAAGTGGCGGCAATGGGCTGGGCCGCGCGGGGTTTTTGCTGGAATTGATTGTATCCACAAGGAAATTATTATTCCATTGGAATTACGTGAATACTCACGTTTCCCTATGGAAATGTACGCTTGTGTTGTTCTGTATATACAAACTGTGGCAGCGGGAGGGTCGGCGAATTCAACAATTCGAAAGGCCGGACGTAAAAAAGGCTGGGTTGCGTTGATGCAGAACCCAGCCTTGTCAGTACCCGTCGCCCCTGCCTCCGCAGGGGCGGCGTTCTTAATTACGGGCCAACGCAAGGGTTGCTGAACCGCGTGCGGCAGGCGCTCCCAGGCTCGGCGTATTGTCCAGCTTAAACACCGCCAAGGCCCCCGACAACTGCCCGGTCTGATCGGTCAAGGATTCCGCCGCCGCCGACGCCTCTTCCACCAGCGCCGAGTTCTGCTGCGTCATCTGGTCCATGTCGTCGATCGCCTGGCCGATCTGTTCGATGCCTTCGCTCTGGCGCTGGCCGGCTTCGCTGATCTCGACCATGATGTCCTGCACCTTGCGCACCGAAGTGACGATCTGTTCCATCGTGGCGCCGGCCTGGTCGACCAGGGCGGTACCGGCGTTGACCTTGGCCACCGAATCGCCGATCAGTTCCTTGATTTCCTTGGCCGCGGTGGCGCTGCGCTGGGCCAGCGAGCGCACTTCCGACGCGACCACTGCGAAGCCGCGACCCTGTTCGCCGGCGCGCGCCGCTTCCACCGCCGCATTCAGCGCCAGGATATTGGTCTGGAAGGCGATGCCGTCGATTACCGAGATGATGTCCACGATCTTCTTGGACGAGGTGTTGATGTCGTCCATGGTCGTGACCACGTTGCCCACCACTTCGCCGCCGCGGGTGGCGATGTCGCTGGCCGAGACCACCAGGCCGTTGGCGGCGTTGGCGTTGGCGGCATTCGCGCG
>Ga0308168_1000439_pt1 | contig 50835 bp, 38 predicted proteins | sample PhyCR2_FD_202133 | JGI IMG/M metagenome (GOLD analysis project Ga0308168, IMG submission 202133) | Phyllosphere microbial communities from UC Gill Tract Community Farm, Albany, California, United States - DLSLRC.R2 | ecosystem: Host-associated > Plants > Phyllosphere > Unclassified | place: USA...
GTTCTCAATCCCAGGCCAAATCACCGGAAGCCTTGCGCGCAATGGTCGCCGGAACGCTGGCTAATTTTCAGCACCCCACCCTGAAGCACAATCTCACTGCTCTCAAGGCGTTGCATCACGTGGCGTGGCTGGATGATACCCTGCATGTTGAGCTGCAGATGCCGTTCGTCTGGAACAACGCGTTTGAGACCCTGAAAGAGGAAACCAGCGCTGAGTTGCTGCGCATCACCGGGGCGAAGGCGATTGACTGGAAATTGTCCCACGCCATCGCCACCCTGAAGCGGGTGAAAAACCAGCCGGGCATCAACGGCGTGAAGAACATTATCGCCATCAGCTCCGGCAAGGGTGGGGTGGGTAAATCCTCCACCGCTGTCAACCTGGCGCTGGCGCTGGCCGCCGAAGGGGCGAAGGTCGGTATTCTGGATGCCGATATCTATGGTCCGTCAATCCCGAACATGCTGGGCGCGGAAAATCAGCGTCCGACCTCACCGGACGGCACCCATATGGCGCCGATTATGGCTTACGGCCTGGCCACCAACTCGATTGGTTATCTGGTGACTGACGACAACGCCATGGTGTGGCGCGGGCCGATGGCCAGCAAAGCGCTGCTGCAGATGTTGCAGGAGACGATGTGGCCGGATCTCGATTATCTGGTGCTGGATATGCCGCCGGGTACCGGTGACATTCAGCTGACGCTGGCGCAGAACATCCCGGTGACCGGGGCAGTGGTGGTCACCACGCCGCAGGACATCGCGCTGATCGACGCCAAAAAAGGCATCGTGATGTTCGAGAAGGTTGAGGTGCCAGTGCTGGGCGTGGTCGAAAACATGAGCATGCACATCTGCAGCAACTGCGGTCATCATGAAGCGATCTTTGGTACCGGCGGGGCAGAGAAGCTGGCGGCGCAGTATCACACCCAGCTGCTGGGCCAGATGCCGCTGCACATTACGCTGCGTGAAGATCTCGACAGCGGGAAGCCGACCGTGGTCAATCGTCCTGAAAGTGAATTTGCTGAGATGTATCGCCAGCTGGCGGATCGTGTCGCAGCCCAGCTTTACTGGCAGGGGGAAGTGATCCCGGGCGAAATCGCTTTCCGCGCGGTGTAACACTTTGCCGGGGTGCGGACTGATGCCCTCACCCCGACCCTCTCCCACGGGAGAGGGCGCAAACACAAAAAACGGTCACCTCAGGGTGACCGTTCTGCTTTTACCTCGCCACCCGGCATAATGCACAATTAGAAGTCACAGTCAGTGATTAACGGTGGTAGAAGATATCGCCGTTATACGCTTTGTAGATCTTGCCGTCAGTATCACCGACCAGCACGTAGTTCTCACCCATATAGGTCCAGTGCGTGCCAGCCTGCGGTTCAGGCAGGTTGCGCAGCTTATACTGCTTAATGGTGTACTCAGGTGTCAGGTACTGCGCCGGGGCGAAATCACCCATCTTGTATTTCGTAAAATCGGCTACAAACTCCTGTTCCTCATAGGCCTGGATGCCAGAGGGTGCCGCTGCGGCTTGCGGTGCAGCAAAGGTCGCGCTCGCCAGTGACATCAGTACGCCCAGAAGTAGAATTTTACCTTTAGTCATTTTTTCTCCAGATTAACCGTGGCCATTACTCGTGGTCTGCTGATCCATGGCCGAGCAACAGATACCCTATTTTATGTTTTGCCGGCTGGCTGGGTTAGTAAAAAATGTAACAAATCAACACATCCCTGCACATACCGGTGCGGCTTTAATTATTTTTACCATGAATATATCTTTATTTAAACGTTCTATTATTTATCGTTCCTTTTATAAAATCCGAAAGCAGACCCTAATGCCAATATAGTCGCATCCGGACTATGTTATTTCTTTCTCGGAATGATTATGCTAGGGCTTAATTCATTGATACTGCTTTTGCTTTCTCCTGGCGAAAGAAATTGCCAGACAATCCTCAGCCCGGCTGGTACGTTTATTTTGTCAGGTTATTTTAATGTAACCCTCTAATATTAATTAATATTTTTATATTAATTATGTGTGGATATTATTGGGAGTCATCCGGAAATTAAAGGGCTATTAACGTATTTCATAGAGTATTATTTATTAATGACAATACCACTCCGCAACGGTGCGGTTTTTTTTGCCGCCCTGTTATTAGCAGGCTGCACAATTACGCCCGGCCAACATATAAATACTTCTGGAAAAAATAACGTTGCTGTCGCTGACAATCCGCTTGATTTAGATAAGAAAGTGGATGTGTGGCCGTTAACGCCCTCCGTAATTGAACAACTCCGTGGCGAGCGCGAGAAATCTCAGGCAAATCCGAATCTGGACGAGGAATTAAAGAACTGGGAATACCGGATTGGTCCAGGGGATGTGTTGATGATCACCGTCTGGGACCACCCGGAACTCACCACCCCTGCCGGGCAGTATCGCAGCGCCAGCGACACCGGTAACTGGGTCGGTGCCGACGGTACGCTCTTTTATCCCTATGTCGGCAAACTCCAGGTTGCGGGTAAAACCCTTGCTCAGGTGCGCAAAGAGATCACCGCCCGGCTGGACAGGGTGATTGAAAGCCCGCAGGTCGATGTCAGTATCGCGGCGTTTCGGTCGCAGAAAGCCTATGTTACCGGCGAGGTGGTTAAATCTGGCCAACAGCCGATTACCAATATTCCGCTGACTATTATGGATGCAGTTAACGCGGCAGGCGGTCTGTCGGCGGATGCCGACTGGCGCAACGTGGTGCTCACCCATGACGGCAAGGATACGCGGATTTCGCTCTATGCCCTGATGCAGCACGGCGACCTGACGCAAAACCGGCTGCTGTGGCCGGGGGATATTCTGTTTATCCCGCGCAATGATGCCCTGAAAGTCTTTGTGATGGGTGAGGTGGTGAAGCAAAGCACCCTGAAGATGGACCGCAGCGGCATGACGCTGGCAGAAGCGTTAGCCAGCGCTGGCGGCCTGAATCAGTCCATGGCCGATGCGACCGGCATCTTCGTGATTCGATCCACCACCGGGAAAAGCCAGGACGGCAAAATTGCCCGCATCTGGCAGCTGAACGCCCGCGACGCGTCTGCCATGGTGCTCGGCACGGAATTTCAGCTCCAGCCCTACGATATCGTCTACGTGACCACGGCACCGGTCTCTCGCTGGAACCGGGTTGTGGCGCAGCTGGTGCCTACCATCAGCGGGATACACGATCTGACGGAAACCGTGCGCTTTATTAAGTCGTGGCCCGAATAATGATCCAATCCATTCTGGTGGTGTGTACAGGAAATATTTGCCGCTCCCCGCTCGGGGAACGGCTCTTACAGCAAAAGTTACCCACATTGTCTATCGCTTCGGCAGGTATCTGCGGCCTGGCCGGTCATCCGGCAGATCGCCATGCCCAGCACATCGCGGCCAGGCATGGCCTGTCGCTGGTCGATCACGTTGCCCGCCCGCTGACGGCGGCAATGATGCGGGAATACGATCTGATCCTCGCCATGGAGTCAGGACAGATAAACCGGATCTCGCTCATCGCACCGGAGGTGCGCGGCAAAGCCTTGCTGTTTGGGCAATGGCTGAGGGAACAGGAAATTCCCGATCCGTACGGTAAAAGCATGGAAGCTTTTGAATATGTCTTTCGCCTGCTTGGCGAAGCAAGTCAGGAATGGACCAACCGACTTACAGTTAAGGGATTACGTACATGTCGTCGAAAAGCGTAAATGCACAGGGTTATGCTGTTGATAACCATGAGCTGGATCTGGCGCGTCTTCTGGGAGAATTAATTGATCATCGCGTGTGTATTCTTAGCGTCACGCTATTTTTTGCGCTCTGCGGGACGTTGTATGCGTTATTTGCATCGCCGGTCTACGTCGCAGATGCCATGGTGCAAATAGAAAATAAGCAGCAGAACAGCATTCTCAAAACCTTAAACCAGCTGACTCCCGAACTATCCTCCGATTCCGGCGCGGAAATTCAGCTGCTGAAATCGCGGATGATCCTCGGCGAAACCGTGGAGGCATTGCATTTACGCGATGAGATCACCCAGCTTCGCCTGCCGATTATCGGCAAGGGATGGGCGCGGCTTACCGGGCAACCCGACGCCACGCTGATCCTCGACAAACTCGCCCTTCCCGCCGAGCAGGGCAGCGGAAGGGGGCTGACTCTTACCGCCGAAGAGAACGGGCATTACCTGCTGGAAGGGGAGGGGTTTAGCGCGCGCGGCACCGTGGGTATACCGCTGCAGCATGCCGGAGTGACGATCGCCGTGCGCAAATTGTCTGCGCCGCCGGGCACGCGCTTCAGGGTGCGGCAGCACGCGCAGCTGGAAGCAATAAACGCCCTGAGCCGCCAGTTTAGCGTGGCGGAGCAGGGTAAAGAGAGCGGGATCCTCTCGCTGAGCCTGACGGGCCAGGATCCCGTGCGCATTGCCACCGTGCTGAATCACATTGCCCAGAGCTATCTGCAACAGAACATTGCCCGCCAGGCCGCGCAGGACTCACAAAGCCTCAACTTCCTGCAGCGTCAGATGCCGCAGGTACGCAGTGAGCTGGAGCTGGCCGAAGAACGTCTGAACACCTACCGTAAGCAGCGCGACTCGGTGGATTTAAGTCTGGAAGCCAAGTCGGTGCTGGAGCAGATCGTTAACGTCGATAACCAGCTCAATGAGCTGACCTTCCGCGAAGCGGAGATCTCCCAGCACTTTAAAAAAGACCACCCGACCTATCGGGCGCTGCGTGAAAAACGCCAGACCTTAGAGAGCGAACGGGAGCGGCTGAACAAACGGGTGGGGACGATGCCGTCCACGCAGCAGGAGATCCTGCGTCTCAGCCGCGATGTGGATTCTGGCCGGGCGGTTTATCTGCAGCTTCTGACCCGACAGCAGGAGCTGAATATCTCCCGCTCCAGCGCAATTGGCAACGTGCGCATTATCGATTCGGCGGTAACGCAGCCTGCGCCGATCAAGCCACGTAAGGCGTTGATCCTGGCCATCACGACCCTGTTTGGCCTCTTCGTCGCGACAGGCGGGGTGCTGGCAAGTTCGGCGCTGCGGCGCGGTATCAATGCCCCGGAACAGTTGGAAAAAGAAGGAATTAGCGTCTATGCCACCTTGCCCCATTCGGCCTGGCTGCACGGTAAAACCCGGGTGGGCAACCGCTATTTCTTCCACTACTGCAAACGGCATAAAATCACCGACGTGCCCTTTTTACCGATAGACAGGCCGCTGGATAATTTTGTCGAAGCGGTGCGCGGGTTACGTACCAGCCTGCACTTCGCCATGATGGATGCCGAAAATAACATTCTGATGTTCAGTGGCCCGTCTCAGGACTGCGGCAAAACGCTGGTCAGCACCTCGCTGGCGGCGCTGGTGACCCAGGTCGATCGGCGGGTGCTGTTTATTGATGCCGATATGCGTAAGGGCTACGTGCACAATATTTTTGGTCTGCGCAATGATGCCGGTCTGTCGGATGTGCTGTCAGGAAAAGTGGCCTTTAGTGAGGCGGTTCAGACGTACGCCAGCGGCCAGTTTGATGTGGTGACCTGCGGGCACTATCCGCCTAACCCGTCCGAGCTGCTGATGCATGACCGTTTTCGCGCGTTTATGGCCTGGGCCAGCGAGCAGTACGACATGGTGATTGTCGATACCCCGCCGATCCTGGCGGTCACGGATGCCGCGCTGGTGGGCCGGGTCGCGGCCTCTACGCTGCTGGTCGCACGCTTTAACGTCACCAGCGTCCGGGAGATGGAGGTCAGCCAGCGCCGCCTGCAGCAGATGGGGGTCAACATTAAAGGGGCAATCCTGAACGACGTCATAAAATCGGCGGCCAGCTATTATGCTTCCGGTTACGATGCGTATGGTTATTCCGCGGAGCAGAGCCCGAACGCGAAGAAAAGATAACAAGGGAATAAAGACCCGGCAGCGAACGCTGCCGGGTTGAACAACTTACTTCGCCAGCAGCTCGTGCGCCGTGCGTTCCACCAGTGACAGCAGAACTTTGACATCCTCAAGCGTCACGATTGGGTTCAGCAGGGTCAGCTTCAGGCAGGTGATCCCGTTATGCTCGGTCACACCGACGTTGGCACGGCCCGATTCCAGCAGCGCATCACCGATCTTCTGGTTAAGCAGCGCAATGGCCGCATCGTCCAGATTCAGTTCAGGGCGGAAGCGGAACAGTACGCTCGCCAGCTGCGGTGGCATTACCAGTTCCAGCTGTGGCTGTTCGGTCACGTAAGCGGCAACCTGCTGCGCCATGGTCACACCGTGATCGATGATCTCAGCGTATTTCTTCTGGCCCAGCGCTTCCAGGCTCATCCACAGCTTCAGCGCGTCAAAGCGACGGGTAGTCTGCAGGGATTTGGACACCAGGTTCGGTACGCCAGCCTCTTCGTCAAACTCAGAGTTCAGGTAGGCCGCCTGATAGCGCATCAGCTCATAGTGACGCGCCTCTTTCAGCAGGAACGCGCCGCAGCTGATGGTCTGGAAGAACTGCTTGTGGAAGTCCAGGGTAACGGAATCCACCAGCTCGATACCGTCGAGGTAATCGCGATACTTCTCGGACATCAGCAGTGCGCCGCCCCAGGCCGCATCCACGTGAACCCAGATATTCTGCTTCGCCGCCAGCGCTGCAATCGCACGCAGCGGATCGATAGCACCCGCATCGGTGGTGCCTGCGGTGGCAACAATCGCCAGAATCTGCTCGCCGTTGGCATTGCACTGCTCGATTTTCGCCGCCAGATCGGTCAGATCCATACGCGAACATTCGTCAGTTTTCACCTGGATAACGGACTGGTAGCCCAGACCCATCAGCGCCATGTTCTTCTGCACGGAGAAGTGCGCGCTGTCGGAGCACAGCACCCGGATCTTACGCAGATCGCCCACCAGACCATCCTGCTGGACGGAGTGGCCCTGACGCGCGAAGAACGCATCGCGCGCCAGCATCAGACCCATCATGTTGCTCTGGGTGCCGCCGCTGGTGAAGACACCGGCATCGCCTGGCTGGTAACCCAGACGGGTACGCAGCCACTCGATCAGTTTTATCTCGATAATGGTCGCAGACGGGCTCTGATCCCAGGAATCCATGCTCTGGTTAGTGGCGTTGATCATGACTTCCGCCGCCTGGCTTACCACCAGGCTCGGGCAGTGGAGATGCGCCACGCACTGCGGATGGTGCACCGCCAGGCTGTCTTTCAGGAAATATTCAACGGCACGCTCGATAGCGGTCTCGTTGCCCAGCCCTTCCGGGCTGAACTCCAGGTTGATACGATCGCGCAGCTCGGCGACCGTTTTACCCTGGTACATTTCCGGCTGTTTCAGCCACTGCATCACCGCCTGGGTGCTCTGCTCGATGGCCTGCTGATAGGCTTCGATGCTTTGCGCCGACGACGACAAAATCGGGTTTAAATCTGACATTGTATCCATTGTCTCCGGTTAGACTGGGCGAACGCCCGCAGCAAGCAGCGCCTGCTCAAATTTGTCCAGGAACACGTTCAGCTCCCGATCGCTGATCAGCAGGGAAGGCAGCAGACGCACAACGTTACCGTTACGGCCGCCACGCTCCAGAATCAGACCGGCTTCGAAGCATTTCTTCTGGATCAGCGCAGACAGCTCGCCATCGCCCGGGAAGCAGCCCATGTGGTCGGCAGCTTCGTGCGGTTTAACGATCTCAATACCAATCATCATGCCCAGACCGCGCACGTGACCGATAACCGGATAGCGTTTCTGCAGCTCAACCAGCTTCGCTTTCAGCCACTCGCCCTGGGCGGCAACTTTATCAGCGATGTTCTGCTCTTTGAGGATCTGCAGGGTGGTGAGGCCGGTCGCCATCGCCAGCTGGTTGCCACGGAAGGTACCGGTATGGTGACCCGGAGACCAGGCATCGAACTGCTTTTTGATACCGAGCACGGCCAGCGGCAGACCGCCGCCAACAGCTTTGGACATCACCACGATGTCTGGCTGGATACCTGCGTGTTCGAAGGCGAAGAATTTACCGGTACGGGCAAAGCCCGCCTGGACTTCGTCGAGGATCAGCAGAATGCCGTGCTCTTCGGTCACTTTACGGATGCGCTGCAGCCACTCAACCGGAGCAGGGTTCACGCCGCCTTCGCCCTGGACTGCTTCCAGGATCACGGCAGCAGGTTTACGCACGCCGCTCTCGACGTCGTTGATCAGGTTTTCGAAGTAGTAAGTCAGGGCTTTCACGCCCGCTTCACCACCGATACCCAGCGGGCAGCGGTACTGGTGCGGGTAAGGCATGAACTGCACTTCCGGCATCATGCCGTCAACCGCTTCTTTCGGAGACAGGTTGCCGGTCACGGACAGTGCGCCGTGGGTCATGCCGTGATAGGCACCGGAGAAGCTGATAATGCCGCTACGGCCGGTCACTTTTTTCGCCAGCTTCAGCGCGGCTTCAACGGCGTCCGCACCGGATGGACCGGTAAACTGCAGGCAGTACTCTTTGCCCTGACCTGGCAGCATGGAGAGCAGGTATTCAGAGAACGCGTCTTTTAACGGCGTAGTCAGATCCAGGGTATGTAACGGCAAGCCGCTGGTAATGACACTTTGGATGCTTTTCAGCACATCAGGATGGTTATGACCCAGCGCCAGCGTTCCCGCACCGGCCAGGCAATCAAGATACTCTTTGTTATCCGCATCGGTGATCCACACCCCATCCGCCTTCGTAATGGCTAAAGGCAGCTTGCGCGGATAACTCCTGACATTGGATTCCATTTCGGCCTGACGGGCCAGATAGGTTTCGTTGGTTTTGAAAGAAGAGGCATTCAAAGTATCAATACGGACTTTATCCGTCATCATATCACTCCTACAACCGCAGCTCAGCACGTGGCCACGATTGAATAATTAATTAAGAAAATGAGAAGGGCATCAAAAATCGCGGCCAATATAGAGCCTTTTTGCGCGGGGCTCAATGGTTAATTGTTTATCGTTTTGTTACGCGCGTTGAAACAACGCGCGTAAGCCGTAACCCCGCATGGCAACTGAGGTTTCCTGGGGGGCACTCCGCGTAAAAAAGTGGGGTATTTTAGAATGCTTTAGGAGTATTTTGAACGACGTTCAGAATCCCATGATCGCGACCATGGGTTTTATTCCATGACGCATCGGTAACGCCGTCCGCATCAAGGGAGATCGACAGGATATAACCCGCGCCTTTTATCTCGTAGAAGTTCGCATTGGAACGCTTCACCGTGGCTTTTTTGCCGTTGATGGTGGCCTGGGTAAAACCATTGTTGACGATGGCTTTGATGCCGTTTGCGCTAAAAGAGGCTTCACGCAGCGGGTCAGCAACGTGGGCCGCCTGCGCATGCTGAACGGCGGCATGGGCATTCTCTAAAGCCTGTTTTTCGGCCGCGGCATTGATCGTGGCCTGACGGTTCTGGTCGGCAACATAGCAGGCATCGCGGCTGACGCCTTTTGCTTCACACTGCGCTAACCGCTGTTCTTCAGAGACGCAGCCCGCAAGAAGTGCAGCAACCACACCCACCAACAGAATCTTTTTCATACATTAACCTTTAGTAAATTAAGGAAATATTCCTTGCTTAATCATTGATTTAATCATTTTTATTCGTACAGCCACTATCAGTTCGTTTCTATAGAAGTAACGAAGTAGTGGCGGGGGATGACTATCGCGGAAGGCGGGGTTTTGCTATTTGATGAAGATCACATTTAGCACGAATAGCTAAAATGATGGGAGTAATCCTGGCGTTCCGGGATACAGAATCAGCCAATAAAAAAGCCCCACCGTGACGCTTCAACGGAGGGGCTTTGACTCAGATGCTTACTGCGCTTTCGGTATCAGCTTCAGGAAACGCATGACCCCAGGGCGGCGCTCGGAGGTGAGCAGCAGGCGGTTGTCATCCGTGAAATCGCGCAGCTCAGGCAGATTGCTGGTCTCACGCTCTACGCGTTCAATCACCTCAACTTCAAAATAGCTGGCCGCGTGACGCAGGAAGGTGGTGTATTTGTCGAGGAAGTTATCCATCCAGTGGTGAATTTCAATCACCACCGTCGAAGATTTCAGCAGTCTCAACACTTCATCGGTGAGCAGGTCGAACTCAAACCCTTCGACATCCACGAGTACCAGAGCGTTATTCAGGTCTGCCCGGTTCAGAGCGGCAAAACTCGCGGCATTGGCTTCGCCAAGGATGGTCAGCTCACCTACGGAGTGGTTCTTTTTCCAGTTCTCAGCGATTACGCTGCGGCCTTTTTCAGTCTGTTCAAAACAGATCGTTCTACCGACTTTGCCGGAAACCAGCATGCCAATGGCGTAGTAGCCATCTGCCGCGCCAATATCAATAAAAGTGCTGAAACGACCGGCCTCAGTGGCGTCGATGAGATTGAGGATCTCTTTCTCATACAGCCCAAGACACTGTGAGCCGAGATCGAGTTTCCCCCACCAGGTCTCGCGATCCAGATGCAGCCCCGTGAAGGGACCATATTTCACCACGCCGTTGAGAATATCGAACAGCTCCAGCGAGATACGTTCCTGGCGTTCGCGAATAGTCTCGCGACGCCAGGCTTCACGCTGTTCGAGCGTGGACTGCTGAGCGCGCGCCAGCATCGGATGAAAATAGTCTGCTTCCGCTAAAATTAACTGTTCCACACTGTTCATTCTGTTATTACCTGAGTCCGGGTTCGGGAGTGTGTTGATTACAAGGTGTGCAAAATACGTTTACGTTCAACGTCTTCTTCTGGGGTGGTAAAGTCAGCCACCGTACAGGTAGCGCAAATCCCTTTCTTCAAGCCGAAATCAAACAGCCCGCGGCGGAATCCGCTGAGGGTTTTTGAGGCGTAGACGTCAAAGATCGAAGCGTCATTCAGATTTCCCGCGGGGGCGAGGTTGGTCTTATCATCCAGGAAGCTTTCGCAACAGGGTTGCACCGTGCCGTCGTAAAAAATGGTGAATTCACGAAAGGGTTTCACACAGGGGCTGGTGCGGATCGTTGACGAGGCCGCATGCTCGGTTAAAACCCCGGCGCGGTTGGTGCCGTATTTCCGCCAGTCCGGCCACTGAATTTTTATCTGCACGCCACGATGGCTGAACAGGACCGAGGTGGAGTTAAGGACGCTATCCACGTCGAAATCGGGAAACTTATGCCCGCACTCCAGTTTGTCCAGCAGTTTGGTCACCCGACGGTAAATTGCCGACGGTTTCTGAACCACGTTGGAGGGCGGATGCAGCGTCACACAAATATTGTTCAGACCGCTGTCAGAAAGCGTACTCAGGCGGGCGATATCAAGGAAATCACCGTTGCTGTTAAACGCAACATGGGTATAGGGCAGCGCCTGCTTGATCAAGGCGATTTTACGCTCCAGATCCAAATCCAGCAGCGGCTCGTTATACAGGTTCAGCGAGATACGGTTTTCGTAGCGGATCGCTGCCAGTTCGCTGCAGATTTTCTCCAGCGTTGCCGTATCCATATAGCGCTGAAGCGACTGTCGGTTGGAGAAGCTGACCGGACAGTAATCACACTTACGGTTGCAGTTGTACGACAGCTCAAGGTTGACGATCTCAACGTGGCGCTTAAACATGATCTGCTTTTGCGATTCGGTCATTGCCGCGCTGCGCCGACTGTCCAGCAGATTCTTAATGCTCTCATCAGAAGCAAAACTGATCTGCTCAAAATAATTCATTGCTACTCTCCTGCCGCTGAAACGCTCTGACACTGCGTATTGATATCGGCCACCCGGCTGAAAACCTGAGTACAGCGCATAATAAAAATTTCCCTTAAGGCGTTGAACGACATCACGCGCAACCCGGGCAGTATGATCACAGCTTAACCCAGGGGACAGGGGAGCTAATGGCGCAACAGACAGTGGTTCACCCGCTTTTTCTGCGTATAGAAGGGCGCTGGACAAAGGGTTTTACAAGCGGGGGAGGACTGCTATCATCGCTGGCGGTGATAACGTTATCGTTACATCAACGACTCGGGGTGCCCTTCCTTGTGAAGGCTGAGAAATACCCGTACCACCTGATCTGGATAATGCCAGCGTAGGGAAGTCAGATGCCCTCCGGGCAATCGCTTCTTCGCGCAAGGCAGGAGCGATACCATGCAGCCTGACCTGCTCAATTTACACGCCTTACACCACTTCCGAATCCGTTCTCCGCTGACTCACTGCATGACTAACGACGTGGTGCAGACCTTTACCGCCAACGTCCTGCTGGCCCTCGGCGCATCTCCGGCGATGGTGATTGAAGCCGAAGAGGCTGAACAGTTTTCCGCTATTGCCGATGCGCTGCTGATTAACGTCGGTACCCTCACCGCACCGCGCGCCCAGGCGATGCGCCGGGCGATTGAAAGCGCGGTGGCGGCGGGTAAGCCCTGGACGCTCGATCCGGTGGCCGTTGGTGCGCTGGCGTACCGGACCCGTTTTTGCCAGCAAATCCTCGCTCTGAAACCGGCGGCTATTCGCGGCAATGCCTCTGAAATCCTCGCTCTTGCCGGGATGAGCGCAGGCGGGCGCGGCGTGGACACCACCGATACTGCCGCCAGCGCCCTGCCTGCTGCGCAAGCCCTGGCGCGGCAGACAAATGCCGTGGTGGCGGTCACCGGGGAGGTGGATTACGTCACTGACGGGCTGCGTACCCAGACCCTCACCGGGGGCGATCCGCTGATGACCCGGGTGGTGGGCACCGGTTGCGCCCTGTCGGCGGTGGTGGCAGCCAGCTGTTCACTGCCGGGCGACCGGCTGGATAACATTGCCGCGGCCTGCGGCTGGATGAAACGGGCCGGGACGCTGGCGGCAGCGCAAAGTCGTGGCCCGGGCAGTTTTGCCGCGGCGTTTCTTGATGTCCTGTGGGAACTGGGGGCGCAACGATGAAACGGATTAATGCGCTTACCATCGCCGGCACCGACCCAAGCGGCGGAGCCGGGATCCAGGCTGACCTGAAAACCTTCTCCGCGCTGGGCGCATACGGCTGCTCGGTGATCACCGCCCTGGTGGCACAGAACACTCGCGGGGTGCAGTCAGTCTATCGCATCGAACCCGACTTCGTGGCGGCGCAGCTGGAGTCGGTATTCAGCGATGTGCGCATCGACACCACCAAGATCGGCATGCTGGCCGAAACCGATATCGTCGAGGCGGTGGCGGAGCAGCTCCTGCGTCATCAGGTGAAAAACGTGGTGCTGGACACGGTGATGCTGGCGAAAAGCGGCGATCCGCTGCTGTCGCCCGCCGCCGTCGACACGCTGCGTAAAAAACTGCTGCCGCAGGTGGCGCTCATCACTCCCAATCTACCCGAAGCGGCGGCCTTGCTGGATGCGCCCCATGCCCGCAGCGAGCAGGAGATGAAAGCGCAGGGCCAGGCATTGCTGGCGATGGGCTGCGAGGCGGTGCTGATGAAGGGCGGCCATCTGGACGATCCCGAAAGCCCCGACTGGCTGTTCACCCGCGACGGGGCCATGCGCTTTACCGCCCCGCGCGTCAATACCAAAAATACCCACGGCACCGGCTGCACCCTTTCTGCGGCGCTGGCCGCGCTGCGTCCACGGCACGATAGCTGGACGGATACGGTCCGCGAGGCCAAAGCCTGGCTCTCCTGTGCGCTCGCACAGGCGGACACGCTGGAAGTGGGGCAGGGCATAGGTCCGGTGCATCATTTTCATGCATGGTGGTAGACGGCTGGCAATTTGACGTCCCGCAGACCAGGCTTAGGGGGCTTACAATCCTGTGAGCCTGGATAAAAATGCCGACGCGCTGTCGGCACTGACGGGAGGAAAACCATGACTGATATTACGCAATTGCTTGGCAAAGACGCCGACAGCCTGTTACAGCATCGTTGTATGACCATTCCAGCCGACCAGCTTTACCTGCCTGGCCATGACTACGTCGACCGCGTGATGGTGGACAACAACCGTCCGCCGGCGGTGCTGCGCAATATGCAGACGCTGTACAACACCGGGCGTCTGGGCGGGACCGGCTATCTGTCGATCCTGCCGGTGGACCAGGGCGTAGAGCACTCTGCGGGCGCGTCCTTTGCTGCCAACCCGCTCTATTTTGATCCGAAGAATATCGTCGAACTGGCGATTGAGGCGGGCTGTAACTGCGTGGCCTCCACCTACGGCGTGCTGGCGTCCGTCTCGCGCCGTTACGCGCACCGCATTCCGTTCCTGGTTAAGCTCAACCACAACGAAACCCTGAGCTACCCCACCGAATATGACCAGACGCTCTATGCCAGCGTTGAGCAGGCCTTCAACCTCGGCGCGGTCGCGGTAGGGGCTACCATCTATTTCGGCTCGGAGCAGTCGCGTCGTCAGATCGAAGAGATCTCCGCCGCCTTCGAGCGCGCACACGAGCTGGGGCTGGTGACCGTGCTGTGGGCCTACCTGCGTAACCCGGCCTTCAGCAAAGACGGCACCGATTACCATGTTTCCGCCGATTTAACCGGCCAGGCCAACCATCTGGCGGCGACCATCGGGGCGGATATCGTCAAGCAGAAAATGGCCGAAAACAACGGCGGCTACAAGGCGGTGAAATTCGGCTATACCGACGATCGGGTCTACAGCAAACTGACCAGCGATAACCCAATTGACCTGGTGCGCTACCAGCTGGCGAACTGCTACATGGGTCGCGCCGGGTTGATCAACTCCGGCGGGGCGGCAGGGGGTGAAACCGATCTCACCGATGCGGTACGCACGGCGGTGATCAATAAACGCGCGGGCGGGATGGGGCTGATCCTCGGTCGCAAGGCGTTTAAAAAATCGATGGCCGACGGCGTGAAGCTGATTAATGCGGTGCAGGATGTCTATCTGGATAAGAAAGTGACGATCGCGTAACCGTAATGCCGGGTGACGGCTACGCCTTACCCGGCCTACCACTTAAAACCCCATTTCATTTCATTCAACGATCCCTCCCGATCCACTTCACACTTCCCCAGGCTTTTGTGAAAAGTGTCACTCCCTCCCGTGCAGATGCACAAAAAATGGTCAGCGCTTAGCGGAATTTGTCTAAGGCAGTGGATGAATTTTGCGCTTACAGTTAGTTTCGAAACAGCTTTTCAAAATGACAGAACATGCTGAACCTACGTTGTTTTAAGGACTGAAAATGAAAATCGAATCTGTAAACGTCACCGTCTTTCAGTATCCCACGCGCCGGGTCTCCGACACCGCCGGACACTCCCATCCGGGGCCGGAGAGTCTGGCAAAAATGGCGATGCTGACCATTACCGCAGACGATGGCACCAAAGGGTACTCATTTGCACCGCCGGAAGTGGTGCGCCCTTTTGTGGTCAACACCTTCTTTCGCAAAGTGATGGTCGGCCAGGACGCGTTCAATCGCGAGAAGATCTGGCAGGAGCTGGCCCACTGGCAGCGCGGCAGCGCCCACCAGCTGACCGAACGCGCGTTGGGGTTTGTTGAGCAGGCGCTGTGGGATCTGATTGGCCGTAAACTGAATATGCCGGTGTGGAAACTGCTCGGCGGCTACCGCGACAAAGTGCCGGCCTACGGCAGCACCATGTGCGGCGATGACCTGCCCGGCGGCCTGTCGACGCCGGAAGAGTACGCCAGCTTTGCCGAGACGCTGGTCGCCCGCGGATACAAAGCGATTAAGCTGCACACCTGGATGCCGCCGGTCTCCTTCGCTCCCAATCCAAAGATGGATGTCAAAGCCTGCGCCGCGGTGCGTGAAGCGGTCGGCCCGGACATCGACCTGATGATCGACGGCTACCACTGGTACAGCCGCACCGAAGCGCTGTACATCGGCAAAGAGCTGGAGAAGCTCAACTTCGCGTGGTTTGAAGAGCCGATGGAAGAGGAGAGCATGTCCTCCTACGCCTGGCTGGCAGAAAACCTCTCTATTCCGATCATCGGGCCGGAAAGCCTGGGCGGGAAGCACCACAGCCGCGCCGACTGGATCAAGGCCGGGGCCTGCGACATCCTGCGTGCCGGTTCGAACGGCGTCGGCGGCATCTCGCCAACCCTGAAGGTGGCGAACCTTGCGGAGTCGTTCGGCATGGACTGCGAAGTGCACGGCAACGGCGCGGCGAGCCTGGCGGTGATTGGCGCCATCAAGAACTGCCGCTGGTATGAGCGCGGCCTGCTGCACCCGTTCCTCGATTACGACGAACCCGCAGCGTATCTGCACAGCCTGATCGACCCGATGGATGATGAAGGCATGGTCAGCCTGCCGACGCGTCCGGGACTCGGCGAAGACATTAATTTTGCGTATATCGAAGCCAATACCGTCAGCCACGACTGACAGATAAAAACGTACCCTACAGGCGATATATACATGAAACGAACCTCTCTGGCTGGAGCGTGTTTACTCGCGCTCTCGCTGATGATGGGGAGCGGTGCGGCGTACGCAAAAACGCCGCCCGATCAGCTCATCATCGGTATGAACATGAACAATCTGCTGACCCTCGATCCGGCCGCGATGACCGGTAACGAAGTGGTCGGCATTGTGGTCAATCTCTACGATTCGCTGGTGGAGCTCGATCCCAATACCCTCACCAACGTCAAACCGGCGCTGGCGAAATCCTGGGATATTTCCCCGGACGGCAAAACCCTGACCTTCCACCTGCGCGACAACGTGACCTTCCACTCCGGCAATCCGCTCACCGCCGAGGACGTGGTGTGGTCGATGCGCCGCCTGCTGCACCTCAACCTCGCCCAGGCCTCGGTGTGGAAATCCTACGGGTTCTCTAAGAAGAATATTGACCAGCAGATTAAAGCCCTCGATGACCACACCGTGCAGCTCACTCTGCCGAAGGCCAACGATCCGCAACTGGTGATCTACTCCCTCGGCGCGCTGGGCAACCTCGGCGTGCTGGATCGCAAAACGGTGCTCAGCCACGAGGTCAATAGCGACTGGGGCAACCGCTGGCTGACCACCAACGAAGCTGGTTCCGGGCCCTTTATGCTGGAGACCTGGCAGGCAAAAGACGTGCTGCGCATGCAGCGTAACCCGAAATACTGGCGCGAAGAGCCGAAGATGAACCGCGTCGTCCTGCGCCATTTTCAGGAGTCGCAAACCCTGCGCCTGATGGTGGAGAAGGGCGATCTGGATATCGCCAGCAACATGGCGGTGGCGGACATCAACGCCCTGCGTAAGGATCCGCAGCTGACGGTGGAAGCCGTGCAGAAGGGCACGGTCTACTACGTGGCGATGAGCATGAAAGAGGCGCACTTCGCCAACCCGAAAGTGCGCGAAGCCGTGCGCTACCTGATTGACTATCAGGGCATCAACAAGGCGCTGATGCCGGGCTACGGCGTGCTGCACCAGCGGCCGATCAAGGCGGGGATGCCGTCCACATTACCGGACCCGGGCTATAAGCTCGACATCGCCCGCGCCAAAAAGCTGCTGGCGGAAGCGGGCTATCCGGACGGTTTCGACACCACCCTGCGGGTGCTGGCGGATCAGCCGTTCCTCAATATCGCCATCGCGGTGCAGTCCACCCTGATGCAGGCGGGCATCAACGCCAAAATCATCACCGGCACCGGGAACCAGATCTACGGCGCGATGCGCGAGCGTAAGTTCGACATGCTGGTCGGGCGCGGCGGCAGCGGCGTGGAGCCCCATCCGCACTCCAGCCTGCGCGCGCTGGTCTACAACCCGGACAACAGCGACGAAGCCCGGCTGACTAACTTCCAGGGCTGGCGCACCGGTTTTTACGACAAGCCGCTGAACGAGATGATCGACAAGGCCCTGCTGGAGCGCGATCCGCAGAAGCAGATCGCCGATTATCAGCAGATCCAGGTGCGTTACGACCAGCTGATCCCGGCTCTGATCCCGCTGTCGCAGATGGTCGATTCGGTGGTGGTGCGTAACGAAGTCAAAAACTTCCAGTCGCATCCGTCGGCCACCACCTTCCTGCGGGAAGTGTACAAAACCGGAGGTGAAAAATGAGCGTTGCGATCCTCGCCCCGGGCTCCCGCACCCGGCGTTTCTCGAAACGCCTGACCCAGGTGCTGGTGACCCTGTTCGGCCTGCTGGTGCTGACCTTCTTTATTGGCCGCGTGATGCCGGTGGATCCGGTTCTGGCGATTGTCGGGCCGGACGCTGACCACAGCACCTATCAGCAGGTTTATCACCAGCTGGGCTTCGATCAGTCCCTGCTGACCCAGTTCGGCATCTACCTTAACAACCTGCTGCACGGCGATCTGGGCAATGCCCTGCTGACCGGCAAGCCGGTGCTGGATGACATTCTGCGCGTCTTCCCGGCGACCCTGGAGCTGGCGACGATGGCGATTATCGTCGGGGCCGGTTTAGGCGTTCCGCTGGGGGTGCTGGCCGCCGCGCGCCGTAACAGCGTTTCGGATTACGTGGTGCGCATCATCAGCCTCGCCGGTTACTCCACGCCGATCTTCTGGGTCGGGATGATGGGGCTACTGCTGTTCTATGCCTGGCTTGGCTGGGTAGGCGGCGCCGGACGGCTGGATCTGGGCCTGGATGGCCTGGTACCGCGCCGTACCGGACTGATGACCGTCGATGCCCTGCTGGCAGGCAACAGCGCGGTGTTCTGGAACGCCATTAACCACCTGGTGCTGCCGGCCTCACTGCTGGGCTTCCACTCCCTGGCCTACATCAGCCGCATGACCCGCAGCTTTATGCTGGCCCAGCTGTCCCAGGAGTTCATCATCACCGCTCGCGTAAAAGGTTTAACCGAGCGCCAGGTGATCTGGAACCACGCGTTCCGCAACATCCTCGTGCAGCTGCTGACGGTGGTGGCCCTGGCCTACGGATCGCTGCTGGAAGGGGCGGTGCTGATTGAAACCGTCTTCTCCTGGCCGGGTTTTGGCTCCTATCTCACCGGCAGCCTGCTGCTGGGGGACATGAACGCGGTGATGGGCTGCGTCCTGCTGGTGGGGATCATCTTCGTGATGCTCAACCTGCTCTCCGACATGCTGTATCAACTCTTTGACCCGAGGACGAAATCATGACCGTTTCTCTGGATACACCGCTGCAATCCGTTCGCAGCGAAGGACGCCAGCGCCTGGCGCGGATGGCCCGTCGCAGCGTCGGGTTTGTCGGGCAGATGGCGCGCAACCCGCTGACGGCCATTGGCGGCGGCATCATTCTGCTGCTGTTGATCGTCGCGGCCTTTGCGCCCTGGATCGCGCCCTACAACCCGCTGGTGCAGGATCTGAATAACGCCCTGGTGGCCCCGAACGCCCAACACTGGTTCGGCACCGACGAATTTGGCCGGGATATCTTCAGCCGCCTGGTCTACGGCTCGCGCATCACGCTCTATATCGTGCTGCTGGTGTCGGTCACGGTCGGCCCGCTGGGGCTGCTGCTGGGCGTCACCGCCGGGTACTTTGGCGGTAAGGTCGATGCGGTGCTGATGCGCGTTACCGATATCTTTATCTCCTTCCCGAGCCTGGTGCTGGCGCTGGCGTTCGTCGCGGCCCTCGGCCCGGGGCTGGAACACGTGGTGATCGCCATTACGATCACCGCCTGGCCGCCGATTGCCCGTCTGGCCCGCGCGGAAACCCTGTCGCTACGTCAGGCCGACTTTATCTCCGCCGTGCGTCTGCAGGGAGCCTCCCCGGTGCGGGTGCTGTGGCGGCACATTGTTCCGCTGTGCCTGCCGTCTGTAATTATCCGTATCACCATGAACATGGCCGGGATCATCCTGACCGCCGCCGGTCTCGGCTTCCTCGGCCTCGGCGCGCAGCCGCCGGAGCCGGAGTGGGGGGCGATGATCTCCAGCGGCCGCACCTACATGATGGAGTGCTGGTGGGTGGTGACTATTCCGGGGCTGGCGATCCTGATTAACAGCCTGGCGTTCAACTTCTTAGGAGATGGCTTACGTGACATCCTCGATCCTCGCAGCAACTAATGAGCCGCTGCTCGACGTGCGCGATTTGCACGTCGACTTTATCAACGGACGCGCGGTGACTAACGCGGTGCGCGGCGTCTCCTTTCAGCTCGGGCGCGAGAAGCTGGCGATTGTCGGTGAGTCGGGCTCGGGGAAATCCACCGTCGGGCGGGCGCTGCTGCGCCTGCACCCGGCAAAGGCGCAGATCACCGCCACCCGGATGCAGTTTGGCGATGTCGATCTCCGCAGCGTCAGCGAGGCGCAGATGCGCGGCATTCGCGGCAAGCGCATCTCGATGATCATGCAGGACCCGAAGTACTCCCTGAACCCGGTGGTCTGCGTCGGGGATCAGATCGCCGAGGCCTGGCTGACCCACCATCCGGGGCGCAAGGCGGAGGCGAAAGCTAAAGTGCTGGAGATGCTCGACGTGGTGCGTATTCGCCAGCCGGAGCGGGTATATCAGCTCTATCCGCACGAGATCTCCGGCGGGCAGGGGCAGCGCATCATGATCGCCATGATGCTGATCACCGACCCGGAGCTGGTGATCGCCGACGAACCCACCTCCGCGCTGGACGTCTCGGTGCGCCTGCAGGTGCTGGGATTGCTCGACGACTTAGTCCAGTCCCGCGGGCTGGGGCTGATCTTTATCAGCCACGACATCAACCTGGTGCGCAGCTTCTGCGACCGGGTGCTGGTGATGTACGCCGGGCGGGTGGTGGAATCCATCGCCGCCTGCGACCTGCACAACGCGAAGCACCCCTACACGCAGGGGCTGATCAATGCCCTGCCGGAGATGAATCACCGCCGCCCGGTGCTGCCGGTGTTGCAGCGTCAGGCCAGCTGGCTGACCGAATAAGGAGCGAAAGATGATCGAGGTAAAAAACCTGAATCTGGCGTTCGGCGAAGGCGAGAAACGCAGCCAGGTGCTCTATGACGTCAATATTAACGTCCAGCCGGGAGAGATTTATGGCCTGGTGGGGGAGTCGGGCTCCGGCAAAACCACGGTGCTGAAGTGCCTGGCCGGGCTGTTCACCCACTGGGACGGGGCGCTGGCGATCAACGGCCAGCCGCTGGAGCGGCGCATCAGCCCCCAGCGCTGTCGCCTGGTGCAGATGGTGTTTCAGGATCCCTACGGTTCGCTGCACCCGCGCCACACCATCGGCGATATTCTGGAAGAGCCGCTGCAGATCCACGGCATTAACGACCGGGATCGCCGCATTCATGCCCTGCTGGATAAAGTCGGCCTCAACCGCGCCTTCCGCGACCGCTATCCGCATCAGCTCTCCGGCGGCCAGCGTCAGCGCGTGGCCATCGCCCGGGCGCTGATCCTTGAGCCGCAGGTGCTGCTGCTCGACGAGCCGACCTCGGCGCTGGATGTTTCGGTGCAGGCGGAGATCTTAAACCTGCTGGCGGAGCTGCAGCGCGAGTCGAAGCTCACCTACCTGATGGTGACCCACGATCTCGGGGTGATCGCCCATCTGTGCCAGAAGGTGGCGGTGATGCAGTACGGGAAAATTCTCGAAACGCTGACGGTGGATAAGCTGGTGGCAGGGCAGGCGCAAACCGATTACACCCGGATGCTGGTCAACGCCAGCCAGCAGTATTCCCGCGAGATGGCCCGGGAGGTGGCGGTGTATTAGTGGGTCAGGTGCGGTTTTTTGCCCGGCGGCGGAGGTAAAAGCAAAACGGTAACGCATGTTACCGTTTTTAGTGTTTGCACCCTCTCCCAGTGGGAGAGGGTCGGGGTGAGGGCATCAGGCCGCACTTATCAGCGCAGAAGCGGGCAATCCGGCGGCAGCCGGCACCGAAGCGCGCCGGGCAACAGCGCTATACGGAAATGGTCACCGCTTAGCGGTTCACCATCCAGATTAAAGGTCATGCCGTGTGGGGCGACGACCTCAAACCAAGCTGACTGACCGTCAATGACGTTTGGACTCTCTTCCGGCCTGGTCAGCGTCGTCAGCAGCGCCGGAAGCAGTTCGTTGGCGGAAAAAATACGCAGCTGGAGCTGCCCGTCGTTAATCAACGCATCCGGGCAGAGCTGCTGCCCGCCTCCTGCCTGACGGCCATTGCCGATACCGATTACCAGCGCATCGCCCTCCCAGCGAAAGTTCTCGCCGCGAATTTCACAGGTGTCGGGTTTGAGTAAATCCATTCTCGCCAGACCGTGGATCAGATACGAAACGCCGCCCAGCGCGGCTTTCAGTTTTTCCGGGGTTTCGCTGGTAATACGTGTCCCAAACCCGCCGGTTGCCATATTGATAAAACAGGTTTCGTCGTTGACCCGGGCGATATCCACCGCCGTGGCTTTACCGGCAATCGCCAGCTGTAGGGCTTTGTCGAGGCTTTCAGGGATCCCCGCGCTGGTGGCGAAATCGTTGGCGGTGCCGAGCGGCAAAATGCCCAGCGCCGGACGCTGCGTCTCTGGCAGGTCAATCAGCGCCGTCGCCACTTCATTTATGGTGCCATCGCCGCCGCCCGCAATGACGGTCTCCACCCCGAGGTCGCAGGCTTCCTGAATATAACGGGCTGCATCACCTTTCTCCCACGTCACGCGGACATGGATCACCACCCCTTCTTCACGAAGAAGCGTCACGGCTTCGCGCAACAGATCGTTGCCTGTTCCTTTGCCGTTCAGAATTAATAAACTTGCCGGATAGGTCGCCATCCACATTGCTCCTGTGCTGATCTTTCAAAAGTGTATCGCAGCGCGGGGAAAAGCGGGTAAGAAGAGGATGAAAGGCGAAAATTAAATGAGTGGCGAGCCAAAACGTGCGCCACTCGGATTCATAACTTTATGACGCAATGGCGCCATACGGGCATAACGCGAAAACACAATCGGGATGATGTTTGCAGCGGGTTACCAGGGTGCCATCGTTACCAGGGCATCCCGATTTCGCGACAAATGATGACCAAAAGGTGGGGTTATAGGGAAAGGTTCGCAGAATGTGGAGCTTTCTGAGGGTGCCGTCAACGGCAATTCCGAAGGGACCGGTAATGAGAACTGAACCCGTGCTGATAAAGTAATCGCCTTTATACCAGATTATCAATCTAAGATTTTTAACAGTCAGAACGTGAATGAATATTGTTCCGGTACGAGGGCACACCATCCTGTTTTCAACCACCCAGTACATAGATTTCTCCTTCTCCTTAAGTGAAATTTCATTCATAAGAAGCATAGCATTCTGGATGTCTATGAATACCCTACCTTTAATAAATTGATGATTTCAGTTACTTCTCGTTGTAAATAAAGAAAAATTTACGTTAGGGACGCTAATGGTTGTGTTGCGACAGCAGGCAGGGAAATGGGGGGAGAGGAATTTCAGGCAAAAAAATTAGCCTGCGTAAGGGAGATTACACAGGCTAAGGAGGTGGTTCCTGGTACAGCTAGCATTTATGGGTTATGTTTTTCAGCGTTATAGATAATACCCGTATCAAACGCAGCGGTATGTGATCGAATTCTAAGAATCATCTCATACCAAAAAATAACCCCTTAATCTTACCCAACGTGCGGATTACGGGTATTTTCCCCAATGAAATTACGCATCAGCAGGGCATAGTCCAGCGAGATATCTTCCGGTACCGGCAGCCAGACGGTATGTCCGTCTCCCGGCGCGACCGATACCGCTTCCCCTTTACCATTCTCCATATGTTCGAGGGTAAAGTTGACGTTGCCCTGCGGGGTCATCAACTCCAGGCTGTTGCCGACGAGGAATTTGTTTTTCACCGCCACGGCTGCCAGAGGCCCCTTGCGCTCGCCGGTGAACTCACCGACAAACTGCTGGCGCTCGGAAAGCGAGTGGCCGTAGTCGTAGTTCTGGTAATCGTCATGGGTATGACGACGCAGGAAGCCTTCGGTATAGCCGCGGTGCGCCAGCCCTTCCAGGGTTTCCAGCAGGGTCGGGTCGAACGGTTTACCCGCCGCCGCGTCGTCAATCGCCTTGCGATAAACCTGAGCGGTACGCGCGCAGTAGTAATAGGATTTGGTGCGGCCTTCAATCTTCAGGGAGTGGACGCCCATCTGGGTCAGGCGCTCAACGTGAGCGATGGCGCGCAGATCCTTGGAGTTCATGATATAGGTGCCGTGCTCATCTTCGAACGCGGTCATGTATTCGCCCGGGCGCTGGGCCTCTTCAATCATAAACACGCTGTCGGTCGGCGCACCGATGCCCAGCGTCGGCTCAATGGTCTGCACCGGGATCGGCTCGTGCTTATGCACGATATTGCCCACCTCATCTTGCTTACCTTCCTGGACCTTATATTCCCAGCGGCAGGCGTTGGTGCAGGTACCCTGGTTCGGGTCACGCTTGTTGATGTAGCCAGAGAGCAGGCAGCGGCCGGAATAGGCCATGCACAGCGCGCCGTGGACGAAAATCTCCAGCTCCATTTCCGGCACCTGGCTGCGGATCTCTTCGATCTCTTCCAGCGACAGCTCGCGGGACAGAATCACGCGGGTCAGCCCCATCTGCTGCCAGAACTTCACCGTTGCCCAGTTCACGGCATTGGCCTGTACCGAGAGGTGAATGTCCATCTCCGGGAAGTTCTCCCGCACCAGCATGATTAAACCGGGATCCGACATAATCAACGCATCCGGCCCCATCTCCACCACCGGTTTCAGGTCGCGAATGAAGGTTTTCAGCTTGGCGTTATGCGGCGCGATGTTGACCACCACGTAGAATTTTTTCCCCTGCGCGTGGGCTTCGTTGATGCCGAGCTGCAGATTCTCGTGGTTGAATTCGTTATTACGCACGCGCAGCGAGTAGCGCGGCTGGCCCGCATAGACGGCATCGGCGCCATAGGCGAAGGCGTAACGCATATTTTTCAGCGTTCCCGCCGGGGAGAGGAGTTCCGGTTTAAACATGTTTGTTCTCGTTCTGATGACAGGTCAGATGCGCACACGGGTGGGCGCCGGGAGGAGATCCCATACTTTAAGGGCGGGCATTGTAACGCTGCGGGACAGGGAGGTAAACCATTCAGATAACGAAACGCCGACGGCAGGACAGTACCGTCAGCGTTTAATTCAGCGGGGGGCTCAGAGGTCGTCCTGGGTGTGATCGACAATAATTTCCAGCGTCTTACGAATGACATCGGCTTTAACGACGTCGCGCGTGGTCTCAATCTGCTTGATCAGTCGTAAAATAATCGCTTTGTTGGTCAGCGGTTCCTTCGCATCCAGAATTGCGCTCACGACTGATTCCAGCAGTGCCCACTCTTCGGCTAACAAACCGCCGGCGCTGCGAAAATAGTTGGACAACGCATCGTTTGGCAGTTCTTCATAAAAGTCTGATTTCTGGAGCATCGCCTGGCTCATAGGTGTCACACCGGTTTAGTTAATGAATTAATAATACAGTTAGTGTTTTTTGCTGTTGGCTTGCTGGCTATTGCCAAACAGGGGATACACATTGCTGTTGTTTCGACCATCCGTGTCCCAATCCTGCTGTTCACTTTTAGGTTCACGTCGGGTGTTCCCCTTACCGTCGCTGGAAATCTCCAGAATAATTTGGGAAAGCACATTCCGACGCTGGCCGTCTCGCTCTGCCGATAACATCTGTTGCAGCCTTTGCAGCAAGAGCTTCATGCTGATAGGGCCGTTTTCCTTAAGCAGAGAAAGGGTGGCTTCGCCAATAAGTTCATCAGTTAATCGTTCATGGTCACTTCTGTTCATAACTACGTCTCTGTTGCCCTCTCCACCTGATGGGGGATTCAAGGCATTAAGTCAGTCTGTGGCGACAGTATAAAGCTGTCCGAAGAAAAAACTGACTTGAAAACAATTCAATTAGCAGCTGTGGGCGTACGTCTCTTATCGATCAAACAGCAGGCCAATCAGCGTTTGATAGCGGCTCTCCTCTTCCCGATCCGATGCCTGTTCCATCCGGTATAGCAGTCGGGTGCAGATCGCTTTTCGGTTGAGGATTTTTCCTTCCCGCAGGATCTCTACCACAATTTGTCCCAGCGTCTCCTGCTGAGAAGGCTGGTTTGCTTTATTAAAATATTGGGCAATGGCATTGGCTGTAGTCGGTGCAAACCCGTTTTGGCGCATATGTCACTCCTGAAATCCGCGGTGCTAAAATATGGTTAATGTCTTGTTAACTGGTAAATACTGTACATACTAATTGTACAACTTAACAAATATATTTTGATCAATACGTGCTAACTGAGAGTAATCAAGACGTTAACAGTAAAAAATTTGCTAAAAAAGAAAGAAAATATTGTACATTTCCTGGGATTTTAACCGTTTTTGCCGAAACAGGATTAGGGCATGGTAGCCCCCGGATGGGTTGATAAGACGTAGCGCCAACCATCTGATACTGTGGACTTTCATTCATCTCCTCTATTGGAAACCCTATGCTCACTACCATCATTTACCGTAGTCACTTTCGTGACCACGTACCGGTTACTGTGCTGGAAGACATGGTTGTTGCAGCAAACAAAAAGAACAGGGAAGCCGAAGTCAGCGGCATTCTTCTGTTTAACGGCAAGCTCTTTTTTCAGCTGCTTGAAGGGCCTGAGGAAAACGTAAGAGCCATTTACCGTGCGATATGTGAAGACCCGCGCCATCACAACGTAGTAGAGCTGCTGTGTGATTACTCTCCTGCGCGTCGCTTCGGCAAGTGCGGTATGGAACTCTTTGATTTACGTAAATATATTCGCCATGAGGTGCTACAAAACGTGCTGGATAAAGGCACGTCCAGGTACCAGCTGACCTATAACGACAGGGCGCTGCAGTTCTTCAGAACCTTCGTTGAAGAGAGCGAAAAAGAGAACTATTTTGAGCTGCCGTCAGGGGATCACTGGGAGTTTATTGCCGATACTGATGCCCCCAGCGTTCGTTCCCTGTCGCAGCGCTACAGCGAGGTGTGCAACTTCGCCTTCCAGCCGATTATCGATCCGCTGGCGCGGGAAATTGTCTCCCTGGAAGCCCTGATCCGCACCCCGGAAGGAGGGGTCTCCCGGCACTGGTTCGAGGGATTAGTTGGGAATGAACTCTACGAAGCCGACCTCAAAAGCAAGAGCGTGGCTTTTGCGATGGCCCGCGCGCTGGGGCTTGGAGAGCAGAGCCTGTCTGTAAACCTGCTCCCGATGACGCTGGTTAACGTGCCCAATGCGGTCAACTATCTGATTCAGGAGATAGAGGCTAACGGGCTGGTGGCCGAGCAGATCGTGGTTGAGTTTACCGAGAACGAAGTCATCTCCCGTCTCGACGAATTCACCGGCGCGGTGCGTGAATTGAAGGCGGCAGGCATCGGCGTGGCCATTGACCACTTCGGCGGTGGTTTTGCCGGGCTGCTGCTGCTGGCGCAGTTCCAGCCAGACCGGATTAAAATCAACCGCGACCTGATTCGCGACGTGCACAAGAGCGGCCCACGCCAGGCAATAGTGCTGGCCATCATCAAATGTTGTACAGCTTTGGAAATTCTGATCTCGGCGGTGGGTATTGAGCAGCCGGAAGAGTGGATGTGGCTGGAATCAGCCGGAGTTTCGCATTTCCAGGGGCACCTGTTTGCCCACCCGGAACTGGCTGGCATCCCGCCTGTATGCTGGCCTGAGCCGCGCGATACATTCTGAAAGTGATACACACCAGGCAGTGATACAATTCTGTTGTACAATATAACGGGTTGTACAGCCCGATGAGATTCGTTACTTTGTTTACAGAATATATCGATCAGGCATGGGGTATCGATGGCCTTTTACAGTATTGGCGATGTCGCAGAACGCTGCGGCATCAACCCCGTCACATTACGCGCATGGCAGCGCCGGTATGGTCTGCTCAAACCACAGCGCAGTGAAGGCGGGCATCGACAATTTGACGACGAAGATATCCAGCGCATTGAGGAGATCAAGCGCTGGATTGAGCGTGGCGTGCCGGTGGGTAAGGTTAAAGCCCTTCTCGATCAGGACAAAGCGCCCGAGCCGGGAGACTGGCGCACGCTGCAGGAAGAGATGATGGGCACGTTGCGTCAGGTCAGCCCGGGAAAATGCCGGGCCCAGATCGTGGCGTTTTGCCAGCACCATCCCGTGGATGCGCTTATCGACCAGGTGTTTATTCCCGTGCGGGAAACCCTCGGCCTCGATCAAAATACCGCGGGTATCATGTGCAGCATGCTGGATGGCATTCTGATTGAGCAGGCGGTTACCAGCCTGAGCGACTCACGCGCCAAAGCGGGCAGGGATGCATTGCTGATTGGCTGGAGTATTGAGGATCGTACCCGCCTGTGGCTGGAGGCGTGGCGTCTTTCGCAGCGCGGCTGGCGCGTCAACGTGTTTGCGGAACCGCTGGAGTTACCCCATCCGGAGTTCTTCCCCGGGCAGCATATCCTCGTCTGGGCCGGTCAGACGTTATCGCCGCAGCAGCGCATGCAGCTGGAGCACTGGCAAAAGCAGGGATACAGCATTACCGCCCACGGGGCAGCCGAAGCTGCCTGATGAGATTACCCGCCGCAGCGGGTCATTTTCACCTTTCACGCGCCGATCCGGCACGCATCCGCTTCCCAGCGATAACCCACACCATATACCGCACGAATAAACGACTGATCCGCGTCGAGGGATTCCAGCTTACGTCGCAGGTTTTTGATATGGCTGTCGATGGTACGGTCGGTCACCACCCGGTAGTCATCATACAGATGGTTCAGCAGCTGCTCGCGGGAGAAGACCTTGCCTGGCTCGTTCGACAGGGTTTTCAGCAGGCGGAACTCGGCAGGCGTCAGATCCAGCAGCTTGCTGCGCCAGCTGGCCTGGAAACGGCTTTCGTCGATAATCAACGGGCTTTCAGCATCCAGCGCCTGCAGCTCGCGCTGCGGTTTGCAGCGGCGCAGAATGGTTTTCACCCTGGCCACCACTTCCCGCGGGCTGTAGGGCTTGCAAATGTAGTCATCCGCGCCGATCTCCAGCCCCAGCAGGCGGTCGATCTCTTCGATTTTAGCGGTCACCATCACAATCGGCACTTCGGAGAAGCGGCGGATCTCGCGGCACAGGGTCAGGCCGTCGGTGCCGGGCAGCATCAGATCCAGCAGGATCAGATCCGGCGGCGTGTGGCGCACATAGGGCAGGACCTGATCGCCGTGGCTGATTAGCGACGGGGCATAGCTCGCCGCCCGCAGATAGTCGATTAATAACTGCCCAAGCTTAGGCTCATCCTCCACGATCAGGATGCGGGGTGTGTTTTCGTCAATGGGTAACTCAGTCATACTTCTCTCGATAAATCGCGTTCCAGCGGTAGCTCTACTGTAATGCTAACCCCGCCAAAAGGCGAATGGGCGGCGCGGATGGTGCCCCCGTGGGCCTCAACGATGTTGACGCAGATCGCCAGCCCCAGCCCGGATCCGCCGCTGGCACGGTTTCGGGAGCCTTCGGTGCGATAAAAACGTTCAAACAGCCTGTTGAGCTGCTCGTCAGAGACGCCGGGTGCGGTGTCGGCAAAGGTCAGCGCAAAACGGTGATCTTCGCATTTGCCGGAAATACGCAGCATGCCGCCCGCATCGGTATAGCGCAGGCAGTTTTCCAGCAGATTGTTGAAGAGCTGCATCAGCCGGTCGCGATCGCCAAACACCACCGCGTTCTCCGGCAGAGACAGCTCAATGCGCAGTTCGCGGCTGGCAAAGCGTTCGCGGAAGACGCCGCTGGCCATTTCCAGAATGTTAATCACATCCACCGGCGCTTTCTGATAGGCCAGCGCCCCCTCGTCGGACATCGACAGCTGATGCAGGTCATCTACCAGCTTGGTGAGGGTGCCGACTTCCGCCTGCAATGAGGTGACGGACTCGGGAGTGAACTTGCGCACCCCGTCCTGGATCGCCTCCAGCTCGCCGCGCAGCACCGCCAGCGGGGTGCGCAGCTCGTGGGAGATATCGGCCATAAAATCCCGGCGCATCTGCTGGTTTTTCTCCAGGGTGCTGGCGAGCTGGTTAAAGTCCTGCGCCAGTTTGCCCAGCTCGTCCTGGCTGCGGGTATCCACCCGGGTGGTAAAATCGCCCGCCGCCAGCTGGTGCGTCCCCTCCACCAGCCGTTTTACCGGGGCTAAGAGTCCACGCGCCAGCGGGAAGGTCGCCAGCGCCGCCAGCAGGGTGGAGAGGGCAACAATCAGCCAGCTGGTCTGGCGCTGCTGCCGGTCAAAGTTGATGTCGGTATTGCGCGTCAGCCGTTCAACCGGGGAGGCGATTACCCAGCCGACGGCCGCCCCGTTGACGGTAATTGCCCGCTTCGTGCCGTCCGGCGGCACCGGGGCGCGCGGGCCAACCAGCACCCGCATCTCCTGGTCGATTACCCAGAACTGGGTGCGCCAGCCGTGAGGCGGCATGCCGGGGCCGGGACGATCGTCGTCGGTATCGTGCTCCAGCGAGCGCAGGATCTGGAAGATAAAACGGTCGTTGTTGCGTAAAAAACGCCAGTTGCCGTGCAGGGCGTACTGCTCGGCGAGGGCATCGCTCAGCCCCTGTAAACGCTGCTCGTTACCGTGTTTGATGTAGTCGATAAAGCCGCGCTCGAAGCTGACCCGTACCGCCCAGTGCATGGTGATCAGCAGCACGATGCAGGTGGCAAAGATGGCCAGAAACAGCTTGCCGGTAATGCCGGGCCGCCAGAACTTCATGGTTCACTCCTTTTGCGCCGCCTGATGACGACATTCTTGCTGGTATCATCCGGGACCCGGGCGAAAACAATGGCTGGCAGGGCGATAATCACCGCCATGCTCAGGTAGGTGTAGAGGAACACCTGATGGACGACCGGGCTGTCGGCGGTCAGGTGGTGCTGGCCGTACATGCCCAGCAGCAGCCCGGCGATGGTGACGCCGACGCTCATCGACAGCTGCATGATCATCGACAGCAGGCTGTTGCCGCTGCTGGCCTGTTCATCGGGAAGATCCTTCAGGGTCAGGGTGTTCATGGAGGAGAAGCGGATGGAGTTGATCATCCCCTGGCAGAACAGCACCAGCGGCAGAATGTAGTACCAGCCGAGGAGCGCCACGGCCATAAACAGCAGGCTCACCAGCGCCAGCCCGAGAGTAGAGACCACCAGCACCCGGCGATAGCCCACAGCATTCACCACCTGGACCACAATGCGTTTCATGCCCATGCTGCCGAGCACCATCGGGATCATCATCAGCCCGGCGTGGAACGGCGAAAAGCCGAGGCCAATCTGCAAAAAGACCGGGGTCATAAACGGCAGCATCCCGCTGCCGATGCGCCCGACAAAGCTGCCGAGCAGCCCCAGCCGGTAGGTGGTATTGCGAAACAGGCTCAGGCTGAACAGGGCGCGATCGTTACCCCGCGCATGCCACAGATACCAGAGGATAGACATCACCCCAATGGCCACCAGCCCGGCCATGGCCTGGGGGGAGATCCCCAGCCCTTTTTGCCCGTCCAGCGCCAGGGTCAGGGTCGCCATACCCGCCGCCAGCAGGAAAAAGCCCCCCAGATCGAAGCGCCGGGTCTGCATTTTGTAGTTCGGCATCAGCCAGAGGGTAGCTATCGCCCCGATAATGCCCACCGGCAGGTTGATCAGGAAGATCCAGTGCCAGGAGGCATACTCCACCAGCATCCCGCCGAGAGCCGGGCCAAGCAGCGGCCCCACCTGGCCGGGCAGGGTAACGAAGGTCATCGCCGCCATATACTGCGCGCGCGGGACGATCTTCATCACCGTCAGCCTGCCGACCGGGACCATCATCGCCCCGCCGACGCCCTGCAACACCCGGGACATCACCAGCTCGTTGAGGGTCTCCGCCCGGGCGCAGAACAGCGACCCGGCGGTAAACAGCACGATGGCGGTAAAGAAGATATTGCGCACCCCGACCTTGTCTGCCAGCCAGCCGCTGGCGGGCAGCATCACCGCCACCGTCAGCACATAGGCGACGATCACCATATGCATATGCAGCGGGCTCTCCCCCAGGCTTTGCGCCATCGAGGGGAGGGCGGTGTTAACGATGGTCGTATCCAGGGCCTGCATAAAAAAGCCGAAGGCGACAATCCACAACTGCCAGCGAACGTTAGCGGGGAGATCCGTCATTAGCCGTTTACCGTCTCTTTCTGTTTACGTGAAAAACGCACCCGTAAGCGGTCAAAGAACAGATAGACCACCGGGGTGGTGTACAGCGTCAGCAGCTGGCTCATCACCAGCCCGCCGACAATGGTGATCCCAAGGGGCTGACGCAGCTCCGCGCCATCACCGCTGGAGATCACCAACGGCAGGGCGCCGAACAGCGCCGCCAGGGTAGTCATCATGATCGGACGAAAACGCAGCAGGCAGGCCTGGAAGATCGCCTCCTGCGGGGTCATGTTGCCGTTGCGCTGGGCCTCCAGCGCAAAGTCGACCATCATGATGGCGTTTTTCTTCACGATCCCGATTAACAGCATAATGCCAATCAGCGCAATCAGGCTGAAGGGCGCGCCAAACAGCTCCAGCGCCAGCAGCGCCCCCACGCCCGCCGAGGGCAGGGTGGAGAGAATGGTCAACGGATGAACGTAGCTCTCGTACAGCACCCCGAGCACGATATAGACCGTGGCGATCGCCGCCAGAATCAGGATCACCTGCGAGTTCATGGTCTCCTGGAACACCTGGGCGGTACCGGCGAAGCTGCCGCGCACCGTTGACGGCACCCCAAGCTGGGTCATGGCGCGGTTGATGGCATCGCTGGCTTCCGACAGGGATTTACCGGTCGGCAGGTTAAACGACACCGTCGAGGCCGCCGACAGCCCCTGGTGATTGACCGACAACGGCGCGTTCGAAGGCTGCCAGCGGGCAAAGTACGACAGCGGGATCGCCTTGCCGTCGTTATTAATCACGAACATCTTATCCAGGGCGCTGATATCCTGGGTATAGCGCGGATCGACCTCCATCACCACCTTGTACTGGTTCATCGGCTGATAGATGGTCGAGATCTGCCGCTGGCCGAAGGCGTTATTCAGCAGGCTGTTGGCGGCGTTGACATCGATGCCCAGCCGCGACATGGTTTCGCGATCGTAGGTCAGGGCCATCTCCGCGCCGTTATCCTGCTGGTCGGAGTTAACGTCCGCCAGCTCCGGCAGGGCCGCCAGCGCTTTGCGGATCTTCGGCTCCCACTCCCTGAGTGCCGCCAGATCGTCCGACAGCAGGGTGTACTGGTAGCTGGCGTTCGACTGACGCCCGCCGACGCGAATATCCTGCACCGCCACCAGGAACATGTTTGCCCCCGGCTCTTTGGCGAGCTTAACCCTGAGGCGGTCGATCACCTGCTGGGCGGTTTCGTTACGCACATCGCGCGCCTTGAGGGTGATAAACATCATCCCGCTGTTGACCCGCGAGCCGCCGGTAAAGCCGGTGACGTTATCCACGGCCGGGTCTTCGCGGATGATCTTCATGAAATCCTGCAGCTTGCCGCGCATCGCCTGGAAGGAGATGCTCTGGTCGGCCTGAATGCCGCCCATCAGCACCCCGGTGTCCTGCTCCGGGAAGAAGGTTTTCGGGATGGTGATGTACATCCAGACGTTAAGCGCGATGGTGCCGACCAGCACCAGGCCGACGATCCGGGTGTGGTTCAGCACCCATTTCAGCGATTTGCCGTAGCCTGCCTGCAGCGCCATCAGCATCCGGCCAAAGCCTTTCTTGCGCGGCTGCGACTGAGGCGGGCTGCGCTTGAGCATCCAGCCGCACATCATCGGCGTCAGGGTTAAGGAGACTAACAGCGAAATTCCGATCGCTACCGAGAGGGTAACGGCGAACTCCCTGAGCAGACGCCCCGGCAGGCCGTCCATCAGCAGCAGCGGCAGGAACACCGCCACCAGCGACAGGCTCATGGAGAGCACGGTAAAGCCCACCTCCCGGCTGCCCTGCAACGCCGCCTGGAGCGGTTTCATCCCCGCTTCGAGGTGGCGGGAGATGTTCTCCAGCACCACGATGGCGTCGTCCACCACAAAGCCGGTGGCGATGGTCAGGGCCATCAGCGACAGGTTGTTGAGGCTAAAGCCGCACAGGTACATGGCGGCGAAGGTGCCGATCAGCGACACCGGGACCGCCACCGCCGGGATCAGCGTCGCGCGCCCGGAGCGCAGGAACAGGAACACCACCAGGATCACCAGCGCCACCGAGATGATCAGCGACTGCTCCACCTCCTCCAGCGAGGCGCGGATGGTGGGAGAGCGATCCTGGGCGATCTGCAGATCGATGGCCGCCGGAATAGTCTCCTGCAGCTCCGGCAGACGGGCGCGGATGCTGTTCACCGTCTCAATAATGTTGGCTTCCGGCAGCTTGCGGATCATCAGCAAAATGGCCGGTTTGGCGTTGGTCATCCCGGCGTTACGCACGTCCTGCACCGAATCGGTGACGCTCGCCACGTCGCTCAGGCGCACCGCCGCGCCGTTGTTGTAGTGGATGATTAAGGGCTGATATTCCGCCGCGGTTTTCAGCTCGTCGTTGGTCTGGATCTGCCAGCGGTGGCTGCCGTCCTCCACCGACCCCTGGGGTTTACGCACGTTGGCGTTGCTGATGGCGCTGCGCACGTCATCCAGCGAGACGCCCTGATTAAACAGCGCCTGCGGGTTCAGCCCCACGCGCACTGCGGGCAGGGAGCTGCCGCCGACGTCGACATCGCCCACGCCGTCGATCTGGGCGATGGTTTGCGCCAGCTGGGTGGAGGCGAAGTCGTACAGCTGCCCCTGGGAGTAGGTGTCCGAGGTGAGCGTCAGGATCATGATCGGCGCATCGGACGGGTTGGCTTTGCGGTAGGTCGGCCGGCTCGGCATTCCGCTCGGAAGCAGGCTTTGCGCGGCGTTGATCGCCGCCTGCACGTCGCGCGCCGCGCCGTTGATGTCGCGGTTAAAGTTAAATTCCAGAATGATGCGCGTGCTGCCGAGCGAGCTGCTGGAGGTCATCTCGTTGACCCCGGCAATGCGCCCCAGCGAGCGCTCCAGCGGCGTCGCCACCGACGAAGCCATGGTCTCCGGCGAGGCCCCGGGCAGCGAGGCGCTGACCATGATCACCGGGAAATCCACCTGCGGCAGCGGGGCCACCGGCAGCAGCCGGAAGCCGAGCACGCCGCAGAGGGTGATGGCCAGCGAAATCAAAATCGTCGCCACCGGGCGGTAAATGAAGAGGGCAAAAAACTTCACTTACGCCTCCTCTTCTTCACGTTTCGGGAAGCGGCTTTTGCTCCACAGCGCCAGGCGATCAAACAGCAGATAGATCACCGGGGTGGTGAACAGGGTTAATACCTGGCTCACCAGCAAACCGCCGACCATGCCGATCCCTAACGGACGACGTAGTTCGGCCCCGACCCCGGTGCTGAGCATCAGCGGCAGGGCACCGAGCAGGGCGGCGAGGGTTGTCATCAGGATCGGACGGAAACGCAGCAGGCAGGCCTGATAGATCGCCTCCCGCGGCGCCATGCCCTGCTCGCGCTCGGCGGCGAGGGCAAAGTCGATCATCATGATGGCGTTCTTCTTGACGATACCGATCAGCAGGATGATGCCGATGATCGCAATCACGTCCAGCTCGCTCCCCGCCAGCATCAGCGCCAGCAGGGCCCCCACGCCCGCCGTCGGCAGGGTCGACAGAATGGTGATCGGGTGGATAAAGCTCTCGTACAGCACCCCCAGCACGATGTACATCGCTACCACCGCGGCGACAATCAGCCAGATAGTGCTCCCGAGCGCCGCCTGGAAGGCGAGCGTACTGCCCTGGAATTTGGTCTGGATGTCGGTCGGGAAGCTGAGGTTTTTCTCCGCGTCGGTGATCGCCTGCACCGCTTCGCCCAGCGAGTATTCATCCGGGACGTTAAACGAGATAGTGGTGGACGGGAACTGATCCAGATGGTTCACCGCCAGCGGGGTGTAGCGCTCCTCCACTTTGGCAATCGCGCTCAGGGGCACAATGCCGCCGCTGCTGCTGGTCAGGCGCACCGAATCGAGCGCCGCCAGCCCCGGCGTCTGCCGGGTGTCGTGCTCCAGCACCACCCGGTACTGGTTGGCCTGGGTGTAGATGGTGGAGATCAGGCGCTGGCCGAAAGCGTTGTACAGGGCGTTATCCACGTCCGCCATGGAGATCCCCAGACGGCTGGCGCTGTCGCGGTCAACGTTGATGTACGCCGCCAGCCCTTTGTCCTGCCAGTCGCTGCTGACGTCGGAGAGCTGCGGCAGCTGCTGTAGCTCATCCACCAGCTGCGGTACCCAGGTGCTGAGGGCGTCGAGGCTGGTGGCCTGCAGGGTGAACTGATATTGGGTGCGGCTCACCGTGGTGTCGATGGTCAGATCCTGGGTCGGCTGCAGGTACAGCTCCACGCCCGGCACCTTCGCCACCGCGCTCTGCAGGCGTTCGATCACCGTATTAACCCGGTCGTCGCGATCGTCCAGCGGCTTGAGGTTGATCTGCAGGCGGGCGCTGTTGAGCGACGGGTTGGTGCCATCGACGCCGACGAATGACGTGAGGCTCTCCACCGCCGGATCTTTCATGATCGCTTCCGAAACCGCCTGCTGGCGCTGGGCCATGCTGGCGAAGGAGACCGACTGCGGGGCCTGCAGGGTGCCCTGAATAATGCCGTTATCCTGGATCGGGAAGAAGCCTTTCGGGATCATCACCCACAGCAGCACGCTCAGGGCCAGGGTGCCCAGCGCCACGCCGAGAGTCGCCCACGGGTGGTTGAGCACTTTCGCCAGCATACGGCCGTAGGCGGCAATAATGCGCTCAAACATCCGCTCTGAGGCGCGGGAGAAGCGGTTCTGCTTGCGTAAAGACTCGTGGCTTAGCATGCGGGCGCACATCATCGGCGTCAGGGTCAGGGAGACCACCGCCGAGATGAGGATCGCCACCGCCAGGGTCACGGCAAACTCGCGGAACAGGCGTCCGACGATATCGCCCATAAACAGCAGCGGGATCAGCACCGCAATCAGCGAGAAGGTGAGGGAGATAATGGTGAAGCCGATCTCGCCCGCCCCTTTCAGCGCCGCCGCCAGCGGCTTTTCGCCTTTTTCGATATAGCGGGAGATGTTCTCGATCACCACGATGGCGTCATCCACCACAAAGCCGGTGGCGATGGTGAGGGCCATCAGCGTCAGGTTGTTGATCGAGAAGTCGAGGAACACCATCACCGCGAAGGTGCCTACCAGCGACAGCGGCACCGCCACGGCGGGAATAATGGTCGCCGGAACGTTGCGCAGGAACAGGTAGATGATCATCACCACCAGCGCTATGGCCAGCATCAGCTCAAACTGGGTGTCGCTGACCGAGGCGCGAATGTTGGTGGTGCGATCCGACAGCACCTTGACGCTCACCGACTTCGGCAGGCTGTCGATAAGCGTTGGCAGCATGGTGCGAATGCTGTCGGCGGTATCGATGATATTCGCCCCCGGCTGGCGCTGGACGTTCATCACGATCGCCTGCTGCTTGTTGGCCCACGCCCCGAGCCAGCTGTTTTCAGCCCCTTGCTCGACGGTCGCCACATCCCCTAAGCGGATCGCCGCCCCGTTCTGGTAGGCGACAATCAGCTGACGATACTCATCGGCGGACTGCATCTGGTCATTGGCGGAAAGCGTCACCGCCCGGGTCGGGCCATCGAGCGAGCCTTTGGCCGAGTTGACGTTGGCGTTGCTGATGGCGGTGCGGATGGTTTCGCTGGTCAGTCCGAGAGAGGCGATCGCCTGGGCGTTAAGCTTCACGCGAACCGCCGGGCGCTGGCCGCCGGAGAGGGTCACCAGCCCGACGCCGGAGACCTGGGAAATCTTCTGCGCCACCCGGGTTTCTACCATGTCTTCGACCTGGGTCATCGGCATGGCGGAGGAGGTGACGGCGAGCGTCATGATCGGCGGATCCGCCGGGTTGACCTTGCTGTAGACCGGCGGGTTAGGCAGATCGGACGGCAGCAGGTTGGTGGCGGCGTTAATGGCGGCCTGCACCTCCTGCTCGGCGACGTCCAGCGACAGGCTGAGCTGGAACTGCAGCGTCACCACCGACGCGCCGCCGGAACTCTGGGAGGACATCTGCTTCAGGCCCGACATCTGGCCAAACTGACGCTCCAGCGGGGCGGTGATCGCGGAAGTAACGACATCCGGGCTGGCGCCAGGGTAGAGCGTCACCACCTGAATGGTGGGGTAATCCACTTCCGGCAGGGCAGAGACCGGCAGGAAGCGGTAGCCGATGATCCCCGCCAGCAGGATCGCCACCATCAGCAGGGTGGTGGCGACAGGGCGCAGGATAAACAGACGTGACGGCCCGCCTGTAGAGCTCGGGGGCATCACCTGCATCAGGCGTTCTCTCCCTGTTTTTTATGTTCGCGTTTTACCGGTTGGGCAGGGGTGTCGGCGTGGGCTTCCACCACTTCCACTTTTGCCCCTTCGGTCAGACGGTCGATGCCGTCGGTCACCACGCGGTCGCCTGCCGACAGCCCGGCGGCAATCACCACGCTCTGGCTGTCCTGAATGCCCGGTTTCACCAGGTGTTTGCTGACTTTGTTGTCGCTGTTCAGCACCCAGACGAAGTTGCCTTCGTTACCCATCTGCAGGGCCGCGGTCGGGATCACCACCGCGTTCTCTTCGGTGGCCACCAGCATCCGGGCGTTAACAAACTGGTTCGGGAACAGGGCATCGTCCTGATTGTTGAAGCGCGCTTTCAGCTTGATGGTGCCGGTGGTGGTGTCGATCTGGTTGTCGAGGCTCAGCAGGGTGCCGTCGCTCAGCTTCTGCTTGTTGGCCCGATCCCAGGCCTCCACCGTTAAGCTCTGACCGGCTTTCTGCGCCTGGATAACGGTGGCGATATCGCTCTCCGGCAGGGTAAACACCAGATCGATAGGGTGGGTCTGGGTAAGTACCACAATCCCGGTGGTATCGCCGCTGGAGATCTGGTTGCCGATATCCACCTGTTTTAAGCCCACGCGCCCGTCAATAGGGGCGGTGATGCGGCTCCAGTCGAGCTGGAGCTGCGCGCTGGCCACGGCGGCCTGATCCGCTTTGATGGTGCCGAGGCTTTCGCTGACCAGCGCCTGCTGGGCGTCAAGCTCCTGGCGGGACACGAGGTTGGTTTTCACCAGCTGTTGATAACGGGCCAGATCGCGGCGGGCGTTGGCGAGGGTAGCAGTGTCTTTCGCCAGCTGCCCTTGTGCCTGGGCCAGCGCGACCTTGAACTGGCTGGGATCGACTTCGGCCAGCAGATCGCCGGCTTTCACCTGTTGCCCTTCCTGGAAGTGCAGGGCGATCAGCTGCCCGTCGACGCGGCTGCGCACGGTGACGGTGTTGGCGGCGGTAATGGTGCCGAGACCGGAAAGATAGCGCGGCACGGATTTACTGACCGCAGTCGCGGCCTGCACCGGCGCCAGCGGGCCGCTGCGCATTCCGTGGCGCCCACCACCGCCCGCCGGGCGCTGCGCCTGGCTGGTTGCACCGGCTGGAGCAGAAGCGTGTTGATGCCAGTACCACGCGGCGGCAAGGGCCACCACGATGATGCCAGCGGCGATTACCCAGCGGGATTTATTGCGGCCTTTCATCGTTATACGTACTCATCCTGAAACTGTGCGGAAAATAATACTAGTTTAGTGAGGTAATGGAGCAGAAAAATGGAGGAAATATGGAAGACTGTCTGGAATTGTCTGGATTATGGACGGCATTGCCGGGTGGCGGCTGCGCCTTACCCGGCCTACGGTCTTGATTATTCCCTCTCCCCTTTGGGGAGAGGGTTAGGGTGAGGGGTGTTTAACTAAACACCACCTGCGCCCAACGGGCCAGCCCGGCGGTGACGGAGCCGAAATCATCGCCCCCGGCAATCGGGATGCCCGGCAGCTGCTGCGCCAGCGCTTTTTTGATCAGCGGTGAACGGGCGCTACCGCCGGTCAAATAGATCACGTCCGGCTTTTCGTTGCCGTTATCCAGCGCCAGCTGCACCTGTTCCAGAATGCGCTGTAACGGCTGAGCAAGCGCCGCTTCCAGACCCTGCTGGCTGATGGCCGTCGCCAGCTCATCGCTGATAAAAGGCAGCGTCACGGCGTGCTCTGCGGCCTCGGAGAGTGCAATTTTGCTCTCTTCGGCGCTGCGCACCATCCGGTAGCTCAGACGCTGACGCCACACTTTATGCAGCAGCGCCACTTTGTCGCCGTCCTGGGCGTCGCGCACCAGGTCGTTAAGGAAACGGCCGTTGGCAACGCTGTAGAAATCGCTTTGCGCCGGCACGTCGTTGATCGCCACGGCGTTCCACCACGGCAGGATCGGCAGGGCGGTGCCTTTTTCGGTCTGGCCGCCCATGCCGAGCAGCGGCATCAGGCTTCTGAAGGCCAGGGCAATATCCAGATCGTTACCGCCGATACGACAGCCGCTGTGCCCCAGCAGGCTGGTTTCGCGATCCCGGCGCTGGTGCCACTGCGGGCCCATCAGCAGCAGCGAGCAGTCGGTGGTCCCGCCGCCGATATCGACGACCAGCACCCGTTTTTCACTACTCAGGGTCGCTTCGAAGTCCAGGCCGGCGGCAACCGGCTCATACTGGAACACCACGTCGCGGAATCCGGCGCGCTGTGCGGCACGCTCGAGGATCCCCTGCGCCTGCTGGTTGGGCTCATCGCCCCCCAGCCCCTGGAAGTTGATCGGACGGCCAATCACCGCCTGGGTGATGTCGCCCGTCAACTGGGACTGCGCCTGCTGGCGAATGTGCAGCATCATGGCGCAGACCAGATCTTCAAACAGCGCCACCTGCTGCGGCTTCAGACCCGTGGCACCGAGGAAGGATTTCGGTGACTTAACGAAGTACACCTCCTCCGGATCCTCAATGTACTGACCCAGCGACGACAGACCAAACTGCACGCTGCCCGGGGTGACATCGATATCTTCGTCGCGGTTAAAGTTGACCGCGCGGCGCAGCAGCGCCTGGGTTTCCGTGCCGGTGGCCGGAACCTGGTGATGGCGGTACAGCCACTCGCTCACCGCCTCGCGGGTCGGTGCGCAGAGCATCGACGGCAGCAGCGTGCTGTTGTTTTCCATTTTCAGCAGCTGCGGCTGCCCGTTTTGCATTACCGCTACCGAGCAGTTGGCGGTGCCATAGTCAAATCCGATAAACACGTCAGCGTCCCCATGCCATTGAGAAGGGGCGAGACTTTAGCGAAATGTCAGGCTGGCGACAACTGGAATATGAAAGCAAGGCGTAACCCGCCATCTCCGTTTATGCTGAGACAGAACAAAAAAAGGAGAGACGATGTTTACCCTGACCTGGCAGCCGCCCTATGACTGGCAATGGATGTTAAAATTTCTTGGCGATCGTGCGGTCGCCGGGATTGAAATCGTGACCCCCACCGACTACACACGCAGCTTTGCCTGGCAGGGCCATCGGGGACTGATTCACGTCACGCCACATCCCGGGGGCACGCTGGAGGTGTCGCTCAGCGACGGGCTGTTGCCGATTGCCGATCTCTGCCTGGCGCGGATCACCCGCCTGTTCGATCTGCACTGCGATCCGCAGCAGATTGCCGCTGCGCTCGGCACCCTCGGGGCCGCGCGGCCTGGCCTGCGCCTGCCGGGTTCGGTTGATACCTGGGAGCAGGGCGTGCGGGCGATCCTCGGCCAGCTGGTCAGCGTGGCGATGGCCGCGAAGCTGACCGCGAAGCTGGTGGCGCTCTGCGGCGAACCGCTGCCTGACGCGCCGGGCTATCGCTGTTTCCCGGAGCCTGCCGCGGTGGCGGGAGCCGATCCGCTGGCGCTGAAGGCGCTGGGTATGCCGCTTAAGCGCGCCGAATCGCTGATTCATCTCGCGCAGTCGGTGGTGGCGGGGGATTTCCCGTCGGAGGCCCCGGAGGATATCGACAGTGCGATAAAAGCCCTCCAGACCCGGCCGGGGATCGGCCGCTGGACGGCAAACTACTTTGCCCTGCGCGGCTGGCAGGCCAAAGATGTCTTTCTGGCGGATGATTATCTGATCAAGCAGCGCTTTGCCGGGATGACGCCGGCACAGATACGTCGCTATGCCGAACGCTGGCAGCCGTGGCGCTCGTACGCCCTGCTGCATATCTGGTATACCGACGGCTGGTCGCCGTCAGTTGATGCCGAAATAACTGGTGTTTAGCAGGAGTTCCAGCGGCTGCGGCTCGCCGATGGTGTTGCCGAAGATGTAGTCGATGCCAATGCCGGAGAGGGTGTCCATCATGATTGGCTGATTGCTCGGCCCGGCAATGGTCTTGATCCCCAGGCGGCGGGCATGGCCCTGAATAATGGTCACCAGCATCTCATCCATCAGATTACCGTGAACGTTAATCACCAGCTCCGGATCGAGGAGCAGGTAATCGGCCATCTGCGCGCTCAGGTGGTTGAACACCTCCATATCGCGACCCACGTGGCTCAGGATAATCTGGCATCCGGCCTGGCGCAGTTTATACAGGTTGTTGTGGGTATGCTCATCCTCCAGCGTCAGCACGCTGACGTGCACTACCAGGTGCAGCAGACGCGGCTGCAGCGGGCTGGTGCGCAGCATCTCCAGCAGTTCATCCACCAGCGTGGCGCTGGCAAGACCGGCCATCGACAGCGGCAGGGCGACCCCGGTGCCTTTGCTGGTCAGTGGCGTGGCGAAATTGCGGAAAAACTCCTGCAGAATACGCCGGTCCAGGGCGTGAACCAGCTCAGGCTCTGCCAGTCCGGCGCGGAAGGCCTGCTCTTCCAGCATCTCGCCGTCGTTGGTCCACAGGCGCAGGGCCAGCATCCAGAAAGCGCTGCTCTCAGGGATCCGCGGTGAGGCGACGCTGCGGGCAATCATCAACAGATGATTGTCCTTGATCATGTGCCACTGCTCGTCCAGAGAGATAGTGCCAGGCGCGTTGTGCATCCGTTCCTGCTGCGGTTCATACACCGTCACCACGCCGCGACCGTTGTTTTTCGAGGAGTAGCAGGCGATATCGGCCTGCGACATCACCTCTGAGGCCTGATTATTGCGCTCGTCAATCTGGGTGATCCCGGCGCTGGCGCCGATCCGGTGCAGGCGGCCCTCCCACATAAAGTGGTATTCGTTGATGGCGTCAATAATGCGACCGGCAATGTAGCGTGCGCTTTCGGTATTGCAATCCGGCAGCAGCAGGCCGAACTCATCCCCGCCGAGGCGCGCCAGCATGTCGGTGGAGCGCAGCATGCTCAGCATCAGCGACGACAGCTCCCGCAACAGGGCATCCCCCGCCGCGTGGCCTGCGGTGTCGTTGACCGCCTTAAAGCGGTCAAGATCGATAAACACCAGCGCATGACGCTGACGGGTCTCCTGCACGGTATGTAACATCCGCTTGAGATAGGCCTCAAAACTGACACGGTTCGCCAGGTGGGTGAGGGCATCGTGTGAGGCGTTATAGCTCAGCTCACGCAACATTTTGCGCGACTCGGTGACGTCCTGAATGACCAGCACCGAGCCGATGTTTTGCCCGTCGAGGGTGCTGAGCGGGGTAATGCTGTAGTGGATGTCGTAGCTGCCGCCGTTACGGCTGTGCAGCACCACGTCCTGTTCGATGTCGGTCCGGGACATATCCCCGCTATGAATATTCTCCATCAGCGGGCCGTTATCGCCGAAGGTGATATGCAGCACCGAGAGGATCGGTTGCCCCAGCGCATCCTGCTGCAGCCAGCCGCTCATCTTCTCCGCCACCGGGTTCATAAAGGTGACGTTCATATTCACGTCGGTACAGAGCACCGCTTCACCGATGGAGTCGAGGGTAATATGCAGACGCTCTTTTTCCTGGAACAGCGCCTCGTTCAGCTCCTTAACCTCGGTCATGTCCATATTGATGCCGAGCACGCGTTCCACTTCACCCTGTTTGTTCAGCACCCGGTTCGCCAGGGCGCGGATGTGGCGAATGCCATCATTGACCCGGATACGGAACTCCAGCTTGAACGGGACGCGCGCCGCCAGCGAATCACGTACCACCTGTTCCGCCTGGGCGCGATCTTCCGGCAGCATGCACTCGTGCCACAGCTGCCAGGTGGGTTTGACGTGGGCGGGTACTTCGTACAGCTCGAACATACGTTTGTCCCAGCTGATGACGTTAGGTTTGACGTCCCACTCCCAGATGCCGATACCGCCCGCTTCGTTGGCCAGGGTAATACGCTCCATCAGGCGCTTATTGACCCATTCGGTATGCTTGAGATCGTTAATGTCTTCGATCTGGGCGATAAAGTAGAGCGGGGTACCGTCGGCATGGCGCACCAGCGACACCGCCAGCAGTGCCCAGACCACCTCACCGTTACGGGTGTAGTAGCGTTTCTCCAGTGAATAGCTGTTGATTTCGCCCTTTAACAACTGGTCCAGCTGCTCCAGATCGCTTTCCAGATCTTCCGGCCAGGTTAACTGCTGGAAGTTAAGGGAACGCAGCTCTGACTGGCTGTAGCCGAGGAACTGACACAGCGCCTTGTTGGCCTGCAGCCACTGCCCGTCGGTGCTCACCAGCGCCATGCCGATGACGGAATACTCCATCGCATTACGGAAGCGCTCTTCGCTCTCGGTAATGTGCTTACGCTCGGCGCGAAACGCGTACATCACCATGGTCATAATGTTAGCGGGCAGGAGCATCATCAGGAACGGCAGCCAGGGGGCGTTGATCATCGCGCTGGCATATTGCGTCGCCAGCGGGGTGGGATTTTTGGCGATCATCAACGACACCATCATCACCGTGACAAGGAAGACCAGGAAGGCCTCCAGGCGCGGCAGACGCACGGCGCTCCACATCAACAGAACAATAATGGCCGTAAACGGCCACGGCAGAAACTGCAGGGAGATCCAGCTCAGAACCAGCGTTACCACCATGGTTAGCAGGGTTTCAAGCAGTAACCGGGGATTGCGATGACGCAGGAGATAGTGCGGTTTAAACAGCAGGCCTAAAGGCACCAGCGCCAGCGACCCGATAGACTCCGACAGCACCCAGATCATAAAACTGCGCAGCGGCTCGTCGCTCGGCACCAGCAGATACATCAGCACGCCGCCGAGCAGGGGAGGGAGCACGGCGCTACCGATCGCCAGACGGATCCAGTCGCCCAGATTTTGCAGTGGATTGTAGCTGGGGAGCAGTTTACGCAGCAGCAGGGCCCCGACGAAGGCCTCAGTGATGTTGATGCCGGCGAACCAGAGGTTGAGCGACTCCCAGGAGAAGATCAGCCCGGAGGCACAGATATTACCGAGGGTGCAGGCGAGGGCGATGCCGGGCCACATCTTCCCGGCGTGGCGGTAAAACGCCACCATCATAATGGAGGTCGGGAACCATAAAGGTGCCAGAAATGTTCCGAAACGCGTTAGTTCGAGCGAGAACAGAGTGAAGATGAAGGTAACCAGACCAAGACTGACAAGCCGTAGTAAAGGATGTGGCGTAGTTACCAAAACGCGCTGGTATTTTTTATTCATTACCGCTTTATCCGAAGACGCCATGCCGCCAGGAGCCAACTCCGGACGAGTTCATTTCTAATGTGAATCATGCTAGTACAAACAATTTACAATTAATATGGTATGCGCTCATAATTTGACATCACAGGGTTATTAAATACTTATCCTGCAGAAATTTCATCTTTGGCGCTGGAAAAGTAAGCGGGAAAATTTATATCAGGGACGATCCGCCCGGACTTTGAAGGCGTCTCGCATAACATTTCTATTCGACTGGTATCAGGCCCGTGAAATCCCTATAATTGCCGCGTTTGACGCTCAGGCGTCGTCCTTCCTTACATCCAGGTTACTCAGGTCGCAAAATTTATGACTGATAAGTCTCATCAGTGCGTCATTATAGGCATCGCCGGCGCATCGGCTTCAGGTAAAAGTCTCATTGCCAGTACGCTTTACCGTGAATTACGTGAACAGGTCGGTGATGAGCACATCGGTGTCATTCCAGAAGACAGCTACTACAAAGATCAAAGCCATCTGTCGATGGAAGAACGTGTTAAGACCAATTATGACCATCCCAGCGCGATGGATCACAGTCTGTTATTCCAGCACCTTCAGGCCCTGAAGAACGGCACCGCCATTGAGCTGCCGGTTTATAGCTATGTTGAACACACCCGTCTGCAGGAAACCGTTCGCATTGCGCCGAAAAAGGTCATTATCCTCGAAGGGATCCTGCTACTCACCGACGCCCGTCTGCGCGAGTCGATGAATTTCTCCATTTTTGTCGATACCCCGCTGGATATCTGCCTGATGCGCCGCATCAAACGTGACGTGAACGAACGCGGCCGCTCCATGGACTCGGTCATGGCACAGTACCAGAAAACGGTACGTCCAATGTTCCTGCAGTTCATCGAGCCTTCCAAGCAGTATGCCGATATCATCGTGCCGCGCGGGGGTAAAAACCGCATTGCCATTGATATTCTGAAAGCGAAAATCAGCCAGTTTTTTGAATAACACCCGCGAATTGTGTAACGTTCAAAGATAATCGGGTTCGCCCTCCGGCTTTGCTGGCCTGAGGGCGCGATGCACGAAAGGAGAAAGTGGCATGCGTCTTTGTGACCGAGATATTGAAGCCTGGCTGGACGAAGGCCGTCTGACCATCACCCCGCGCCCGCCGGTCGAGCGGATTAACGGCGTTACCGTCGATGTGCGTCTGGGGAATAAGTTTCGTACCTTCAGCGGTCATACCGCGCCCTTTATCGACCTCAGCGGGCCGAAAGATGAAGTCAGCGCGGCACTCGATCGGGTAATGAGCGATGAAATCGTGCTGGCCGACGGCGACGCCTTTTACCTGCACCCGGGTGAACTGGCGCTGGCGGTCACCTTTGAGTCAATCACCCTGCCGGCGGATCTGGTGGGCTGGCTCGACGGGCGCTCCTCTCTGGCGCGTCTGGGGCTGATGGTGCACGTCACCGCGCACCGTATCGATCCAGGCTGGTCCGGACGGATCGTGCTGGAGTTTTTCAACGCGGGTAAACTGCCGCTGGCGCTGCGCCCGGGCATGATGATCGGTGCGTTGAGCTTTGAGCCGTTAACCGGCCCGGCGGCACGTCCGTATAACGCCCGCCAGGATGCAAAATATCGCGACCAGCAGGGTGCGGTCGCCAGTCGTATTGATAAAGACTGAGCTTAAATCCGGTCCATTGAGGAAGCCATGAGAAGAGTTCTGACAACGCTGATGATTTTGCTGGTGGTGCTGGTTGCGGGCCTGTCAGCGTTGGTTCTGCTGGTCAATCCCAATGACTTTCGCGCCTACATGGTGCGTCAGGTCGAGGCCCGCAGCGGTTACGCTCTGAAGCTGGAGGGTCCGCTGCGCTGGCACGTCTGGCCGCAGCTCAGCATTCTGTCCGGGCGCATGTCGCTTACCGCTCCGGGGGCGTCTGTGCCGCTGGTAGCCGCCGACAATATGCGCCTCGACGTGGCGTTGATGCCGTTGTTTTCGCATCAGCTGCAGGTCAATCAGGTGATGCTCAAAGGGGCGGTGATCCAGCTGACCCCGCAGTCAGAAGCGGTACGTAACGCCGATGCGCCGGTGGCCCCGCGTGAAAACACACTCCCGGATAAAGCAGACGATACCGGCTGGTCATTCGATATTGGTCGCCTGAAGGTGGCAGACAGCCTGCTGGTATTCCAGCATGAGGGAGCCGAGCAGGTCACGGTGCGCAATATCAACCTGCAGATGGAGCAGGATGAACACCACAAAGGCAAGATCGACTTCAGCGGTCGCGTTAACCGCAACCAGCGCGATCTGACCCTCTCTCTCGCGGCAAATGTGAATGCCTCTGACTATCCGCACCTGCTCAGCGCCGATATCCAGCAGCTGAGCTGGCAACTGACCGGCGTCGATCTGCCTTCGCAGGGCATCAGCGGGCAGGGCACGTTGCAGGCATTGTGGCGTGAAGAGCAGAAGCAGCTCGAGCTCAACCAGCTCAAATTACAGGCTAATGACAGCGCCATGACCGGCCAGGCCAGCGTGATCCTTGGCACTGAACCGCAGTGGAACATGAACCTGCAGTTCGACACCCTCAATCTGGAAAACCTGCTCCCGGCGCAGGCCGCCGCAGCCGCCAACAGCGACGCGGTGCAGCAGGGGCAAACTCAGGCCAAACTGCAGCGCCCGGTGATCTCCTCTAATCTGGAGCAACCCGACTACAACGGCCTGCGCGGCTTTAGCGCCGATATTCTGCTGAAAGCCAACGCCGTCCACTGGCGGGGAATGGACTTCACCCAGGTCACCAGCCAGATGTCCAACAAAAACGGCCTTCTGACCATTGCTGAGCTGAACGGTAAGATGGGGGAGGGCAATATCTCCTTACCCGGCACGCTCGATGTGCGTAAAGCTATCGCCCGGTCATCTTTCCAGCCGCGTCTGGATAACATTGAGATCGGCACTATCCTGAAGGCCTTTAACTACCCGATTTCGCTGACCGGCCGCCTGACCATGGCGGGTGATTTCTCGGGCAGCAAGATTGACGCCGACGCCTTCCGTCACCACTGGCAGGGCCAGGCCCATCTGGAGATGCAGAATACCCGGATGGAAGGGCTGAACTTCCAGCAGCTGGTACAGCAGGCGGTGGAGCGCAGTAGCAATGTGAAGGTGAAAGAGAACGTTGATAACGCGACCCGGCTGGACAGCTTTGTCACCGATCTGAGCCTCGATGAGGGGCAGGTGACGCTGGACGATATGCAGGGCGAGTCGCCGATGCTGACGCTCGAAGGGAACGGCACCCTGGATCTGATCAAGGAGACGGCCGACACCCGCTTCAAAATCCGCGTGCTTGAAGGCTGGTTGGGTGAAAGTAAGCTGATCGATTTCCTGAAAACGACGCCGATCCCGCTGAACGTCTACGGCAACTGGCAGGCGCTGAACTACAGCCTGCAGGTGGATCAGCTGCTGCGTAAACATCTTCAGGATGAGGCGAAACGTCGCCTGAGCGGCTGGGCCGAGAAGAATAAAGATTCGCAGAACGGCAAAGACGTGAAGAAGTTACTGGAGAAGCTTCAGTAAGCGCTATTTCCCCTCACCCCGGCCCTCTCCCACAGGGAGAGGGGGATAAGGTTCCCTCTCCCTGTGGGAGAGGGTTAGGGTGAGGGCAACAGCATCACACCTCGTAATCCACATCATCCTGCGTAATTAGCGGGATCAGCTGCACCTTCTGCACCCGGTGGTTTTCCACCTCCAGGGTTTTCAGCGCATAATCCCCCACCTGAACCTCTTCACCCGGCTGCGGTATCCGCTGCAGATACTCCATCAACAGACCGGCAATGGTGTGGTATTCACGCTTATCGTCCAGCGGCAGCGGTACGTACTGCACCAGATCTTCCAGCGGCATATGGCCGTTGGCGGTCCAGCTGCCGTCGGCATTTTTCTGAATATCGTGCCGGGCGTCGATCTCTTCCACTTCGTTCGGCAGATTACCGGCGATGGTCTCCATCACGTCGCTGAGCGTCACAATCCCTTCTACGGAACCAAACTCGTCCACCACAAAGGCAAAGTGGGTGCGCGCATTGCGGAACTGCTCCAGCGCCTGCAGCAGCGGTAGCACTTCCGGGAACACCAGCGGCTGACGGATCAGCACCCGCAGGTTAAGCGGCTCGCCGCGCAGCTGCTGATTGAGCAGGTCGATCACATGCACTACCCCCAGCAGCTCCTCCTCCTGCTCGCCGCCGGTGACCACGATGCGGGTGTGCTGGTTTTTATCCAGCAGCGCACGAATGCTGCTCTCCGGCGTGTTCAGGTCGATATGCTCGATATCATGGCGCGAGGTCATGATGCTGCTGACGGAGCGCTGGTTAAGGTGCAGTACCCGCTCAATCATCCGCCGCTCCTGCGGGGCAAAGATCGGGCTGTCGTCGTGGTCGGCCAGCAGCGAGGCGGCCTGTGCATCCAGTTCGGCATCCTCTTTTTTACCGCTCAGCAGACGGATAACCGTGTCCGCGGTGCGCTGGCGCAGCGTCTGATTGGCAGAGAGGAAACGGCGGCGGTTGAAGATCGCCAGCTGATTCAGGGCTTCGATAATCACCGAGAAACCGATCGCGGCATACAGATAGCCTTTCGGAATATGGAAGCCAAAACCGTCTGCCACCAGGCTAAAGCCGATCATCAGCAGGAAGCTCAGGCATAAAATCACAATCGTCGGATGATCGTTAACAAAGCGGGTGAGCGCCTTGCTGGCCATCACCATCAGCGCAATGGCGATTATCACTGCGGCCATCATCACCGCCAGGTGATCGACCATCCCCACGGCGGTGATCACCGAGTCCAGCGAGAATACGGCGTCCAGCACCACGATTTGCGCTACCACCGCCCAGAATTTTGCTCCTCGCCGCTGGGTGGGGTTCTCGTTGTCCTTGCCTTCCAGCCTTTCGTTGAGTTCGACGGTGGCTTTGAAAATCAGGAAAAAACCACCGAACAGCATGATCAGATCGCGGGCGCTAAAGCCAAAACCGTGGACGGTAAACAGCGGGCGGGTGAGCGTCACCAGCCAGGAGATAGAGGCCAACAGCAGCAGGCGCATCACCATCGCCATTAACAGGCCGGTGACGCGGGCGCGGTCGCGCTGAGCAGGGGGCAGTTTTTCGGCGAGAATAGCGATAAAGACCAGGTTATCGATACCGAGCACAAGTTCCAGTACCACCAGGGTGACCAGTCCGGCCCATATTGATGGATCTGCTATCCATTCCATAGTGTGAGTAATACCTTTCGTTATATGACAATTGTCACATTTCGATCATGGATACTGCGCCTCAAAAATGCAATGCCAGCCGGGCATTTATCTGCACAGATTTTCCTGAATCATGGGGAAATAAACCCTGCATACTGTGGGTTAATATTGTGAATAGTCTGTATTCTCGCAAAATAAGAAATATCGCAGGTAGAAGGGTTCTCTTTAATAAAGTCAATATAAAGCTATTCCTAAAAACGCAGAAATGTCGGCGTTAATACTAATCTTAAAAGCCACGCCTTTGCTGATGTTTCCTTGCCTGCTATTCCGTTAGCTGCAACAATTCTTTCAGCATTAAATGGCGCTGTCTTTTTGATGCTATTTCTGTATCGGTTTAATGACGTGAAAAACTTATATCGGCTTCGGAATTATCCTGCCTTTTATATTTTCCGTTATGCCATGTCAAAGAGGGTGTTTGCTCATAACTTACTGTTTAAACAGTAGATTGGTAACTGAAAGCCAAGGGCGGTAGCGTGCCTGAAAGCGTGTTAATCAGCCTCGATTATTCTGTCAATAGTCTGAATGCAAATAAGCCTCTTTTAGGA
>Ga0308168_1000441_pt1 | contig 50771 bp, 49 predicted proteins | sample PhyCR2_FD_202133 | JGI IMG/M metagenome (GOLD analysis project Ga0308168, IMG submission 202133) | Phyllosphere microbial communities from UC Gill Tract Community Farm, Albany, California, United States - DLSLRC.R2 | ecosystem: Host-associated > Plants > Phyllosphere > Unclassified | place: USA...
CAGGACCGTGAAACGACTTTGCGCCGATGATAGTGCTGCAACCAGTGTGAAAGTAGGTTATCGTCAGGCTAAGTAATATGCTGTGAAAGCAGCAGCAAGCAAAGTAGTAATGCAAAACCCCACTCAGCAAGCTGAGTGGGGTTTTTTGCTTTTCAAGCTGCGAATTTTAGGATACATTGCGCATACAATTTAATCAGTTGTTTTTACGTGAATTTTCACTAAACTGTCGAATCAACTGAGCTTTTCTGTAGAGCAAAATATTTTTGTCAGGTAGCATCCTGTTCTTTCTTATTTGAGCATGCCATGACTGCCGACAGCGACACGCCTGCGCCGTCAAGCCGCGCAAAACCGCCTCGACTCACCACGCTGATGGTGTCGTACGCCGGACTGACGGTCGCCGTCACGGTGATTCTGCTGTTGCTGCTGGTAGACCATTTTGCAGTCCGCCACGCCACCCAGGAAGCGCAGCTGCGGCTGGAGCAACTGTCCTGGCAGATGCGCGACTCGCTCAACCACACGCTCGACCAGACTGTACGCGACGTACACTTACTGTCGGCGCTGCCGAGCATCCTCCATATCGACAAAGCGGTTACGGCGCGCCGCGTCGTCGAACAGTTGCAAAGCCAGTACCGCGACTACGCCTGGATCGGCGTGGCAACGCCCGACGGCAAGGTGCGGGCCGCGACCAGCGGCTTGTTCGAAAACGGCGACGTCACAGTACGGCCCTGGTTCCAGAAAGGCCAGCACGGTGTGATCGCCGAGGATTACCACCCCGCCGTGCTGCTGGGCAAGCTGCTGCCGAAAGCGGCCGAGCCCTGGCGCTTCGTCGACGTCGCCGGTCCGGTTCGCGACGAGAACGGCAAGTTGATCGCGGTGCTGGCGATCCATCTCAGCTGGGACTGGGCCCGCAGCCTGGCACGCAACCTCTTGACGCCTGCGCTGCGCGATTACGGTGTCGAGATCTTTGTGGTACGCAGTGACGGCGTGGTCTTGCTTGGCCCCGGCGGCATGCTGGAAAAACAAATCTCGACCGACAGCCTGCGAATGGCCCTGCAAGGCAAGACCGGTGCGATTTCCGAACGCTGGCCGGATGGCCACACGTACATGACCGGCTATAGCCTGACTGGCCGCGGCGGCGATCCGGCCAGCCTGCACTGGGCGGTCCTGGTACGCCAGACCGAACGGGCTGCGATGGCCTCGGCCAATGCCTTCGAACGGCGCGTCTTCCTGTTCAGCCTTGCGCTGGCGGTGGTTCTGGCCGCAGCCATGGCGTGGCTGGTGCGCCGCCTGGTCGAGCCGCTGAATGTGCTGAGCCGGGCGATCGAAGACCTTGCCCATTCGCCGGCGACGGCGACGCCCGACTCGGTGCCACGGGTCGACAGCTTCCACGAAGCCCGGGTGCTGTCGGAAGCGCTGTCGCATCTGGTGCGCAGCGAGCGCGAGCACCACGAAACACTGGAGCGGATGAATGTGCGGCTGGAAGAAACGGTCGCGGAGCGCACCGCCGAGCTGCAGCAACTACTGATGCGCGATGCGCTGACCGGCCTGCCCAACCGCCGTGCGCTGATGCAGACGCTGCCGCGGGTGATAGCGCGCGCGGCACAGATGGCGCGTCCGTGCGCGGTGATATTCCTCGACATGGATGGTTTCAAGGCCATCAACGATACGCGCGGCCATAAGGAAGGCGACGCACTGCTGCGCCAGTTCGGCGCACGCATCCAGGCCAGCATCCGCGAGACCGACCTGGCGGTGCGCTTGGCCGGCGACGAATTCGTGGTCATCCTGGACATGGTGAACGACCTCGAGGAGGCCGAGCACAAGGCGCGTTATCTGCTGGCCCAGCTGGAGCGGCCGTTCGCGCTGCAAGGCGGCGACGTGCGGGTCGGGGCCAGCATCGGCCTGGCCCTGCAGCGGCCGCACCAGGCGCAGGATCCGACCGGGTTGCTGGCCCGGGCCGACCAGGCAATGTACGAGGCCAAGCGCCATGGCAAGAACCGCGTTGCGGTGTGCGCCCTGGACCGCGACAGCGCCGAGGTATCGTAAGCGATCCCGGGAGGGATCGGATTCAGGTTCGGATTCAGGCCGCGCTCAGACCCCCCACAGGATGTCGGCGCTCTGGTCGCGTGCCGCACGCAGCATTTCCAGCAGCGGATACGCGCGCGTCGAGAAGGTCACCGCCTCGATCGCTTCGTGTTCGGCGTCCTGGTTGTCGCCATGGTGGGCCTTGACGTCCTGTTCCATCTCGTCGGTGGCCTGGTGCTTGCGGCTTTCCTCGATTTCGCGCTCGAGCACGGTAACGGCCTGGGTGGCTTCCTGGGACGTGATGACGCCGCGTTCAGCCTCCGCATCCTTGTTGAGCAGGTCGAGGATACGCTTGGCGTGCTCCTGGTACATCATGACATTCGGGTAGGCTTTGGTTTTAAAGGTAATCAGCATAGGGTTCTCGTCAAACGATCAGTAACTAAACGATAACACGTCTCGCCGAGCGCCGTCGGTGCGCCGCCGCACCGGTCAGGCGGGTCGGCGCCGGAACAGCCAGGCCAGTGCGAGCGTCAGCAGCGCCAGCGCGAGGGCGGCGGCAGCCCCGGCCACCGTCCAGTCTGCCGCTGCCCCCAGCAGCGACACCATGGTCCAGGCCAGACCGCCCCACGACAGCGTCACGGCCAGTTCCAGGATCGAACACAGGAAGTTTTCCTTGCCGCGTGCCTTGAAATTGCTGCGCGCTGCCGGCCGTCCGACCCACAGCACGACCAGGCCCGCGCTCAGCACCGCGCCGGTGACGGTAAAGGCGATCATCAGTCCAGCCAGCGGTCCGTGCACGATCATCCACAGCAGCGGCAGCGCCACCAGCAGCAGCGGCAGCATGGTGGCCGCGGCCAGCTTGGCCAGGCGGATCGTGCGCATGGCCGCGGGCGAGGACAGCAGCAGGTCGGGCGCATCCTCGGCCGAGATGACGATCCAGGCCAGGGCCCCGGTCAGGGAGCTGCACAGCAGAGTGAGGCCGGCAGCGATCGCCGGTCCCGACGCATCGTTGTTGCGCAGGATGAGGAACAGCAGCGGCACCAGATACACGACCTGCAGCAGCACTTGCGAGATCAGGTGCGGATCGCGTGCGATCAGGCGCCATTCCTTGACCACGATGGTGTCGAACAGGCTGCGCCGGAAGCGGAAGCGCACGCCGCCCGCCGCCCGTGGCGCCGCATGCCCGATGCCGGCCGCCTGCTGCAGGCCTTTCACGAAGAAGCGATGGGTGCGTGCGATCGTCAGCAGGCAGGCGGCGGCGGCCAGCGCCACCACTGCCAGCAGCGGCAGGGCCTCGCCCAGCGCGGCCCGTCCGGGCAGCCACAGCGGGCTGTCCGGCGCCAGGATGCCGTTCTCGATCATGTGCCGGGCCGACTGCGCTAGCGCGCGGTCGTCGCCGCGGAAGATGAAATTGAAGGACTGCGACAGCAGGAACAGCAGCGCGCCCGCCACCGCGGCCAGTACCTGCGCCAGCACGCGCGTGCGGCGCGCCCCGAACACGCGCACCAGCGCCAGAGTCAGCAGCATGGCGGCGCAGGCAATCACCAGCGCGAGCGCGGCCACGGTCGGATAGATGGCGAGCCAGTCGGGCCGGCCCAGGAACAGCGCGACGTGGGCAAAAGGCGTGAACAGGAACAGGAACAGCGCGGCACTGCTGGCGGCCACGCCCAGCAGGCGCACCGAGAAGATGCTGCGCGAAGGCAGCGGCGAGGACAGCAGCAGGTCGAGGTCGCCGCGCTCGAACAGGGCCAGCGTGCACGCCTTGAGCGCGTTCGACAGCATGAAGGTCGACAGCACCAGCAGCACGGCCCCGGCCAGTATGCCCAGCAGCGCCGGATCGACCGGATTCCTGCGGAGCGCATCGAGCAGCACAAAGGCGACACCGTGCATCACCGCCCAGCCGACGATCCAGACGAGGATGCTGAGGATGCCGGGGCGGCGCTTGCCGCCGCTGACGGCCGAGTTGTACCAGGCCAGGCGCAGCTCGTGGCCGAGCAGCCACAGCGTGCTTCCGGGCGCCGCCTTCACGCCTGCTCCGTCAGCTGCAGGAACACGTCCTCGAGGCTGCCGCCCAGCGTGCGTTCGCGCAGCTCGGCCAGCGTGCCTTCGGCGATCAGGCGGCCCTGGCGGATGATGCCGATGCGCTGGGCCAGCTTTTCCGCCACCTCCAGGATATGGGTGGTGAGGATGACGGTGCCGCCGCCGGCCACGTGCGACAGCAGCAGGTCCTTTACCTGGCGCGCCGCCGCCGCATCCAGTCCGGTCAGCGGCTCGTCGAGGATGAGCAGCTGCGGCTCGTGGATCAGGGCACCGGCCAGCGCCAGCTTCTGCTTCATCCCGCGCGAAAAGCCCTCGGTCACCTCGTGCGCATGCTTCGACAGGTCGAGCCAGTCGAGCAGGTAGCGTCCGCGCGGCTCGGCTTCCTCGGGCCGCAGACCCCACAGGCCGGCGACGAATTCCAGGTACTCTGGCGGTTTCAGCTTCCCGTACAGCATCGGGTCATCGGGCAGGTAGGCCATGCGGCGCTTGGCGGCGGCCGCATCGCGCGCCAGGTCGATGCCGAGCACCTCGACCGCGCCGCTGTCGGGCGCCAGCAGGCCGGTGACCATGCGCAGGGTGGTGGTCTTGCCGGCGCCGTTCGGGCCGAGCAGCGCATACAGTTCGCCGCGGCGCACGCTGAGGTCGAGGCCGTCGACGGCGGGACGGCCGAAATGCTTGCGCAGGGCGCGCAGTTCAAGGGCAGGGGTGTCTGCGGTCATGGGATGCCACCGGACTCAAAGCAGGGTGAAGGAAGTGAGGAATTGCTCGATCTGTTCGGGCGGCACGGTCTTGTCCCGGCCGATCACGATCACCTGATAGAAACGGGTGCCGCGCGCCTCGAAGCGGCCGACCAGGCGCATCGGCCCGCCGTGGCCGGTACCGGTGGCGTCGACCTGGGTGGCGCCTGCCGCTGCGGGCGCCGCCTGCGCACGCGGCAGCGGCGCACCGATATTGCGCAGCAGCGCCAGTTTCATCGCCGCCAGCGCGGCCTGCGCGCGGCCGGCATCCGGGGCCTCGGCGGCGCCGACCGCAAAGGTGGCGCCCTCGACCTCGGCCGCGGTCATGGTCATGCTGACCTGCAGACCGTCGAGGTCGATGGTGCGGGTGGCGCTGCTCGGTTTGGCCGGGAAGGTGACGCGGTAGTGCGCGTCCGGACTCGTGTAATCGCGCCAGTTGTAGGTTGGGCTGCAGGCGGCCAGGGCACACACGAAAGCCAACGCATGGGCCGCGCGCGGCGGCAGGAGTCGGGTTGTCATGGTGCCATGGTAGCAGGGCTGACGTGGCCGTGGGACATGCATACATGCAAGACCCTATCTGAACTGGGAGTTGCATCCAATTACCCCGACGGGGTGCCGTATCATTCTGCCATGTACGCCATCGGTCGGAGAGCATGATGAAACGTATCGGCTTCCTGCTTCCCCCGGGTTTTCAGGTCCTGCACCTGATGGCCGGCACCGTCTATGAACTGGCGAACAGCCTCGCGGGCGAAGACTGTTATGCCGTGAGCCTGCTGTCGGAACACGGCGGCGTGGTCGCCAGTTCCTCGGGAGCGGGCGTGCTGACCCAGGCCTGCCCCCGCGTCGACTACGACACCCTGCTGGTTGCCGGCCAGACGGTACCGACCACGCCGTCGGCGCCCGGCCTGCTCGCCATCCTGCGTCGCGCCGGCGTCGAGGCGCGCCGCGTCGCCAGCCTGTGTACCGGCGCCTTTTTGCTGGCGGAAGCCGGCCTGCTGGACGGCAAGCACGTGACCACGCACTGGGCGCTGGCGCGCGAGCTGCAGCGCAGCTATCCGCGCTTACGGGTGGAGGAAGACCGCATCGTCATCAACGAGGGACGCATCTGGACCTCGGCCGGCATGACGGCCTGCGTCGACCTGTGCCTGGCACTGGTGGAAAGCGACCACGGCGCGGCACTGGCGCGCGCCATCGCGCGCCGGATGGTGGTGCATTACCGCCGCAGCGGCGGCCAGTCGCAGTTTTCGGCGCTGCTGGCGCTGGAACCGAAATCCGACCGCATCCAGCGCGCGCTCGACTATGCCAAGCGCCATCTGCGCAAGCCGCTGTCGGTCGACGAACTGGCCGAAGCCGCCCACCTGAGCACACGCCAGTTCAGCCGCACCTTCCGCATCGAGACCGGGCAGTCGCCGGCGCGGGCGATCGAGGTACTGCGGGTGGAGGCGGCGCGCGCCATGATCGAGGGCAGCAACCACTCGATCGACGCGATCGCCCGCGAAACCGGGTTTTCCGATCCCGAGCGCATGCGGCGCGCCTTCCTGCGTGCCTTCGGCCAGCCGCCGCAGGCGATCAAGCGCGCCGCGCGCGAGCAGGCGGCGCCGGCCTAGGCCGGCATGAAAAAGGCCGCCAGTCCTGCGACTGGCGGCCTTCCCGGCTTCTGCTATGCGGACTGGCGGTCGATTACCAGCCCAGGTCCTTCAGCAGCGGCACGGTCAGGTCGACCGGTGGCACCAGGGTGGTGGTCAGGTCGGCGTTGATGTTCGGCTCCATCAGCAGGTTCGGCACCGCGGTCACATCCCAGTGCGACACCGACGAACCAGGCACCAGCGGGTTCGGGGTGTACAGCAGCGGGTTGCCGTTGGCGTCCGCACCGGCGATGCGGATCGGATCCACGCCCAGCGCGACGGTGACGGTGCCCGGCTTGCCGCGCGTGCCATACGGCACGGCTGCAGCCACGGAGGCCTTCAGCGCATCGCCGTCGGCCTGGGTGATGCCGGCCGAAGGAATGGTGACGCTCGGATCGCTGCCGCCCGGTGCGATGGCGCCGGCGACGTTGTTGGCCAGCAGCACGGCGATGGCGCCCGCGTTTTGCGCATTCTTCACCTTGACCGCGAAACCGCAGGTGCCGCGGCTGATGACCACGACCTTGCCGCGCACCGCCATCGTGTTGGTGCTGTCGAACGGCTCGCAGCCCGGACCGGTTTCGCCGGCCTGCGGGGTCAGCGTGGCCAGGGCGCCGAGGGTGCCGCTGGCCGGCAGTGCCGGGCCGAAGGCGGACGGGCTGAAGTCGATGTTGCGGTTGCCGCTTGCCACCGGCGAGCTGGTCTTGACCAGCGGGATATGGCGCAGGAAGCCGGCACCTGCCTTGACGTTCGGGCCGATCCACGCCAGTTGCAGCGGGTTGATGGCCGACGCCTTGCGTTCCGCCGCCGTCATGGCCAGCCAGGTCTTGCGGGCCGTGTTGTCGTACATGTATTGTTCCCAGACGCTCGGGAGACCGCCGGTAGCGACATAGCCGGTGCCGGCAGCGTTCAGGCGATTGCCGGTCGAGGTCTGCACGCTCACCACCGAGAAGCCCAGGCCGTGGCCCAGTTCGTGCAGCAGGGTTTCGACGAAGTTGACCTTGGTACCGGCATTGCCGTCCAGGCCCAGGTAGAACGGCGAGCCGCTCAGGCAATTGGCGTTGCCGAGGTTGACGTTGAACTGGGTCTTGATGTCGACGTTGCCATAGCCGGTGCCGTCGTCGGGCGTGCCGGCGCTCAGGTCGGTGCCGGCCAGCTTGTTGGCCAGCGCCTGCGGATACCAGGTGCCCGGCTTGGAATTCGGGAAATCGTGCCAGATGTTCCAGGCGCCGGCGCTGCCGAGGGTGGCCGAGGTGGCGGTGCAGCTGAGGGCTTCCCAACCGGCGCTGACGTTGATGGTGACGTTGCTCTGCAGGTTGCGTTCCCAGATGTCGGCGACATAACGGTAGACGTTCATGCGCTGCTGGCCGAGCGTGGTGCCGGAGTTGCCGCCGACCGCGGCGACCGGGGTCGGGTCGTTGAAGCCGACGCCGGCCGGGTCGCGGCTGGCGATGTTGATGGTGGCGGCCTGGCTGGCCAGGCAGGTGAGGGCGCAGGCGGCTGCGATCAGCGAACGCGAAATGGCGAAGGTGCGCATCGGTTACTCCGTGACTGGGGTGTTGGCGGCTGTGTGGACGTGAGCGGCGGCGGGCTGGTCGCCATGCGCATCGTTGCAGATCATCTGGATCTTGCCGTCGGGGGTGCGGACGGCGGTCGACGACGACAGGAATTCGTCGGTCAGGCGCGCGCCGGTGGCACCGCTGCGGTGGAATTTCTGCAGCGTCGGCTTGGCGGCGATGCGCGACTGCCGGGCCGCCTTGGCGGCGGCCAGTGCAGCCTGCTCTTCGGGGGTGGCGGCGCGCAGCTTGCCGGTTTCTGCATCGCGGGCGATGGTCTGGCCGTCAACGGACTCGACGGCTTCCTGCTGCGCTTGCTGAGCAGCGGCGGGCAGGGCGTAGGCGCACAGGGCCAGGGCGGCAGCAGCGCCCAGCAGGCGCTGGATGGTATTCAGGTTCGACATGAGATTCTCCGGATAGGGATTGGATCAGCGGCGTGCGCGGCGGCGCATGGCGCCCAGACCGAGCAGGCCACCGGCGATCAGGGCCAGGCTGGCCGGTTCCGGCACGTCCACGGTCAGGCTGTCGAGACCGACGGCGTTGCTGCTGTCCGCGGCGCCGGTGTATTCGAAAGCAAAGCGGGCCGAGCCCAGCACATTTGCACCGACCCAGGCGGTGTATTGGGTCCAGCCATTGGCCGGGACCGGATTGACGGTCGTCAGGGCGGTGCCGGTGAAGCTGCCGTCGGCATTGATGAAACCGAAGTTGACCTGATCGGCATAACCTTCGCCGGCGGCGCGCAGGTAGAAGGAGATCGTGGCGCCCAGGCTGGCGTCGAAGGTCGGGGTGATCAGCCAGCTATCGATGAAGCCGCCCGCCGGTGCATTGTTGTAATTGGCTTGCGCATACGAGGCGGCATTCCCCGATTGTGCGTCGAAAATGCCGGCGCCCTGGAACCAGCCGTTGGTGATGCCGCCCGGCGTACCGGCGCTGGCAAAAACCCAGCCACTCGATGCGAGGTTCGCGACATTGTCGAACCCTTCGTTGATCAGCACGCCGGCCTGGGCCGACATCGTCATCGCTGCAAGCACTGCCGCGGCAAACGCTTTCTTCATCATGTTGTCATGCACTCCTGAGTTTGGATGACGGGACCATCTTGTGTTCCCGGGTAATGGCGCTACGGTCGGGCAGTATCCCTTCCAACTTGCAGCCAGTATTGATCGCCATCGCATGAAACGTGCCAGTGCAGTAACAATATGATTTCCAAAGGAAATTTTGAAAGTAGGAATATTCTGTCATTAAATTGTAAAAAATTCTGACAGAGACCCCATTTTTTGATTCCCTAAGTAAATATTTTCGTGAGAATGTTCACATTTATTGCATCATTTATTTCCAAAATTAACTTTTAGTTTCTTTATATTTACGAAAATAGCGTGGCGGCGATGTCCGTACGCTGTCAAACACAAAAATGATATAAAAAATTCACCTTGGGTATCGAGTGGAATAGTCTTCGACAAATGTGACATGGAAATGACTAGGATGCTGGAAGGGAATTACCGCTCGCTCAGGCCGCGCCGGTATTGGATCGCTTCCGCAACGTGTGCAGCCTGGACCCGTTCGACGTCCGCCAGGTCGGCAATGGTACGCGCCACCCGGAGCACCCGGTGATAGGCGCGCGCCGACCAGTGCAGGCGCTGCATGGCCTCGCCCAGCAGGCGGCTTGCTGCCGGGTCGAGCCGGCAGTGCTCGTCGATCTCGCGCGTACCCAGCTTGCGGTTGGCCTTGCCCTGGCGCGCCAGCTGCAGCGCATGGGCGCGGCCGACGCGTGCCGCGACCTCGCTGCTGGGTTCGCCGTCGGCGAGCCCGGCCATGCCGTCGGGCGCCATCGCTGCAACCGGGATCTGGATGTCGATGCGGTCGAGCAAAGGACCCGAGATGCGGTCCTGGTAGCGCTGCACCGCGTCCGGCGTGCAGCGGCATTTGCCGGAAGGGTGCCCGAGCCAGCCGCAAGGACAGGGATTCATGGCCGCGATGAGCTGGAAACTGGCGGGAAAGTCGGCCTGGCGCGCCGCGCGCGAAATCGTGATTTCGCCGGACTCGAGCGGTTCGCGCAGCACCTCCAGTACCTTGCGGTCGAACTCGGGCAATTCGTCGAGGAACAGTACCCCGTGGTGCGCTAAAGATATTTCTCCGGGACGTGGGTTGGCACCGCCGCCGACCAGCGCCACGCCCGAGCTGGTGTGGTGCGGGCTGCGGAACGGCCGGCGCCGCCACTGCGCAATCGAAAAGCTGCCGGCCAGCGACTGGACCGCGGCCGTTTCCAGTGCCTCGTCCTCATGCATCGGCGGCAGCAGGCCGGGAAAGCGCGAGGCCAGCATGCTCTTGCCGGCTCCGGGCGGTCCGATCAAGAGGGCCGAATGCAGGCCGGCCGCCGCCACTTCCAGCGCGCGCTTGACCAGCTGCTGGCCCTTGACCTCGGCAAAGTCGGGATACACCGGCATGGCGTCGGGCAGGGCAGGGCGGTAGCGCGCCAGGCGGCCATCGTCGCCTTTGGTGGCGAAGTGGGCGCAGACGTCCAGCAGCGTGCGCGCCGGGTAGATGGCGGCATCGGTGACCAGCGACGCTTCGTCGGCATTCGCCTGCGGCAGGATGAAGGCGCGGGCCTGGCCGCCGCTGCGGTGCATGGCGAAACTCATGGCCAGCGCGCCGCGCACCGGGCGCAGTTCGCCGGACAGCGACAGTTCGCCGGCGAATTCGTAGCGGTCGAGTTCCTCCATCGGGATCTGTTCGGACGCAGCCAGGATGCCGAGCGCGATCGGCAGGTCGAAGCGGCCGGATTCCTTGGGCAGCTCGGCCGGCGCCAGGTTGATCGTGATGCGCCGGTTCGGCATCTCGAAGCCGGAATTCTGGAGCGCGGCGCGGACCCGGTCCTTGGCTTCGCGCACTTCGGTATCGGGCAGGCCGATCAGGTGGATGCCGGGCAGGCCGTTGGCCAGGTGGACCTCGACGCTGACGGCCGGCGCCTGCATGCCCGCCAGGGCGCGGCTGCGTAAGACGGCAAGGCTCATGGGTTTCCTCGTGAGTGCTGGACTCGCGAGATGGTGCGCCTTGCGTCGAATCCGGCCTTGAGGGTGACCAAACGTGCTCTGCGGCGGCTATCATGGCGGCCATGCCGAGACTGATCCTCACCTGCGTCATCCTGGGCGTGCTGTTCTGCACGCTGTGGACACCTGCGTTCTTCGTGGCGCGCCATTTCTGGCGCAAGGGGGACTGGGGCGCGCTGCGCGCGCTGAAGGTGCTGTGCCCGCTCCAGCTGGTGCTGGCGGGCGGACTGATCTTTGCAGCCGATGCCGCCGGCTTCACAAACCCGGCCGGCTACAGCATCGCGATCATCGTCGGCGTGAGCCTGGCGGGCGCGGCGGCATTCGCGGCCTGGCGCCTGCTGCTGGGGTTCATCGCACGCTGATGGGGCGCTGAGCGTCTAACAACACCTCCATGGCCGCGTTGGATCGTCTCGCCGTACTGGCGTACTGTCTTCGACGCCGCGTCGGCAAGCCGCATCTCTTGCCCTGAAGGCGTCGTTAGACGCTCGTCCCTTCACTCAGATCTTGGTTTCGGACGCGGCCAGCTTCGCTTCCAGCTGGGCCACGCGCGCTTCCAGCGCTTCCAGCTTGGCGCGCGTCTTGGCCAGCACCTGGGCCTGGATATCGAATTCTTCGCGCGTGACCAGGTCCAGCTTCGAGAATCCCTGGGTCATCATCGCCTTGACGTTGCGCTCGATGTCCTTGGCCGGCGAACTATCGATTGCCTGGTTGATCTTGCCCTGCAGATCGTTAAAGAAGTTGTTCATTTGACTCTATTCCTCATGTCCGATGTGGTGCGCACCGGCGCGGTGCGAGCGTGCCTGAATTGGTGCGCGCACTGGTTTGGCGCACACCCACAACACATCGTTTGTTTTTTTGAAACCTAAATGTGGGGGCCTGGCCCGCGAAAAACAAGCAGCACCTCCACTTGTTCAGGGTGGCACGCATCCTGCTAAAGCATACATAAAACATAAAAGGTGCAGATTCAATTGTAAACGGCCTTTACAGAATCCGTTCAACAACAAGGGGAAATGTAATGAAGCGTCTGAGCAGCAAGTGGTTTCAAGCATCTTTTCTAGGCGCAAGCCTGTGGACACTCACGATCGGTGTGGCGGGCGCCCAAGAACAACCGCCCGAACATCAAGTGAGCTTCAATGCCGCGGTAACCAGCGATTACCGCTACCGCGGCCTGTCCCAATCCCGCCTCGACCCTGCACTGCAGGGCGGCGCCGACTATGTGCACAGCCCGACCGGTCTGTACGTAGGCACCTGGCTGTCCACCATCAAGTGGACCAAAGACCTGGGTGGTGACGGCAATATTGAATGGGATATTTACGGCGGCAAACGCGGCAACCTGAGCGACGACATTACCTATGACGTTGGCGGACTCTACTACTTCTATCCGAATAACAGCCTGACGCCCAACGCCAACACGTTCGAGCTCTACGGCCAGCTGGGCTATGGCCCGGCTTACATCAAGTATTCGCATTCGCTGACCAACCTGTTCGGCACTGCAAACAGCAAACAGAGCGGTTACGTCGACATCGGCGCCAACGTCGATCTCGGCAGCGGCTTCACCCTGAACCTGCATGCCGGCCACCAGGAAGTCCGGCACAACGGTCTCTACTCTTATAGCGACTACAAGGTCGGCGTCACCAAGGACTTCGGTATTGCCTCGGTGGCGCTGGCTTATATCAAGGCCAATACCGATGGCTACCAGAGCCCGTCGGGGGAAAACCTCGGCAAGTCAGCGGCTTTGCTGACTGTTTCAAAAACTTTCTGAAAGAGGCAATCGTATGAAAATGATCACCGCCATCATCAAACCCTTCAAGCTCGACGAGGTGCGTGAAGCCTTGTCCGAGATCAACGTGCAGGGCATTACGGTGACCGAAGTGAAGGGTTTCGGCCGCCAGAAGGGGCATACCGAACTGTACCGCGGCGCGGAGTACGTGGTCGACTTCCTGCCGAAGACCAAGATCGAGGCGGCGGTCGACGACGCCATCGTTGACCAGGTGATCGACACGATTCAGAGCGCGGCACGCACCGGCAAGATCGGTGACGGCAAAATTTTCGTCTCCAATCTGGAGCAGGTAATCCGTATCCGTACCGGCGAGACCGGCAACGATGCGCTGTAAGGGGAACCCGATGACTCACACCATGACAAAACTGATCGCCGGCGTCACGATGGCGCTGGCACTCGGCAGTGCGTTACCGGTGCTGGCCCAGGATGCCAAGCCGGCCGCTGCCGCGCCGGCCGTGGAAGCGCAAGGGACTGCAGGGCCGACCTCGGCCGCACCGACTGCTGCCGCAGCCGCCGCGCCGGCTGCCGCGGCACCGGCTGCCGCATCCACCACCGCCGCGCCTGCGGCCCCGGCTGCCGCAGCGCCGGCTGCCGCACCGACCGCGCAGAAGGGCGATACGGCCTGGATGTTCGTCGCCACCCTGCTGGTCATCATGATGACCATTCCGGGCCTGGCCCTGTTCTACGGCGGCCTGGTACGCGCCAAGAACATGCTGTCCGTGCTGCTGCAGGTGTTCACCATCTTCTCGCTGATCATTGTCCTGTGGTGCCTGTACGGCTACTCGTTGGCCTTTACGGAGAACACGGCCTTCATCGGCGGCTTCGACCGTGCCTTCCTGAAGGGCATCTGGAATCCGGTCACGGCCACCTTCACGACCGCCGCCACCTTCAGCAAGGGCGTGGTGATTCCTGAGTTCATCTACGTGGCCTTCCAGGGTACGTTCGCCGCCATCACCTGCGGCCTGATCGTCGGCGCCTTCGCCGAGCGCGCCAAATTCGCCGCCGTGCTGGTGTTCATGGTCCTGTGGTTCACCTTCGGTTACCTGCCGGTCGCCCACATGGTCTGGTTCTGGACCGGTCCGGACGCGATCAAGGATGCCGCCACCCTGGCCACCGAATCCGCCAAGGCCGGCTGGCTGTGGCAGAAGGGTGCGCTCGACTTCGCGGGCGGTACCGTGGTGCACATCAACGCCGCCGTCGCCGGCCTGGTCGGTGCGATCCTGATCGGCAAGCGCGTCGGCTATGGCCGCGAATCGATGGCTCCGCACTCGCTGACCATGACCATGATCGGCGCCTCGCTGCTGTGGGTGGGCTGGTTCGGCTTCAACGCCGGTTCGGCCCTGGAAGCGGGCGACGTTGCCGCCCTGGCGTTCGTCAACACCCTGCTGGCCACCGCCGCCGCTACCCTGTCCTGGCTGTTCGGCGAATGGATCACCAAGGGCAAGCCGTCGATGCTGGGTGCCGCTTCGGGCGCCGTCGCCGGCCTGGTCGCCATCACCCCGGCCTGTGGTTTCGTCGGCCCGATGGGCGGCCTGATCATCGGCCTGGTGGCCGGCATCGTCTGCCTGTGGGGCGTGAACGGCCTGAAGCGCCTGATTGGCGCCGACGACTCGCTCGACGTGTTCGGCGTGCACGGCGTGGGCGGCATCCTGGGTGCGCTGCTGACCGGCGTGTTCGCGGCGCCGCAGCTGGGCGGCCAGGGCATCTTCGACTACACCACCAACAAGATGTCGGCCGATGCGTACTCGATCGGCAGCCAGGTGCTGGTGCAGGCGGAAGCGATCGGCACTACCATTATCTGGTCGGCGGTCGTGTCCTTCATCGCTTATAAAATCGTCGACGTCGTCATCGGCCTGCGCGTGGCCGAGGAGGCCGAGCGCGAAGGCCTGGACATCACCAGCCATGGCGAGCAGGCTTACCACTCCTGATCGGCTGTTGCATCGTATTTAACGAAAGCGCCCTACAGGGCGCTTTTTTTATGTCCTGCGGATATTCGGCCTTTAAAATGTGTGCAATAGCCCCAATTTGAACCAACCGATACCGCTAAGAAGCCCCAAGGACGTTAATACTATGGTTCCCCACCTCGCCACCGCCCTGACCGGTCCCCTGATGGACCTGGAAAAGAAAATTCTCGAAGCCACCCCCGCCATCGAGCGCTGGTTCCGCCTCGAGTGGCAGGAGCATACGCCGCCGTTTTATTGCTCGGTGGACTTGCGCAATGCCGGCTACAAGCTGGCGCCGGTGGACACCAACCTGTTCCCGGGCGGCTTTAACAACCTGTCGACCGAAATGCTGCCGCTGACCGTGCAGGCGGCGATGGCGGCGATCGACAAGTATTGTCCGGACGCGCGCAACCTGCTGCTGATCCCCGAAAGCCATACGCGCAACCCGTTCTATCTGCAGAACGTGCAGCGGCTGATGCAGATCTTCCGCCAGACCGGCCTGCACGTGCGCCTCGGTTCGCTGTCGCCGGATGTCACCCAGCCCACGCCGCTGGCGCTGCCGGACGGTAACATGCTGGTGGTCGAACCGCTGGTACGCTCGACCAACGGGCGCCGCGTCGGTTTGCAAGACTTTGACCCGTGCACCATTCTGCTGAACAACGATCTGTCGGCCGGCATCCCGAGCATCCTGGAAAACATCCACGAGCAGTCGCTGCTGCCGCCGGTGCACGCCGGCTGGGCCATGCGCCGCAAGAGCAACCACTTCAAGGCCTTCGACGAAGTCGCCAAGAAGTTCGGCAAGCTGATCGACATCGATCCGTGGATGGTCAACCCGCTGCACAGCAAGCTCGGCGAAGTGAACTTCCAGGAAGACGTGGGCATGGAAGCGTTGGCCGACAACGTGTCGGCGCTGCTGTCCAAGATCAAGAAGAAGTACAAGGAATACGGCATGAAGGATCAAAAACCCTTCGTCATCGTCAAGCCCGACGCCGGCACCTACGGCATGGGCATCATGACGGTGAAGGATGCCAGCGAGGTCAAGGACCTGAACCGCAAGCAGCGCAACAAGATGTCGGTGATCAAGGACGGCGTGGCGGTGACCGACCTCATGATCCAGGAAGGCGTGCCGACCTTCGAATCGATCAACGACGCGGTGGCCGAGCCGGTGGTGTACATGATCGACCGCTACGTGGTCGGCGGCTTCTACCGCGTGCACGCCGAGCGCGGCATCGACCAGAACCTGAATGCGCCGGGCTCGCAGTTCGTGCCGCTGGCGTTTGCCCAGCAGCATGCGATGCCGGACCTCAAGGCCAAGCCGGGTACGGCGGCGCCGAACCGTTTCTATGTGTACGGCGTAGTGGCAAGGCTGGCGCTGCTGGCGGCGTCGCTGGAGCTGGAGCGTACCGATCCGGATCCGGAGATCTATTAATCAGATTTGCCTCGCGAGTAGGGTGGACGGCTCTGCCGTCCACGCGTTCGAATTACGCGTGTGCCGATGCGATAGACATTTCATATGCCTGCTGAACGCGTGGGCGGCAAAGCCGACTCGCCGTCCGCGCCCACCCTACGCGTAGCGCCGGCGTTTACTCCTTGCGTGCCATGTAGACGAAATGCGAGCGCAGCGGCGGTACCAGCGCCGTCAGCAGCTCGGGCACCAGCCACGGCAGGCGCGCGATCGCGCGGCTCAGCGGCGGCACCAGCATCAGCGTGCGGTAATGGCGCTTTTCGGCCGGCCAGAAACGCAGCAGTTCGACCTCGCTGACCTTGCGCACGTTGTCATTGCGCGGATTGTTGTAGCGGAAATCGAAGATCATGGTCCAGCCGCCGGGCCGGAGCACGCGCCACATCTCGGCCGCGAGCGCGCGCCGCATGTCTTCGTCGAGGATCGATGAAAACACGGTGTGGGCACTGACCAGGTCGACGCTGTCGTCGGGGAAGGCGTCGAGCAGGCCGAGGTGCCAGCGCACGCCGGGCGCGGTTTGCACGCGCGCGCGGTCGAGCCGGTCCGGCTGCAGTTCGGTACCGGCCAGGCCGCCCGGCGTGGCGCCCCAGTCGATCAGCTGGCGCAGGAACAGGCCGTCGCCGCAGCCGACATCGAGCGCGCGCAGCGCCGACAGATCCGGACCGACCGTCGCCGCCAGCAACCTGGACAGTACGCGCGCCCGTTGCGCCGACTGGTGCACGATTTCCGGCCGGTGCCAGGCGTAGCGCGCCAGCGCGGCGCCGCCGTGCCACTGGCGATAGACGTGGTTGATGCGTTCGTGCTCGGCCTGGTTCGTCATCGGTTCCTCCCAAGCCGTCATCTTCGCCAAGCACCTCGCATGCGCGCTTGAGAGACCGCAAACACGACCTGAATAGATGACTTTTTGCCAATAGGCATCGGCTGGGTTGACGCGACAGTCGCTTGCGGGCGCTTTCCGCGAGAATCCGTGTTTCCGGCTAAAATCAGGGCATTGCCTCGATTGGAACCCTCATGAAAATCGCTTTTCTCGCCGATCCGCTGTCCGGCTTCAAGACCTACAAGGATTCGACCTTCGCGATGATGCGCGAAGCGGCCGCCCGCGGCCACCGGATCTACGCCTTCGAACAGCGCCACATGGTGCTGGACCAGGGCGTGGTCAGCGCCGACGTCAGCGAGATCGCGCTGACCGGCGACGCCGACGATTGGTACCGGGTGCTCGGCACCGACAGCGTGCGCCTGTCCGAATTCGACGCCGTCCTGCAGCGCAAGGACCCGCCGTTCGACATGGAATACATCTACGGCACCTACCTGCTGGAGCTGGCCGAGCGCCAGGGCGCGCGCGTGTTCAACAAGCCGGCCGCCATCCGCGACCACAACGAAAAGCTGTCGATCGCCCAGTTCAGCCAGTACACCTCGCCGACGCTGGTGACCTCGTCGGATACCCAGCTGCGTGCCTTCCACGCCGAGCATGGCGACGTCATCTTCAAGCCGCTGGACGGCATGGGCGGCGCCGGCATCTTCCGCGTCAAGGACGACGGCATGAACCTGGGGGCGATCATCGAAACGCTCACCGACAACGGCGCGCGTACCATCATGGCCCAGAAATACATCCCGGCCATCGTCAAGGGCGACAAGCGGGTGCTGGTCATCAACGGCAAGCCGGTGCCGTTCGCGCTGGCGCGCATCCCGCAAGGCGGGGAAGTGCGCGGCAACCTGGCCGCCGGCGGCCTGGGCGTGGCCCAGCCGATCACGGAACGCGAACGCGAAATCGCCGAGGCCCTGGGCCCGGTGCTGGCGGCGCGTGGCCTGTTGCTGGTAGGATTGGATGTGATCGGTGATTTCCTGACGGAAGTGAACGTTACCAGCCCGACCTGTTTCCAGGAGATCACCGACCAGACCGGCTTCAATGTGGCCGGGATGTTCATCGACGCACTGGAACAGGCGGTCACAGGAAACTGACATGGTAGGCATTCTGCTGATGACCCACGCACCGCTGGGTCAGGCATTCATCGCCGCGGTAGCACACGTGTTCCGCGGCCCCACGGAGTTGTTCGAAGCGATCGACGTGACGGCGGACCAGGACACCAATGAGGTGAACGAACTGGCGCGCCAGGCGATCAAGCGCCTCGACGACGGCGACGGCGTGCTGGTCATCACCGACATCAAGGGCGGTACGCCGTCCAATTGCTGCAACACGCTGGCCCAGGCCGGGCACGTGGAAGTCATTGCGGGCATCAGCCTGCCGATGCTGCTGCGCGCAATCACGTATCGGCGCGACACCCTCGACGTGGTGGTCGAGATGGCACTGGCGGGCGCGCAGAACGGCGCGGTCAGGGTCGACAACAGGATCCGGGTCGGCAGCTGACCGGTCTTTTCAATTGGCGAGACGATAAAAAACATGATTCAACAGGAACTCGAGATTATCAACAAGCTGGGCCTGCACGCCCGCGCCTCCGCCAAATTCACCCAGATGGCCGCCCGCTACCAGAGCGACGTCTGGCTTACCCGCAATGCACGCCGCATCAACGCCAAGTCGATCATGGGCGTGATGATGCTGGCCGCCGGCAAGGGCGCCAAGGTGACGCTGGAAGCCGACGGTGCGGACGAGGAGGCATGCATCGCCGCCCTGACGTCACTCATCAACGATAAATTCGGCGAAGGCGAATGAGCACCTCGAATAACCTGCTGCGCGTTGCACTGCCGTCGGCAGGCGCCAAGCCCTGCGATGCTCGCCGTACTTCGCGTACGGCTCCGCTTCTCGAACGGCATTGCCGCCGCTCGCTACGGTTCTTCGAGGTGCTCTAATGCCGGAATCACGAGCCGGCCGCGGTCACCCGGGAAAATCGATGGCATCGTTCACCCTGCATGGCATTCCGGTCTCGCGCGGCATCTCGATCGGCCGCGCGCACCTGCTGACGCCGGCCGCACTCGACGTCAAGCATTACCTGGTGGCGGAAGAGCAGGTCGAGGCCGAGGTCAAGCGGCTGCAGGAAGCCATCGCCCAGGTGCACCGCACCTTGCAGGACCTCTGGACCGATCTGCCCAAGGATGCGCCGACCGAACTGGGCGCCTTCATCGACGTCCACGTGCTGATCCTGTCCGATCCGATGATCTCGGAGGCGCCGCTCGACATCATCCGCTCGCGCCACTACAACGCCGAGTGGGCGCTGGTGACCCAGATCGACGAGCTGTCGGCGCAGTTCGACGAGATCGAGGATCCCTACCTGCGCGAGCGCAAGCAGGATATCCAGCAGGTCGCCGAGCGCGTGCTGAAGGTCCTGATGGGCACCGCGCTGTCGGCGCCGCCGGTGCCGACCGGCGAGGATCACTTCCAGCCGCAGATGATCGTGGTCGCCCACGACATCTCGCCGGCCGACATGCTGGCCTTCCGCGACCGCTCGTTCGTCGGCTTCGTGACCGATGTCGGCGGCCAGAACTCGCACACCGCGATCGTCGCGCGCAGCCTCGACATCCCGGCCGCGGTCGGCATGAGCCAGGCCTCGCGCCTGGTCGAGCAGGACGACTGGGTCATCGTCGACGGCGATGCCGGCGTGGTGATCTGCAACCCGAGCGCGCTGGTGCTGGAGCAGTACCGGGCGCGCCAGGCTGCCCTGATCAAGGCGCGCAAGCGCCTGCTCAAGCTGAAAAAGACGCCGGCGGTCACCAGGGACGGCACCGCCATCACGCTGCTGGCCAACATCGAGCTGCCCGACGATTGTCCGGCGGCGCTGGAGGCCGGTGCGCACGGCGTCGGCCTGTTCCGCTCCGAATTCCTGTTCATGGGACGCGGCGCCCAGGCGCTGCGGGTCCCGAGCGAGGACGAGCAGTTCGAGCAGTACCGCAAGGCGGTGCTGGCGATGAAGGGCCGCGCGGTCACCATCCGCACCCTCGACGTCGGCGCCGACAAGCCGCTGGACCAGACCGAGCACACGGCGCTGAACCCGGCGCTGGGCCTGCGCGCGATCCGCTATTGCCTGGCCGAGCCGCAGCTGTTCCTGACCCAGCTGCGCGCGATCCTGCGCGCGTCCGCCTTCGGCAAGGTGCGCATCCTGATCCCGATGCTGGCGCACGCCTTCGAGATCGACCAGTCGCTGAACATGATCGCCCAGGCCAAGGCCCAGCTGCGCGAGCAGGGGATGGAGTTCGACGAGGCCATCGAGGTCGGCGCCATGATCGAGATCCCGGCCGCCGCGCTGGCGCTGCCGATGTTCGTCAAGCGCATGGATTTCCTGTCGATCGGCACGAACGACCTGATCCAGTACACGCTGGCGATCGACCGCGTCGACTATGAGGTGGCGCACCTGTACAATCCGCTCCACCCAGCGGTGCTGAACCTGATCGCGATGACGATCGCCGCCGGTGCCAAGGCCGGCATCGACGTCGCCGTGTGCGGCGAGATGGCGGGCGACATCAAGCTGACGCGCCTGCTGCTCGGCATGGGCTTGCGCGAATTCTCGATGCACCCGGCCCAGCTGCTGGCGGTCAAGCAGGAAATCCTGGCGAGCGACCTCAAGACCCTGACCACGCGCACCCGCCGCATCCTGCGTGCGATGGAACCGGGCGAGATCGCCGAGGCCGTGGAGCAGCTGCAGTCCCTGTAATACCTGCTGTAATACCTAATAACGAATCCATGGCTTCTCTCGGAACAGTCTCACCCCAGGCGATGCATTTCGCCGAACCGCTGCGCCTGCAAAGCGGCGCCGCCCTCGGCGACTACACGCTGATGTATGAAACCTACGGCACCCTGAATGCCGACAAATCGAATGCGGTGCTGATCTGCCACGCGCTGAACGCATCGCACCACGTGGCCGGCCACTACGCCAATGAGCCGAAAAGCGCCGGCTGGTGGGATAACATGGTCGGTCCCGGCAAGCCGGTGGACACCGACCGCTTCTTCGTCATCGGCATCAACAACCTCGGCTCCTGCTTCGGTTCCACGGGGCCGATGCACATCAATCCGGACACCGGCAAGCCCTACGGCGCCGCCTTCCCGGTGGTGACGGTGGAAGACTGGGTCGCGGCCCAGGCACGCCTGGCCGACCGGCTCGGCATCGATTGTTTCGCCGCCGTGATGGGCGGCTCGCTGGGCGGCATGCAGGCGCTGGCCTGGTCGATCATGTTCCCGCAGCGCCTGCGCCACTGCATAGTGATCGCTTCGACGCCTAAGCTGTCGGCCCAGAACATCGCCTTCAACGACGTCGCGCGCCAGGCCATCCTGACCGATCCCGACTACCGCGGCGGCGATTTCTACGAACACGGCGTGGTGCCGAGGAACGGCTTGAAAGTGGCGCGCATGGTCGGCCACATCACCTACCTGTCGAACGACGACATGGCGGAAAAGTTCGGCCGCAAACTGCGCAACGCGTCCGAGAACGACGACTACAAGTTCGGCTTCGGGGTCGACTTCGAGATCGAGTCCTACCTGCGCTACCAGGGCGACAAGTTCTCGGAATACTTCGACGCCAACACCTATCTCCTGATCACCAAGGCGCTCGATTATTTCGACCCGGCGCGCGAGCATGGCGGCAGCCTGGAGAAGGCGCTGGAAAACACCCGGGCGAAGTACCTGATCGCCTCGTTCAGCACCGACTGGCGCTTCTCGCCCGAGCGCAGCCGCGAGATCGTGCAGGCGCTGCTGGCCAACCGCCGCAAGGTGACCTATGCCGAGATCGACGCGCCGCACGGCCACGATGCCTTCCTGCTGGACGATGTGCGCTACATGAGCATCGTGCGCGCCTACTACGGCCGCATCTGGGAAGAATGCGCCAGTACCAGTGCCAACGCAAAGGAGGCCGCATGAAATTCGAAGACCTGAGCACCCTGCGCCCCGACCTCGCCTTTATCGCGCACTGGGTCAACAACGGTGCGCACGTGCTGGACGTGGGCTGCGGCGACGGCGCCATGCTGCGCTACCTGGAAACCGGCAAGCATTGCACCGGCTACGGTGTCGAGATCGCCGACGACAAGGTCCTGGAAAGCACGAAGCGCGGCATCGACGTGATCCAGCACGACATGGAGCAGGGCCTCGACCTGTTCGGCGACAATGCTTTCGACATGGTGCTGTGCCTGTCCTCGCTGCAGATGATGCAGCACGTGGAGGCGCGCCTGCGCGACATCGTCCGGGTCGGCAAGGAAGCCATCGTGTCGTTCCCGAACTTCGCCCACTGGCCGCACCGCATCTCGCTGCTGAAGGGCCGCATGCCGGTGTCGCGCTCGCTGCCTTACCAGTGGTTCGACACGCCCAACGTGCGCTACGCCACGATCAACGATTTCAAGGAACTGGCCGAGAAGTGCGGGCTGGAAGTGCTGGAATACGTGGCGCTGGCCGACGGCAAGCCGGTGTCCTTCCTGCCCAACTTGCGCGGCAGCCTGGCCGTGTTCCGATTGCGCAAGAAGGACCTGGTCGTCACTTGATATGATGCGCGGTATTGACATCGATTGCGGGTGGGAACGACCATGAAAAAGTTATTTGTCCTGGCGGCATTGTGCGCTGCCATGCAGGGCATGCCGAGCGAGGCACGCGGACCGGCACAGGATGGCAAGGGGCAAGTGGTGCAGGACGGGATCGCCGTCGAGCCGCTCAAGGATGGCATGTGGCGGCGCATGACCGCGCCCGAGCAGGCCCTCAACGAGGAGTCTGCCCAGCAGTACACGGCGCTGATGGGCCAGGCGCGCGAGAAGGGCGCGCTGGTGCCGGCGTCCGATCCGCAGGTCAAGCGCCTGCGTGCCATCGCCCAGCGCATCATTCCGCAGACAACGCGCTGGAATCCCAAGGCGAACCAGTGGAACTGGCAGGTCAACCTGCTGCGCTCGGACCAGGTGAATGCCTTCTGCATGCCGGGCGGGCGCATCGCCTTCTTCACCGGCATCATCGACAAGCTGAAACTCACCGACGACGAGATCGCCGCCGTGATGGGCCACGAAATCGCGCACGCGCTGCGCGAGCACGGGCGCGAGCGCATGAGCAAGTCGACCACGACCAGCCTGGTCACCGGCATCGGCGGCGCCATCCTGTCGGCCTGGTCGGGCTACGACGTGCGCGGCGCGGCGAATGCGGCCGGCAAGATGGTGGTGCTGAAATTCTCGCGCGACGAGGAACGCGAGGCCGACCTGGTCGGCCTCGACATCGCCGCGCGCGCCGGCTACGACCCGCGCGCCGGCATCGCCCTGTGGAACAAGATGGCGGCGCTGGACGGACGCGGCGCACCGATCGAGCTGCTGTCGACCCACCCCGGCGGCACCCACCGCATCGAGCAGATACAGTCCCACATGAACGTGCTGCTGCCGCTGTACGCCCGCAGCAAGGGCGTTACGGTCGACCGGCTGCCGCCGTACCGCACCAATCTGGCATCGCGCTGAAGGACGGCATGGCACGTTTCGTCAGGAAGGGCCACCAGGCCGCAGCCAATGCCCGGGTGCCGCTGCCGCTGCGCGACGGCGTCGCCCCCAGCTACCTGTGGATCAACGAGACCCGCCTAGGGGGCATGCTGGCCTTTCTCGAGGCGCATTTCGGCGCGGTCGGCGGCCCGGCCTGGGCCGAGCGGCTGGCGCGCGGCGACGTGGTCGACGGCGACGGCCAGCGCCTGCAGCCGGACAGCCAGGTGCGCCAGGGCATGCGCATCTGGTATTACCGCGAGCTCGAAGAAGAGACGCCGATCCCGTTCGAAGAAGAAATCCTGTTCCAGGACGACCACCTGCTGGTGGTCGACAAGCCGCATTTCGTGCCGATGATCCCGACCGGGCGCTTCCTGCGCGAGACCCTGCTGGTGCGCCTGAAGCGCAAGCTCGACCTGCCGCACCTGACGCCGATCCACCGCCTCGACCGCGAGACTGCCGGCGTGGTCATCTTCTCGCACAACCTGGCCACGCGCGGCACTTACCAGTCGATGTTCCAGAAGCGCAGCATCCGCAAGGTGTACGAAGCGCTGGCGCCCGTGCTCGAAGGCCGCGAATTCCCGTTCACCTATCGCAGCCGCATGGTCGACGGCGAAAAATTCTTCGTGATGCGGGAAGAAGAGGGCGCGCCGAACTCGGAAACGCTGGTGGAGCTGATCGAACGCCGCGGCGGCATCGCGCGGTACCGCCTGCATCCGCACACCGGCCGCAAGCACCAGCTGCGCCTGCACCTGGCATCCTTGGGCGTGCCGATCCTGAACGACGCCTTCTATCCGGTGGCGCTGCCCTGCAAGGGCGACGATTATTCCGCGCCGCTGCAGCTGCTGGCGCGCCGTATCGGCTTCGACGATCCGCTGACCGGCGAGGCGCGCAGCTTTGACAGCCGGCGCACGCTGGACTGGCCGGATTACAGCGCGTAATCGATGATCAGCGGCGCGTGGTCGGAAAAGCGCTCTTCCTTGTAGATCGACACCGCATGCGCCTTGGCGGCGATGCCCGGGGTGGCGACGTGGTAATCGATGCGCCAGCCGACGTTCTTGGCCCAGGCCTGGCCGCGGTTGCTCCACCAGGTGTACTGCTCGGGCTCCTGGTTGACCACGCGGTGCACGTCCACCATCCCCAGTTCGTCGAAGATGCGCGTCATCCAGGCGCGCTCTTCCGGCAGGAAGCCGGAATTCTTCCGGTTCCCCTTCCAGTTCTTGAGGTCGATTTCCTTGTGCGCGATGTTCCAGTCGCCGCAGATCACGACTTCGCGGCCTTCGGCCTTCAATTGCTCCAGGTGCGGCAGGAAGACTTCCATGAAGCGGAACTTGGCCAGCTGGCGCTCCGGCGAGGACGAGCCGGACGGGCAGTACACCGAGATCACGGTCAGGTTGCCGACGTCGGCGCGGGTGTAGCGGCCTTCGCCGTCGAATTCGACGCAGCCGAAACCGGTCGAGGCCATGTCCGGCTTGGTGCGGCTATACACCCCGGTGCCCGAATAGCCCTTCTTCTCGGCGTAGTGAAAATGGCCGTGGTAGCCGTGCGGCGCGAGGAATTCCTCGGTCATGTCGGCCTGCTGGGCCTTCAGTTCCTGGACGCAGATGAAATCGGCATCCTGCGTGGCCATCCAGTTGAAGAAACCCTTCTTGTGGGCGGAGCGGATGCCGTTCAGGTTGGCGGAAATAATTCTTGGCATGATGATGAAAATAGTACGGAGATGAGAGCAGGGCGCTGTCTTCAGCCGCCGACGTGACGCTGCGGCAGCAGGATGACCGCTGAATAGTGTAACGCGTTTTTTGCTCAGCAGGAACGTCAACCCCCATCCTACAAACCCGCATGGCAGGTCGGCGGCGGCGCAGATTACAATACGGGCTTTCGAATCCAGGGGAAGTCATGAGCAATCTGCGCCAACAATTTATCGCGTTTTCGGTCGAGGCCGGGGTCTTGAAATTCGGTCAATTCACGACCAAGGCGGGGCGCCAGTCGCCGTACTTCTTCAACGCCGGCCTGTTCCACGACGGCGCCACCCTGGGCCAGCTGGCCCAGTTCTATGCCCAGACCCTGATCGACGCGGGCGTCGAGTTCGACATGCTGTTCGGCCCGGCCTACAAGGGCATTACACTGGCCTCCGCGACCGCGGTGGCGCTGGCGGCGAAAGGCCACGATACGTCGTTCGCCTACAACCGCAAGGAAGCCAAGGACCACGGCGAAGGCGGCACCATCGTCGGCGCCGGCCTCAAGGGCAAGGTCGTCATCATCGACGACGTGATCTCGGCCGGCACCTCGGTGCGCGAATCGGTGGACATGATCCGCGCCGCCGGCGCCGAACCGGCTGCCGTGCTGATCGCGCTCGACCGCATGGAACGCGGTGGCAAGGATGGCGTGCTGTCGCCGCTGTCGGCGGTGCAGGAAGTCAGCCAGAACTACGGCATCCCGGTGATCTCGATCGCCAACCTGGCCGATCTGTTCGGCTACCTGGAGGCGGATCCGTCGCTGGGCGAGCACAAGGACGCGGTGGCGGCGTATCGTGCCCAGTTCGGGGTGTAAGCAGGTAGCCTGACGGCCACCGGAAAACCGTATTAACATGGCATTCCATCAACTTGAATGGGAATGCCATGCACGACCTGACGCTGTATGTGGACCAGACCTGGACCAGCCCCTACGCGATGTCCGTTTACGTGACGCTGCTCGAGAAGAAGCTGCCGTTCAGCCTGGAAGAGGTGGATCTCGACAGCGGCGCCAACCTGGTGCCGCCCTACCGCGATCTCGGCCTGACCGGCCGCGTGCCGACCCTGGTCCACGGCGACTTCGTGCTGAGCGAGTCGAGCTCCATCGTCGAGTACCTGGAAGAGCGTTTCGGCGCGCCCGATCATGCCGGCGTGCTGCCGCGCGACCTGCGCCAGCGCGCCCAGGCGCGCCAGATCCAGGCCTGGCTGCGCAGCGACCTGATGCCGATCCGCAGCGAGCGCAGCACCATCGGCGTGTTCATCGAGCCTATCGGGACGCCGCTGTCCGTGCAGGCTCAGGCTGCCGCCCAGCGCCTGATCCGCATCGCCGAGCGGCTGGTGGACGGCCCCAACCTGTTCGGCGCATGGTGCATCGCCGACACCGACCTGGCACTGATGCTCAACCGCCTGATCCTGAGCGGCGACCCGGTGCCGCAGAAGCTCAGGGACTACGCCACCGGCCAGTGGCAGCGTCCATCGGTGCAGGAATGGGTGCAGCGGCCGCGCGCGGCGCTAACCTGACACGCCGGGCGGCGCAAGCGCCTCACTCGTCCAGCCTGAGCACCTCGAACGACATGTTTTTCAGGGCACTGCCGGGCCGCCAGGGCGGATTGATGACCGTGATGTCGCGCACGCCCAGGCGCGCGAAGTCGTCCAGCGAATAAGTCCAGCCTACCGCGTTCGGATCGCTGCGCTGGCGCCGCTCGTAGCGCTCTTCCTGGCCCAGCGTGACGTAGTCGGCGCGCACGCCGAGCGTCCTGAAATACGCCTGTTCCTGGCGGGCGTCGTCCTTGATGGTGGAGGCGATCTGGTCCAGCATCGCCTTGCGTTTTTCGGACGGCAGGGCGCTCAGCATCTGTTGCGTGGCAGGGTCGAACTGGAAGGTCTTGCTGCTGAGGCCACCGTGGAAGCCGATCACGGCGAAGTTGCTGACCAGCTTGTGGATCCCGGCCGGGAACACGTAGTTGGCGCAGGACGACATGCAGTATTCCATCACCTTCACGTCGAGCTTGTGCTCGCGCACCCAGCGGCCGAGCGCCAGGCCGTAGCTGGTGGTGCCGCCGCGGCTGCGGATCGATAGCACGGCCGGCTTGTCGGCGAGGCTGTCGTACAGCGCAAACAGGCGCGCGTTGGCCCGCGGCTCGAGCAGGCCGACGTACACCAGTTCGCCGTCGGCGACATACACCTGGGTGGGTTCTTCGCTGCCGCCATCGGCGCGGGCGCCGGGCACGCCGAAGAGCAGGGGGAGGAGACAGGACAGGACGGCTTTGCGCATCGGAGCATTCCTCGAAAGGATATCGCCGGATTATAGCGATGCGGCTTGTCTTCCGATTTCAGTGGGACGTAGCGGCGTAAAAAAACCGGGCAAGCCCGGTTTTTCGATACAGGACGGAAAGAATCAACCCGCCAGCTTCTTCTTCAGCAGCTCCGTCACCTGCGCCGGATTGGCCTTGCCCTTCGACGCCTTCATGGCCTGGCCGATCAGCGCATTGATCGCCGCTTCCTTGCCGGCGCGGTACTGCTCGACCGACTTGGCGTTGGCGGCCAGCACCTCGTCGACGATCGCTTCCAGCGCGGCCGTGTCCGAGATCTGCTTCAGGCCCTTCTGTTCGATCACGATGTCGGCCAGGTGCTCGTCTTCCGACTTGGCGTCCCACATCGCGGCGAACACTTCCTTGGCGGCCTTGTTCGAGATGGTGCCGTCGGCGATGCGCTTGAGCAGCAGCGCCAGCTGCGAGGCTTCGACCGGCGACGCGGCCAGGTCGACGCCTTCGCGGTTCAGGGTCGACGCCACGTCGCCCATCATCCAGTTGGCGGCGGCCTTGGCGTTGTCCTTGCCGGCCTTGGCCACCACCGCTTCGTAGTAGTTGGCCATGACCTGCGAACCGGTCAGGATCAGGGCGTCGTACTCGGGCAGGCCGTAGTCGCGGGTGAAGCGGTCGCGCATGGCGGCCGGCAGTTCCGGCATGTCGGCCTTGATGCGTTCAATCCAGTCCTGCTGGATGACGAGCGGCGGCAGGTCGGGGTCCGGGAAGTAGCGGTAATCCTGCGCGTCTTCCTTGGTGCGCATGGAACGGGTTTCCTTGCGGTCCGGGTCCCACAGGCGGGTCGCCTGGATGACCTTGCCGCCGTCTTCGATCAGCTCGATCTGGCGCCGCACTTCGTAGTGGATCGCTTCTTCCATAAAGCGGAAGGAGTTCAGGTTCTTGATCTCGCAGCGGGTGCCGAATTCGGTCTGGCCGACCGGGCGCACGGAGACGTTGACGTCGCAGCGGAACGAGCCTTCCTGCATGTTGCCGTCGCAGACGCCCAGCCACATCACCAGCGCGTGCAGCGCTTTCGCATAGGCGACCGCTTCGGCGGCGCTGCGCATTTCCGGCTCGGACACGATCTCGAGCAGCGGCGTGCCGGCGCGGTTGAGGTCGATGCCGCTCATGCCGGCGTAGTCTTCATGCAGCGATTTACCGGCATCCTCTTCCAGGTGGGCGCGGGTCAGGTTGACGGTTTTCGTCTCCAGCTTGCCGTCTTTTTCGTAGGCGAAGCTGACGGTGCCGCCCTGGACTACCGGGTCGTCCATCTGGCTGATCTGGTAGCCCTTCGGCAGGTCCGGATAAAAATAGTTCTTGCGCGCGAAGATCGACTGCGGCGCGATTTTGGCGCCGACCGCCAGGCCGAAGCGGATCGCGCGTTCGACGGCGCCGTGGTTCAGCACCGGCAGCACGCCCGGCAGCGCCAGGTCGACCGGGCTGGCCTGGGTGTTGGGCTCGGCGCCGAACTTGATCGAGCTGCCGCTGAAGATTTTCGAGTTGGTCGTGAGCTGGACGTGGTTCTCAAGACCGATGACGACTTCCCATTGCATATTATTCTCCTTAGACGCCGTCCGGGGCACGGGTGTGCCAGTCGGTCGCCTGCTGGTACTGGTGCGCGATGCTCAGCAGCTTGGCTTCGCTGAAGTAGTTGCCGATGATCTGCAGGCCGACCGGGCGCGTGGCGTTCTTTTCGCCTTGGCCGAAGCCGACCGGGATCGACATGCCGGGCAGGCCCGCCAGGCTGGTCGACAGCGTGAAGATGTCGGCCAGGTAGTTGGCGACCGGGTCGTCGGATTTCGCGCCGAGGTCCCAGGCGACGGTCGGGGCCACCGGGCCCATGATCACGTCGCACTTGTCCTTGAACGCGGCCTGGAAATCGTCGGCGATCAGGCGGCGGATCTTCTGTGCCTGCACGTAGTAGGCGTCATAGTAGCCGTGGCACAGCACGTAGGTGCCGACCATGATGCGGCGCTGGACTTCCTTGCCGAAGCCCTGCGCGCGGGTCTTCTTGTACATGTCCTGCAGGTCGGTGTACGCCGGGGCGCGGTAGCCGTAGCGCACGCCGTCGAAGCGCGACAGGTTGGACGAGGCTTCGGCCGGGGCGATGATGTAGTACACCGGGATCGACAGCGCCGTCTTCGGCAGCGAGATCTCGACCAGGGTCGCGCCCTGTTTCACGAATTCGTCGAGCGCGGCGCGCACGGCCTGTTCCACGTCCGCGGCCAGGCCTTCGCCGAAGTATTCCTTCGGTACGCCGATGCGCAGGCCGGCCAGCGGGGCGTTCAGCTCGCGCGTAAAATCTTCGCGGGCGTTGCCCTGGTCGGCCGTGAGGCTGGTCGAGTCGCGGCCGTCGAAGCCGACCATCTCGTTCAGCAGCAGGGCGCAATCCTCGGCGGTGCGCGCCATCGGGCCGCCCTGGTCGAGCGAGGAGGCGAAGGCGATCATGCCGTAGCGCGACACGCGGCCGTAGGTCGGCTTGATGCCGGTGATGCCGCAGAAGGCGGCCGGCTGGCGGATCGAGCCGCCGGTGTCGGTGCCGGTCGCGGCCGGCGCCAGGCGCGCGGCGATCGCAGCGGCCGAGCCGCCCGACGAGCCGCCCGGCACGGCGAGTGCGTCCCACGGGTTTTTCACGGCGCCGAAGGCCGAATTCTCGTTGGCCGAGCCCATCGCGAATTCGTCGCAATTCAGCTTGCCCAGCGTGACCATGCCGGCGTCGCCGAATTTCTCGACGACGGTCGCATCGAAGGGGCTGACATAGTTGCCCAGCATCTTGGAGGCGGCGGTCGAGCGCCAGCCCTTGGTGACGAAGATGTCCTTGTGCGCGATCGGGATCCCGGTCAGCAGGCCGGCGCTGCCCTCGGCCAGGCGCGCATCGGCAGCCGCCGCCTGGGCCAGCGTCAGTTCCGGATTCACGTCCAGGAAGGCGTTGTGGTGGCTCGCTGCGATGCGGTCCAGATAATGCCGGGCCAGTTCGGTGGCGGACACCTGTTTGGAATGCAGGAGCGTGGACAGCTCCTTGATGGTTTTGTTATGCATCATGATTTCATCTTTATCTTTAAATGGGGCGCGAAGAACCGTAGCGAGCGGCCGCAGATTTGGCCGAGAAGCGCAGCTGTACGAACGTACAGCGAGCATCACAGGCCAAAGCTGCAACGCGCAGTAGGTTATTCGTGTCCCATATTTATTCGATAACTTTCGGCACGAGATAAAGGCCGTCTTGCGCTTTCGGCGCCGGTGCCTGGTAGTCTTCGCGGCGATTCTCTTCGCTCACCACGTCGTCGCGCAGACGCAGCGGCAATGCGAGCACGGCGGCCAGAGGTTGCGATAATGGCGCCACACCGGTGGTGTCGACCGCCTGCATTTGTTCGGCCAGGGCGAAAATTCCGTTCAGTTCGCTCAATGCGATCTCGGCATGGGCGTCGTCCATATCGAGCTGGGCCAGGTTGGCGATCCGTTTTACGTCTGAAAGTGTCAGAGACATGGCAAATGAGGGCAACAGGAGATGGTTGTGCGGATGATGAAATTTGGATAACGGCGCGTTAAAGCTGATAAAAGCTTCCTAATACCGCTGATCTCGCTGGCTGATATCGGGGTGAACCCGCCCGTTTTTCAGCATTTAAACGCCAAATTATAAGGTAGAATGGCGGGCTAATGCGTTCTCGAAGGCGAAAGCGGCCTTCCCGCGCATGCAAGCCCGCGATGCGGATTCAACCGTCGCGGCGAGGATTCCCCGATTAATGTTAGGGACTTCGAAAAATCGAAGTTCGATTCAAGCGCTATTAGGTGCGCATCAGGACACACATGTTTGGTTTTCTACGCAGCTACTTCTCGAACGACCTGGCAATCGACCTGGGTACGGCCAACACCCTGATCTACGTGCGCGGCCTGGGTATCGTGCTGGATGAGCCTTCGGTCGTTGCGATCCGCCAGGAGGGCGGTCCGAACGGCAAGAAAACGATCCAGGCGGTGGGCAAGGAAGCGAAGCAGATGCTCGGCAAGGTGCCCGGCAACATAGAGGCGATCCGCCCGATGAAGGATGGCGTGATCGCCGACTTCACCGTCACCGAGCAGATGCTCAAGCAGTTCATCCGCATGGTGCACGACTCCAAGTTCTTCCGCCCGTCGCCGCGCATCATCATCTGCGTGCCGTGCGGTTCGACCCAGGTCGAGCGCCGTGCGATCCGCGAATCGGCGCTGGGCGCCGGCGCCTCGCAGGTCTACCTGATCGAAGAGCCGATGGCGGCCGCGATCGGCGCCGGCCTGCCGGTATCGGAAGCGACCGGCTCGATGGTGGTCGACATCGGCGGCGGCACCACCGAAGTCGGCATCATCTCGCTGGGCGGCATGGTCTATAAGGGTTCGGTGCGCGTCGGCGGCGACAAGTTCGACGAAGCGATCGTCAACTACATCCGCCGCAACTACGGCATGCTGATCGGCGAGCAGACCGCCGAGTCGATCAAGAAGGCCATCGGTTCGGCCTTCCCGGGTTCCGAGGTCAAGGAAATGGAAGTCAAGGGCCGCAACCTGTCCGAAGGCATCCCGCGCTCGTTCACGATTTCGAGCAATGAGATCCTGGAAGCCCTGACCGACCCGCTGAACAACATCGTCTCGGCCGTCAAGAACGCCCTCGAGCAGACCCCGCCGGAACTGGGCGCCGACATCGCCGAGAAGGGCATGATGCTGACCGGCGGCGGCGCGCTGCTGCGCGACCTGGACCGCCTGCTGATGGAAGAAACCGGCCTGCCGGTGCTGGTCGCCGAAGACCCGCTGACCTGCGTGGTGCGCGGCTCGGGCATGGCGCTGGAGCGCATGGACAAGCTGGGTTCGATCTTCTCGTACGAGTAAGATACCTCGTCGATGAGGGCAGCGCGGACAGGGTGCGTGGCCGAGCCACGGCGCCTGTCCGCGCTGCTTCCTATTATTGATGCTGCCGGCGCATCGCGCCCGCATTATTGAAAGTCATGGAATACAGTCCTCCGCCGCTTTTCAAGCAAGGCGCCCCTGCGAGGGTGAAGGTGACGGTGTTTGCCCTGGTCTCGATCGCGCTGCTGGTGGTCGACGCGCGCCTGCATGCGCTCGATGCGGTGCGCCAGGTCGCGGCCACGGTCCTGTACCCGCTGCAGATGGCGGCCCTGGTGCCGCGCGACGCCCTGTCCAACATGGGCGACTATTTTTCCTCGGTCTCGGCCCTGCAGAAGGAAGTACGCGACCTCAAGAGCCAGCAGGTGGCGCAGGCCCAGGCCATGCAGCAGGCCCAGCTCCAGATGGCCGAGAACGCCCACCTGCGGCGCCTGATGGACGCGCGCGAGCACCTGCCGGTGCATTCGATGATGAGCGAGATCCTGTACGACGCGCGCGACCCGTCGACGCGCCGCGTGGTGCTCGACCGCGGCGCCCGTGCCGGCATCAAGCTCGGCCTGCCGGTGATCGACAATGCCGGCGTGGTGGGGCAGGTGACGCGCGTGTTCCCGTTTACTTCCGAAGTCACGCTGCTGACCGACAAGGAGCAGGCGATCCCGGTGCAGGTGCTGAGGAGCGGCCTGCGCAGCGTCGCTTATGGGCGCGGCCACTCCGGGCTGCTCGACCTGCGCTTCGTGGCGCCGAACGCCGACATCCAGGTCGGCGACGTGCTGGTGACCTCGGGCCTGGACGGCATCTACCCGGCCGGCCTGGCCGTGGCCAAGGTGGTGCAGGTCGAGAATGTGGCCCAGGGCGCCTTCGGGCGCGTGGTCTGCCAGCCGCTGGCCGGCATCGACCGCCACCGCCAGCTGCTGGTCGTGATGTCCGACCAGCCGGCCGCGCCGCGTCCGCCCGAAGAAGCGCCCAAGGTCAACGGCAATACCGTCGCCAAGCGCAGCAACCTGCCGAAGATGGCGCCGGTGCCGCCGCTGCCCTTGGCGCCCCAGCCGCTGCCGGCGGCGGCGCCTGCTGCCAACGGGAGCGCTAACGGGACAGGCAACGGCGCCGCGGCCGGAACGGCCCCTGGCGCCAGGCCCGCCGCCGTGCCGGCCGCGGGCACGCCGCCGGCACGCAGCGGCGCTGCGCCGGCCACGGTGCCTGCGCCTGCGCCTGCACGTGCGGCCGCACCCACACCGAAGGAAGGCACCTGATGGCCACGACGACCCGTCCGCATTACATCCTGCTGCCGGCCAGCCCGCTGTTCATCGCCTTCAGCCTGGTGTGCGCCTTCATGCTCAACCTGCTGCCCTGGGGCCGCTGGATCGGCGCGCCCGATTTCGTCGCGCTGGTGCTGGTGTTCTGGGGCATCCACCAACCGCGCAAGGTCGGCATCGGCATCGCCTTCTGCATGGGATTGCTGATGGACGTGCACGACGCGACCCTGCTCGGCGAGAACGCGCTGGCGTATACTCTGCTTTCCTACCTGGCGATCATGATCCACCGCCGGGTGCTGTGGTTCCCGCTGATGACGCAGGCGATGCACGTGTTCCCGCTGCTGTTGCTGACCCAGGCGATCCAGGTGCTGGTGCGTTTCTTCGTGACTGGCCGCTTTCCCGGCTGGCTGCACTTCATCGAGAGTCTGATCGCGGTCGCACTGTGGCCGGTGATCACCTGGCTGCTGCTGGCACCACAGCGCCGCGCGGTCGACAAAGACCATACGCGCCCGATCTAAAAGGCACTTCAACCATATCGCATGACCGAAATTAAAGACAGCGATCGCGAGATCCACCTGTTCCGCATGCGCCTGACGGCGATGGTGGTGTTCGTGTTCATCTGCTTCGGCCTGCTGGTCACCCGCTGGGTGTGGCTGCAGGTCGTCAAGCACAACCAGTACATGGCGCAGGCCGAGGACAACCGCATCGCGCTGGTGCCGATCGTCCCCAACCGCGGCCTGATCCTGGACCGCAACGGCGTTGTCCTGGCCAGCAACTACTCGGCCTACACGCTCGAGATCACCCCGTCCAAGCTGGAAGCCAACCTGGATTCCGTGATCGACGAACTGGGCAAGCTGGTCACGATCGAAGCCAAGGACAAGAAGCGCTTCAAGCGCCTGCTCGAGGAATCGAAGAATTTCGCCAGCGTCCCGATCCGCACCCGCCTGACCGACGACGAAGTCGCGCGCTTCACGGCCCAGCGTTTCCGCTTCCCCGGCGTCGAAGTGCAGGCGCGCCTGTTCCGCCAGTACCCGCTGGGCGAGATCGCCTCGCACGTGCTGGGCTACATCGGCCGCATCAGCCAGAACGACGCCAAGGTCATCGAGGCCGGCGACGATGCCGCCAACTACACCGGCACCGACCACATCGGCAAGGAAGGCGTCGAGAAGAGCTACGAAAAGCAGCTGCACGGCCAGACCGGCTACGAAGAGGTCGAGCGTTCGGCCGGCGGCCGCGCGATCCGCACGCTGTCGCGCACGCCGCCGGTGCCGGGCACCAACCTGATCCTGTCGATCGACATCGAACTGCAGAAGGTGATCGAGGAAGCCTTCGGCGACTTCCGCGGCGCCCTGGTCGCGATCGAACCCGAGACCGGCGACGTGCTGGCCTACGTGTCGCGCCCCGGCTTCGACCCCAACCTGTTCGTCGACGGCATCGACAGCCAGAGCTGGAACGAGCTGAATACCTCGCTCGACCGGCCGCTGATGAACCGTCCGCTGTCGGGCACCTATCCGCCAGGCTCCACCTTCAAGCCCTTCATGGCGCTGGCCGCGCTGGAACTCGGCAAGCGCCGCCCGGAGCAGGGCATCAGCGACGCCGGCTTCTTCATGCTGGGCGGGCACCGCTTCAACGACGACAAGCCGGGCGGCCACGGCTACATCGACATGTACCGCTCGATCGTGGTGTCCTGCGACACCTATTATTACCAGCTCGGCAACGAGATGGGGATCGACGCCATCAGCGGCTTCATGAAGCAGTTCGGCTTCGGTTCGCCGACCGGCATCGACCTCGACCACGAGAAATCGGGCGTGCTGCCCTCGCAGGAGTGGAAGCGCGAACGCTTCAAGAAGAACCGGGCGGCCCAGAAGTGGGTCGGCGGCGACACCATCTCGATCAGCATCGGCCAGGGCTTCAACAGCTACACCATGCTGCAGCTGGCGCATGCGGTCTCGACGCTGGCCAACAACGGCGTGGTCATGAAGCCGCACCTGGTCAAGATCCTGGAAGACGGCGGCACCAAGCAGCGCACGCTGACAGTGGCCAAGGAATCCGGTCGCATCCCGCTCAAGCAGCACAACATCGACGTCATCAAGAACGCGATGGTGGGCGTCACCACCGACGGCAAGGCCCCCGGCACCGGCTACATGGCGTTCCGCAACGCCGGCTACATCGCCGGCGGCAAGACCGGCACCGCCCAGGTGGTGGGCCTGCGGGGCGCCAAGTACAACCACAACATGACGCCCGAGCGCCTGCGCGACAACGCGCTGTTCACCGCTTTTGCCCCGGCCGACAAGCCAAAGATCGCGATCGCGATGGTGGTCGAGAATGCCGGCTTCGGCTCCACCTATGCGGCGCCGATCGTCCGCAAGGCGCTCGACTACTACCTGCTGGGCAAGCGTCCGGGCGACAAGGCCAGGCCGGCGCCGGCGGCGGCAATCCAGAAGGAAGACCTGGCGATCCCCGAAGAATCCTTCGGTCCGAACGCCGGCCAGCCGAAGCCGCCGGGCGGCGAATCGCCAGGTAACAAGGAAGACTGAGCGATGGCCCACATTCCAGAACGGCGCTCGCTGAGCCGGCGCCTGAAACCGTATTTCACCGTCTTCGACGGCCCGCTGGCGCTGATCCTGTTCCTGCTGTTCTCGGTCGGCACGCTGACCATGAGCTCGGCCGGCCACGACTTCCCGGGCCGCATGGAAGGGCAGATGCGCAACATACTGCTGTCCTTCATCGTGATGTGGGTCGCGGCCAACGTGCCGCCCCAGACCCTGCTGCGTATCGCGGTGCCGATCTATACCTTCGGGGTGACGCTCTTGATCGCGGTGGCGCTGTTCGGCATCATCAAGAAGGGGGCGCGGCGCTGGCTGCACGTCGGGGTCGACATCCAGCCCTCCGAAATCCTCAAGATCGCCACGCCGCTGATGCTGGCCTGGTATTTCCAGACGCGCGCCGGGCTGCTGAACTGGAAAACCTTCCTGGTGGCGGCGCTGCTGCTCCTGATCCCGTTCGGCCTGATCGCGCGCCAGCCCGACCTCGGCACCGCGCTGCTGGTCGGCGCCTCCGGCTTCTACGTGATCTTCCTGGCGGGGCTGTCGTGGAAGGCACTGGCCGGCCTGGCGGTGGCGGGCGGCGCCAGCTTGCCGGTGGCCTGGTCGATGATGCACGACTACCAGCGCGAACGCATCATGACGCTGATCGACCCCACCTCCGACCCGCTCGGCAAGGGCTTCCACATCATCCAGTCGGTGATCGCGATCGGCTCCGGCGGCGTGTCCGGCAAGGGCTACCTGAAGGGTACCCAGGCCTACCTGGAATTCATCCCCGAACGTACCACCGACTTCATCTTCTCGGTGTATTCGGAAGAATTCGGCCTGGTCGGCAACCTGGTGCTGCTGTTCCTGTACCTGCTGCTGATCGGGCGCAGCATGATGATCGCGGCGAATGCGCCGAACCTGTTCACGCGTCTCGTCGCCGGCTCGGTGTCGATGATGTTTTTTACCTATGCATTCGTCAACATGGGCATGGTCAGCGGCATCCTGCCGGTGGTCGGCGTGCCCTTGCCCTTCATGAGCTACGGCGGTACCGCGTTGATTACGCTGGGACTATGCTCTGGTATATTGATGAGCATTCAAAAACACCGCAAACTGGTGCAGACCTGACATGAAAGACAAAGCGCAGGCCGTTCCGGTGCGCCTGTCGGCCGTCGTTGCGTTATTGGCAATGATGACCGGCTGTGGCACCACCAGCGAAAACGGCGAACACAAAAGCCTGATCCCCTTGCCCTGGAAGCACAAGGTGACGGCCAACCACGGCAAGCTCAATCCCGACCTGCCGAAGCTCCCCGCGGCCGGCTCCGGGCGCGGCGGCTACTACCAGGACGACGGCCCCGGCGACAACCCGCCGCCCGGCCTGGCCGACGTGCCGGATGCGGTCGTCAAGTACGAACCCTACGCCAAGTTCGCCAACCGGCCGTACGCGGTGTTCGGCACCACCTACACGCCGCTGCTGGGCAGCGAACCCTACGTGCAGCAGGGTATCGCGAGCTGGTACGGCGTCAAGTTCCATGGCCAGCGCACCTCGTCGGGCGAGCCCTACGACATGTACAAGATGACGGCCGCGCACCCGACGCTGCCGATCCCGTCCTATGCGCGCATTACCAGCACCGAAACCGGCAAGTCGGTGGTGGTGCGCATCAACGACCGCGGTCCCTTTCACTCGGACCGCCTGATCGACGTCTCCTACACGGCCGCGCTCAAGCTCGGCCTGCTGGGCAAGGGCAGCCACCAGGTCGAAGTCGAACGCCTGTTCCCGGACGACGGCACCCGCATCGCCACCACGCGCCGCGCCGCCACGTCGGCCGCCCAGGCGCTGCCGCCGGACATCGCGGCGCTGATGCTGGAAGACCGCGTCAATATGGACAGCGCCGCGGTGGCCAGACCGCAGCCTGTGTTCCGGGCGGTATCGGCCGCCGCGCCTGCCGCGGCCACGAATGCTGCGTCGGGTTTCTACCTGCAGCTGGGCGCCTTCGGGCGCGAAGGCAAGGCGGAAGAGATGAGCGAACTGCTGAAAAAATCGGGCGTCGCGCAGGCGCTGGAAGTGGTGCGCTCGGGCAGCGTGAATCGCCTGGTCAGCGGACCTTATGAAACCCGCGCCATGGCGCAGGAGGCGGCGCGCGCATTGCCGTCGTCGCTGGATCTGAAGCCGATCGTCATCAAGCGCTGATCAGCTGCAGCGCTTCGCTTCCGCATCGTAGCGCTCGGCATAGCCGACGACGCGCTTGCGCGTGGCTTCGTCGAGGCCGCGCAGGCGGTATATGTAGCGCGTGGTCTGCGGGCCGCGCGGGGTGATGCGCGCCGTGTGCACGCCCTGCTTGCCGAGCTGGGCGAGCAGGTTCTGGGCGCCGCTCTCGGTTTTGAACAGGCCCAGCGAGATGCCGAACTTCAGCGGCGAATCGTCGCGGATGATGAAGAAATTGGTCACGCCCAGGTTGCGCAACTCGTTTGCCTTGCGGTCGGCCGCTTCCTTGCTGCCCTGCGGCGGGATGTTGACCAGCCAGCTGCCGACGTCCTGCGCCTGCACGGTCTGGCGGCCCGCGGCGGTGCGCTCGGCCAGGTCGAGCGCGGCCATGCGCGCCTCGAAGCGCTTCGCCCCGTTGGCGCTGAAGGTGCCGATGTCGAGGCAGACCAGGTCGGCTGCCGGCGGACGCGCCGGCGTTTCCGGTTGCGGCTGCGCTTGCGCTTGCGGCGGTGCAGCGGCGGCTGCGGCCGGTTTGCCGTCCGCGGTGCTGTCGTTCGCGCTGTCGCCCGGCGCAGTCGGTGCCGGTGCCGCCTTGGCCGCAGCTTGCGCCTGTTCGGCGGTCAGCACCACCAGCTTGGGTGTATTGAACTGGCGCTTCAGGCGCGCCGGTTCATGGTCGTCGCCGTTGCCCGTGCCGAGATAGCCCTGGCCGTAGGCGAATAGGGCGGCATTCAGGAACAGCAGCGACCAGAAAGCAAATCTCAGCAAGGCGGATTCCCCATGACGGAAGCGGCGGCGTGCAAGCCGACCAGGACGCTATTATCCAGCAAACGGTAGGGTACCGACAGCAAGGGAGCGACGTGGTCGGCGGCGCCGCCGGAGACGATGCACAGCGCAGCGCCGTGGGCGGCGCAGGCGCGCTCGATGGCGCCGGCCTGGGCCGACAGGCAGCCGGACAGGATGGCGTCCTGGGTATTGTCGGCGAAGACGGCGGGGAGCTCGCCCGTGGCCACCTGCGGCAACTGGGCGGTGCCGCGCGCCAGCGCGCCCAGCATCAGGCCGACACCCGGCAGGATCATGCCGCCGATGAAGACGCCGTCGGCACTGACCGCATCGACCGTGGTGGCGGTGCCGCAGGTGGCCACCACCAGCGCCTGCCCCGGCGCCAGCGTGCGCGCGCCGAGCGCGGCGGCAAACCGGTCGCTGCCCAGCTGGCCAGGATTGCGGTAGCCGTTGCGCAAGCCCGCCAGTGCGGGCACCGACACGAACCATGCCGGCGCGAGGTCCGGCAACAAGGCCGCCAGCAGCGCTTCCAGCTCGGCGCGCATGGCCGGGCCGGCCACATTCGAGATGATGGCGCGGGTGATACCGTGTCCCAGCCATGCCGCTGGCAGGCGTTCCAGTTCGGCGTGCGGCACGGCGCCGTGGGTCACCCAGTCGCCCGCATCGATCCCGTTGCCCGGCGCGTCCGCCGCCAGTGCCCATTTGACCCGGGTATTGCCTGCATCGACCAGCAGCAGCATATCCAGCCTCCTTCAGGTTTTGATGCGCAGCGACACGTCGCCGGCCACGATCGCGATGCGGGCCCCCTCGGTGTCGAGCAGCAGGCGGCCGCCATCGTCGACGCCGGCGGCCAGGCCTTCGTGCAGCACTTCGCCACGGTCGACGATGGTCACCGGCTGGCCTTGATACGCATGCAGCAGGTTCCAGCGCGCGCTGAAGGCGGCGAAGCCCTTGGCGGCGAATTCGCGCAGCGCCTGCGCCAGGCCGTCGAGCACGGCCGCCATCAGGGCGTCGCGGTCCATGCGTGCCAGCCAGGGCACGGCGGCGACCGGGCGCCCGATCCTTTCTTCGAGTTCGTCGGGCATCGCGAGGTTCAATCCGATGCCGACGATGGCCCAGGTGCCGGCGGCCGCCGCCTGCGTCTCGACCAGGATCCCGGCCAGCTTGTCGCCGTCCTTGAGCAGGTCGTTCGGCCACTTCAGCTGGACCGGCTGGCCGAGCCGGCCGAGGGTTTCGGCCAGCGCCGTGCCGACCGCCAGCGGCAGGCCGGCCAGCGCCGGCAAGCCACCCTCGAAACGCCAGGCCAGCGAAAAGGTCAGCGAGTGGCCCGGCGCCGACAGCCAGCTGCGTCCGGCGCGGCCGCGGCCCGCGGTCTGGTGTGCGGCGATCAGCAGCAGCGGTGCGGATAGCGTGGCGGCACGCGCCAGCAGGTCGGCATTGGTCGAGCCGGTTTCCGGTACGACTTCGACCGCCACGCCGGCGGACGACAGGGCAGCAATGCGTTGCGCATCCATCATGCGGCTCCCGACGGCAGCTTGCGCGCCTTTTGCGGCGCGCGCGAGAACAGGGCATCGAACACGGCGTTCGGCAGCAGCCGCAGCAGGGCGGCGACGACGCCCATCTGCCAGGGAATCACACGGAAGCTGCGGCCGCGCGCAATGGTGGACACGGCGCGGGCGGCAAAGCGCTCGGCGGACATCAGGAAAGGCATGGGAAAACGGTTGTTGCGGGTCATTGGGGTGGCGATGTAGCCGGGGGCGATGGTCACCACCCGGATACCGTATTGTTTCATTTCGAGACGCAGCGCTTCGGCATAGCTGTGCACGGCGGCCTTGGAGGCGCAGTAGGCGCCGGCGCCTTTCAAGCCCCTGAAGCCGGCCATGCTGCCGATCGCGACCAGGCGGCGCGCGCCGCTGCCGTTCTTCATCGATGCGATGAACGGGGCGAAGGTGGCGATGGTGCCGGTCAGGTTCACGGCCAGGACTTCCTCGAACAGCGGCAGGTCTTCCGGGCGTTCGGTGAGGGTGCCGCAGGAGATGCCGCTGGCGGCGATCACGATGTCGGCGCCGCCTGCGCGCTCGATGAAGTCGTGCGCGGCGGCGGCCAGGGCCGCGTGGTCGGTGACATCGGCCGCATACACATAGTGGGTGCCGGGCAGGGCGGCGGCGAGGCTGTCGAGCGCTTCGCGGCGCCGGCCGAGCAGGCCGAGGGTGGCGCCGCGCGCCGCATAGGCGCTTGCCAGCGCGGCGCCGATGCCGCCCGATGCGCCGGTGATGAATACGCGCCGGGCGTCGCCACGCCGGGCGTCGCCACGCGCAGCGCGGTCCGTCATCGCTTCTCGGCTTTGGCCTTGTCGACCAGCCAGTCCATCACCTGCAGCGTGGCCTGCTGTTGCTGCATCTCGGTTTCGCCCTGGTGTACGCGCGACGGCGAGGTGACGTAGCGGCCGTCGACCGCCAGCATCGGCCAGTGGTCGATGTTATAGGCCTCCATCATGGCGCCGGCGCGGCGCAGCTTGGCCTGGATGCCGAACGAGCGGTAGGTATCGGCGAATCTGGCGCGGTCGATGCCGTTCTGGGCGGCCCATTCCATGACCTGCTCGTCGCTGCCGAGGCGCAGGCGCTGCACGTGCATGGCGTCGAACACCTTCTGGTGGGTCTGGTCGAGCAGGCCCATCGCCTCCAGCGTGTAGAACAGGCGCTGCTGCGGCAGGGCGGAAGCGCCGGCGCTCACGTGTACGCGCTTGAACACGATGTTGTCGCCCTGTTTCTTCACCCAGGCCGCCAGCTGCGGCTCGAAGGCGTAGCAGTGCGGACAGTAATAGGCGAAGAACTCGATGACCTCGACTTTTTTGCCCGTGTCGGTGGGTTGCGGGCTGGGCAGCGTCAGGTACTGGCTGCCGTTCTGCGGCTCGGCGGCGGAAGCGAAGGGCTGGACGGCGGCCAGGCCGACCAGGGCGATGCAGAACAGGCGGCGCAGTGGGCGCATGAAGACTCCTCGGGTGGATGCCTGGTTGACGGTCAGCGCTGGTTGCGCACGATGGCGACGTCGACGCCGCTGTCGAGCAGCTTGGCGCGCGCCTTGTTCATGGCTTCGACCTGGTTGAACGGGCCGAGGCGCACGCGGTGCAGCACGCCGCTGTCGTTGGTGTGGTCGCTGATCGTGGTTTCGAAACCGAGCAGGGCCAGCTTGGCGCGGGTCGCTTCGGCGTCCGACATGTTGCGGAAGGCGCCGAACTGCAGGTAATAGATGGTCCTGTCGCTGCCGGACGACGAAGAGGAAGAAGGCGAAGCCGGTGCCGGCGTGGCCACCACCACCGGTGTCGATGGTCGCGTGGTCATCGCCACCTGGCGGCTTTCGCTGCGGGCCGGTTCCGGACGCGCCTCGGCCGGTTCCTTCAGGCCGGCGATCGCCGCGCCCAGCGGATCGTCCGACGGCGCCGCTGCCGGTGCCGGTGTGCGTGCCGGCGCCGGCGCCGGCGCCGTCGGCTCGGCCGGACGGGCACTGCGCGCCGCCGCCTTTTCGGCGACTTCCTTGCTCGCCGTGCGCGCGGCGTCGCGGTTGCCGTACATCGGCTTGTTCGGATCGAGCGCCTGGCCCGGCGCCGGATCGGCCGGACGGCCGGCCTTCGCGGTCTTTTCCGTGAACGGGGACGCGCCCTTGGTGATGGTAAGCGCCACTGCCACCGCGATGCCGAGGCCGATGACCAGGCCGATGATGATGCCGGTGAGCGTGCTGCCGCGCTGGCGGGTGAACGAACGCAGCTGGAAAGAACGGAGAGGAGCGTGAAGGCCGGTCATTGGTACGGGTTGTTGGTTATATAAAAAATATAAACGCAGCGCTTACATCTTGTCCGGCGCCGAGACGCCGATCAGGGCCAGGCCGTTGCGCAGTACCTGGCGCGTCGCCGTCGCCAGCGCCAGGCGCGCCAGCTTGAGCGCCTCGTCGTCGTCGAGCAGCCACTTGTGCGCGAAGTAGTAGCTGTGCAGTTCGCCGGCCAGTTCGCGCAGGTAGAACGCGACCTGGTGCGGACCGAGTTCGCTCTGGGCGCGCTGCAGCATCTCCGGATACGCGGCCAGCTTGGCCAGCAGGCTTGCTTCGTGCGGCTGGGTCAGCGGCGCCAGGTCGACATGTGCCAGCGACGCGACATCGCCGCCCCAGTTGGCCAGCGCCGAGCAGATGCGCGCGTGGGCGTACTGCACGTAGTAGACCGGATTTTCATCGTTGGTCGCCAGCGCCACGTCGACGTCGAACACGAATTCGGTGTCGGCCTTGCGCGAGATCAGGAAGAAGCGCACGGCGTCGCGGCCGCGGGTGACGTCGCCGTTGCCCGACCATTCGATCAGGTCGCGCACCGTGACGTAGGAACCGGCGCGCTTCGAGATCTTGACCTCTTCGCCATTCTTCATGACGGTGACCATCTTGTGCAGGATGTAGTCGGGGTAGCCCTTCGGGATGCCGATGTTCACCGCCTGCAGGCCGGCGCGCACGCGCGCGATGGTGCCGTGGTGGTCGCTGCCCTGGATGTTGATGGCCTGGTCGAAGCCGCGCTTGAATTTCTGGATGTGGTAGGCCACGTCCGGCACGAAATAGGTGTAGGTGCCGTCGGACTTGCGCATCACGCGGTCCTTGTCGTCGCCGTAGTCGGTGGTCTTCAGCCACAGCGCGCCGTCCTGCTCGTAGGTGACGCCGGCATCGACCAGCGCCTGCACGGCGGCCTCGACCTTGCCGTCGGCGTACAGCGACGATTCCAGGTAATAGTTATCGAACTTGACACCGAAGGCCTGCAAGTCCTGGTCCTGCTCGTTGCGCAGGTAGGCGACGGCGAAGCGGCGGATCGACTCGATGTCGTCGACGTCGCCCGAACCGGTGGCCGGTTCGCCATCGCTGGCGGACACGGTTTTCTGCGCCATGAAGTCGGCGGCGATGTCGGCGATGTAGTCACCGTTGTAGGCCGACTCCGGCCATTCGGCGTCGCCCGGCTTGAAGCCGCGCGCGCGCGCCTGGACCGAGTTGGCCAGGGTCGCGATCTGGACGCCGGCGTCGTTGTAGTAGAACTCGCGCGTGACCTGGTGACCCTGCGACTCGAACAACGACGACAGGGCGTCGCCCAGCGCGGCCTGGCGGCCGTGGCCGACGTGCAGCGGGCCGGTCGGGTTGGCCGACACGAATTCGATGACCGCGTGGTGGCCGGCGCCAGCATTGCCTCGGCCATAGTTCTCGCCCTGCTGCAGGATGGTGCGCGCCACCGACTGCTTGGCGGCGCTTGCTACGCGCAGGTTGATGAAGCCCGGACCGGCGACATCGGCCGCCTCGACCAGGCCGGCGGCGTTCGGATCGGCCAGCAGGGCGGCGACCAGGCGGGTGGCCAGTTCGCGCGGGTTGGTTTTCAAAGGCTTGGCCAGCTGCATGGCGATGTTGCAGGCAATATCGCCGTGGCTGGGATCGCGCGGACGCTCCAACACAATATTGGGCGTCAGTTCGGTGCCGGCGACGATCGGTGCCAGCGCGGCCTGGAACAGGGCGGCGATATCTTGTTTTTGTTGGGCGAGCATGGGCTGTGGTGAGAAAGTGGACAAACAGCAGTCATTATACTGGTTTGACGCAACGCGGAATATGTTCCCCGGCTTGCCCCACGGCTTCATAAAGCGCTATTTAAGCCTGCGCAACGCCGACCCGCTACAATGTCCGCCTTTACGCATTGATCGATTGCCATGACCGAAAAGCGCCCGACGCTCACCCTCAAACCCAAGGCCCAGGCCGCGAAGTCCGCCAAGCCGGCCAAGTCCGCAGGCGGCCGCCCGGGCCAGCCGCGGCCCGGCAACGCCCAGGGTCAGGGGAGGGCGCCGGCGGCGCGTCCGGCATCCGCGGAGCGTGCGGGCGAGCCGCGTCCGGCGCCACAACCTCAGGCAGCGCAGCCCCGTCCGGTAGAAACGCGTCCGGCGCCGCGCGCCGACGACACCCGTCTGCGCCACAGCCACGAAGTCAAGAATCCGGCCCAGCTCGATTACCGTCCCGAACTGAAACCCGACTCGCTCGCCTTTGCCCTGCTCGGCGCCGCCAGCAGTCTGGCGCGGGTACGCACCGGCACCGCGCTGCCGCAGGCGCTGGCCGAGGTATTCCAGGCGTATGACGCCACCCCGCAGGCGCGCGGCGCGATGCAGGACATCGCCTACCGCAGCATGCGCCAGCTGGGCCGCAGCGAAACCCTTCTGCACCTGATGACGGCCAAGGCGCCGGAACCGCCGATGCTGGCGGGCCTGCTGTGCGCGGCGCTGGCGCTGCTGGATCCGCCACAGGACGGCGCGCCGCCCTACGAAGCGTTCACCGTGGTCGACCAGGCGGTCGGCGCCGCCGCCGCGCATCCGGATTTCGCCCATGCCAAGGCGATGGTGAATGCCGTGCTGCGCCGTTTCCTGCGCGAGCGCGACGCCTTGACCGCAGCCGCCCTGCGCGAACCGCTGGCGCGCTGGAATTACCCGCAGTGGTGGATCGACGCGGTACGCGGCGCCTATCCGGACGACTGGGAACAGGTGCTCGCGGCCGGCAACAAGCAGCCGCCGCTGACGCTGCGCGTCAACGTGCGTAAAACGGGCGTCGAGGCCTACCTGGCCACGCTGGCCGCCGCCGGCATGGATGCGCACCAGGTCGGGCCGTTTGCCGTGCGCCTGGCGGTGCCGGTGAACGTCGGCCAGATCCCGGGTTTCGCCGACGGCCTGGTCTCGGTGCAGGATGCCGGTGCCCAGCTGGCGGCGCCGCTGCTCGACCTGCAGGACGGCATGCGCGTGCTCGACGCCTGCGCGGCCCCGGGCGGCAAGAGCGGCCATATCCTGGAACTGGCCCAGGTCGAGCTGACCGCGCTCGACGTCGACGCGCGCCGCCTGGCCCGGGTCGAGCAGAATCTGCAGCGTCTCGGTTTAAGCGCAAATGTGACATCCGGTCCAGCCGAAGAGCGTGGCTGGTGGGACGGACGCCAGTACGATCGCATCCTGGCCGACGTGCCTTGCACCGCCTCCGGTATCGTCCGCCGCCACCCGGATATCCGTTGGTTGCGCAGGAAGAGCGATACCCACCAACTTGCAACACTTTCCACGAAAATACTCGACAATCTTTGGCAGATGCTTCGGCCCGATGGTAAATTGCTGTTCGTGACATGTTCGCTCTGGCCGCAGGAATCGGAAGCGCAGGCCGCCGCCTTTGCGGTGCGCCACGGTGCGGTCCGTCTCGATGCGCCGGGTCAGTTGCTTCCACGAAGCGGTACCGGGCAGGATCATGATGGTCTTTTCTATGCCCTGTTTCAAAAAGTCGGGGCCTAGAGCGCCACACAAGCGCCTATCAGCGCGCTTGACTTCTCCGATAACGCTTTTGCAAGGCCCCTAGTGACTGTACGATTTATCCGCCTCCTCGCCTGCCAGCTGATGCTGGTATTCGCGTGCGTCACGGCGCAGGCGGCCGACGGGATCGACATCACGCGCGCCGGCATCGAAGCCTCCGACGACGGCTACCGGCTGTCGGCTTCGTACGCCTTCGATCTGACTACCAGCCTGCAGCAGGCGCTGCAGGGTGGCATGCCCGTGTATTTCACCACCGAGATCGAACTGACGCGCCCGCGCTGGTACTGGTACGACGACCGCGCCGTGGCCGCGCGCCGCACGGTGCGCCTCGACTACGACGTGCTGGCCCGGGTCTACCACGTGCTGGTCATCGGCAGCGTGCAGCAGACCTACGACACGATGGACCAGGCGCTGCTGGCGATCCGGCGTCCGGGGCGCTGGCTGATCGGGCAGAAAGGGGCCCTCAAGCCCGGCGAATCCTATAATGTGACGCTGCGCATGTTCATGGACCGCGATTACCTGGCCAAGCCGTTGCAGGTGGACGCCCTGAACAATTCCGACTGGCGCCTGACCTCGCACAAGAAAACGTTTACCTATCGTGCTGAGTAAAGAACCGCGGTTCTCGACGATGACCAAGGCCCTGAGGTATGCCCTCGTGGTCGGCAGTGCGCTGGCCACCATCCTGCTGTTCGTCCTGGCGTCGGCGTCCGACAATACCGGTTTCCTGGCACGTAATTTCTCCTGGCTGGTCGGCCTGAACGCCGCGGTGGCGGGCGTGCTGGCGCTGCTGGTGATCGTCTACCTGGTGCGCCTGTATTCGCGCTACAAGGCCGGCCGCTTCGGTTCGCGCCTGATGGCCAGGCTGGTGCTGCTGTTCGCCGGCATCGGCATCCTGCCCGGGCTGGTCATCTTCATGGTCTCCTACCAGTTCGTGTCGCACTCGATCGATTCCTGGTTCGACGTCAAGATCGAGGCCGCGCTCGATTCCGGCCTGAAGCTGGGCCAGGCCGCGCTCGACGAAGCCTTGAGCGACCTCGGCGCCACCGCCGGCACCACCGCCGTCACCCTGGCCGGGCAGAGCGACGAGAGCGCCCGCATCGTGCTGATGCGCACCGTCGACGACGGCATGCAGAGCGGCATGCTGCTCTCGAGCGAGGGCAAGCTGCTGGCGTCGGCCGCCGAAGACCGGCGCGCCGACCTGTCCGAAGACCTGCCGACCGAGCAGATGCTGAAGCAGGCCGCCATGCCGGGCGGCTATGCGCGCATCGAAGGCAGCATGGACACCGAGTTCCGCGACAGCGGCGCCGAACACAACGGCCTGGATGCCGCCACCAACCGCCGCCTGCGCGTGGTGATCGCGGTGCCCGAGCCGCCCGGGGTGGCGCCGCGCTACCTGCAACTGCTGCAGTCGGTGCCGGTCAACCTGGCCTCGAACGCCGAGGTGCTGAGCACCGCCTACCGCGAATACCAGGACCGCAAGGTCGGCCGCACCGGCCTGCGCAAGATGTACAAGGGCACGCTGACCCTGACGCTGCTGCTGGCCACCTTCGGCGCCATCGGCACCGCCTTCGTGATCGCCGGTAACCTGGCGCAGCCGCTGCTGGTGCTGGCCGAGGGCACGCGCGCGGTGGCCGAGGGCGACCTGTCGCCGCGGCCGATCGTCGAGACCAATGACGAACTCGGCACGCTGACGCAATCGTTCAACGCCATGACCGGCCAGCTGTTCGAGGCCAGGTCGGCGGTGGAGCGCAACCGCGCCGCGCTGGAAAGCGCCAAGGCCCACCTGGAATCGGTGCTGGCCAACATGTCGGCCGGCGTGATCGTGCTCGATGCCGACGGCATCGTGGTCAACTCGAACGACGCCGTGCACCGCATCCTGCAGGTCGACATCGCCTCGCTGGCCGGCCAGCCGCTGGATGCGATCGAGGGCCTGGAAAGCTTTGCCGGCGCGGTGTCGCGTGCGTTCTCGGTGCAGAGCGCGGCCCAGAGCGCGGCCCAGATGCCGAAGCAAGGCGCGCATGGCGGCGCCAGCCGGCGCGGACCGCTGCGTTCGCACTGGCAGCAGCAGATCGAGATCCCGCGCCGCGCCGGCAGCGACGACGACCACGACATCACCGTGCTGGCGCGCGGCTCGCGCCTGCCGGTGGGAGCGGGCAGCGGCTACATCGTGGTGTTCGACGACATTTCCGACGTGATTTCGGCGCAGCGTTCGGTGGCCTGGGGCGAAGTCGCGCGGCGCCTGGCGCACGAGATCAAGAATCCGCTGACGCCGATCCAGCTGTCGGCCGAGCGCATGCAGATGAAGCTGTCCAACCGCCTCGACCCGCAGAGCGCTGCATTGCTGAAGAAGGGCACCGACACCATCGTCAACCAGGTCGACGCCATGAAGCGCATGGTCGACGACTTCCGCGACTACGCCAAGGCGCCGCCGGCGGTGCTGTCGCCGCTCGACCTGAACGACCTGATCGCCCAGATCCTGAACCTGTACCTGGCCGAAGACGATTCCGACGTGATCCACACCGCGCTGGCGCCCAGGCTGCCGCACGTGATGGGCGACGCCACCCAGCTGCGCCAGGTGATTCACAACCTGCTGCAGAACGCCCAGGATGCGCTGGCCGACCGCCCGCCGGAGCATGCGCTGCCGCGCATCGACGTGGTCACCGAAACCATCCACTACGTCGGCGCCGACGGCGGCACCGGCACCGCGGTGCGCCTGGCGATCGTCGACAACGGTCCCGGCTTCGCCCCGAAAATCCTGTCGCGCGCGTTCGAACCCTACGTCACCTCGAAGGCGCGCGGGACCGGTCTCGGCCTGCCGATGGTCAAGAAGATCGTCGACGAGCACGGGGGCCGGATCGATGTTGCCAACCGTTCGGATGGATCTGGCGCTTCGGTATCGATTTTGCTGTTAAAGTTAGCTCCGGAGGCGAACTTGGCCGCGAACTTGGCCGATGCCTGAATCGCGCATAGAATCTCGCTGTAATGGAAGCAAAACGCGTGAACGGAACGGGTCAGATCAGGAAGGCAAAATAAGAGATGGCAAACATACTCGTAGTTGACGATGAAATGGGCATTCGTGAGCTGCTCTCGGAAATCCTGGGCGACGAAGGGCATGCGGTCCAGCTGGCGGAAAACGCGCAGCAGGCGCGCCAGGCACGCCAGCAGGGCGCGCCCGATCTGGTGCTGCTCGATATCTGGATGCCGGACACCGACGGCGTGACCCTGCTCAAGGAATGGCAGCGCGACGGCTTGCTCACCATGCCCGTGATCATGATGTCCGGCCACGCCACCATCGATACCGCGGTCGAGGCAACCCGCATCGGCGCCCTGAATTTCCTGGAAAAGCCGATCGCGCTGCAGAAGCTGCTGAAAGCGGTGCAGCAGGGCCTGGCACGCGGCCAGGAAGTGGCGCGCGCCCCGGCCGTCGCGCCGCGCCCGATGGCGGTCTCGCCGAGCGCCGCGCCGCTGCCGGAAGCGAGCATGCCGCCGCCGCAGATGTACGCGCCGCAGCCGCAGGGCGGCACCATGGGGGCGTCGATGGGCCTGGCGCGCATGCCCGGCAATGGCGAGGCGCATGCGCACGGCTACACGCTGTCCTTCGACCTGCCGCTGCGCGAGGCGCGCGATGCCTTCGAGCGCATGTACTTCGAGCACCACCTGGGGCGCGAAGGCGGCTCGATGACGCGCGTCGCCGAAAAAACCGGCCTCGAGCGTACCCACTTGTACCGCAAGCTGAAGCAGCTGGGCGTGGAGCCGGGCAAGCTGGGCAAGAAAAACGCGCAGTAAGCCTTGAACGATCCTGTTGCAAGCCCGGCGCGCGTCGCCACGACCCTGGTCACGGGGCCGGGCGCGCGGGCGCGCGAACAGGCCATCCTGATCGAACTGCAGCGTGCCGGCAGCGCCGGCGCCGCGGTGCACCAAGCCATCATCCTGGAGGGGCTGCCCTCCGGCGATTCCCCCCTCGATACCTTCTCACCAGCCCCGCAACTTGCGCGGATCGCGCCCGGTTGCCTGTGCTGCACCGGCAATCTGGTTTTGCGTGTAACATTGAATCGCATGCTGCGCCAGCGTCCCGAACGTCTCTTCATCGGGCTTGCGCGCAGCGAGCATCTTGATCAGTTGCGATCGTGGCTGCAAGCCGAGCCATACGATCAGCTGTTGATGCTGACGCCGGATATTCAAGCGTGA